>ERZ773143.202-NODE-202-length-73467-cov-5.045211_pt1 | contig 73467 bp, 60 predicted proteins | sample MGYA00580852_ERZ773143 | MGnify/ENA primary metagenome ERZ773143 (study PRJEB29015, sample SAMEA2737853) | human gut metagenome | biome: human gut; feature: human-associated habitat; material: faeces | place: China | collected 2012 ... | reverse complement strand
CTCTCCTATAATTCTGTAAGTTGAAAAATTAACCTTCAACAGCTTCAATAAGTTTATTGATGTCTTCAACCATTGCATCTGGATCATATCCGTGAACTTTTGCACCTGCTTCAAGGTTTTCAAATCTTGCTGCCGCACAACCGATACAACCTAAACCGTATCTGTGAAATACTTCAATACTTTCAGGGTGTTTTTGTGCAATTTCCATAATATTCATTTCTTTTGTAACTTTATCAGCCATAATCTTATCTCCTTTTTGACTTTTACGTAAATATCATTATAGTACATTATACATGAAAAAAGAAGGATTGGTATATGATGGAATTATTGAAATTTTTTATTAAAGACGAAGTTCCTGCAGTAGGTTTATCTAAGTTTAAAGAAGATGAAAACAGGCATTATTACTACGAACCACCTAAAATTAAATACTATAAACAAACATTTAAACCCAATTACAGTAATAATTTTTTCTTATTATAAAATTATAGTTCACAAATCTTAATAATAGGCTGTAAATTAATCAATTTTTGCTTCAGAATATACTTATATATAATATAGGGAAAAATTGGGGACTAATATGAGCAGTCAAATTGGAAAAATATTATTAGGACAAAATATTTTATCACCGGCAAGGGTTCAATCTGGTGCCGTTTCTTCAGCAAGAGGAATAACTCCTAGTTTTAAATCCGCTTCATACGCATCTATTCCGTATGAAAGAGCTCCTCAGGTATTAGATACTGTTCCGACAAAAGATTCTAATGGACAACCGCTTTTGGCAGGTTATATAACCCCATCAAAATCCTGGATTTGTTAGCCCATTAAATCTATTTTACCTCCTTTGTCAGTATTGGAAAGATTTGGGTGAAATGGATTGTAACCGGATTTGTTCGCTTGATTTATAAAATCAAACGAACTTTTTTGTGCTTCTTGAGAATTTCTTGTTTCAAAAAGCTTTACAGGTTGTACCGTGTACATGTATTGTCGTTTTACTTCATCAATTGCGTTGAACATAATCACTCTCTCTTATAAATAAAGTTTTTGATGATAAAGTAATTTCAATAAAAAAGAGAATTGTTACAAATTTAACAATCCTCTTTTTTAAATTTAAATTTGAAAATTTTTTATTGATCACTTTCGTGATGGTCATTTTCTTTCATCAATTTTGCAAAATCTGACGGTTTAAGACTTTGAACAAAATTCTTAAACTCTTCTGCTTCTTGCGCATCTTTTGTACTGTCTGTAGAAACAGAACCATTAGATAGAACATTTGCTGTTACATAAATTGGAGCATCAATTCTAATTGCGATTGCGATGGCATCAGATGGACGAGAATCAATTTCAATAATTTTGCCGTCATCTTCATTTTCAAGAAAAATAGTTGCAAAATACGTTTCTTTTTCCACATCATTGATTTCAACTTTAGAGATTTTGTAGCCAACTTTTTCAATTATGCTAATAATCAAATCGTGTGTCATTGGACGAGTTACAGATAAATTTTCAATTTTACGAATAATAGAACTAGCTTCTGCAGAACCAATCCATATAGGAAGAGCGCGTCTGTTTTCTTTGTCGTGAAGCACAACAATTGGAGAACCGGTTCTTGTATCAAGGGCGATGCCCATAACTTTCATTTCAATCATAATATATAAGCCTCTTTAAATATCTTACTTTCATTGTAGCTTAATAAAATTTGCCGGTCAATATGAAAAATGGAGGAGAAAAATTATGTTAAATAGTATTTGGAATTTATTTGAGGATAGAATATTTTTGTAAAAGGTATTTACGAATAAAAATATTTATGATACAATGGATTTCGTAATCCGATAAACGGAGTACTGATAATTAAATACAAGGATCTTGGAGAAGTGGCCGAGTAGGCTTAAGGCGGCACCCTGCTAAGGTGTTGTATGGGGTTACCTGTACCGTGGGTTCGAATCCCACCTTCTCCGTTTTTTAGTCGAAACTTAGAGAATAAGTGAAGATAGAATTTACCAAAACCGCCTCAGTAGGGCGGTTTTTAGCATGTGATTTTATTTAGAGAATTTTTATCCCCAAATTTTGGCTCATTTTTCTAAAAAATTCTTCAAAATTCTCTTTTTCAAATTTTCAAGGTGCAGATTGGTTTTATTTTATTTCTAAAATCATATTTAAAATACTGCATAAATTAAATACTTGAAATTTATTACTGCAGTTGAAAGTTATTTAAAGTAAAAAGGGGGTGTTGGAATTAAAAGAAAGGAGTACACTTTGAGTACAGTAGAACCAATTAGAAAAATTGAAGATTTAAAAAAGATTGAGAAAATTTTATCCAAAAACAAAAGAAATTTATTATTTTTTACGATAGGAACTAACTGTGGATTAAGAATTTCGGATATTTTAGCACTTAATGTTGGTGATGTAAAAGGTCGTAATTATATCCAAATTACAGAAAAGAAAACAGGTAAATTTAAGAAATTCCCAATTAATGCAAAATTGAAACCAATGTTAGCAGAATTTACAAAAGGTAGAAAAATTAAAGAGCCTTTATTTGTTACTAAATTCAAAAATCGCTTAGAACGGATAGCGGCTTATAAAATTATAAATAAAGCATGTAAAGAAGCCGGATTAGAAGAAACTGTTGGAACTCACACTCTCAGAAAAACATTTGGTTATCACCATTACCAAAAATTTAAAGATGTTGCGATGTTACAAAAAATATTTAACCATTTTAGTCCTGAAATTACACTAAGATACATTGGAATAGAGCAAGCACAAATCGAAGATAGCTACAACAACTTTATCCTGTAAAAGCTCTTATATACAGTGTTTAATGACAAAAAATTAAGGCAACAATTTAAGTCAAATGTTATCAATTTCTCTTTGTTTAATTCTATATCAAACAAAAAATTTTTAATATTATTGTTTCAAAATATAACAATAATCTATTTTTTAGCAATTCCCAAATTGTGCATTGCTTCTCTATTTGATAACCTTTTAAGTCAAATGTTATCAAGGGTGAAAAGTATTGATATTATAAAGTCTTAGAAATTAATATTAGCCATTATTACTATTTTTATAACATTTATTTATATAACTATAATTCTTTGAAAGTTTGTGATAGAGTAGGTTGTAACAAACAAACCAAAATTAAGGCAACATTTGACTTAAATTGTTGTCAAAAGAAGTGATATATGAGGCTAATATTTAAGCAAGATAAGACAATAGGAGTCCCTAGGGCTTTATCATATTACAATAACTATCCATTCTATTATGGATTTCTAACCACTTTAGGCTTTGAGGTTATTTTGTCAGACAAAACAACAACTAAGCTTATTAATGATGGTGCAAGTCATGTTGTGTCTGATACTTGTTTGCCGATTAAAGTTTTTGTCGGACATTTGATTAATTTGCTAGACAAAGGTATTGATACAATTTTTGTTCCGTCACTTCAATCAACGGATTATAAAATAAATAATTGCAGCAAGATTAGAGGTTTGCCGGAAATTATCAGAAATGTAATTGATAAACCATTCAAGATGATTGAACCGACTTTGGATAAAACAGAAGGTTTTGGAATAAAAGAATTTTGTTATGAAACGGCTCATCAATTAGATATTTTTGACGAAGATTTGATTGAAAAAGCTATTGCTTCAGGTTGGGAATTTTATGACAGATTTATCCAAATGGCTAAATCCGGTGTTTCGCAAAAGGTTGCTATTGAAAGTGCTATACAAAACAAGCAAGTATTAAAGAAAATGGAACTTGTTAAGTCTTTGTCAGTCGTTATTATGGCACATGGTTACAATTTGTATGATGAACGTCTTTCAATGCGATTGCTGGATAAGTTAGATAAAATGGGTGTTAAAGCATTTACAGCTTTAGATATTACAAGAGAACAACAGCTTAATTCAATAAAAGAATTGGGTGAAATTCAATATTGGGCTAATGAATTGGATTTAACCGGAACGGCTGCTCATTATCTTTTGAATAATAGTGTTGATGGGATTATTGCACTGTCTGCGTTTGGCTGCGGGCCTGATTCATTGATGGTTGATGAAATTCAATATCACGCAGGAGAACGTAATATGCCTATGATTCATTTGACGATAGATGAGCATACAGGCGAAGCAGGTTTTGTTACAAGGTTGGAAGCATTTGTAGATATGCTTAGCCGAAAGAAAATGAAAGCAAAACTTCTACAAAAATCAGAAAAGAAAACTATTGGCAAATTGGAACAACGTAAAAAGAAAGAAAAGGTTTTAACGAAAGTATAAATGGAAAATTTGAACACACAATTAAATAAATATAATTCAATTGGTGCAATTCATATTCATTCCGTTTATTCTGACGGAACAGGCAATATAGAATCAATTAGCAAAGCTGCAAAAAATGCAGGTTTAGATTGGATAATTGTTACCGACCACAATTCTTTTGAGATTGAAGAAGGGATTTATAACGGAGTTTACGTTATTAAGGGTGAAGAAATTTCTCCAAAAGACGAAAACCATTATTTGGCACTAGGAATTAATAAATATATTCAGCCAAATGCAAATGCTAAACACAATGTTGAAGCAGTTAAGCTTAATGGTGGTTTTGGTTTTGCTGCACACGCAGACGAGGGGGTAAATAGTAAAGGGCAAGTGCGATTAAACAAACATCAACCGATTAAGTGGACAAACAAAAATATTACACCTGATGGAGTTGAAATTTGGAATTGGTTTTCTGAATGGGCTGACAATTTGAATGACAGAAATATTTTTAGCTTAGCTTATGCGTATTTGTTCAAACACAATCTTGTAAAAGCTCCGAACACTGCGACTTTAAAATGGTGGGATAAATTGAATAACTCATCAGACAAAATCATTCCTGCAATTGGTGGAATTGACGCTCACGCACTAAAAATCAAAGGCTACGTAATTCCTGTCACAATTTTCCCTTATCAAGATATGTTCAAAACGATTGTGAACGTTATAAGTTCAGACAAACCATTTGCAAAAGATTTTGCTACAAGAAAAGAACAAATTTTAAATGCCGTAAAAGCAGGACGAAACTTGATTATTAATAAAGCGGTTTTAAAAGAAATCCCTGTAATCAAAATTTCTAATAAAAATCAAGCTGTAACTAGCGGGGAAAGTATTAGTTTAGACAATGAAACTTTGTTAAATGTTAAGACAAAGAAAAAGGGTTCAATCAAGATTTTTTATAACGGAAAAGAAATCAAATCTGTAATTTCAAATAGTATCAAAATGCTACTAAATGAGGTCGGTAAATACAGAGTAGAAATCAAGTTTGGGAAACGTGGGTTTGCGTACTCAAATCCAATAATAGTTTATTAGAGGAATATTTTGAAAGCAAAAATTAGCGAAGAACAATTGAATAAATATTCTAGGAATATGGATAACAATATTTCTGCAAAAGATAGAGTTATTGCATGGCCTAGAATGGGCAGAATCGACATTCCGCTAAAAGCTCTTTTGCTTTCTTTGGGTGCAAAAATCGTTATTCCACCGACCAACAGCAATGAAGCTCTAGAAATTGGAGTAAAAAACAGTATCGAAGGAATTTGTTTGCCGTATAAATTGAATTTAGCAAACTATATTATGGCTTTAGAAAAAGGTGCAAATACTTTGATGATGTTCCAAGCTCCGGGGTCTTGCAGATTGGGTAATTATACAAAAATGGCTCAAAAAACTCTTAAAAAAATGGGTTATGAGTTTGATATGGTTATTTTTGATATGTACCAAAGCAAAATGAAACAAACTCTGCAAGCATTTTGGCACGTTACACATTGCATAAATCCGTTCAGATACTACAAAGGTTTTAGTTTAGGTTTCAACAAATTTTTTGCTATAGATGAGGCTCAAAAATTGTTGTTCTATTATCGCCCGAGAGAAATCAGAAAAGGCGAAGCTGAAAAGCTTTATAACAAATGGTTAAAAATTATTGATGAAACTAATTCTGTTTGGGGTGCAAAACAATTAGTCAAAAAGATTAGAAAAGATTTTAAAAATATAGAAATTGACAAGAAAAAATATGTTCCAAAAGTATTTTTGCTTGGTGAATTTTTTGTTCTTTTAGATCCGTATGTAAATCAAGATATCGAAAAAACACTTGGTGAAATGGGAATAGAAGTTCAACGCCAAATTTGGTTTGGTGATTGGCTAGAAGGGGTATTAAAACCGTCATTCTTGAACAAGAAAGAATCACATAGAGCAAGATGTGTACGATATGCTGAAAAGTATATGAAACGTGCAATCGGTGGCGAGTGTATAGAAACAATCGGAGATACGGTTTATGCCGCAAAACACAATGTTGATGGAGTAATTCACATAATGCCGTTTTCTTGTATGCCGGAGATTGTTTCACAAAACATTTTGTCAAAAGTCAGCAAGGAAGAGGATATTCCAGTATTAACTTTGGTTCTTGATGAACAAACAGGCAAAGCGGGCTACATAACAAGAATTGAAGCATTTATTGATTTAATTAAAAGAAAACAAATGAAAAAACTAAAAAATATAAAGGAAGAGGGGTTAGTTAATGTTTAAAAAATCCAGAAATAATATGACCTTAGAAAGGTTGAAATATTACAGACACTTAGGCGGTGGAGCTTTAGAATGTATCGCAAGCAGATTGTCTAAAAATCCGAAACCATTATGCTTTTCATTAATGGTTACAAGTGCTTGTAACTGTGATTGTGATTTCTGTTTTTGGAAGTCTAAAAAAGGTCAAGATGATATGCCAAAAGAAGAAATCATCAGACTTTTAACAGAAGCAGGTCAAATCGGTTATATGGATTCTATCCTTTGGGGTGGTGAACCTCTTTTGAGAAAAGATTTTACAGAAATTTGTAAAGCATCACACGATGCAGGTTTATACACAAAAATTGCAACAAACGGTTGGTTCTTGGAAGAAAATCCGGGGTTTGGTCAATATACGGATTTGATGTTTGTATCCCTTGATGCGGTTGGAAAAGCTCACGATGATATTCGTCATATGCCGGGGATTTGCGATAGAGTAATGTCAGGTGTAGAATACCACAAAATTCATTCTTCAAAAATGAGAATATATGTTTGTTGTACGGTTTCAACTCAAACTAACTTTGAACAAATTAAAGAAGTTGCTCAATACTGTAAAGATGCAGATATTTTGTTGTACTTTACCGTAAACAAAGCAGCATCAGTTCCTGGAGAAGCGAAAAACGTTGTTGAAACAGAACTTGAAAACGACCAATTAGCAGAAATGTTTATCAAGATTAAGGAACTTAAAAAGCAAGGTTATCCGATAAGAAATTCATACTATTTTATGGATTATATTATCAATAAAAAGACTTATTACGAATGCCATTGGCCTCGTATTGCGACTGTAATTTATTCAAACGGAGATATGTTGCGTTGCTACGATAGAAAACCGTTTATCAGCGTTCGTAATCGTTCATTAAAAAGCGTTATTCAAGATCCTGTATTTATTGAAACAGTAAATAAATGCAAAGACTGCAAACTTGCTTGTGTTGGGAATTATGCACTTGATGCTTCAGGTTTGTGGAAACTTGAATGGCCTGCAATTAAGTCTTTGATGGAAATTGCTATTACTTAGTAATTAAGGAATATGTGTAGGGAAAAAGAAAATAAGGAATAAAAATGAAGAAAATAATTACATCAATCTTATTATTAACTTTTTGTTTTGAACCGGTAACTTTTGCGGCTGGTGTTTCAGGAGCTGAGGCTCGTGTGCGTGGAGTTCAAAATGAAGATGAATATGTAAATTTGAATGCTTTTGAGAAAAATTATCAAGAGTCTATTGAGTCAAACACTAAAAAAACTTCTATGAGTCCTATTGAACAGATGTTTAACGGTAAAGATGAAAAAGTCGTTGGAGAACCGTTACGACAAGCAGGTTACAATATGTTCACTGAATCTTCAACCGGTGCAACAACTGGCGGGAAATACAGTGATTCATACAAATTGAGTATCGGAGAAAAAGTTAATGTTTATACAATGGGTGAATCCGTTGACATTATGGCAATGTCAGGAACAAACTTGATATCTCCGTCAATGGCTACTCAAGTAGATTCAAAAGGAAATTTGTTTATTTCCGGTATTGGTGTAATAAAAGCAGAAAATAGAACAATAGGCGAAGTTGAAAACGAAGCCAATCGTTTGGCTCGTCAAAAATACAAGAGTTTGAAAGTTAAATTAACTGTTGCATCAGGTGGTGAATTTTCAGTTTTCGTTTACGGACAAGTTAATAAACCGGGAAAAGTTCTTGTTGGCAACAATTCTTCTGTACTAGATGCATTAAATGCAGCAGGTGGAGTAAAAAAAACAGGTACATTAAGAAATATCAAATATACTTATGCATCAAATAATATGAGTAAAAATGTTGATTTATACAATGCATTATTCTTAGGAAATGATGGCGGAATTATCTTAAGACCTAACGATAAAATTTTTGTTGGAAAAATTGGTAATGTCGCAGCTTTGAAAAATGGGGTAACTGTTCCTGGAATTTACGAATTTAAAGACGGTGAAAATCTCCAAAATATCGTTTCATTTGCAGGTGGATTTCTTCCCGCAACGCAAGTTTCAGAACTAACTTTGACAGGTTTTGATACTCAAACAAAACAAAGATTAGCCAAAAATGTTTCTTGGAACGATGCAAAAAATACTAAATTAAGAAGCGGTGATTCTGTTGAATTTAGAGAACTTTATAACACTGCTGAGAATATTGTAACTATTCAAGGTAATGTTAAACACCCTGCAACTTATGCTTATAAAGAGGGAATGCGACTTTCAGATATCTTAAAAAGTGAAGATGAATTGTTGGAAGAAACATTTATTAATCAAGCTGTTATCAGAAGAGTTACAGGTCCAAACAATCAAATTGAAACAATTCCGGTATTTTTGAAAGAATTTTTTGCAGGAATGAATGACCCTGTATTAAAACCCAAAGATGTTATTAGCATTTATAAAAACACGAATTCTCAGTTTGTAGATGTTTATGGCTGTATCAATAAACCAAAGCATCTTACATATAAATCAAATATGACTTTGTTTGATTTAATGCCTGAAATTCAATTTTTAGAATCTTATACAGATAATAATGTTGCAGAAGAAAATTTTTCAAAAAATTCGGATACAAATGTCGCTTATAAAGGTTCAGTTGAAGAAAATCAAACACAATTATTAGGTGCAACTGCAAACACTAATAAATTAATTCCGGCAGAAAATGTAGCAGTTGAAATTACAAATAGTAGCGGTGATACTCAAGTTTACTATTTGTATGATATCATGATCAATTCAGATAGAGTCAAGTCAATTTCTATTGCACCAGAAGACAAAGTTTTCTTTAGAACATTGAGAGAAAATGAAGTTTTGAAATCTGTTAAAGTTTCAGGATTTGTAAAAACTCCCGGGGTTTATAAATTTGTTGAAGGTAAACACTTAATTGATGTAATTAAAGAATCAGGTGGATTGAATAAAGATGCAGATTTAAGAGGAATTGTATTCAAAAGAAATAATTTGAAATACAAACAAGTTGAACTTGCAAGAAAAAATAATGATAGAGATATAAAACTTCTTGAAGGTCGTTTGGCTAGTGGTTACAAACAATCTGAAGCCGATCAACAAACTAAAATGGATATGATTAGTATGTTGAAAGACGAGAAAGGTGAATTAGATAACAAATACACCGGTCAAATTGCTTTAAATATCAAGAACAATGACTTAGATAAAATTTCTAAATTAGATAACGTTGAACTTCAAGACGGTGATGACATTTATATTCCTAGAATGTCAAACCAAGTAAGTATTATTGGTGAAGTTTATAACGAACAATCTTTTATTTATAAATCAGGAGCAAAAGCGAAATCTTATATCAAACAAGTTGGCGGATATACTCCAAATGCGAATAGATTTAGATTGTATAAAGTTGGTGTAAATGGTCGTGCAGAAAAAATTCATGGTTGGACGAAACTTGCACAAGGCGACACAATCGTTGTTCCTCGTAGAATAGCAGGTAACGATTGGATTACACCTGTATGCGAAACTCTAAAAGGTATTGCATCAATTATCGTAATGGCATTTGCCATAAACAAATGGTAGTAAAGGAAAGCTAATGAATAAAACTTTATCAAAATCAGTAATAATAATGTTTTTGTATGATGCTTTAATTCTCGGATTATCAAGTTACTTTTGGTATGCCAAATTCAATTTGACTTCCAAAATGCTAATTCCTGCGGTTTTGCTAATCGTTGCAACAGGCTTGTTTACTCTGTTTTTGAAAGCTAATTACAAAATCAGAGAGTTTAATAATACACTAAAAAATTGCTATTTGCTTTTTGAAGGTGTGATTTTCTCTCAAATTCCTGTAGCAATTTTGCTTGCGTTTTTCAATTTGAACTATAGTCTTGCAAAATTCTTGATTCTTAATACAATTACGATTTTTGTGTTGTTGAAAGTTTATCGAATAGTTTTTCATTATTATTTGTTTAATTTTAAGAGAGTTAAAAACATTCTGATAATTGGAACGAACAAGAATGCTAAACTTATGGCTGATGAAATTTTGGCTAAAAAAGCATTACGAATGAATGTTGTTGGTTTTGTTAAAGATACGAATGACGATGAAGTTTGTGTTTCTGATTCGACTCAAATTTATACAATGCAAGATGGCTTAGATAAAATTATTGCAGAAAAATCTGTTGATATCGTGATTGTTGCGATACATAGAAGAATGGAAGAAGCTTTGCTGACGGAGATGGTTAATTCTATTCCTCGCAGGGTAAAACTTTATACAATGCCGGAATTCTATGAAATGGTAACGGGAAAATATTTTATCGATAGAATGTCAATCAATGGCTTGTTTTTCAACTTCATGAAAAATCGCTCACTTGCTTACGACATCTGCAAACGTATCTACGACATAATCGCCGCAACGATTATTCTGACTGTAACCTTGCCGATTACACTGACTGTGGCGGTTAGAGTTTGGCTAACAGACGGTAAAAATCCTCTTTACACTCAGAATCGAGTTGGTAAGGGTGGAAAAGTTTTCAAGTGCTACAAACTCAGAACAATGTATGCAAATGATTATGTGCCAAAGAATGTGAAGCAAGGCGGTTATGCAGAAAATCAAGATGAGGACGATAGAGTGATTCCGTTCTGCAAATTTGTGAGAAAAGCAAGGTTTGATGAAATCCCACAAATGATAAATATTTTGAAGGGTGAAATGTCAATTGTCGGACCAAGAGCTGAGTGGGATGATTTGGTTAAATTATATTCAGAAGATATTAAAGGCTATGCGGCGAGAATGTGGACAAGAACAGGTTGGACAGGTTGGGCACAAATTAATCAGGGGCATTGCGTTAATGAAGATGATGTAACTGAAAAATTGCAATACGACTTGTATTACCTAAAACACCGCAACTTATTCTGGGAAATCGGAATACTTGTAAAAGCTGTATTCTTGGCACTAGGAGGAAGACATGAGTAAGAAAATTTTATATATTGTTACTAAATCTGACCTTGGCGGCGTTACTAAGTATTTATTAGAAATAGTAACTCATTTGCCACAAGATTACGAGCCATTTTTTATAATGTCAAATGGGGGTTATTTTTCTGAAGAACTCAAAAAATTAGGTTTAGAAAAAAATGTTTTCTTTGTTCCGATGACAAATAGTATTTTTGATATTGCACAACATATCAAATCTAATTTAGAAACATTAAAAATAATTTACAAAATTAAACCGGATGTAATTCATTGCAATTCTACAACAGGTGGAATTGTAGGTAGAATTTGTGGAGCATTAAGTTTTACTCCTGTAATATTTACGGCTCATGGTTGGGCTTTTACAGACGGAATATCAAAATGGAAGCAGATATTTTATAAAATTTTAGAAACTTTATTAGCTTGTATAACAAAAAAAATAATTTGTGTTTCAGAGTATGATAGACAAATTGCATTAAAAGTTATGCCATTTTTTAAGAACAAACTTATCACAATTCATAATGGTATTTCTGATATATCGGATGAATTCAAGAAAAAAGAATTTTCTAAAGATAAATTAAAAATTGTTATGATTTCGAGATTTTGTCCGCAAAAAGACCCATATACACTTATAAAAGCAGTAGACCAATTAAATAAAGAAGGACTAAACATTGAACTTGATTTATTTGGATATGGAGAAGAGTTAGACAAAGTTTTATCAATAATCAAAGGAACTAATTGTTCAAATATTCAGTATAAAGGTGAAATATCAGACGTAACACCTATTTTGAGGAATTACGATGTTTATGCACTAATATCTAACTGGGAGGGGCTACCTATTGGTATAATTGAAGCAATGCGAGCAGGTTTGCCGATTTTAGTTTCAGATGTTGGTGGAAATTCAGAATGTGTGAATAATAATGGATACTTGGTCAAACGACAAGATATTAATGATTGCAAAGAAAAAATAAAAAGATTCATTAGTCTAGAAAATGATTTAAAAACGTTAGGGCAAAAAAGTAGAAAATTCTATGAAGAAGAATTTATAATTAACAAGTTTATTATGGGGACATTAAAACAATATGAATAAACAAAGTATTATTATTGAAGATGGACTAAATTTGTATCAAAAAACAGGTCAAGGTCAATATACTCAAAATATTTATGACATCTTAATTGATATGGGATATCAAGTTGAGATGAAACGCAAACCATTTATGGAAAAAATCAAGAATTCAACTGTAAAAAGAATTCTATATATTTTATGGATAAATTTTGTATTTCCTATATCAACAATGTTTAAAAATGCAGATATAATAATATTTACAAATACATTAACACCATTTTATAAAATTCCAAATAAAAAGTATTATCCCGTTTTGCATGATTTGTGGGCTTATAAATCTCCGGAAACAGTAACTTTTATACAAAGTCTATACACTCGTATCGTTATTGCTTCCATAAAAAATACTTATGAAAAAATAATTACAGTATCAGAAACTATTAAGCAAGAAATTGTAGATTTTTTTAATTGTTCAGAAGAAGATGTAAATGTTGTTTATAACTATTTTAGTTTTGGAGAAAAACCCGTACTAGATTATTCGAAAGAAGAACAATTAAAAATATTAAGTAAATATAATATAGAAAGCAAAAAATATATTTTATCTGTTGCAACATTAAACAAACGAAAAAATATTCCTATGTTGATAGATGCATATAGTCAGCTTGATAGCGATATAAAATTAGTACTTGTAGGGAAAGCAAGTAGTGAAAGTTTCAATTGTAATAATCAAAATATTATTTTTACAGGTTATCTGTCTGATGATGAGTTAAAAGTATTATATAAACATGCTTTTTTATATGTCTTCCCTTCTGTTTATGAAGGTTTTGGAATTCCAATAATTGATGCACAAGCATTTGGCATACCAGTTATTTGTTCAAATATTCCAGTCTTTAAAGAAATTGCAGGAAAAGGTGCGGAATTTTGTGAACTTAATATACTAGATGTTGTTAAAAAAATTAAAACGATATTAGAAGACAATTATAAAGAAAATTTGTTGATTCAAAATGGATATAATAATATTCAAAAGTTTTTGTCGTCACAAATCAAAAAACAGGTAATAATGCTTTTGGAGAGTACGCATGTATAAGTTTTCAAATGAACAAGTTTTATCAATTTTATTTTGGATTATTATTTTTATATTTTCGACATTCTTGTTTGGTGCTTCTTTACATGTCGCTCCAAGTTTTATTCTTTATGTGATTGCACTATTTATAATTTTTATTAATTTAATTCTTACCTTTATAGAAAAAAAGATTTATTTTTTTTCTCCAATTCGTCAACTTTCATATACAACTTTATTTTATTGTGTTTTGATAGGATTATTTTATTTTAGCAAATTTAATATTATACCTTTTTTTACAATACCAACTAATGATGAGCTGTTACTAACAAATATTACATTTATATACCTGTGTTTTTGTTTGTTTTTATTTTTACCATATATTGTAATGAAAATATTTAATATAAAAGTAAGTGTTAATATAAATTTTATAAAAAGAAATTTCACAGTTAAAAACATAAAGTTCGCAATTCAAACAATTACTTTAGTACTTACAATCTTACTAATACTTATCTTTGTTTTAACAAATTATAACCCTATATCAGCCTTAATTAATCCTTTAGATTTTAGATTTGAATATAAACATGGAATTGCTAGTTATGTTTTTACAATTTTTGATGTATTATTATATTTAAACTGCTTCCTTTTATTTAATGAATATTGCATACATAAGAATGAACATAAATTAAATATAAGAGTTACTGGAGGATTTGTTTTATTATATGTTTTTTGGCTTGTAGTTTCTGGTGGACGTTCATATATTATAGCACCGGCAATCTATAGCATTTATTTTTTATCTTTTTCACCAAAAATAAAAATTAATCTAAAAACACTTATGTCTATATTATTAATATTATTAATCAGTATTTTTGTTGCCATGGCATATTTTACATATCGAAATTATAGACAAGCTGTAGTTACAAACAATTTTATGCTTTTAACGAATATACAATTTAATCCTATACTAGATAGTATAAAAAGAATTGATAATTTTTCAAATAGTGTTATTTTTTTTAAATATATTGATTCTAAATATGGGAGCTTATATTGTTATGATGATTTTAAATTCTCTAGACAAATATCATCTCAAATTCTAAATCCAATCCCAAGAGAAATTATTCCTACAAAAGGGTATCCTGTATCAGGTGAATTAACAAAATTACTTTTTCCAGATGCTTTTAATGCTAAAATTAATTTAATATTTGGCGGAATAGTGAATTTATTTTATACTGGTGGGTTTGTCTTTGTTATTATAGATGCATTAATAATGGGATTTTTGATAAGTATTATTGAATTAACTTATAAAAAATATGTTTATTATGATTTTTTTATTGTTAATTATATTGCTTGTATTCTTCAAATTCCAATTTATTATTTTTCAATTGGTTTTCTTAATACGGCAATAACAATTCCTTTTTGTTTAAAATCATTTTTTATTATTGTAATTACATATTTATTAACGAGAATAAGAAAGGTTAAATTAATATAAATGAATAAAAAGTACATTTTAAATTATTGGCAATCATCCAATTATGGTGCAGTACTTACTGCATATGCATTGAATAATATAATTAAAGGCTCTCATCTAGTAGATAATTTTTCAAAAACAATGCTCAATAGAACTCTTGATTTCGATTTTCAAACAAAGTTTATGAATGAAAATTTTACGTCTATTGAAAAATATAATCATTTAATAAATAATCAATTAAATTGTTTAGAAGAGGAAAATATTTTTTTTGTAGGTTCAGATCAAGTCTTTCGTCCCAAGGTTGCAGAAAATATACTTAATAGCTTTTTGCTGGGAGAAATTAATGAAAAAAATAAGAAAATTGCTTTTTCTGCAAGTTTTGGTGTCGATAAAAAACAATTTTTAAAAGAAACATCTCCTAAAACTATAGAGAAGATGAAAACAGCATTTGACCTTTTTGATTATATTTCGGTAAGAGAAAAATCGGGCGTGGATATATTTAATAGCGTTTTCAACAAAAAAGCAGAATGGATAATAGATCCTGTTTTTGTATTAGACAAAGAGATATATGTAAATTTGGTAAAAAACGAAAAAGAATTGTTACCTAAAACAATAGTATCTTATTTAATACATGAAAAAAATCGGCCTTATAAATATTATAAAACTCAAAAAGTTTTTGAACTTGCTAGAACAAATATTTCTATAGAACAATGGTTATTAAGTATAAAAAATTGTGAACTATTAATTACGGATTCTTTTCATGGAATGTGTTTTGCGATTATTTTTAATAAACCTTTTATAGCCATTTCTAATGGAACTAATTCAAGCACTCGTTTTGAATCATTATTAGAAATGCTTGATATAGAAAATAGATGTATTAATGATATCAAAGAAATTTCTACAACAGATTGTATATTTAATCCAAACTATGAAAAAGTTAATAAACTTATAGATATTGAACGTAAAAAAGGCCTTGCTTTTTTAGAAAAAGTATTACATAGTCCACATAAAATTTCTTCGCAAATGATAAGTACAAGGACAAAATTTTTGGAAATACTTATAGAAGAATTTAAGCAACAAGCCAATTTGAAATATCAAATCAAAAAAGAATTGTGGAATTTATGGCTAATAATATTTCATAAATACTTACCGGAACCAGTAAAAAACATAATTAGAAAAATACGAGGTAGTAAATAATGCATGTCGAAAATAAACATAATTGTACTGGTTGCGGAGCGTGTTACAACATTTGTCCCCAAAATGCAATTTCAATGCAAGGAGATAAATATGGATTCTATAAACCAGTTATAGATAACACAAAATGTGTTCATTGTAGTTTATGTGAAAAAGTGTGTCCATTGGATAAGAATTTTACACAAGATGTTGAGCCAAAAGTTTTTGCTTTAATCAATAAAGATGAGAAAACACGATTAAAATGTGCTTCTGGAGGTGCATTTGCACTTTTTGCAACTCAAATAATAAATGAAGGAGGGGTTGTATATGGTGTTGTCTGGGATGAAAATATTATTGCGTGTCATACAAGAACTGATAATTTAATTGATTTGGAAAAAATGTACAGTTCCAAATATGTTCAAAGTAATATCAAAAATACTTTTAAACAGGCAAAAAGTGATTTGGAAAAAGGAACGCAAGTGTTATTTTCAGGAACACCTTGCCAAATTGCAGGTTTAAAATCTTATTTAAAGAAAGAATATGAAAATTTAATAACAATAGATTTAGTTTGTCATGGTGCACAATCTCCACTTATTTTTGAAAAGTATAAAAAAGAGTTTATGAAAGATAAAAAAGATGAAAAATTGATTAATATCAATTTTCGTTCGAAAATAGTAAAATGGAGTCAAAGTTATTTAACAACAATAACAACAAATAAAAATATTTATAATATGAAAAATGATTATTACACTAAAGCTATGGATTTGACATTAAATACAAGTTGCTTATCTTGTAAATTTATAGGGAAATATAGAACCGCAGATATTTCTATTGGAGATTTTTGGGGAGTTAATGAATTTGATAAATCATTAAATGATAACAAAGGAACTTCTATTTTATTAATTAACAATCAAAAAGGTTACCATATATTGAACAAAGTGTTAAACTGTTGCTTATTAAAAGAAGTTCCTTATGAAGCTGCAGTTAAACGGAATCCGAATATTAAAAGGCCTTCAATCGAAAATCCTAAGAGAATTGTATTTTTAGATAAAATTTGTGTAAATAATAGAAATATTAAAAAATGTGCTAAAAAATATTTAACACCCCCGATACACATTCGTTTGTATCGATTACTTCCTCTGTTTGCAAAAGACATTATCAAATACAATATTCTAAAAATGGAGAAATAATGTTTGAAAAAATAAAAAATATATTGAATAGTCAATTATATGCAATTTCATTATATGCAAGACAAATTGCAGGTACTTTTATACTTTTTGTAATCGCTCATTATCTATCTGTATATGATTATGGGTTATTTTCAAGTTACAAAAATATTGCGATGTTTGCATTACTTTTTGCTAATTTAGGTTATTCAGATTACATTTTGGTATCAAGTAAAGCGAATGTAAAAGAAGTTAAATTAAAAATTTCTTTATTTTTATTTAATGCAATAGCATTGTCAATTTTAGTTGCAATCCTGTCTTGTTGTTTTAAATTAGAAAATCATTTTTTATTTTTTTTAGTTATACTAAGAACATTTTTTGATGGAATCTTTTTTGCCCTTATTTTGCCATATTTTCAAGCTTCAAAGAACTTTAAAACGATATCATATATAAATCTATTTTACAGTGTTTCATTGTCTATAATTGCTGTTATTTCCTATATTTTCAAATTGTCGTTGATAAAGTTCTTACTTTTAAATATTGGTTTAGGATTATTTAACTTTATTCAGTGTACATATTATGCAAAAATAAATTATTTCCTTGTCATAAATTATTTAAAACGTTTTTACCAAATGATAGACAAAAGTATTTTTGCATATATTGGAGTATCAATTGCATATTTACTGTATGCTCAAATTCCATCATTATATGTATCAACTTATTTAACAAAAGAAGAAGCTGCTTTATATTTTGCGGCTTTTACAATTTCAAATATAATTAGTTTGTTGATTAGTGCACAAGTTCAAAAAATGATACCCGACATGATTAATACTTCTATAGAACAAGTGAAGTTTATTATCAATAGAAACTTAAAATTTATAATAATTGCCACAAGTTTAGTTTTTGTATTTATGGTCTTTGCAGGAAAAATAATATTGGATCTTTTATATGGGCAAACTTATTATTTAAAAGCTTATCCGGTATTACTAATATTGATGCTTGGGAATATTTGTGTAGCTGAAGCCGCTGTTTATGGCACGTATATTACTGCTAGTGGTAATCAAAAACGAAAAATTCCAATGCAGCTAAAAGCAACAGCAGTAACCATAATATCTCTATTTTTATTTCATAAATGGGGTGTTATAGGTGCAAGTTGCTCATTTTTGTTAGCCGCAATATATGTTTCATATTTATATACAACATTTACGTTAAAATTTTTAAAACAACAATCAGAAAATAATATAAAGGAGAACTTATGCAACAACAATTAAACTACTATCCGCCACAGGATGAATTAGACGAAGAATTGACGATTGATTTGAAAAAGATAGTTTTTGCACTTTGGAGCAGAAAAAAACTCATTGCAAGTGTATTTACTTGTGTGCTCATCTTTTTCATCGCTCTTACATTTATTTCTGCGAAAAAATACAAAGTCGATGCGGATTTATACATCAACAAATCAAATAACTCCAACATGGCTGAGATTAACCCTTATGTCATTTCTGAACTTGGAGCAGGTGGCGGAATGGCTGCACTTATGTCAGGCGGAGGAACATTAGCCAACGATATTGAGCTTATGCAATCACCGCTTGTTATTGACAAAGTTATCAAAGACAACGATATAAGATTCAAAAAACTTTTTGGAATTATTCCAACAAAGAAAACTGGACAATTAATGACAACAGAAAAATTCCTCAAAAAAGGAATCTCGTTTGAAAACAAAAAAGGTACAAACGTGGTTACAATTGAATACAAAAGCAAAGACAAAGATCTTGCATATAACGTTGTAAATTCAATCATTGTTCACTATTTGGAATTAAACAAAGAAATCAATTCTACAAAATCTAAATCAGACAAAAAGATTATTGAATCAGAATACAAAAAAGCAAAGGCAGATTTAAATAGAAAAATGAATAGTGTTAGCGGTTTGCCTGAAAACGCTATGGCAGGTTCTGGTAATTTAGCCGCAATGAGTGCTTTTTCTCGTTCTGCACAAAAAGCAATGTCAACATTACAAGGGCAATATATTGCAGGTGAAAAATCTAAAATATCAGTAACAGAAGATGCATCAAAAGTTGCAGCTCTTTCATCTAAACTTGAATGGGCTAAATTGGTAGATGAAATGTCTGATTCTTCAAAAGTAATTGTTTTAAAAGAACCAAGAAAATTGAAAGATTATGAACAAACTTCCCCAAAACTTTTCACAAATATTTTGTTGGGAATTGTGTTTGGTGTAATTGCATCTTTGATTGCTGTTCTATTTAGAGAAAATACAGACAAGAAACTAACTTATTCAATGTTAGGTGATGAAATTATTTATGACATTGAAAAAGATTTTATCGACTTAAAATCTTTGTTATTAGCTGAGAAAAAAGAAAGAGTTTCAATTGTTGTTTTTGAAGGTATGAGCGATTCAATTATCAATCAGTTGCAGAAGTTTAAAAATATAAACTTTGTAAAAGCAGATATTGCAGATGATTTTGAAGAAGGTGTAGAAAATTCTTCAAAAGTTATCTTAACTGCAAAAATCGGACAAACAGATTCTAAGTTATACAAAAAAGTAAAACAATTATTAGACAGAATGAATAAAACGGTAATAGCCGAAGGATTAGTATAAGAGGAAATTATTATGAAAAGTATAATCTTAGCAGGTGGTAGTGGAAGCCGTTTATGGCCGTTATCAAGAGAAGAATATCCAAAACAATTATTGGCATTAGATAAAGATGAAAGTCTGTTACAAAAGACTTTTAATCGTTTGTGTAGTTTTTCAAAACCGGCAGATATAGTTACTGTCACAAATATAAAGCATTATTCAAATATCAAATTGCAATTAAACAAAATTGATAGTTCAAATGTTGTAATCGGAGAGCCATTTGGGAAAAATACAGCCCCTGCAATTGCTTCAACTTTACAATATTTTATTCAACAAGGTTGTGAAGACGATGTCGTACTAATTGTACCATCTGATCATTTAATTAAAGATATAGATGGATTTAACAAAACAGTAGAGCAGGGTAAAGAACTTGCAGAACAAGGTTATATTGTTACATTTGGTATAAAACCGACATATCCTGAAACTGGTTATGGCTATATAAAAACAGAAAAAGCCCTATCTGTAGGTTATAAAGTTGAAAAATTTGTTGAAAAACCTAATTTTGAAACAGCAAAGAAATATTTAGACAGTGGAAATTATTATTGGAATGGTGGTATTTTTATGGGTAAAATTTCTACATTTTTAAATGAATTCAAAAAATATGCCTCAGATATTTACATGCATTTAGGAACATTGGATTTTTCAAATTCTACACAAATAAATTTCTCTGTTTATGAAAAGATGCCATCAATATCAATTGACTACGCAATTATGGAAAAGTCTGACAAAATTGCTCTTGTAGAGTTGCAATCAGATTGGAATGATTTAGGTTCTTGGCAATCTATTTTCAATGTAAAAGAAAAAGATGAAAATGGAAATGTATTGACTGGTAAAGTAGTTGTAGATAATGTAAAAAATTCATTTATTTATTCTCAAAAAGAAGTTGTTGCAGTTTCCAGTTTAGAAAATATTATTCTTGTCGAAACAGAAGATGCAATTATGGCTTGCAAACTTGATGAATCGCAAAATGTCAAAAAACTATATGAAAAACTAAAAGCAAAAGAATCTGATACTATAAAATTACACAAAACTGTTTTTAGACCATGGGGGTACTACACTTGTATGAATAGTGGTGATGGATATTTAACCAAAACAATTTGTGTTATGCCAAAACATAAACTATCGGTTCAATCTCATAATCATCGTTCTGAACATTGGGTTGTGCTTGAAGGTACAGCTTTAGTGTTAAAGGACGGGAAAGAATACAATGTTTATGCTGGTGATAGCATTGATATTCCACTAGGGGCAAAACATTCTTTACAAAATCCGTATGATAAAGAATTGAAAATAATTGAAATTCAAAAAGGCGATTATATTTCAGAAGATGATATTATTCGCTATGAAGATTGTTATGGAAGAATTTAAAGGAGGAAATATAATGAGAGTAGAAAAACAATCAACTGTTTGGCAACCAAATTCAATGGGCTGTTTTGACGGATTAAAACTTAAATTTAATAATTTTGTGATTGACCAAACGTTAAATTATTTGGGCAAACATTATAGCAAGCAAAAGCTTATTAACCTTGCAAAAATCTTTGAAAAAATTGCAGGTTCTAAAGGTGGAATTAACCACGCAAGAAGAATGCAATGGTTATTTGAATCAGAACATCCGCATCTTTTGTGGTGGAAAAAGATTTTGACAGAATTACACCCAAACTGTCGTAACAAATGGATTAAAAACTTTTTTGTCAACGGATATTATGGTGACAATCTAAGAAAACGATCTGAATTTAATGAAAAGAACGGATTTTTCCCACCAACAGTTTTGTTATCTTCAATTACTAAAAGATGTAACTTCCATTGTAAAGGTTGTTGGGCTCATGAGTACAATGTAAATGACGATATTTCAAAAGAAAAATGGAGAGAAATCTTTACAGAAGCTCGAGATGTTATGGGAATTCACATTATTCCTGTTGTTGGTGGCGAACCTTTTGCAAGAAAAGAGTTCTTGGAACTTGCGGAAGAATTTAACGATTGTGCGTTTATCACATTTACAAATGGCTCATTAATTACGAAAAAAGTTGTAAAAAAACTCCAAAAATTAGGAAACGTTCACCCAATGTTTTCTCTCTGGGGATTAAAAGAAGACAATGATGCGGTTCGTGGTGAAGGTTGCTTTGATATGGTAATGCAAAAAATGGATATGTTGCGAGAAGCAGGTGTATTCTTTGGTGCAAGTATTACGGCAACATCAAAAAGCTGTGATGAAGTAACATCAGATGAATTCATGAAAATGTTATCAGACAAAGGTTGTTTGTGGTCTTGGTTCTTCCACTATGTACCGGTTGGAGATAGCCCGGACGTAAGTTTAGTTCCTAATGCAAAGCAAAGACAACAAATTTTGAAAGCAGTTTACAACGCAAGAAATACGCTTCCTATGATGACAGTTGACTTCTGGGGTGACGGTCCTGAAATGATGGGTTGTATTGCAGGCGGAAGACAATATGTTCACGTTAATCCGAACGGAGATGTTGAACCTTGTACTTTTGTTCACTTGGCAACACATAATGTTAAAAATTGCACTCTTACAGAAGCTTTGGCTGCTCCGTTTATGAAAGCTATTAGAGATGGCATTCCTTACGAAGACGGAAATATGCTAAGACCTTGTATGATTGTTGATAGACCAGATGTTTTAAGAAAATATTATCAAGAATTCAAGCCTTACGAAACTCACGAGAATGCGGCTGCGTATTTGACTGACCCTAAAATCACTTCAGAAATCGACAAGTATTCAGAAGAAGTTAAGCAAATTCTTGATGAAGATTGGAGAAATAATCTTTGGATGACGATTTTCCCCCTTGAAGGTGAATATTACGTTGATAGAGATAATTTCTGCTCAAGAGTAAAACCAGAACACAAATGTTCAGGACATTGTGCAGGTTGTGGAAAATAGTATGAAAAAATCATTGTTGCTACTTGCAATATTTATAATTTTTTCAATAATAGTGAAATCTTGTCCCATAATAAATTTATGGGACAAGGCTTTCATTTTGCATTTGCAAGGAGTTTTGAAAAATCTTCCTTTGTGGATTCCGTTACTTCCTGATTGCAAATTGTATTCAATAATGATTGCACTACCTTTGATTGGCGGAAGCATTTTGTTTTTCAAAAAAAAAGAGTATAAATCAATCGTCTTTTTATGCTCAATTCCGCTTGTTACGTTTCTTTTGAACTGTATAATTAAACCACTCGTAAATCGACCAAGACCGCCATTTGAAATGCAACTTGCTATTCACCCGCATAGTTTTAGTTATGTTTCAAGTCATAGCTTGGTTACAATGTGCCTATGGGGAATGGTGATTTATTTTATTCATAAGTATTGCAAAAACAAAGTTTGGCGATATGTCGGGATTATTCTATCCATAATTTGGATTTTGTTTGTCGGGATTTCAAGAATTTGGCTTGGAGTCCACAATCCGACAGATGTAATCGGGGCGTATTTACTCGGGGTATTTTTGTTATCTATTTACACAAAACTTTTCAGTAAAGGAGTAGATAATGAATAATGTTCTTGTTGTATCAAATTTTAGTGCCGGAAGAAAACGAGCCATAAAATACAAGCGAAAGATACAAACATTGCTTTTGAAAAAACATACATGTTTTCAATTTATAACTATTGATGAATTGCAAGATGTTGATATGGGAACCTTTGACACAATACTTGTTGTAGGAGGAGATGGAACGGTTAATAAGGTTTTACCGTACTTAGTGGGTACAAATAAAACTTTAGGAATTATTCCAACCGGCACTGCAAACTTGTTAGCGGCAAATCTTGGAATAAATAATGTGTCAAAAGCATTGAAAGTTATTGATAGCGAAAACTCTACTAAAATAGATGTTATGACAGTTAATAACAAACTTTCTGTTCTTCGTTGTGGACTAGGGTATGACGCTGATATAATCGGAAAAACTCCCCAATCTCTAAAGAACAAATTTGGGTATTTTGCTTATTTTATTGCCGGAATAATTTTTGCACTAAGACTTAAAAATAAAGAGTATTCAGTAATTATTGATAATCAAGAACGGACAATTAAAGCATCTTGTATTATTGTTGCAAATGCAGGAAATATGTATCGAAATTTGTTTTCAATAGCAAAGAATTCAAAGTTAGATGACGGATTGTTTGATATTTTCATACTAAAAACTCAAAATCCAATACTGTTTTTCATTGAGTTTTTGAAAATTTTGTTGAACCTAAAAACAAATTCACGAATAGCAGAATACATTAAGGCTAAAGATTTTAAAATTAAAAATCACTATTGCTTAGCCCATATTGATGGAGAAAAAACAAAGTTTACTGAAGATTTAGATTTTGGGATTAAATCGGAGGTAATTAATATTTTTAAATAATATTTTTATTATAATATTGCCGGAAATACTCAATTCATCTGTTACAAATAATCAAACCTTGTGTTACTTTACTTTCTTACATTTAATTTAAACTTGTTCCATGTTGCAAAAATCTTTGTAAATACACCATTTGCAGGCGTTTTTGTCGTAAGTCGGAGCAAATTCATAGTCTCTGATTTTCTGGATTGCAGATTTAAATTTCTCTTCTATTTCAAGGCAATTTTCTTCGCTGAGTTCCAAAGTTAGGTTATTTGTGAAGTCCTCCGGATAGATAAATGTTGTATTTTTAACTTTTTCATTTGTTGCTTTTTCAAAATAGTATTTATATAAACCGATTTGATTGTAATAATCCTCATGATCTCCATTTGGACAAATTATTTTTTCCGATTTTGCAGAACCTGTTTTGTAGTCATATATTGTATAAGATCCGTCATCGTTTTTGTCGATTCGGTCAATTATTCCCTTGAATTTAACTCCATCAAGTTCAAGAGTTATTTTTTCTTCTGCTTTAAATAAGTTTGAAATAGGAGTTGCACAAAGTTGCGGGTAATATTCTTGTAATGCTTTTTCACCTCTTTCAATGTGAATTTTTCTTTGTTCAATTGTGGACATTGGTAATGTTTGTAATTCTTTTTTAAATTGGTTAATAAAAACTTCACTAGATGGATATTTACCATTTTCAATCGCAAATTTAACTGCAAATTCACAGGCTTTGTGTATAGCTGAACCATAGCTCATAGAATCAGGATTCCCGTCTTTTGCTCCTAATTCTAAAATATAATTGTATAAATATTGTCTTGGGCATTTTAGGTAGGTATTGATAGAAGTGGGAGAGAAATATTTCCCATTTAATTTTTTATCAACGATTTCGCAGAAATCTTTTTGATAATCATAGCTCCTTTTTAGAAGTGATTTTGTTCGTTCTTTCCAATATGAATCTATATCGTATGTAAACGGTTCTTTTTCTTGTTCAAGATTTCCTTCAATATTTAAAACAAATGATGTTGGTGTTTTAATTTTTCCCTCAACCGATTTAGGACAAGATAAACGTAGCGTATGTTTTGCTCTTGTTATTCCTACATACATAAGTTTGATTTTATCGGATATTTTAAGTTCTTTTAGCTCTTCTTCTGTTTTATATTCAGATGGTGACAGAGGAATAATCGGTTTCATTGAACTTCTATCACTCTCCCACTTCTCACGAAGTAAGTTTGGCATATAAATATATTCAAATTCCCGACCTTTTGCGGAGTGATAAGTTGATAATTGTATTGCATTTAATGTTAGGGGTGCTTTGTCTGTTTTAATCTCAATTTCATCATTTATACACATATCAATATATTCAATAAAATCTTCAAGACTGATTCTTTTATAAGTGCTTGAAAAATCAACAGATTCATCTGTTATTTTTTTCAAGCCTGCAATATTTTCGACTTTATTTATTTCAGAATTTAGATAATAATTAAAAATTCCGGTTTTTGCCCCGACTTCTAAAATAGTATTTTTTAAAGTCTCATTTGTTTTATAACGTGATAGATATTCAAAAGTTTGTATAAATTTTTCAATTTTAGCTTTGTCGATGTATTCGTCTGGGTTGATTGCCTTGACGGCATCAACAAAAGATAGATATTTAGATTTTTGTTCATAAATTTGTTCAAAATCTTTTGGGTGAATATTAAAGGGTTCAGATAGTACGAGTTTGAAAAACTTATCACTGTGTAGTTCAGGATTTGTCAACAGTTGCAAATAATAATATAAAACTGTTGATGATTTTATTTCAAAGATACTTTTACCCTCTTTGAGTTCAGATGGGATATTTCGTTCTTTTAAAAGTTCTGAAAAAGTGGTTAATTCTCCATTTGTTTTTGCTAAAATTGCAATTTCAGATAGCTTTTTGTTTCCATTTTCATCTTTGGGACAGTTTTCAGAATTTATCAAAGTATCAATTTCATCTACGATTTCTTGGTATTCTTGTAAAATGTCTGCATATTTGTAAAACCTTACTTGTTTGTCTTTTGAGATTATATCGGTGTTTTTTGCAACTAGTTTTTTAGTAATATTGAATTTTGCAAAATTTGAATTGGTTTCTAATCTTTTTAAGTCTTGTTCAACAATTTTTCTTGCAGTATCAAGAATACTTTGAGTTGAGCGCATATTTTCTGTTAGGCATATAACACGAGTGTCTGGAAATTTTATCAAGAATTTTTCAATTGTATCAAGTTTTGCTCCCTGGAATGTGAAAATAATCTGGTCGTCATCTCCAACAACAAAAACATTTTGGCTGTCTAGTGATTCTGTCAGATTGAATACAATTTCATTTTGGTTTTTGTTTGTGTCTTGATATTCATCAACAAGAATATATTCATAATTATTTGCAATTTTTGATAAGAATGCAGATTCTGTTTCAAACTTTTCCAAAACGAAATTAATCATGTCATTAAAATCCACATAATGTTGTTCTTCCATTTTAGAAGTATAAAGCTCGTAAAATTTCCACAATTCTTTTGCTTTGGCAATTTTCTTTTCTGACGTTTCGATTGCTGTTAGAAGTTTTTTTGTTATCTTTTGTCCTTTTTCAGTTTTTTCTTTTAATTCGTTTTTTAGAGTATTAAGTTCTGGAATCCAATCTCGATTGTTTTCTAAATTGTAAAAATATTTATCTTTATCTAATCGGTTAGACTTTATTTCATTTATTCCGTTTTTAATTTCTGTAATAAAATAATATGGGTCATTTCGTTTTGTTCTGTATACGTCTGATTGAATTTCATCAATACATTCTTTTAACAACTGGTTCGACATTGCAGATGTTATAACTTTGAAATTATTTGGGAGTTCAAAATCTGCTAGATTTTCTGAAATTATTTCATTACAAAAACCATGATATGTGTAAATATTTACTCCAAAATCTGCCCTATTTAATTCCTTTTCTAAACGTGTTCTCATTTCGTTTGTAGCTGCATCAGAAAATGTTAAACAAAGAATTTTTTCAGGGTTAATTTTTCGTTCAATCATTGATTTAATTCTTTGAATGATTGTATAAGTTTTACCTGTCCCCGGACCTGCTAAAACTAAATATTTACCCTCAATATTATCAATACATTCTTGTTGTTTTTCATTTGGTTTAAATTTTGTTGCAGTATTCATATAAAACTCCTTTATTTTAAAATACATAAAAATCAATGAGATTTCCAGTATAAATTTTAGAAGTTTTTTAAGAAGAGTGTGGAACTTTTTAAAGCTCCACACTACATGTTATTAGCGGGACTATTTGTCCAATATTTCTTTTAAGTCTTTTTCTGGAGTGGTTGTTGGCTGAATTTTAAATTTTTCAATTAGAAAATTTAAGATATTTGGTGAAATGAATGCAGGAAGTGTTGGACCAAGTTTTATATTGTGAATATCAAGAGATAATAGGGTTAATAATATACAAACTGCTTTTTGTTCATACCACGATAATACAAATGATAGTGGTAATTCGTTGACAGAACAATTAAAGTTTTTCGCAAGTTCCATTGCTACTCTAAATGCAGAATATGCATCGTTGCATTGTCCCATATCAATGATTCTTGGAATTCCGTCAATGTCGCCTAAATCAAGGTCATTAAATCGATATTTGCCACAAGCGAGAGTTAAGATTATACTATCTTTTGGTGCTTTTTTGACAAATTCTGTATAATAATTTCTCCCGGGTCTTGCTCCGTCACAACCTCCAACAAGAAAAATATGATTTATTTTTTTGTTTTTAATTGCCTCAATTGTTTTATCCGCAATTGATAAAACTGTGCTATGACCAAATCCGACAGTTAAAATATCTCCGCCATTAATACCTGTCATTTTTTTATCTTCTTTATATCCGCCAAGTTCAAGTGCTTTTTCAATAATCACAGAAAAGTCTTTTTTGTCACAAATATGAATGCATTCCGGATATTCAACAACTGATGTTGTGAAAACTCTATCTTTGTAACTATCTTTTGGAGGCATAATACAGTTTGTTGTGAATAAAATTGGGGCAGGAACACTGGAGAACTCCTTTTGTTGATTTTGCCAAGCTGTGCCAAAATTTCCTTTAAGGTGCGGATATTTTTTTAACTCAGGATACGCATGACTAGGAAGCATTTCTCCGTGGGTGTAGATATTTATTCCTTTATCTTTTGTTTGTTCTAATAAAAGTTGTAAATCTTTTAAATCGTGTCCTGAAACAATAATAAATGGTCCTTTTTCAATATTTGTTGTAACTTTGGTTGGCTCAGGATTCCCAAAAGTTTCAGTGTTCGCTTTGTCTAAAAGTTCCATACATTTTAGGTTTATTCTTCCTGTTTTTAGAACAAGTTTGCTTAATTCCTCTTGAGATGATTCTTTTGGAATTGTTCTTAATGCTTCATAGAAAAAGTTGTTAACTTCCTCATTTTCATATCCTAAAATTCGCGCATGATAAGCATAAGCAGCCATTCCTTTTAGACCAAAAAGAATTAAAGATTTTAAACTCCTTAAATCTTCTGAACAATTCCAAACATCATTGATATCAAATTTGAAATTACAAGAAATTCTATTTTTAATTTTATCTGTTAAATTTTTAATTGATGTGTTGTCAAAATTTACGTTTGTTATTGTTGTAAATAACCCATCAATAATTAGTTTTGTGTTTTCGTCATTAATTTCTTCGCAGTTTGCAAGTTCAATTACAGAGCTAGTTAATTCATCTTGCAAATTTGCAGTATCAGGTTCTTTCCCGCAAACACCTTTTTTAGTGCAAGCCTTATGAAATGCGGTTTGTTCGCATTGAAAACAAAACATACTCATATTTTTTACTCCTTATTTTTTATTTTTTCCAAAGATATTTTTTAATAGATGTAAAAAATACGTTATTGTACAATTAGCTAATTTTATTAATGTGCATCATGTTTTCCGTGTTCTTTATGGAATGTACTCCATTTAAAACTCGGGTAAGTTTCTTTCATTTGTTCCCACGCAACATGAATATCAAAGTTTTTCATTTCTTCTTTTCGTTCTTTTTCCCAACCTTTGATAAAGTCTATACAGGCATGGTCAATATAATGAAGTTTTTCAGCACATAAAGTTATATTTTTATCTTTTGGTAAATGTTCTAAAGCATCAATTAGTGTCGGTAATTGTAAAAATGTAATATTTCCGTGAATTTTTGCGATTATTCGATTTTCTTCTTCAATAGTTTGCGTATCAATATCAACTTTTAACACTTTATACGCACTTTTAATAAATGCACAAGCAAAACCAATTAAAATTCCTTCAAAAAGATTTGTAAATAATATTGATACTAGTGTAATTACATAAATTGCAAATTCACCTTTACTTAATTTGTAGATGTATCTTGCAGCTTTGATATCAATAAGTTTATATCCTGTGTAAACAAGAATTGCTGCTAACGCACAAATTGGAATGTATTTTAATACCCAAGGTAGCAATGATACAAATAACAGTAGCCAAACACCGTGCAAAATTGCTGATAATCTTGTTTGAGCATCAGCATTAATATTTGCGGCACTTCTGACAATTACACCGGTGATTGGCAAACCTCCGATAAGTCCTGATAAAGAGTTCCCAAGTCCTTGTGCAATGATTTCTTTATCATAATTTGTTTTTGATCGGTCGCACATTTTGTCAATCGCAGCGGACGTCAAAAGAGTTTCGGCACTTGCGATGAATGTTATAACTAATGCATTTATTATTACACTTATATTCAAAATATTTTGAAAAGCAGATGGTTTTATAAACGTTACTCCGCTCCAAAAATTTGAATCAATTTGAATATAGTTGATGTCAAAATGGCATAAATTTGCAACAAGAGATGAGATAATAATTCCGACCAGTGCTGCAGGTACAACCTGAACTTTTTTCGGCATATACGTGTTCCAGCCTAAAATAATTGCAATTGTCAAAAGCCCAATCATACAGGCATGATGGTGTGGAGAACCATCAAAAGGTAAAACTGAATTATAAATTACCCGAAATAAGTCTGTGATATTTGCAATGAAATTATTTTTCGGAGTGTTATCGAGCATTATGTGAAATTGGGATAAGAAAATTGAAATCCCGATTCCGGCAAGCATACCTTGAATAATTGCCGGTGAGATTGCTCTAAACCATTTGCCAAAAGATAAAAGCCCAAATATAATTTGTAAAATTCCAACTAAAAATATAATTAAAAATAGTTGTTCAATTCCCATTTTTTGAATTATTTCGACAATAATCAATATTAAACCTGCTGCAGGTCCGGAAACTTGTAACGAGTTTCCAGAAAACATTCCAACAACAATACCGCCGATTATACCAGAAATTATACCGCTATAAATTGGTAAACCACAAGCTATTGAAATTCCTATTGCAAGTGGTAATGCAACCAAGAATACTATTATTGAGGCTAAAAAATCTTTTTTAATTATATCTAACATTTGTTCTTTTCCTTTTCACACAAAATCATTTTATCATTTAAGTGTAAAAAATACAATTAAGAACTGTAAAAGTGTTAGTAAGGAAGTTTTATTTTAATCTGTTCATTTTCGTTGAAATCAGACGGACGAGATTTTTTCTCACTATTCCCAAGCATTACAACAGCATCAACTTTTGCCATTGTTTTTTGGGTGTTTGCAGGAAATATCGTTATGTCTTGATATTCATAACTTTTTATGAGTTTTCTGATTCTTTCTTTGTCCATTGGAGACAATTGCATTGAACGAATGGTTATGTTTGAAATTCTGCCATATTTATCAACATTGAATGAATAATAAAACCAAGAGCCGAGTTCATAATCATCAAGAGAATGAATATACATGCTATCATCAATAATCTGATTTATGAAATTACTCTTCCACGTATTCCAATCAATATTTTTTACTATATATCTGTTCCTTTGTACGGGTTGAAAATCTTTTTTAATCGGCTTTGGTGTATAGTGTGTATTGTTTAAACCGTTTTCAATATCACGCATTTTGTTTTTTTGATTTTCGTAATCCGCAAGTTGTTTATTTAACTTTGAATTTTGATTTTTAAAATTATTTGTAGTGTATTTTATTGAGTTGTTAGAAAATCTGTTACCTGTGTTTGAAAAATCGGTATTTTGAGTTGTTGAATTTTGGTTTTGGAATTTAATGTTGTTTGCATCTAAATTTATATTTTTGTTGGTCGCAGAAACATCTGTGTTTGATAATTTCGATTGGTTTACCTTAATATCAACATTCTCATTTTTAATATCTGTGTTATCATTTTTTAGTGTAAAATTTTGGTTTGTAAATTGAATTTTCTTCCTTTGGGAAGAGTCATCTATAGTTAGTACACAAATTGTCACTAATATAAAAATAGCTATTCCAGATGTAATGAACCACTTTTGCATTTTCTATTTAATCCAACATTGATAATAATTCATTATAGTTATTGATTTTGAGCATTGTAGAGCTCAAAAGATGTGTTTCTGCGATAAGTAAAGCTGTTGGTACGAGTGCTGTTACAAAACTCAAAAACATACCTTGAATATCTCCACCTATTTCAGTGATGAAATAAGATACGTTCATTGTGAATTCAATAAGGATAATGAAACAAGCAATAGACATTACAACATTTTTTTCTCTTGAAAGATTTCTCATTGAATCAATACCAAGAACGGTTACACCGTGGCTGTTGTAATCATGAAATCCGTCAAATTTAATGATTTCAGAACCTTTAATTTGTTTTGAGATTGTAAAGGCTCTAACAAAAGAGAAAAATGCGAAAATAATCAAAAATGTTGCTAGAACCAAGAATATCGGGCTAAATCTTAAACCGGAAATTCTTACCCAATTAGCTGCTTCTGGGAAACAACTTGCTAATGTGTTAGAAACACCATAAGCTAGAAATGGAGCTGTTAAAATTCCGATAAAAGTTTCAACAATCATTTTTAATTGGTTATTAACTAAGTTATTTTTGATACTATTTATTCTGTTTTCGCTTAATTTATTAACAAAAGTATTGATTAGATTTCTGTAGTTTTTCATTACGGATTCAAAATCTTCTCTGTATTCATAATTTGTTAATTGGTGTTGATAATTTTTAATTTGGAATTTGAAATATCCGCAAGCTGTTGCAACTGCTGTTAAAGCACCTACAAATAGTAGGGAAATAAAAAATGATGCAGCTAAAAATCCCGGAATTGTTTTGTAATAAAATAAATTGATTACATAAATTATGAACATAAAAATTATGCCGGTAAAAATTATCAATTTTTGTGCAATATCAGAATCTCCAAGTCTTTTAGTTTGGTTGAAGTCTAGTAATGCATAAACTCCTTGTTTCAAAATCATGGATATTGCAATAACAATTGCCGATATGCAGATTAAAAATCCAACATTTGTTGTTAGATTTAATACCGCAGATGAGTTATCAACTTTTAAGCCAAGTAAAAAGTTTGTAACTCCAAAAGCACTTACAATTGATAGAATTACCATAGCAATGTGCAAAACTACCGATGTGATATTTGCAGATCGGATTAAATTTTTTAGTTCTACAAGTTTATAGCCAATTTCTTTTATGATGGCAATCCTGTTCGTTTCAACCGGACTATTGAAAACATCTTCTTTTATATTGTTTGAAGTAGTTTGTACCGTTTGAGCTGTTTTTGTACGTGTAGTTGCCCTTGTTGATTTTTGAGAACTTGTCTTTGGTAGTTCAATTGAAACTTCAATATTGTCATGAAGGGTAGGAGAACTAAGTGAAAAATTCTGTGGAACAAGGACTTTAGAAAAAGATTTATTGTTTAACAAAATTTCTTTATCGTTGTTTGAATTAACCAAAACGTAGTTGTTATATTTTTGAGTATAAATAAGTTTTAAAGTTGTTTCTTCTTTTAATTCTTCAATAAAAAAATTACAACTATCGTTATTTCCGATAACGATAGTGTTTTGGTTTTCAAATTCTTGAATTTTATCTAAGTATTTTATAATAATTTTCATATAAAGCTCTACTCCATTGTCTTATTACCTTCCAATAGCATTTAAAAATCTCCTAAGTGCCTTGTTGGAAGTCATTTCAGTTCCGATTATCAAATGATTTTCTCCCAAAACAGGAGTTAATTTTTCTTTTACCATATCAAGTTTTTCAGGTTCTGCATATAAGAACATCATCGAAAAATTTCCGATTTGATTTTTAACTTGTGCAACTTCATCAGGGAAAGTGTTCCAGTTGATTTGTTTTGAAGAAGCACCTTCATTTTCCAAATCTCCAATTACTACAACGGCAGGAACATATCCGTCTTTTTTCATGTTTATTGCGTGGTTAAATGCTTTTTTTAATGATAAACCATAAGCCGTTCCGTATTCTTTAGAATTAATTTGAGTGAATTTTTCCATTGATTTCCGAACTTCTGCACTTGATTGTGGAGAGCCTTCATAAATCAAATATGAATCTTCTGACACTCGAAGAATTTTGATATTGTCTTCCGGGTCAAGCATTGAGCAAAGTTGCCTAATTATCATTTTCTGTTTTGGCAATCGTTTTTGGTTTGATGCTGATGAATCAACTACAAAAATTACTGCAGCTTTGTGAAAATCATCAACTTTTAATTTTGATAACCCCAAAATTGACAAGCCTAACAGTACAAAGCAAATTGCTGAAAATATAATTATTTTAAATGTATTATTCATACTTAATAAAATACCATAAAATTTAAAAAATCGAAATCATGTAAATGTATGAATGATTATTATAACCAAGGGTTAATCCGGAATTTTATAGCACGTCCTTGGATATGTTCATTCATTGCATATTCAACTTTGTCAAGTGGTAACGTATCTGTGATTAATTTTTCTACTTCCATATCTCCTGATGCAATGTAGTCTAATGCCATTCTAAAATACTTTGGCGTATGGTGGAAAACACTCATCATTTTGATATCTCCATAGTGCATTTTTGTTGTGTCAAATGTTACTTTAGAACCTGATTTGCAACCTCCAAAGAAATGCACTGTTCCTCCAGGTCTTACACAGGCAAAAATTTGTTCCCAAATCTCCGGTAATCCAACGCACTCAATTGCCACATCAAGTCCTTTATTCTCATCTGAAAATTCTCTAAAAATTCTTTCCGGATTAGAATATTTTTTTAAGTCAATAATTTCATCAACATGGGCAAAATCTTCAGCGGCTTTAAGTTTCATTGGATTTCTTCCTGCAACGATTACTCTTGCTCCCATTAGTTTTGCAACCCTTGCAAATAATAATCCTATCGGACCAATGCCGATAATTCCGACACTATCGCCTGTTTTAATTCCTGTTCTTTCTGCCCCATGAACAACGTTTGCTAAAGGCTCACAAAATGCAGCTCTTTCAAAACTCAAGCTGTCCGGTAAGTGGAGCATATTCTTTTTTACGATTCGGGCTGGAACTGTAATGTATTGAGCATAAGCTCCGTTTAAAAGATTTAAATTTTCGCATAAATTATATTCTTGTTTTTTACAGTAGAAACATTCACCACATGGAGCTGAATTTGCGGCAACTACTCTGTCACCAACTTGAAAACCCTCAACATTTCGTCCTACTCGTTCAATAATTCCTGCAAATTCGTGCCCAAATCCTGACGGAATTTCTTTGATTAAAACAGGGTGACCTCTGCGGAAAGTTTTTACGTCTGTTCCACAAGTCAAAGCTGCCATAATTTTTACAACGACTTCACCATCTTCCGGAGGTTTTACCATAACTTCTTCATATCGTATGTCTTTTGGTCCGTAATATTGAATTGCTTTCATTAAAGTTCCTTATAATCTTATTAATTTGCTATTTTTATGTATGCTTTTAAAATCTTATTATCTAGAGTGTCATTGATGGCTTTTTGAACATTTTCTAAATTGTATTCGGTTGATAATCCTGAAACTTTGACATCTTTATTTTTTAATAGTTCAAAAGAATCTTTTAAATCTGCAGGAGATGGAGAATAACTTCCAAGGACGGTCAATTCTCTATAATAAATTTCATTATTTGCATATCCAAAGTTTTGCGGAGTGCTTGAAAATACCAAAATTTTTCCGCCATCTCGAACATATTTCAAAGCGGTTGGAATTGCCTTATCAGAACCAGATGTCATAAAAACACCATCTGCTTTGATACTGTCACACATTTCAGTAACTTTGAATGCTTCAATCCCTAGATTTTTTAATAATTTGACTCTTGATGTAATTAAGTCACAACCTATAACATTCATTCCGAAAGCTTTCAGTGCTTGTGCCATAAGTATTCCGATTGAACCTAAGCCGACAACTAGTGCTGTTGAATTTTGTCTTAAACCTGCCCTTTTCACAGCTCGAATGCAACAACCTAATGGTTCATAAAAAGCGACTTCGTCATTTGTCAAATTTTTAGGTTTTAGATACGCAACATTTCTAAGATGTTCTTCTGATACAAAAACATACTCACTGAACCCTCCAGGGAAAATGTTTGTTTCTTTAAAATGTCTGCACATAGAAACATTCCCATTTTTGCAGTATTCACATTTGCCGCAGGGAATGTGGTGAGAAGTTATGATTGTATCACCAACTTTGAAGTTTGTATCTGAATTTATATCAGTAATAAATGCTACGATTTCGTGACCTAAAACAGTTCCTTGTTTTGCTCTATGCTGAGTTAATTTAACTATATCAGAACCACACAATCCACAACCGAGAACTTTAACCAAAGCACCTTTGCGACCATTTAATTTTTCATCTTCTCTATTTTTTATAACAAGAATGTCATTTTCAATTTCTGCAACTTTCATATCGCCTCACTCTTTCACCTTGATTCTATCACAAAGGGAATGAAAGAGGAAATTGCTTTTTCTATGAAAAATGAATGGAGAGAAGTGAATAGTTTATTATTTGTTTTATTGTTATTCTGTAACTAAAAACCACCGGCGGAGAATGTTCTCCGCCGGTGGTAATCAATTTTATATTTCTATTTAAAGCTAAGTTTATGCCTTTTTAGAATCTTTTTTATATTCATCAACTGCAAGTATTGTACAGATGATTAAACAAATTACTCCTGATGCTAGCCAGAAATAAATTGCTCCGTCCCAGTTTTGAACACCGTTTTTGCCAAGTTTATCAACCAAGAAGCCAGTACCTGTAGCGGATAAAAATGCTCCGATATAACCAAATGTTCCTGTGAAACCGGAAGCTGCAGATGCTACTTTTTTAGAGCTTGATTCAACTGCACAAAGTCCACCAATCATCATTTGAGGTCCATAAGTGAAAGCTCCAAGCAAACCGATGATTACGTAGTTCAATGCAGGGATTGTGTTGAATTTCAAAGCAATAACGGCACAAATTACACCAACCAAGTATAACAAGTTAACCGGTGCTCTTTTCCCTTTGAACAATTTATCTGAAATTAAACCTGCACAAACTGTTCCGCAAATACCAACAAGTGGTAATGACGCAATCATGTTTGTTGCATCTTCAAGTTTGATGTTTTTAGCATTTTTTAAATACATAATCATCCAGTCTTCAGCACCAAATCTGATGATATAAACAAAGATATATGCAATTGCTAACAACCAAAGAGTTCTGTTACACAAAACATATTTTTTAAAGATTTGAACATAAGACATTTCGTCTTCTTCTTTTTTCTCATCTGCTGATTTTTCTTTAACCGGTTCATTTCGGTAAACTTCAACATCTGGAAGTCCGAGAGACTGAGGTCTATCACGTAATCTGTCAAATAACCACAATGCAGTGATTACTGCTAAAATCCCAGGAACTAAAAATGCTGCTCTCCAACCAAAGTGAGCTGCAATGTGACCTGCTAAAATAAAGCTTAAAAATGTACCTGTTTGGTGAGAACATGACCATAAAGACCATTTTGTTCCACGTTCTGAATTTGAATACCAATAAGTCAAACTCTTTGCAACAGCAGGAAATCCGGCTGATTGGAACCAACCGCTAACACCCCATAAAAATGCCAATGTCCATAATAGAACCATTGCTGACATCTTGGTACTTAGCCCTAAAATACTTACAAAATTCGGTGCTAAGGCAAACAAAATATTTGCAATTGCGGTCATTAAAAGTGCTGTTGGGAAGAATTTCCTGACGTCTGAACCGTCAGCCAAAACTCCGTTTACAAATTTACCAATACCATAAGTTAGGTATAGTGAACTTCCTAACAAACCTAACTCAGTAGCGGAATAATGAAATTCTTCCATAATTCCGGGAAGTGCTACTGCAATGTTCTTTTTACATAAGTAAAAAATAGTGTAACCGATAAAACATGCGTAGAAAATTCTTAAACGCCAATGTTTATACATTGAATCAACTTTTTCTTGATCCTGTATCGGTTCTGCAATTGGAGGCTCTTTAAAAAATGCCCCTAATTTCTTCAACATAATTTTTCCTCTCCTATTTATTATTCCTAATCACTTGAATATTTCTTGTTTCTGTTAATTCTTGCCTTGCATTTTTGATGATTTCTCTTTTTTCTTCATCTAAGCTGTGACCGTGAACTAATCTATCAATAAAACCTGTATTTAACTTTGTCGCTTTTTCTAACGCTCCGATTTCTTCCAAAATTGGTTTGATTGTATTGAAATCGTATCCGAAAGATTGTTTTGAGTTATAAATTAACGTATCTCCTTCTTGAGAAGTTATCGGTTGTCCGCCTTGTTCAAAATATAACTTGAATACGGATTTTAAGTCTTGTAATTCAGATTGTAGAGTTGTAACGGTTTGTTGAATTCTTAAAAATCTTTCAAATAAATATTCAACATTTTCTAGTTGTTTATTTTCCCAATCATATTTTTGTAAGAATAGTTTTTTTAATTTTGGGTATGCAAGAGCAAGTCCCATTGTGTCCCCCATTGCTCTGTGGTGGTCTTTAAGTTCAACATTGAATTTTTCAGTCAAGGCATTTAACCCGTGAGCATCAAGTTCCGGGTAAACTTCTTTGAACATTTGTTGAGTATCAATTCTTTCATTTTTGATTTCTTCACCGGTTACTCTTTTTGATGCTTCATTGATAAATGTATAATCAAAGATTGCATTGTGAGCAACAATTGGGTAATCTCCAATGAATTCCAAAATTTTTGGCATTGCTTCTGCTTCTGTTGGTGCATCTGCAACCATATCCGGAGTGATTCCGTGAATTGCTATACTTGATTTTCTAATATGTTGTTCAGGATTAATAAGGGTTTGGAATTCGTCTTTAATTTTTCCATTTTCAAGGCGAAGAGCTGCGAACTCAACCATCTTTTCCCTAGTGTAATCCAACCCTGTAGTTTCTGTATCTAAAACTATCTCTATTACTTTTTTTCTTGCCATTTATTTGTCCTAATTAGTGCTTATGTAGATAATAGCACAAAAATTTTTTCCGTGTTAGAATGTGAAGAGTTAGTTAACTTATGGGGAGAAATTTATGGGAAATGTTATTGAAATAAACGATGAAAATTTTGAACACGAAGTTGTAAAATCAGACATTCTTGTGTTGGTCGATTTTTGGGCTACTTGGTGTGGGCCTTGCAGAAAATTAGGACCTGTAATTGATGAAATTTCTGAATCTTATAACGGTAAAGTTAAATTTGTAAAAGTTAATGTTGAAGATAATACAGAAACTGCAAAAACTTATTCAATAAGCGGATTACCAAGTTTGTTAGTTTTCAAGGCTGGAGAAGCCGTTGAGAGAATGACCGGTTTGATGCCAAAATCAACAATTGTTTCAAATATTGAAAAACATATATAGACTGAAAAGTTCATAAGATACTCTGCACGTAGTCTTGTATCCGGCAATGGTGTGCTTAGTGAGTGGTCAAATGGCTCAGGTTATCAGGTGTTTTCAAACTTTCGAATACAAAAATTATGTCATTGGGTGGAATGTGTAATTTTGTCTACGAAAATATGTAAATTAACCTTTTGAAGAAGCTGAAACACCTTGAACTTTCTTTCTCTTCTTTTTAGATTCAATAATGCTATCCATATTGAATCTTGAAAGTTTTCTGTCTGCTTTATCATCTGTTTGTGTATTTGATTTTACATCAGCATTTGTAGTTGCAGAAGCTCCCAACAATGTTGGATCATCAGTAAATTCTCCGGATTGAGTATTATTTTCAACAATTGCAGTTTCTAGAGCAGTTTGATTTGCAATTTTTTCTGTATCAATTACTTTATCTTCATTTTCTTCAGGGGTATTAAATGCAATAGCGGATTGAGTATTTAATCCTTGTTGAGATTGCATTTGAATTGGTTGTTGTTGATTATCGTTTTGTTGTGCTTGAATTTGAACATCTTGATTTTCAGTTGAAGATGTTGAAGTTTTTGTCTTATTTGAAGAGTTTTTGTTATTTAAATTAAAGCTAAATGTACGAGTTCTTCTTTTTTTATTTGTTAATTCTTTTGTTGCGGCTTTAATTCTCTTATCAGCATCTTTTTGTTCTGATTTAGATGTTTTCATAATTGATTTAGCAACTGTTGTAGTAGCTTTTGCAACTCCACTGGTTAAAAGTGCTGCTTCTCCTGTCAATTGAGAAGTTACACCACCCACGGTTTCTAAAGTTCCTTGTTTTACAAGTCCTGTACCAATAACAGTTTTTGCAACACCGACAGCATGTGTAGCAGGGTTTGGTAATAAAACTGCACCCTCGGTAATCAGTAGCGAGCCAATGCCTGCATGAGCAGCTCCCAATACTCTGGTTCCAAGTCCAACAACTACTGCATTTGTAGAAACGTCAATCAAATTTGAGTTACTTTTTTCGTGAGATGAAATTAGATTATTCAAACTTGTTGAATCTTTTTTAAATACATTTAGTTGTCGAATATTGTTATTAATAGATTTTTCAAGACCTGCAGTATCATCATTTTGTGCTGAAACAGGATTTGCAATTGATTGAACGGTTGCAGATACACTGTTTTCAGTTTTTTTATCATCTTCTTCTTGAATAGATAATGTTTTTGCAGCATCTTTTTCAATAGATTTTACAAGACCTTGGCTTTTTTTATTTTGTTGCTCAACTTTAGAATCTTTTTTATCAAGGTTTGAAGCTGCTATGTTCAAATCTTGAGTCGCAGAAAGTGTTTGTATTGTTGAACGGACAGCATTTGCAAAGCTGAAACTTGGATCTAGTGTATTTTGATTTTCTTGATTATTATTTTGGTCGTCATTTTTTTGAGATGGATTATTCGGAACTAAGTTTTTGGGATTTGGAATTAATCCTTGAACATTTGCTCCAACTGTTTTTGCAACTTCTCCAACAACTTCTCCAACAACTGAAACATTAGAAATAGCTAATTCTGTTGTAGCTCCAACTGCTTGAGTGATGTTTTTCAACTCATTCATTCCTGCTTTTGCAACGATGGTACCTTGTTTTACTGCACTTTTAACAACACTCATTGTGTCACTTACAACAGTCAATGGTAGTGAAGCAGCTAGAGCGGTAGTTGTTGCAGCAACACCGTTTGTAAATTCTAATGAGCCTTGGACAATAAGTTTGTTACCTGTTTTTATCATGTTCAAACCTTTTGTAGCAGTTAGAGGGTTTGATAATAGGGCAGAGCCTGTAGCAACCAGAGTTGTTCCAGCGGCTGTTGTAACAATACTTTTTTCTGTTGTTCCAATACCAATAAATGTTGCTTTTGAAATATTAACAATATGTTTTGCGTTATTTAAAATCAATTGTGCATTTTCCTCAGCAAGAGATTTTACTGTTTTTTGAACGTTATTAATTGAATTTTTACCCGTTGTAAATGCGATATCAAGACCTTTTTCAATCTTTTTATTTTGAGATTCAATAATGTTTAAACCGCTAACAATTTCAAGTTGTTTAAACATATTGTCTTGTGCTTTTGTATTTTGTTGACCATTTTGGTTGTTTGACAATGATTGAATTGGTGATTGTTGTGCTTGAGGTTGAACTGCACTTTGTTGAGCAATTTGTTGTTGAGGGGCTTCTTCCACAGGTTGAATATTTGGATTTGCTGCTTCTGTTTGAAGTTTTTCAAGTTCGGATAACAAAGTTGCTTGTTCTTGTGCGTTTTTAGCATAAGTACTTTCTGCTTTTGCAACTTCTTGGTTAACTTTTTGTACATCTTTTTGACTTTTGATGCTTTGTTTTTGCAAATCTTTATTCGTTTTATCAGTGTTTTCTTGACCTTTTATAATATCATTTGTGGTTTGTTCAGTTACTTCAGTAGCTTTTCTTGCATTTTGATATGTAAATTCAAGACTTAAATCTTTGCTGTCTTCTTCGTTTGTTGATGTATTATCTTCAATGTTATTTGTATTTTCAGTTTTGTTGTTATCAACAGCAGGATTATTGTTTTCGGCAGTTTTTTCTGTATTATCTGTTTTGTTTTCTTCTTCGGTATTTTGAGCAACAACTGTAGCTTGTTTTGTTTCAACAACATTTGATGTATAAGCATTTGCAAACATTGTAATATCTGCAGAAGAATGGAGTTCTGCAATTTCGTTGTTAGAAGTTTCTGTTAAATCTTTACCTGTTTCAATTGCGATTTTTTCAATTGATGAACCTGTTATGCCATATAATACATCAGATAAAAGTCCCATATTAGAATATACAACACCACTTGTTGGGTGAGTTTGTTGCATTTCGTGGTAATTTTTATTAAGGTTAGAGAGGTCTTTGCCTGCTTGAACTGCATCATCTGCAATTGTTTCATTTTCAGTGACTTTTGTTTCTAGCAAATTCATAGATGATAACAAATTATCCAATTCTTTAGAATTAACTTCAATTTCTTTCATTGAAGAAGAACTTTTGTTACCTAGCATTTTGCTTAATTCTTGATACCTTGATTGTTCAGCTTCAGATAATTGACCGCTTTTTGCTTTTTTATCAAGCTTTTTCCATTCATTAGTCAAATTTGAAATTTCATTCATTGATTTTTGGTATGAATTGTTATTTTCATTTTTGATTTCTAAAGCTCTGCCTTTATTTTTGTTATATTCTTCTGTAACTGATTGAGTATTCTTTTCGGCTTCTGTTGCTTTCATAATACTTTGTTTTGCTTTTGTTTGTAAGCTATTTAAATCAAAATCACCAACAAGTTCTTCTGTTGAAGAATTGTCATCAATTGCAGAAGTTGTAGAAATTACTTCGTAAGCTGTAACATCTGATTCTTGTTGAGCATGAGCCCAAAGTAAAACCTCTTGCGGAATTTTTACACCGCTATTTTCCATTTGAATAATTTCTTCGTAAGAATATCCGGCCCATTTAGAATCTTTAATCGGACATTTGCTGGTGTTTTTAGAATAAGCAGCTTTAAAAGCTGCACCTAATTCTTCTTTGTACCAAGAACTTGCAGCATCTAGATAATATTCATCAGAATATTTGCTACCGTAATTCGCTTTTAATTGGATTGCAGTATTTACGATTCTATCATTGTAACCTGCTGTTAATTTGGCATCAATAGTTACACCTGCAGTACTGTTATTAGTACCGCTTGTTGTGAATTTTGGTTCTTTTCTAGTAACTTTCATTGCCCTTTTTATCCTTTTTAAAGATATACATATAGTTTTATCGGTATTTTTAGGTAAATCTTTAATAATTTCGAAATTAGCATTAACAAATTGTTACACGAAAATAGAATAATAAAACATGTAGATCAACTATTATAAAACGAGTAATATTTGACATCAATTTATATGTGACATAATATTTTCTTATACAAAAAGGGGTGGAAAATATGAATAGCACGGAGAAAAAAGTTTATACAAAAGAAGAATTATTAGCATTTTATAATTTACCATTAGAAGATTTGCTGAAAGAATCATCTAAATATATGTCAAATAATATTGAGTTCTGTTCTCTTATCAACGCAAGGAATGGCAAATGTTCTCAAAATTGCAAATACTGTGCACAAAGTTCTCACTATTGTACAAATATTGAATCCTATCCCCTTGTTAGTATTGATGAAGTTAAAAAAGTTGCAAATGAGGCTAAGGCAAATCATGTTTCTCGTTTTGCAATTGTTACTAGTGGCAAAACTCCTGATGAGGGACGCGATTTTAAGATTGAACTTGATATGATTAAAGAAATCAATAAAATTGACGGACTTAAATCTTGTGCTTCAATTGGAATTTTGAATGAAGAACAGGCAAAACAATTGGCTCAAGTCGGATTAAAAAGATTTCACCATAATATCAACACTTGTCGTTCATATTATCCGGAAGTTTGCACAACTCATTCTTGGGAAGATAGATTAAACACCTGCAAACTTGTGAAAAAATACGGTATGGAACTTTGTTGTGGTGTAATTTTGGGTATGGGTGAATCTGTTGAACAAAGAATTGAAATGGCTATGGAATTAGCTGAAATTGAACCTGATTCAATTCCGATAAATATTTTGATGCCAATACCAGAAACACCTTTTGAAAATTACCATGATAAAATTGATGAAGAAAATGTTTTAAGAACGATGGCTGTATTTAAAATTGCAAATCCGAATGCCGTTGTTCGTTTTTGCGGTGGAAGAATGAGATTGTCTCAAGAAAATCAAGAACTGGCTTTGAACACCTGTGTTGAGGGTATTTTAATCGGAAACTACCTTACAACAGTTGGTCGTGAGCCTCATGAAGATATTGAAACGGTTAAAAATTTAGGCAAAAAGCTTTTACATTAATTCATATTTATGCAATTTTTTGCTCCAAAAATCCTTATATAAAGTAAGAGTGGAGATAAAAATATGTATTATATTGATGATGATGGCAAAAAAAGAGTTGTGCAAAATAAATCTTCCGTAAGGCAAAACCGAGCTCAAAATAAACAAGCACCTGCGAAAGCATCATTAAATCAAACTTCTCTTTTTGAAAATTCTCATGACAATAATCAAGTAATTCTTAAATCTACAGGTGAAGTTAATTTAAATTCATTAACAATGGTTCACTATGATGATAAAATTATTCAGCAAATGACGAAGAAAGCTGATGTTTGTGAGCCGGTGTCTACAAGGGTTCAAAAACCGATGTATTTCAATTTTTCTTATTCTCCAAACACTAATGTTACAACAAAATTGTTTGAGGGGACGGCAGAAGATTTGGATAAATGCTTAGAAAAAACAAAACTTAAAGGTCAAGGGCAAGCTTTTTTAGATGCTCAGAATAAATATGGAATTAATGCATTATTCTTGATGAGTATTGCAAAAGTTGAATCCGGTTATGGTGCAAAACCAAAAACTTATTGTAAATATAATGTTGTTGGTGCAGTTGGGCAAAAACCGACAAGTTATGCCGCATGTATTGATAGTCTTGGCAGAAATTTGAATAAAAATTATGTAACCAAAGGTCATACAACAATTGCAAGAATTAGAGATAAATATTGTAATTCCAACAAAGTTTGGCCAAAATTAATTGCTGAAGAAATGAACAATCTTAATAATCAAATACATCGTAATTTGAGTATGTAATCATCTATAAATTTTCAAGTGCCGCAATTTTCATATCTTTAAAGTCTGGAGTTCTTCCTGTCCAGATTTTTTCGGCTTCTACTGCTTGGTGAATGAACATATCTACACCATTAATTGTTCTGTATCCGTGTTTTTCGGCTAATTTTAGCAGAATTGTTTTTTTAGGATTGTAGATTATATCATAAACGGTTGCACCTGCTTTTAGGGTTGTAAGCTCAGGCTCTTCAACCGGTGTAAAATCAGCTCCTCGCCCTTGCATTCCAATCGGAGTAGCATTTACAAGCAAGTCGATATCTGATAAATCCCTTATTCTTTCGATTTGATAAGGATTGAATTCTACATTCGGAAATGTTTTTCTTAAGTAATTGATTAGTTCTAAACTATTCAAAACATTCCTTGTGAAAATTTTAACTTCTTTCATTTGACTTAGTGCAAGTGCAGTGATTGCTGCCCTTGCGGCTCCACCTGTACCCATAACACCTGCTATTTTTCCGCAAAGTGTAATGTCATTTGGAATTGCATTTCTAAAGCCAGATGCATCTGTGTTGTAACCTTTCAAAGTTTTTGTTTTTTCGTCAATAACAACGGTATTTACAGCATTTGCAATATTTGCAGACTCATCAACTTCATCTAAAAAGAACGTCACAGGTAATTTTAGAGGAATTGTCACATTAAATCCGCTATAACCGTGAGTTTTAAAGTATTTAATTCTATCAACAAGAGTGTCCGGCGGGGTTTCTAAAATTTCGTAACTTGCTTTTATTCCAAGGCTTTTGAATCCTGCATTGTGAATATAAGTTGATAGCGAATGTCCTAAAGGGTAACCAATTACGGCAAATTTTTTAATTGGCGCATTGATACTGTCTTCTTGTACAGGTTGAACTGGTTCAACTTGTTGAATATTTTGGATTTGAGGCTGTTCAAATATGTGTGATTGTTCAGGTATTTGAGGTTGTTCAATTGTTTGTGATTGTTCGTTTGGAGCAATCGTTTGTTCTGAATTATTGTAGTATGAAGAAGTTGAAAATGGTGTTTGCGTCCATGTTGATGGAGTTGTTTGTTGTTCTCCTTTTGGTGTTTCTTGTTGTGTAGCAGTGTAAGAATAGCTATTTGAATACGTTGTGGTCCAACTATTTTCTGCCTCTTCAGGTTTCGTTTCTAAAGGATTATCTGTATAAGATGTAGCACTACTAGATGAATAATTGCTTTCAGGTTCAATCGGTGATGATTGTTCGTAGGTTTCATTTATAATTTCGCTTGTTGTTGCATTTGCTTCTTCTTCCATCTGAGCTTTTAATTCAGATAGAGTAACATTTATGCCTTTAGCTTTCATCTCTTTGTATCGAGCTAATAATTCCTTACTTACAGCCATAACTAAACTCCTATACTTCTGTTGAAGTTTGTTCTGATTGTTCAGGTTCTTTTTTGTAGCCGCATTTCGGATTAGAACAACAAATTACGTCACCTTTTTTAAGAACTTTTTTAACTAAAAGGCTTCCGCAAGTTGGACATTTTTCTCCAGTTGGTTCATTCCAAAGTACAAAATCGCATTCCGGATATTTGTCGCAACCATAGAAAACTGTTCCTCTTTTTGATTTACGTTCTACTATTGTTCCCTTTCCACATTTTGGGCATGTTACACCTGTTGATTTTCTATATGGTTTACGGTGTTTACATTCAGGATTTGTGCATTCCATATACTTACCGTAAGGTCCGAGTTTGAAAATCATTTCAGAACCACATTCTTCGCATTTTTCCTCGCAAACTTCTTTCGGTTTTTCTTGTGTTTCTCCGTTTTCTTCGTCTTCAATTTCTTGCATAACATTTAACGACATTGTTGTTTTGCAATCAGGATAACCGGAGCAACCCAAGAATTGAGAACCTGTTTTGCTTGTTCTTAGTAACATTGGTCTCCCGCAGTTTGGACATTTTATTTTTGTTTCAATGTTAACTTTTTGAGCTGTTTTCATTACAGAGTTAACATTTTCAATAAACGGGTTATAAAAATCTTCTAAAACGACATTCCAAATTGCTTGTTTTTCGGCAATTTTATCCAATTTTTCTTCCATGCCGGCAGTAAATTGATAATCCATAATATTCGGGAACTGAGAAACCAACTGTTTGCAAACAGTTTTCCCCAAAAGTGTAGGATAAAGAGCTTTACTCTGATTTTTTTCTACATACTTTCTTGTTTGAATAACAGTAATAATCGTAGCGTAAGTAGATGGACGACCAATGCCTTTATCTTCCAATGCCTTGATTAAAGATGCTTCGTTGTATCTTGGCGGTGGTTGAGTGAAGTGTTGTTTGGGATTAACTTTTTGACACGCAACAGAATCCCCTTTTTCTAAATCAGGAATTTTTGCATCTTTGGAGTTGTTGTTATCTCCGTTTGAATCGTCTTCCGAATCATTATACAAGGTTAGAAAACCATCAAACATAATCTTACTTGTACCAGCTTTTAGTGTGTAAATACCGGAATTGATTTCAATAGTTTTGTTTGCAATTTCAGCGGGAGCCATTTGAGATGACATAAATTTTTCCCAAATTAGTTTGTACAATTTATACTGGTCGTTATCAAGATATTGTTTAATACTTTCCGGGGTTTTATCCGGATATGAGGGTCTTATTGCTTCGTGAGCATCTTGTACGTTTTGTTTCCCTTTCACATAAACATTTGCTTTTTCAGGATAATATTTTTCTCCATAATTTTGAAGAATGAAATCATGTGCCATATTTCGAGCATCATCTGAAACACGGACACTATCTGTTCTCATATAGGTAATAAGACCGACAGGAGCACCATCAATTTCTACACCTTCATAAAGTTTTTGTGCAATTTGCATTGTACGTGAAGCCCCAAAACCATATTTTGTACTTGCTGCACGTTGCATTGTAGATGTGATAAAAGGTGCAGTTGGTTTTCTTTTTGTCGTTTTCTTGGTAACTTTCTCAACTGAAAATTGTGTCGTCGGATTCGTCAAAAACTCAACAATTTTATCTGCATCTTCTTTAGTTTTGATAGTTTTTTCAACTGTTTTACCTTTTATTTTAGATAATTCGGCTTCAAACTGTTTGCCTCCTTTATCCATCAGAGTATGAATTGTCCAATACTCTTGCGGGATAAATGCTTCAATCTCTTCTTCCCTTTCGCAAACCATTCTAAGTGCTACAGACTGAACTCTTCCTGCAGACAAGTTTCTGTTTCCGATTTGTTTCCACAAAACAGGACTTAATTTGAAACCTACAAGCTTATCAAGAATTTGACGAGTTTGTTGCGCTTGAACCATTTCCATATCAATAGAACGAGGATTTTCAATAGAATGCTTTACGGCTTTTGGAGTAATTTCGTTAAACACAACTCTATAAATCTTGTCGTCCGGCACTTTTAGAACTTGGCGAACATGCCATGCAATAGCTTCTCCCTCGCGGTCGGGGTCGGCTGCGAGGTATATTTTATCCATTTTTTTTGCTAAGTCATTTAACTTTGTTACTACTTTTTGTTTCCCTGGAATAATTTCAAATTTAGGAATAAAATGATTATTTACATCAAAACCTAAATTCTGAGTTGCAGGGTCTTTCGTTGGCAAATTTCTAATATGACCCATACTTGCTTCTATTGTATAGCCATCACCCAAGATTTTTTTGATAGTTTTTGATTTTGCCGGTGATTCGACTATTACTAATGCCTTTTCTTTCTTCTTACTTGCCGTTGCCATTTATATATTAATTTTCTCCTGTATTTTGATTTTCTCCAACGTTATCTTTTTCCGGTTGAATGTTGTTATTTATAGTTCTTCCTTTAGTAAATAGTAATGCTATTGATAATAGCCCTTTAATTACTAAGAAAGGTGCAATAATTTTACTTAATTTTGCAATAATCATGAAAATTATAGCGCAAATAATTGCGGGTGTCTTTTTACCAAATATATCCCAAAATCTTTTTGTTATTAATATAAAACTTGCTATAAAAACAAATAATATCCATAAAATAACAAAAATCAGGATAATTATGTTTAAAATCTTTTGAACAGAGTCAATGGGAATTAAATTTAAAAGATTTGGACGATACATATAAAAATAGAATATCGAGATCCCAATAACCCAAAGGCTAAGACCATATTTGAAAAAATCTAATCTGCCAATAGGTTCTCTTATTGTAAATAATGTTGTCAAAATCTTCTTTAACATTAAATTAAACCTTTTTGTACCTATCCCCATTATACTGTTTTATTATGCCTTTAAGCTCCATTGTTGTCAAGTTCATGAGTAAATCATCAAGTTTTAGACCTGTTAAAGTTAATAGTTCATCAATTCCTTTTTCTTCAACTTGAATATTATTATAAATTTTTTCTTCATCAAGTGTAAGCATTGGAAGTGTCAATTGTTGTTGAGGTGTTTCTTTTTTTATTTCCCAATTTAGAGCATTTAAAATGTCACAACTTTCAGTGACAATTGTTGCTCCGTTTTTCAAAAGTTTATAAATCCCTTGGGTATTCGGATTTGAAATCTCTCCGGGGATACACATCAATTCTCTTCCTTGTTCAAGTGTCAAATTTGCAGTAATCAAAGCCCCACTTTTTAGTGATGCTTCTGCAACAAGTGTTCCATAAGATAAACCTGAAACAATCCTGTTTCTTTGCGGAAATCTGAATTTCATCGGTTCAAAAGTCGGATAATATTCAGTAACTACTGCCCCGTACCCGTTTTCAATATTTTGATAAAGTGTTTTGTTGCTTGTCGGATAAACGTAGTCAAAACCGCTTGCGATTACACCAATTGTTTTTAAATTATTTTCAATTGCCGCCGTGTGAGCAACAGTATCAATTCCGGAGGCTAATCCTGAAACAATGCAAATATCTGTATTCCCAAGTTCTGAAATAATTCTTTTTAAATTATCTCTGGCATGCGTACTTGCTTTTCTAGAACCAACAACTGCAAGTGTTTTTTTTAGATTACACTCAAATAATTTTCCTTTGTAATACAAAACTGCCGGTGGGTTTTCAATATTTTTTAGCATTTGCGGATAATTTTCATCTTCAAGTGTTAGAAAATTTATTCCACGAGTTTCAACCGCCGTAAAAGTTCTGTCAATATCAACTTTATCTCGATGTTTCAAAAAGTTCTCCGCTTTTTTTACACTAAGTCCGTCAATATTTTTTAACTCGTTTAAGTTTGCATTAAACGCAGATTCAATATTCCCAAAATAATTAAATAATCTTTGGATAAATCTGCTGTCTATTTGTTCAATTGAAGAAAACGCAATCCAGTATTTATTCTTCATTAGTTCCTTGTTTCTTTTTGATATTTTCAATTAATGCATTAACATTCTTCTTTTCTTCTTCCGGAATGTCGAAGTTTAAATAATCTTCCAAGTATTCAATTGCATCATCATAATCCCCTCTTGCCATAAATAAAATAGCCACTTTTTTGTAAGGGATAGAAAACTTGTTGTTTGTTGCAATTGCTTTTAAAAAATTAGAAATAGCTTTATCTATTTCATCATTTGCTTGATATGCTTCTGCAAGGTAGAAATAAATCCATTCATTATCTTGTTTAAATTCTAATACATTTTCAAGATTTTCAATTGCAGAATCATATATGCCCATATCAAAATATGCTCTTGCTAAATCATAATATGCATCATAATTTTCAGGTTGTCTTTCTAAAATATATTCTAATTCGTCAATTGCCAAATCTCTTTTAGCATCTTCCATATAAAATCTTGCAAGATAATGTCTGAAAATCAAATCTGACGGCATCATATCAATTGCGTAAGATAATGTATTTATGCCTTCCCCTAATCGGTGTTGTTTATAATAAATATCAACAAGATTGATATAGCATTGAGGAATTTTAGGATTTAATTCAATACATTTTAAATAAGCTTTTTCGGCTTTTTCATCATCACCTAAATTTGCATAACATAATCCTAAATTGTTGTAAACTTCTGCATTGTTAGGTTCAACTTCTAAAATTGAGGTGAATAAATCAATTGCACCATTCCAATCTTTCTTTTTAAAACATTCAATTGCTTTATCAAGTTTATTTTTCATAATATTATAATCCTAATGTCATTCCACTGTCATCATCTGAACCGGAACCGATATTTTTAATAACCGTTCTGGTATTGCCTTGAGCATCAAAGCTTTTTGGTTTCATTGTCATTTTAATTCTGTCAGCGAAGATTGTTCTAACTCCTTGAGCTATGCTTGATCTTCCTGTAAAGCATGCTTGGTTAGGTTTTCCGTCAGCTCCTGGGTATAGAGTAACTTTTGGTCCTGCAGCATAGTAGTCTTGATACCAAATTCTAACATTTCCGCTTGCATTGAAGATTCCTCGTTTTTGATTGTATTCTTGGAAACTTGATTTTAATGTCAATTTAGCTCCATCGTCCATTGTCGCATTAGAAGTCGTGTTTCCGTAGGCAGTTAAGTTTCCAGAAGAAGCTTCATATACAAATCTGTCAGCAAAAGACTCATTGTTTTCTTGTTTAACTCTTGCATTTCCTGTTAAAACAAGCCTTTTCAAATCTCCGTTTTTATCGGTTGTAATTTGAGCAGAGTTTGAAAATGTTTCAATTTCTTTGTATAACATTGTAACCGCACCTGTTGCAGTCATAACACCAGTTTTAGTATCGTATTCTTGAACGTTAGAGTTAATTACAACTACCGGAGTTTTTCCCTCAAATACAACTGATTGAGTGTCTCCCTCTGCACGAATTACTTTTGTAATCAATGAAACTTTTAATATATTTGCTTTGACTTCTCTTTTTTTGTTCTTTTTAACTTCAAAAGCATAAGGTTTGTCGTAGAAAGTTGCGGTGTCTAAGTTTTGGTCTTTTGTGATACTTACATCTGCTTTGTCGCCGACAACTTTCAAATCATCTACAGAAACTTTTACATTTCCATTAAATTTGATTTTGTTTTCTGCTTCGTTATATGTTTGGTTTTTAGACTCAATAACAAGATCAGACGCTTGAGTTGCTAAACCTGTTAATACCAAAATTGATATGAAAGCTGTTAATAATTTTTTCATACTACTTTTTATCCTCATAAACTTTTGATACTGTATTTCCGATAATTTTAAAACTGTTATAATCCGGACTAATTATGATTTTGTCGGCTGTTGAAAGCAATTCTTTGCCTTTTTGAATTCTGATATGACCCTCACCGACGATTGGTGAATGAGAGTTTTCCCAGTGAAGTTTGTCGGCTTTTAGGGTAATTCCGTCTTTTAAGGCAATGAATGTATCGCTATATAAAGTAATGTCCCCGACTTTTGAATTATATGTTCCTTTTGAAGACTCAAAACTCATTGAAACTTCGTTGTCTTTGTAAAAGTTTCCTGTAACTTTGTTAAGTTGAGCAATTCCTTTTGTACTATCCCATTTGCCTGTTTCACCATAGATTTCCCAATACTTTTGGTCGTCTTTGGTTTCAGTTAAAATTATACCGTCAACGATTGCTTCTTGGTCTTCACCCTGCGCAGCCATTTGTTGCCTGTTAAAGTTATGCGTAATCACACCTGCCGTAATGAAAGCCCAAGCCAAAATTCCAACGAGAGTAAGTATTACAGCTACATATAATCTTTTCTTTTTAGGTAATTCTTTCCAGTCCATATAATAGATTTTAGCACAAAAAATAATAAGTGGGTACTTCTTTAAAAGTCTATAGGTCTATAAGTGATTAACAGGAAAGCGGGGATTTTACCCCGCTTTCCTGTTAATATAAGTCATACTGAGGTCGCACGAGCTCAAGGATAAAGGCGGAGCCGTAGCCGTTTAATGCGAGTGCGAATTGCCGAAGTATCTCATAACTTTTGAAATGAGATCTTTCGCTTCGCTCAAGATGACGTAGAGCATTTGGGGGTTCGGGGGCGGTGCCCCTGATGACTCGTTCCATTTGCAGATTAAAAAATCATTGGTTTTTCAATTATTGCATTTGTTGGTGGCGAATCTACGTGCGTAGCACTTTTTGAATTGAAACCAAAAAGAAAAAGTCAAAAGAATAATTTGCTATTCGTAATGGATTACTACACTGGTGATTATTTCAATAATTCAACAAGCATTGCAATAAAACCCGTTCGTAATGACATGTAGCTTACTTATCAGATTTTTGCTTTCGTTCACAATGATTGTTTATTTTTCTTGTCTTGAAAAAAAATCATGTTTTTGCTAAGATCTCGCTAGTATAATTAGAAAGAAGGGATTTAATTATGGCTAAAAGAGTATTGCTATGTATAATGGACGGTTGGGGAATCTCTAAAGGTTCTGAAAAATATGATGCAACCAAACTTTCTCACCCTGTTCATGTTGATGAATTAGAAAAAGATTGTCCGTTCAGACATTTGAGAGCTGACGGCGAATTTGTAGGGTTACCTGCAGGTCAAATGGGTAATTCAGAAGTTGGTCACTTGAATTTAGGTGCCGGCAGAATTGTTTATCAAGATTTGTCTAAAATTAATAATGCTATTAAAGATGGAACATTTTTTAAGAATGAAAGATTTTTAGCTGCTATTGAACATGCTAAGAAAAATGATTCAGCTCTTCATATTTATGGGCTTGTTTCAACAGGTGGAGTTCACTCATCATTAGACCATTTGTTAGCTTTGATTAAAATGGCTGCCGAAAATGGTTTAGCTAAAGTTTATGTTCACGCATTTTTAGATGGTCGTGACACCCCTCCTCAAAGTGCTTGTGAATTTTTGCAAGTTGTTGAAGATGAACTTAAAAAATATAATCTTCCTCCTATTGCAACAATTATTGGTCGTTATTACATTATGGACAGAGATAATCGTTGGGACAGAGTTGAAAAAGGTTACAATGCGTTGTTGCTAGGAGAAGGCGAACATGCTGCAACTGCTATTGACGGTGTTAAACAATCTTATGCTAAAGGTGAAAATGATGAATTCGTTCTTCCTACTGTAATTGGCGGTGAAGAATCAAGAATTCACGATAACGATTCAATTATCTTTATCAATTTCCGCCCTGATAGAGCTAGAGAAATCACTAAAGCTATTAACTTTGCTGATTTTGACGGTTTTGAAAGGAAAAAAGTTCTTAAAAATATTTTATATACAACAATGACAAGTTACGAAGCAACTTTCACATTCCCGGTTGCTTTTCCTAAGGAAAAATTGGTTAATATTTTAGGTGATGTGTTGGAAGCAAACGGAATTCACCAATTCAGAACTGCTGAGACTGAAAAATATGCTCACGTAACATTCTTCTTTAACGGTGGAATCGATCAACCACAACCTCACGAATCAAGGGTTCTTGTTCCATCTCCAAAAGTTGCGACTTATGATATGCAACCGGAGATGAGTGCTCCTGAAGTTTGTGAAAACGTATTGAAAGCTCTTAAAAATCCTGAGTATCAATTCGTGTTGGTTAACTTTGCAAATCCTGATATGGTTGGTCATACAGGAGTTTTAGAAGCTGCAACAAAAGCATGTCATGTCGTTGATGAGTGTGTTGGAAAAATTGCAGAAGCTTGTAAAGAAAATGATGTTGTTATGTTGTTGACAGCTGATCACGGTAATGCTGAAGTTATGTTTGACGAAGCTACAAAAGCTCCGGAAACTGCTCACACAACTAATGATGTTCCGTTTGTTGTAATTAATGCTCCACAAGGTCTTGAACTTCGTGATGGTCAAGGTGCTTTGTGTGATGTTGCCCCAACAATTTTACAACTTTTGGATATTAAACAACCCGTAGAGATGACAGGTAAATCATTAATTAAATAGGAAGTCTATAGGTAAATAAGTTAATAAGTCTATAAGTTATTTAATGTTTTTCAAAAAACGCAAATGCTTATCCACTTATTGACTTATAGACCTATTCACTTTGTTTTATAAAGGATTAAGAATGAGTAATAATATAGATAATTTAGATATAGATTTTTCATTTAAAAAGAATAATGTTGATGAGTTATTTTTTAATTTAAGTGAAAATCCGGAAGGTTTTAAAAACAAGGATTTTCGCTATACTTTAAGTATGATTTATCAGATTATTGAAGATGAGTTTGCTGGTATATTCCTTAGCCCGAATGCTCCGACTCGTAATACTCACTTTCATTTGATTAATAAGGCTGGTAAATTATCTTTCTTTGTTACTCCAACAAATAATTTTGAATATTATTTGAAGTCTAAAGGTTCTTTATTCCGTTTTAAGTCAGAAGTTTTAGACGATAAGGTCGGATATTTCATGACTTGGGATTTGGTTATGGACTATTTTGGTGGATTTGGTAACGTTGTTGATTTAGAAGATTTGACTCCAACTTTTATTTATTTGAATAAGTTGACTTATTTTGTAATGAAGTTGATTGAAAAATTATATTTTATTCCGACCGTAAAACGTTATGGTCAGATGTTCCGAATTGTTTATGAACCGATTATCAATAACCAAAAAATGGCAAGAATTGTTAATCAGTTTGAGGAATGTATTCCTGACGATTTGTTTATTCAAGGAGAAAAACCAAAAGATTTTGTCTATGAATTCATTTATACATATTTAAATTATGTAATTTATAAATTCTTAGGTATTAAAATGTACAGATTTAAAGATGTTAAATCTGGAACTTATTTGTTAAAAGATTTAGAACAAAGAGCTGTTTTGAAAGGTAAAGATATTGCAGAAAATTTTGCTCAATGGTTTGACGAATTGTATTTGGGTAAATATGACGTTATTCCTTATTTCAAAATAGAAAAACAAGAAGATGAAATATTTAGATTAAAAGTTCATATCAAAAACAGAAAAACTGACGAAAGTGTATTGATTGATAAACTTTACTCTGATGAAGAAGTTTTTGGTGCTAAGGCAAGCGATATTGCAAGAATTGTTGAAAAACAACTTAACTACGCATTACGTTATATGCCTGAGTTGGAACAATTGTTTGAAGATGAAGACAAATTGTATTTGGACTTGAATTTGAACGAAGTTTACAAGATTATTACTCAGACTGCATATTACCTTCAAAAAGCACAAATTGAAGTTATTTTGCCGGAAGAACTTGTTAATATTGTAATTCCGAGAGCTTCAATCAATGCAAAAGTTAAAGAATCCAGAGCCGGCGATTTGGCCGATTTAATCAATAATAATTCATCTTCTAAAATGTCTTTAGACGATATTTTGGATTTCTCTTATGAAATTGCTATTGGTAATGAAAAAATTTCGCTTGAAGAATTTAAAAAACTTGTTGAAAATAATAACGGGCTTATCAAGTACAAAAATAAATATGTATTGATTGATAAGGAAGAAAGTCAAAAGATTTTTGAACAAATTGCAAAATCTAATCTAAAATCAATGTCAAGAATGGAACTTATCCATGCTTCATTGTCTGGTCAATTAGATCAATACGATTTTGATTATGATGCGGCATTTGCAAGAGTTTTAGCTGATTTTACAAAACCTGTAGAGATGACTGTTCCGAAGACACTGAAAGGTGAACTTCGCCCTTACCAAGAAATTGGTTTAAAATGGTTGTGGACGAATGTTTCAAAGGGTTTTGGTTCATGTATGGCAGATGATATGGGATTAGGTAAAACTATTCAGGTTATCAGCTTGTTGTTAAAAATGAAAGAAGAAAATAAACTCAAAAAGCCTGTTCTTGTAATTTGTCCGACTACATTGATGGGTAACTGGATGAAAGAATTGCAGATGTTTGCGCCAAATCTTGATGCAGTGATTTATCACGGAGCAGATAGACAGTTGGAAGTTAATCACGATGTAATTCTTACTACTTATGCGATTATGAGAATTGATGTTGAAGAGCTTAAAAAACATGCTTGGAGTGTTATTATTGTTGATGAAGCTCAAAATATCAAGAATCCTGATACCGCTCAAACTCTTGCAATTAAGATGTTGAAATCAGATGTTAAAGTTGCAATGACAGGTACTCCGGTTGAAAACAGATTAACAGAGTTGTGGAGTATATTTGACTTTATCAATAAAGGTTATCTTGGCTCACTTAAAGAATTCCAAAAGAGTTATGCTATTCCTATTGAAAGATTTAAGGAAAACTCCAGAGCAAGCAAATTGCGTATGTCAATTTCACCATTCGTGTTAAGACGTTTGAAAACAGATAAACACGTTATTTCCGACTTGCCGGAAAAAATGGTACTCAACGAATACTGTTATTTGTCTAAAGTTCAAGCTGTTCTATACGAAAAAACTCTTAATGAAATGATGACCAAAATTAGCGGATTTACAGGTATCAATAGACGTGGTAATATCTTTAAACTTATTACTGCTCTTAAACAGATTTGTAACCACCCTTACCAATTCCTTAAAACCGGTGAGATGAATAAGGAAATGTCCGGAAAAATGGAAAAATGTATTGACCTTGTTCAAAGCATTATTGATAGAGATGAAAAAACACTTATTTTTACTCAATATAAGGAAATGGGTGATATATTGTGCAAAGTTATCTCTCAAGAATGCAATACTGAACCGTTGTTTTTCCACGGTAGCTTGACAGTTTCGCAAAGGGAAGAATTGATTGAAAAATTCCAAACAGAAAAAGATTCAAGGGTAATGATTCTTTCATTGAAAGCCGGTGGTACAGGCTTGAACTTGACAAGTGCAACAAATGTTATCCACTATGATTTGTGGTGGAATCCTGCAGTTGAAGACCAAGCAACAGATAGAACCTATCGTATCGGTCAAGATAAGAATGTAATGGTTCACAGAATGATTACATTAGGAACTTTCGAAGAGAAAATTGATGAGATGTTGAAATCCAAGAAAGAGCTTGCAGATCTTGCAGTTTACGAGGGAGAAAAGATTATTACGGAACTTTCCGATGAGGAAATTTACGAAATTTTTACTCTGTCAGCTTAGGTTGTTTGAAAAAGTACATTATATTAACGAGAGGCGATTTTCGAAAGAAAATCGCCTCTCGTTTGCAATCATTTTTATTTTGTCAAATTTAAAATCTCTTCAACAGGTACATTTAAAGAATTTGCGAGAGCAACAATCTTTTTTACTGTGAGATTTTGCTCTCCTCGTTCGACTTTGCCAATGTAGTTTGTGTGAACGTTAGCAAGTTCGGCAAATTTTTCTTGCGAAAGGGTTCTTTTTGTTCTTTCGACCCTAAAATTTAGTCCTATTTTTTTTAGTACCTCTTCGTAATCTGACATAGTCAGATTTTATACTATTGACAATGTGTATTCTATACTATTATAATAGTGTAAAATATCATTGCAAGTTAAAGTGGAGCAATCCAGCTAATAGAGATAAACAAAAACAAAGAAAGAGGTACAAATGAAACATAACGGACTATTCACTTCTCACTATTCACTTCTTACTCACAAGTGTGCCTTTACTCTTGCTGAAGTCTTAATCACCCTTGGTATCATAGGTATAGTTGCAGCTTTGACAATTCCGAGTTTAATAACTAATTACAAGGCAAATAAACTTCGTGCTCAGTTTTTGAAATCTTATTCTACTGTTCAGCAGGTTTTCAAACAAATGGAAGCAGATGGTGTTTCTTTGAACGCAGCTGATTATACTGACCATGCAAGTTATTATAAGACATTTGCAAATTATTTGGCTGGAGTTACAGATTGTGGGGTTTATGGGGTTTCTTGTTTCAGTGTAGAACTTAGAAATAATTATAATAATATGAATAAAGAAAAAACCAGTGTTAGTTCTTTAGGTTTTTATTTGGACGATGGTATTCTTTTGTTGCAAGATGGTTCTATTTATATGTTTGAAAATTGTCCGTTGTGTACGGATAATCCTCCTGTAATGGTTTCTGTTGACTTGAACGGCTTTAAAAATCCTCCTAATCGTTTTGGTTATGATGTTTTTACATTTCAACTTGTTGATGAAAATTTAAAAACTATGGGTGATAGAAATACAATGTACACTGATATGGATAAATATTGCAGTTTAAATAGTAAAGACAAATACAATGGAATTGCTTGCGCACAAAAGGCTCGTTCTGAGTCGGATTATTTTAAATGGGTTGTTAAGAATATGAGATAGGATTCTATTTTTTTAGCCTTGCGAGTAATTTTTTTGCAGGGGAATATTCAGGTAGAATTCTAAGACAGGTATCCAATGCTTTTTCACATTTTTCGTAATCTTCATCATTGTAATAATAAATGTAAGCAAGTAAATAATGCAGTTCCGGATCATTATAGAACTTGTCTTTTGCTCGTCTTAAAAAGAACATCGCTGCAGGCATTAAGTTGTTTGCCCAAAAAGCTCGTCCTATGAATTTGTAACATTCCGGATTGTAATATGCCATATAGTCTGCATAGCGAATTATTTTTTCTACATAATCGCCCTTGCAATATAAAATTAAGATATTTAAGTCGATTTCTAAAAAATTTCTTATTTCGAAATATGTTGGAGGAGTTGTTAGTTTTCCCCGTAGCATTTGGATTAGGGTTAATCCCCAATGTGCCCTGATATTTTCATTCGAAACTTTTTCAAAACACTTAACGGCAGAGGAAAGTTTATCTAAAACTATGTGGCAGTATCCGGCTTCTACAAAATACACATTTTTTTCAAAAAATGTTTTGCAGCCTTTAATTTTTCCTGACAAAAAATCTTGTTTTACCTGCTCATATTCAACTTTCATATCTTTTTACTATAATAAATTTTTACTGTCACTGTTTACAAAAGTAAAGTCAGGCATCATTGATTTAATCATCATTGCTTGAATTACTTCTGGTGAAAGATTTTTATCCTGTCCGGACATATATGGAACTAAGTTCATTAAATCATCGTTTGAAGATTTTGAATTACTGTCATTACCCAGTAGCATTCTTAATTCGTCAAGTTCTCTTTGTGATTGAGTGAATTCCGGGTCTTGAGAAAGTTTTTTCATTTCATCAGATGGAGCTACATAAGCAAGTTTAATTGTTCCAGAATCACTTTGTTTGTCAAAGTGTTTGATGTCGTTAACATTATTCATGTCTTTTTCCGGATTATCATCACCGGTGTTAATAGATTCTTGAATTTTTCTCAATTGAAGTTGTTTGTATTCTTTGTTCAAATCTGGTGACAAACCATTACCGTAAGGTGCATTGATGAACTTATCAAGTTGTTCATCTTGTGTTGCAAATGGTAGATTGATTTTATTTTTATCATCATCTTTTCCATTATTTTGACCGTTTTTGTTGTCTTTATTTTCATTAACTGCTTGTGGTGATAATTTATTTTGTAAGTTAACAAGATTTCTGTTGATTAAAACATTAGGGTCAACAGGTGTTAAATCTACGTTGTTACCGATATTAGCATAAGGGTAAATCAAGTCCGGTTCGTTTACGTTTTGGTAACATTTTTCTTTGTCTTCACCAAGTACGCAGTTTCGACCGTTTGTTGCATATTTTACAATCATTGGATTTGCATTCAAAGAAATTACTTTTTCATAAGCTTTGATTGCATTTTCTTTGTCACTTACTTTTGTATAGCACATTGCCATGTAGTAAAATCCCAAAGTATCATTTGGGTGAAGTTTTACATAAGAAATACATTCTTGAAGACAACCGGCAAAGTTACTCTTTTTATATTTTGCTCTAATACTTTCTAAAGATGGATTAGAATAGAAAGATTGTGCTGTTGTCCAACCAGCTTTAACTTCCGGATCTCCATATACGTTTCTTGAAGATTCTCTTAGAACTTCGTTTCTTCGAGGTTCATTAGAGCTTGTTTGAGTTGATGATGAATCTTCAACTGTGGAGGTGTAATTCAAAGAAGAAGTTGGGACTGATGAAGATGGAGAAGATTTTTTTGCTGCCATAGAATTTGAATAGAATTCGCTCATTGCTTGTTCTTTTTCTTCTGATTGTGCATTTGTCGGGTGGGTATCTTCATATAAGTTGTAGTTCTTCAGTGGATTTTGCCAACCATAAGTCACTGAAGATACAGTATTTAATACCATTATTGTCGCTACTAATAACCCGATTTTCTTCTTCATTGTTTTATCCTCTTAGAATTCCTTTTAATAAAAATATCTTCTACGTCAAGGTTATTATATGATATTAAAAATAATACGTCATAATCCAAATGTATGATATTAAGATTTTCTCATTGCAAATTTGCAACCACAATAATTTTGCCTATACAGATTTAATTCTTTAGAAATTTTATTTGTCTTTAGAAATCCGTCTTGTTTTCTAAAATTTGTGGATAAGTATATCAAATCTTCTTCTTGTGCAATTTTTTCTCCGATTGCGGTGAGTTTTTCATAATTTTTGTGCGGGCTTATTACCATTGACGTTGTGAATTCTTTTATTCCAAGTTTTTTAGAGAGTTTTGCTGCTCCTCGTAATCTTAGTTCAAAACACTTGTCACATCTTTTTCCTTTTTCAGGTTCGTTTTCAAGTCCTTTAACAACATTGTAATAAAGTTCGGGTTCATATTCTCCCACAATCAATTCACACCCAAAATGATTACATAATGTTTTTTCAGCCTCTAATCGTTTTTGATATTCTTCAAGTGGAAAAATATTTGGGTTGTAAAAATAGGCAACAACAGAATATCCCATATCCTGTAAAAGTGATATGGGATAGGCTGAACAGATACCGCAACATGTGTGCAGTAATATTTTTTTATTAGAATAAGTGTTTAGGTTTTGCTCCATGATCAATTGCCCATTTTTTTAAGTCGTGATATCCTTTGATACCCAATTCATAATCATCACCTATTTGAAGAGCCGGAGTTCCCATTTGTGAACTCTTAGTCAAAGAGTAATCAATTCCTTTTTGGATAATATTGTTTACTTTTTCAGAATGTGCATCTTTTTTAAGTTTATCCATATCCAAGTCAAAACCTGAATTTTTCAAAACATCAAGAACTTCAACTTCTGTTGATGGTTTTTTCTCAAAGAATAAAGAGTTGACTTCCCAGAATTTACCTTGCATTTGGGCTGCCTCTGCATATTTTGCCATTATGCATGAACCTTCGTGAAATTCTTGTTTAAGATATTTATTACAACTTGTATCAAGTGGTAATGCGTGGTGTTCAATTCTTAGGTTTTTAAATTCTGTTACTAATTTGTGAATCATGTTATTGCATGCAAAACACATTGGACATTTATAGTCTGAAAAGATATTCAATACAACGGCATCTTTATCTTTTGAACCTAAAACGTTACCTTTAACCGCATAAGGATTTATTTCAGATTTTGTGAATTCACCATAATCTCTTTGGAATTTTAGAGCCGGTGAGAATTTAGCACTGGAGAATGCCCAACCTAAAAATCCAACAGCACAAATCATTACAAGAGTGAATGCTATTCTGTATGGAATTGGTTTTAATCCGTCTAACAAGTCTAAATAACTTTGTTTAAATGCTCCAACAATTCCGCCGTCTAAATCTTTCACGGCAACGATTGCTATACACAAATCAATTATGTATGTTAATGCACACATTATACATAGTTTGTGAATTCCGAATAAACTAACGCAAAGTAAAATCATTGAAATCGTGAATGCAATAATTCCAAGTGCTGCAATGTAGTGGAATTTGTTTTTGAAAACTTCTAAAAATTTCAAAAACGGAACGTTTTTTAGTTTATCAACACCTAGTAACATTAATATAAATGAATATAAGAACAATCCCCAGTATGCCAAAGGGACACCAAAGAATTGTGATTCTGTTGTTCTTGCAACTCCGTCACAGTCTACAAAATTGCTGATAGAGCAGAAACTTGGCAATGCATATTGATTGAAGTTTGCTTCATAATAAATATGTGCCAAATCTACTGTTGCAATTAAGCCTAATAATACAAGGATTGTAATAATTATTGTCTTTTTTAGATTGTTTTCGTCAACCATATCTGTATTTCTCCCTCTTTCTATAATTTATGTATATATTACATTTTATTGGCAAATAAATCAAGTGGACATATAATTTGCTCCCAGATTTTTTCATGTTAAGATGAAATTATGAAAAGAAAACCAACAGTAGCAATAGTAGGAAGACCCAATGTCGGAAAATCAACTTTCGTGAACCGTTTAATCGGTGCTAGAAATTCGATTGTTCACGATATGCCTGGAGTTACAAGGGATAGAATTTATTTTGATGTTGAATGGCAAAATAAAGGCTTCACTGTAATTGATACCGGCGGTATTATCCCGGGAGATGGCGATGATATTATGGTTTCTATTTTTGACCAAGCAAGACTTGCTTGTGAAGAAGCTGACAAAATTATCTTTCTTGTTGATGGAAAAGAGGGTATAAATCCTGTAGATTATGACATTGCAAATATTTTGCGTCAATCAGGTAAGCCTATATTCCTTGCCGTAAACAAATGTGATAATGTTGAATCTTTAATGATGACGAATGATTTTTATTCACTTGCAGTTGGTGATCCTGTTGGAATTTCAGCTTTGCACGGTTCTGGTGGTGTCGGTGATTTGTTAGATTTAGTTACTGATGATTTTGAAGTGACTGAAGAAGAGGAGAATGATGGCAAAATTAGGATTGCAATAGTAGGGAGACCTAATGCCGGAAAATCATCAATTGTTAATGCTCTTTTAAATACTCAAAGAGTTATTGTTTCTAACATTTCCGGTACAACAAGAGATAGTATTGATAGTTATATCACATATAAAGATACTGAATTTGTGATTGTTGACACCGCAGGAATTAGAAAAAAATCTAAAGTTGATTATGGTGTTGAAAAATTCGCAGTAGATAGAGCAATCCGTTCAATTCGAGAATGTGATGTTGCAGTTTTGGTAATTGATGCGAATGAGGGAATTTCTGATCAGGACAAAAAGATTTCTTCAATTATCACTGAATCAGGAAAAGGTATCATTGTTGCAATCAACAAATGGGATTTGGTTGAAGATAAAAAATCAAATACAATTAATAAATTTGAAAAAGAATTGGCAAAAGACATTCCATTCTTGAGTTATGCTCCAAAAATTTTTATCAGTGCATTGACAAAACAAAGATTAGGACAAATTTTTGATAAAAGTTTGGAAGTCTATGCACAATGTGTAAAACGTGTGTCAACAGGATTGTTGAATAAGGTTATCAATGAAGCTTATGCTTTAAATCCGCCTACAAGTTTTAAAGGCAAAAGATTGAAAGTTTTGTACACAACACAAGCTGCAATTCAACCGCCAACTTTTGTTTTGTTTGTTAATAACGAAGATTTGTTGAAAGATAGCTATAAGAGATATTTAGAAAATAAATTGCGAGAAGCTTTTGGATTTTTCGGTACTCCTATCAGGATTTCTGTTCGAGAACGTAAAGACAAGAAAAAATAAAAAATTTAGTTTTCGTAATTTTCAAGAGTTTTATTTATGAGGTTAATCATTTTATGTCTCAAATTTTTTGGTGAAATGATTTCACAATTATATGTATATCTCATAAGTCGTTGTAATAGTTTGTCAAAAGGTTCATTCTTATTTATTACAATTAGGTTTCCGTTTTCATCATAGCCGTCAGAATATTCATTCTCCTTGACTTTGTATGTTTTTGCAAGTCTGTTTTTCAATTTATAAACTACTGTTGTGGTTAATTCTGTCGGACTTGCGATTTGTGGAAGTTTTGCAATGGATAAAATTCTTGAAATCTGAATTTCAATATTTGTTTTAGAATTTAAATCATAAACTTTTAAATACACATTGCGAGTATCATATATAACATCTTTTGGGGTGCATTTAATTTTTGCTTCTTTATTATTTTTCAAATATAAAACTTCAATTATAAAATTTTCTTTGCAAATTTCGACACATTGTTCAATTTGTTCTCTTAGATTTGCATAATAAAAAGAAAAATCATAGTTGTTAGTATTATTTAATTTATTTCTATCTTCATAGTTCATTCTGATTTTTAATTCGTGAATAAATTTTTTGATATCAGAAGAAGTATTTTCTTCCGGAAAAGTTTTGATTGAATTTGATAAGATATTAATTGATTTCAAATCATCTTCGGAAAAATTCATTGCATATAAATTGTTTAAAAGTTTATATTGATTATTTACTTTTTTAACGTTTATTCCAAAAACTTTGAGGGTATTTAGGTATTTGTTTAATACAACTTGGATATTATTTGTTGATTGTTCATCATCAAAATCATTTTTAAAGATATCTTTAACACTTTCATAATCTGCTTTATCTTGATACAAAAGCAGAAGGAGTTTGAACATTTTTATGCACCCATCATTTAGTTTTGGATTATTTTTCTTCAATATAACCCTCTTTCATTTCTTTTAAACAATTAACTATTTCTGATTTGAAACTTTCCGGATAAAGGACTTTACATTTGTTTGTGTAAGACATGATTCTTTGAATAATATCAAATTTGTTTGGCGATGTTATTTCAATAATTGTTTTATTCTTTTCATTTTTTATAACTTTTTCATTTGGTAAAATTTCGGTACTTTTATCAATGTTAAAAACCTCGTAACCTACTGTTAATACTGGAGTTTCTAGTTTTGAAGCATGCATATTAATACTTATAATTTTAACTATTTTTGATACTAAAAATTTTGCATAATTTTTATATTCTGAGTTGAAACCTGAAACATATAATTTCCCGTTATTAATAGATAATTTATCAACGATTATTGTAATATTTTTTCTTCCTGAATTTGGAGAGTTATATAATATTGTAATTTTGGTTTTATTTTGAGCTAAATTCATAAGGTTTTTAAGCATTTCGGGGGCAATATTATTTAATGGGGAAATGTTTTTCAGTTTATTTTTTAAGTTTTCATCTGAAATATATGGTGCAAATTTTTGGAAAAATTTTTCTAAAGAAATTAAATCATTAATATCAATTGATTTAGAAATTGCTTTAAAAACTTTTAAGATACTTTTTGCCTGCTCTTTTGTGATATTTAATTCAAAAGGGTGCGAATCTATTGAATAACGTGTGATTCCAGATTTTGTAGATTTTGATATTTTACAACCGATTTCGCGGAGAGAATTTATGTAAATCCTAATAGTATCAATAGATACAGATTCATGAAGATAGACATGATTTGTTAGGTATTGTTGTATTTCAGTGTATGATTTTGGGTTTCCCAATAGTAGTGAAAATATGATTATAGACTTAAATCCGGTAAATGACATTAGATTATAAGTCACAGTATTTGATTTCAAGAATTCTTTCACTTATTTTCTCCAACTATGCTCAAACTCACTCTATCACAAACTTTCAGGTTTTTCTATTTTTATTTTTGACCATGCCCCATGCTCAATCCGTAATTTTATAATGTCAAATAAAAATTCGGGAAATTTTTACATGTTTTCATTAAATTTGCTTCATTAAGATTTAATAACACGAATTTTTTCTTACGAATACTAGGGGCATGGTCAAATGTAAAATTTTTATAATAATTATTTACTTGTCAATCTTTAGGTTTAGGTCTAAAGTATAAGTATAGAAAGAAAGCCGAATTAAAATCATAAGGCTGCCAGACAAGTGGAAGGAACACATAATTACTAAAAAGTAAGTAATTAAAAGCGATTAAGAACAGAATTGGACAAGTAGAAATAGAGGTGATGGCGAGAAGTCCAAAAAAGGGAAAAGAGATTATTGAGGTTTCGAAGGTATTAGACTGGAGATTAGGGATATTTTATAAATAATTAGTTTACATCTTAATAATAAAAAGTTTTGTATATCTAGTTTATTTTGGGAGTTTAAGTTAAAAGACTTAAAGAAGAGAGTAAAGGATAGTTGTAAACTTTAATGGCTCGTACTTGCATAAGTAGGGGCTTTTTTATATGATAAATTTATTATGGAAGAGTTAGAAGTTAAAAAAGTTATAGCATTGATGTCCGGAACATCTTGCGATAGCATTGATGCCGGTTTGTGTGAAGTTTATCCTGATATGACGGTTAAATTAATTCAAGGAATAAATTATAAATATCCGGAACATATTAGAGCAAAAATTTTTCAATTATTTCGAGGAGAAGCATCTGTTAAAGATATTTGTCAGATGAATTTTGCAATAGGAAAATGTTTTGCTGAGGCATGCAAGGTATTGATTTCAGAATTCGGAAAACCTGATTTTATTTCTAGTCATGGGCAAACGATTTATCATTATCCTTTTGATAAAAAAATTGATGGGATAAATTTAAAAAGCACCTTACAAATTGGCGAAAGTTCTGTTATTGCGCAAGAAACAAATTGTTTAACTATTTCAAATTTTAGAGAAGCAGATATGGCACAAGGTGGACAGGGTGCTCCTTTGGTTTGTTTTGCAGATGAAAAATGGTTTAAAAATAAAGGTAAAAATTTTGCAATCCAAAATATTGGCGGAATTTCTAATGTAACTGTTGTGTCAAAAGATTTTGATACTTTTGGTTTTGATACGGGCTTAGGAAATATTATGATTGACTATTGCATGAACAAATATTTTTCTCTCCCGTATGATAAAGATGGTGAAATTGCAAAAGAGGGAACAATTTCTGATAGTTGGTTGGCATGTTTATTGCAAGATGAATATTATTTTATAGATCCTCCAAAATCAACAGGAAGAGAATATTTTTCTCCAAAATATATTGAAAATACTCTTAAATTTGCACCTCAAAATCCAAAAGATATTATTGCAACTGTTACGGCTCTTACGGCAAAAACTATTGCGGATTCTTATGAAAGATTTATTTATCCGAATGTTGGAATTCATGAAGCTGTAATTTGTGGTGGTGGAGCTTATAACAAAACTTTGATGAAATATTTGAGAACTTATCTCCCAACTTATATTGATTTGAAAACTTGCGAAGATTATGGAATTTCTAATAATTTTAAAGAAGTTATGGCATTTGCATTGCTTGGATATTGTACTTATTATGGAATTTCAAACAATTTGCCTTGCTGCACGGGAGCTAAAAAAAGAGTTGTTATGGGAAAATTGACATATTAATTTAAGTTTACTAGCTAAAATTATCTGTTTGTTATAATATTATTAGGCTATAAAAACACAAGGATATAAATATATGAAATACTCCAAATATTCAGCAGTAGTAATCGGCAGCGGGATTGCAGGGTTATATTCTGCTTTGAAACTTGAACAACAATTGAATTTACCGGACGGAATTTTACTCATAACAAAGTCAGAATTGGGAGAAAGTAACTCTTATTATGCACAAGGCGGAATGGTTGCAGTTCTGAAGAGCAATAAAAATGATTCTGTATCTTCACACGTTGCAGACACAATTAAAGCTGGTGCAGGGTTGAGCGAATTAAATACAATCAAATTTATAAGTGAAAATTCGGATAAAGTTGTTAAAGATTTACTTACTTTTGGAGTTGAATTTGATAGAGATGAAAATGGCAATTTTACTTTAACTAAAGAGGCCGCACATTCTGTAAATAGAATTTTGCATTCCGGCGGAGATGCAACAGGTAGAGAAATGGAAATTGCCTTATGTCATACTTTGCAAAATCATAAGAATATAAAAGTTTATGAAAATTCTTTAGCTGTTGATCTGTTAGTTGAAAATAATACTTGTGATGGTGTAGTTATTTTTCATGAAAAAAATAGTGAATACGAAACCGTGTATTGCAAGACTTTAATTCTTGCAACGGGTGGTTTAGGTCAATTATACAAATATACAACTAATCCTGTAGGTGCAACAGGCGATGGTTTTGCTCTTGCATACAATGTTGGAGCAGAGTTGCAAGATATGGAATTTGTTCAATTCCACCCAACAGCTTTGGCTTTTGATGATAAAAAAAATCATAACAGATTTTTGATTAGTGAAGCTGTAAGAGGTGAGGGCGCAAAACTTTGCAATAAAGATCGAGTTCAATTTATGTATAAATATGATGAGAGAAAAGAACTTGCACCTCGAGATATTGTTGCCCGTTCTATTTTTCAAGAGATGAAGGCAACTAATACGACTAATGTTTATCTTGATACTTCAGATATTCCGAGAGATAAATTGATAAAAAGATTTCCGACTATTGCGAATAAATGCTTGGATAACGGAATTGATATAACAAAAGATTTAATTCCTGTTGCTCCGGCTGCTCATTATTTTATGGGTGGGGTAAAAACTAATTTGAAAGGTGAAACTTCAATCAAAGGTTTGTATGCAATTGGTGAAGTTTCTTCAACAGGTTTGCACGGTGGAAACAGACTTGCAAGTAATTCATTATTGGAATGTGTTGTATGCGCTTACGAAGTTGCAGAATTTTTAAGAAATTCTGATTTGTCTTTTGATATTCCAAAGAATGAAAAATTTGACAAAATTATTTCCAAATACGAGATACCTAATGTTGAAAATAAAATTGATGTTCAAAACCTAAAATCAAAACTAAAGGATTTGATGTGGAACAATGTGGGTATTTATAGAAACGAAAAATCTTTGAATGATGCAATAAATGGATTGAACAAACTGGAAAAAGAATTCCCAAAACAAGATAAATATTTATCTAAAGAGGAATATGAATTTAAAAATATGCTGATTAGTGCAAGGTTGATTGTTAAATCAGCAATTCGCAGAAAAGAATCAAGAGGAGCTCACTATAGAACAGATTATCTTGAAACAAACGAAGTTTGCGAACACAGTATTTTATCAAGAAGAAAAGGAGAATTGAGTTTTGCTAAGTAATATTTATGTTGAAGAACATGTAAAATCAGCTTTAATGGAAGATATCGGATTTGGCGATGTAACAACTGAAAGTATTGTTGGGGAAGACAAAATTTTCAATGCATCTCTTGTTTCAAGATGCGAGGGAATTATTTGCGGACTTGATGTTTTTAAAACAGTATTCAAGCTTTTGTCTGACAAAGTTAAGGTTGAATTGCTATTTAAAGATGGTGACAAAATTAAAAAAGGTGATGTCCTTGCAAAATTAACTGGTCCAGGAAAATATCTGTTATTGGGTGAAAGAGTTTCGCTAAACTATATTCAAAGGATGAGCGGAATTGCAACTGAAACTTACAAATATCAATCTGCAATTGGTGAACTTCCTTGCAAAATTGTTGATACAAGAAAAACTACTCCAAACTTTAGAGCTTTTGAAAAATATTCCGTAAAAGTCGGTGGGGGAGCTTTGCATAGATTCAATTTGTCAGATTGTGCAATGATTAAAGATAACCATATTCAAGTTGCAGGTTCTGTTACGAATGCGGTTAAAATGGTGAAAGCAAATTTATCTCATGCTCACAAAGTTGAACTTGAATGTGATACTTTAGATCAAGTAAAAGAAGCATTGCCGTTGGGTGTTGATATTATTATGCTGGATAATATGGATTTAGATACAATGAAAACGGCGGTGAAATTGATTAATCATAAAGCAATTGTAGAAGCAAGCGGAAATGTTAGATTAGAAACAGTTCGTGCAATTGCGGAATGTGGTGTTGATATAATTTCATCTAGTGCAATTGTTGCTAAAGCTCCAACTCTTGATATTGCGTTAGATATGTAATTCTTCAATTGAAAAATTCTTTGAGTGAGCCTCAAACCTTAATTTTTCATTAAGATTAAGTTATGTTGTTATGTTTATGCTAAACTTTTGGTAAGACATTACAAACTTGGAGAGGTATATTAATAATGAATTGGCTAGTAAAGCTTTTAGGCGATCCTAACGAGAAAAAAGTTAAATCTATGATGGGGATTGTCGAACATATAAACGCATTAGAACCTGAATTCGCAAAATTAACAGATGATGAATTGCGAGCTAAAACTCAAGAATTCAAAGACATTTTGGCTCAACGTCCAACATCTAAGAATTTTAAAGAAGATTTAAAACTTGAAAAAGCAGCATTAGACAAGCTTTTACCGGAAGCTTTTGCAACTGTTAGAGAAGCCGGTAAACGTGTTTTGAATATGCGACATTTTGATGTTCAGTTGATTGGTGGATATTTCTTGCATAATGGTCATATTGCAGAGATGAGAACCGGTGAGGGTAAAACTTTGGTTGCAACTTTGCCTGCTTACCTTAATGCTTTGACCGGTAAAGGTGTTCACGTAATTACAGTAAACGATTATTTGGCAAAACGTGATAGCGAATGGATGGGAAAAATCTACAAATTTTTGGGTTTAACCGTTGGTGTTGTTCTTTCAAATGGAGAGGGCGCAAGAAATTTTGAAAACAAAAAACACGCATATCAATGTGATATCACTTATGGTACAAACAACGAATTTGGTTTTGATTATTTGAGAGATAACATGGCAAGCAGTGTTGAAATGCTTGTCCAAAGACCTTTCAATTATGCAATTATTGATGAAGTTGATAGTATTTTGATTGATGAGGCAAGAACACCGTTGATTATCAGCGGACGTTTGGCTCAATCTGCTGAAACTTATCAACTTATGGCAAAAATTGCACCTCAACTTCAAAAAGATGTTGATTATACAGTAGATGAAAAAAATAAAAATGTTATCTTGACAGAAGAGGGCATTGACCATGCACAGGATTTAATCGGCATAAAAGACTTGTTTGATATTCATACTCAATATGCGCATCACTTGTTGCAAGCCTTGAAAGCAAAAGAATTATTCGTTAGAGATACCGATTACGTTGTAAAAAATGGCGAAGTTATGATTGTTGACGAATTCACCGGACGTTTGATGGAAGGTAGACGTTGGTCAGACGGACTTCACCAAGCGGTTGAAGCTAAAGAGGGTGTAGAAATTCAAGACGAAACTCAAACTTTGGCAAGTATCACATTTCAAAACTTGTTCAGATTGTACCCTAAACTTTCCGGCATGACAGGTACAGCAATGACTGAGGAAGCAGAATTTGGTAAGATTTATAATCTTGAAGTTACAACAATTCCGACAAATAAACCGGATATCAGAGTGAATTATCCTGATGTAATTTATAAATCAGAGGTTCAAAAATATTTAGCTGTTGTAGATGATATTTTAGCTCAACACAAACTCGGACGACCTGTTTTGGTTGGTACAATCAGTATTGAAAAATCTGAATATGTTTCAGCTCTACTTAGACAAAGGGGAATTAAACACAATGTATTGAACGCAAAACACCACGAAAAAGAAGCACATATTATTGCCCAAGCCGGTAGATATGGTGCTGTTACTATTGCAACCAATATGGCAGGTCGAGGTACAGATATTCTTTTAGGTGGTAATGCTGAATATCTTGCGAAAGCTGAACTTGATGAAAATGGAATTGATGAATCAAATCCGAATTATGAAACTTTGAAAAAAGAAGCTTTAGATAGAGCAAGAAAAATTACCGAAGCAGAGCATGACAAAGTTGTTGCAGCCGGTGGCTTGCACGTAATTGGTACAGAACGTCACGAATCACGTCGTATTGATAATCAGTTGAGAGGTCGTGCTGCTCGTCAAGGCGACCCTGGGTCAACAAGGTTTTTCTTGTCATTGGAAGATAATTTGATGAGAATATTTGGTGGTGAAAAAATTACCCAACTTATGACTGCGTTAAATGTTCCGGAAAATATGGCAATTGATTCTCCGTTGATTACAAAACGAATTCAATCTGCGCAGAAAAAAGTTGAAACTTTCCACTTTGATATGAGAAAATCTGTTCTTGAATATGATGATGTTATGAATATTCAGAGAGAAAAATTCTATCATCAAAGGAGAAAAGTTTTGGCAGGTGAAGGATTGTATGAAGATATTCTTTATATGATGGAAAGAGAAGTTGACAGACTTATGCGTAGTTACATTTCTCCTGAGCAAAAAGTTGAAGAATATGTTTATGATGATTTAGTTACAATGATTAAAGAACTTCATTCAACTGTTCCACAACTTGCTTCAACATTTGATGTTGCTGATATTCAAAATATGCGTTTTGAACCAATGTATAACAAGATTAAGGATTTTGTTATTGATGCTTATAAAAACCACGAAATTGAAATTATCAATTTTTATAACCAAGTTGTGACAGATTACAATGCGGGCTATGAACTTCAAGAACCATTTGCGCCACATAATATTGTTAGACAATTAGAAAAAGATGTACTTTTGAAAGTTGTAGATAGCAAATGGATTGATCACTTGCATAATATTGATATGTTGCGTGATGGTATTGGTTTAAGAGCTTATGGACAAAAAGATCCATTGATTGAATATAAAAAAGAAGCTTACGACATGTTTAATAACATGATGTACGAAATTCAAAGTGATACCGTAAAACACTTGTTCAGAACAAAATTTGGAGTTCAAGTGGTGAATAACCAACCGGAAGAGCCTGTTGATGTTCCAAATGAAGAACAAGAAGAAGGCTAGATAATTAATAATTGTCATTCTGAGGGAGAGTAAACGACCGAAGAATCTCATAACTTAGAATTTCTAAGTGTACAAGATTACGACGTCGCTTCGTATAATAAATTGCCCCATGTGAACAATAATTCTCCTTGTAATGACAGCGAGATTCGTTCCCTCCCACCTACGTGGGGGAGGGTTAGGGACACTAGCTGAACCGGCGAAGAATGAGCCGTGTGAAACTGCGTGCCGAATGGCTGAGGGGGTAAAAAGGAGTGAAAAAGCACAAAATGTCCACCCCTTGTGGGAGGACCGAAATCTCTGATTTCGAGGAGGGGTCTCCTTAACTTTAAATCCTATCTTGCAAAGCTTTAAAAAATTTAGTATAATGAAAATACAGAAGTCAATGAGTTAAGTATAACAAAAGAAAGGAAGTACGAACATGCCAAAACGCAGTCATAGAGCGAGTTTCGGGGGGGGGGTAATTTAAAACCCGCTTGTAGAGAGCTTTTCAGAGGTGTAACTCCGAATAAAAAATTTGCATTTACTTTAGCTGAAGTATTAATCACTCTTGG
>ERZ773143.184-NODE-184-length-77861-cov-43.255340_pt1 | contig 77861 bp, 94 predicted proteins | sample MGYA00580852_ERZ773143 | MGnify/ENA primary metagenome ERZ773143 (study PRJEB29015, sample SAMEA2737853) | human gut metagenome | biome: human gut; feature: human-associated habitat; material: faeces | place: China | collected 2012 ... | reverse complement strand
TTTGCGTAATCTCCACTTGAACCTATCTTTGCGTAATCTCCACTTGAACCTATCTTTGCGTAATCTCCACTTGAACCTATCTGTGCGGAATCTCCACTTGAACCTATCTTTGCGGAATCTCCACTTGAACCTATCTTTGCGGAATCTCCACTTGAACCTATCTTTGCGTAATCTCCACTTGAACCTATCTTTGCGTAATCTCCACTTGAACCTATCTTTGCGGAATCTCCACTTGAACCTATCTTTGCGGAATCTCCACTTGAACCTATCTTTGCGGAATCTCCACTTGAACCTATCTTTGCGTAATCTCCACTTGAACCTATCTGTGCGGAATATCCACTACTATCAGCTTCGTTATCTTTACCAGACTCAACTCTTACTTTTTCAATAGTAAAATCTACGCAAGCCTTAATAAACCCTTTAAGCCCAAGTTTTGCACCAATATGAAGCTTATTTGTAGCTATTTTATCCTCTCTTTTATAAATATCTCCAACAGCTTCAACACCTGCAAAATCTGAAATGTCGCCATTTTCATCAACAAGTGGATAATAATTCAGCACATCAAATGGATTTTCGCAGAAATGCATTACACCTGCTTCGCATATTTCATTTCCGTTTTCTTCATAAGTAGCATTCTCTTCGTACTGTTTACCTCTGCATATCATTCCTTTGTTAAATGCTTTATATCCTTTTACGCCCATCAGCTTTTCTCACTTTCTTCATATATAATTTTTATGCCTATTACATTTGCGGAAGTACTTTTATATGCGATAGCTTCCATAATTTCCCATACATCATCATTATCTATCGTAACAGTAGCTCTCTCCATTGCTGATACAAACTGCTTGATAACTTCTGCTTCTTTATTGCTTACTGTAAGTACATAAGCATCTTCGCCTTGCATATTATCCCTCCACAATCTCTAATTTCTCACTGTCATTTACAATCAGCATAATCAACTGACTATCTACCATTTCAGCAACTTTCTTCTGATTGTCCGTACTAAGGCTTTCAGAATCATCTAAGATAATAGGCACTGATATATCGCTAATCTTCTGAATTGAACTGCAAATATCGACTCTGCCTAAAATCCTGTTACCCTTGTTAGACATAGTTGTTAAAATGCTCTTTCCGTCAACAGTAGGTATGCAACAACTCTCGTAATTGCCATTCTTAGCATATTCAAACAACTGCCACTTAACTAACCCAAAATGTCTATTTACTGCTTCTGTCAAGGCTTCGTTCTTCGCTTTGTCTAATTCATCAAGTAAATCAATGATTTTCTCGGCATTAGTTTTATTTTGTTCGCTATCAATCCTTGTCTGCTTTAATTCTTCAAGTCGCTGTTCGTCTGCTGCCGTATCAGACTTTGCAATCTGGCTTTCACATTCTGCTAACTGCTGCCTTAAAGCTGTTTCCTGTGCCTTTAATTCTGCCTTAACCGCCGAAATATCATTAGCTTTGTGCATAGCCTGTTCCTTTTCAACTATCTGCTGTTCAAGTTCCTTGTATTCTTCTGTAGCTGATACATCAATTTCCTGTGGAAATTCTGATAACTGCTTTTTAAGGTCTGCTAAATCAACTAAATGCTTTTCTAACTCCTGCTTTCTGTCGGTCAATTCCTGTTCAGCTTCAACTAACAATCCTTTTACTTCATCAAGCATTTTCTTAGCCGTGTTACCTTTATCAGTAATTCTGTTAAGTTTAGCTTCTTTGTGTGCCTTAAAATCTGCCCTTAATTTCTCTTTTTTATCCTCTGGGTATTCCTGTTTGCAATAAGGGCAAACAAGGCTATTCTCGTCAAATACACGTTCTTTTTCAGCTTTCCATTCGGCTCTGCTACCATCAAGCACTTTCTGATATTCAGCTATCTTGTCTTTATCAAAGTCAACAACATTTTCTGCATTACTGATTGATTTCTTACTATCCTCAATCACATAATTAAGGTTACTAATCTGTGATTCAAGATTTCTTCTGGCCTTAATATTGTCCTCATTGGCTTTGCGGCTCATATCACTAAGTTCAAACTTCAAGTTAAGAATATCCGAACTAGCCTTGTCATATTCAGCCATCAGCTTGTCATTATCGGTCTGCTTTGCCACGCAATCGGCAATCTGTTCTTTCAGGCTGTTCTTCTGTAATTCAAGGTCAGAAACGTCAATAGCCTGTTTAAGCTGTATATCCCTTTCCTTTTCCTTAATTTGTCCGTCAAGAATAGGCAAATCCTTTGTAATCTTGGTCTTGGCAGCCTTATTCATAGCGGATAACTCTTCAACTGTATACTTATTAAGTAAAGGAACTAACTCGGCTAATTCGGCTTTCTGTGAAGCTATATCAATGTCTGTAACATCTCCTACTAAACCAAATAAGTATTCTCTCATTTCTGCTGGCTTCTGATTAAGAAAAGCATTTACATTACTGCACATCTTGAATACATTCATATCCACATCAAGATATGCGTTGAAATCCTTTAATGTCTTAGGCACATCATTGACAAAATACTTGTTATCGTCCTTGTAGCTGCTACCATCTTTGCTGTAGGTTCTTTTCTGCACCTTCTTCATAGTTATTTCTTTTCCGTCAACATCAAGTGTAAGTTCAACACTTGTGTCCATATCATCAACGGACTTTCCGTCAACCTCTCGTCTAACAACCGGATTATCCTTTAACTCATAATCACAGTTGAACAAGCACCACATATAAGCGGTTGCAATAGTTGACTTACCTTTGCCATTCTTAGCCATAATCTTTGTAATAGCATAAAAATCAAATTCTGCGTGTGCGTAGCACATAAAGTTCTCAAGTACTACCTTTTTTAAAATTGCTCTTTTCATAAATATATCCTTTCCTTATTTATATATTCATAATGAACACATCATCTTCTATTGAGAAGTTATCAACTGTCTTATCCGCAAGATAATGCTGTCTGTCAAGTTCATCAAACGTGCCATCAAATATAACACCCTGAACTGGATGCCATACCTGACAACGCTTTTCATTGTCTGCTGCCATACTAGCTAATTCTGAAACTGTAATATCACTATTCATCAGCATTCTCCTTTTCTTCTATAATCTCAACTCTGCCTACTGATACCTCGTAAGCTACTCTGTTTTCAATTTCATCTTCGCTTATCTTCTTCACATAAGATCTTGACTGAAACCTACCTGTCATTTCTATATGTGTTCCTACTGGCAAGTGACCTACGAACTTAGCTGTTCTGCCCCAAGTTATGCAAGGTATATAGTCTGGCTTGCCATATGCTCTGTTAACGGCTATGAGAACATCTGTTATTTCTCTTCCAAGCGGCGTTAGCCTGTATATAGGTTCTTTGCAAATAAAGCCTCTAAGAACTACATCATTATCAAAAGGTGGTTCTACCTCGTTTTCATATGCCTCTATAATTTCAGTAAAGATAAAAAGCTCTAACTTACTTTTTTCTCCTATGTGCAGGTTATGACTTCTTACCTGTCCTGTAATCATCACGCAATCGCCTACTTTAATTTCTTTCATATCAATAATTCTGTCAGATATAACAACTGGCAGCGCATCAAAAGCTCCGCTAGTTCTTCTAACTGTTATAAAAGTCTTATAAAAGTCCTCTCCGTTTGATTCGTGATTGAAAACTGGCTCTTCCGCAACTAACCCAAAAACTGTAATATTGTTATTTCTTTCTTTCATCTTTAGTTCTCCTCTCTCTTTTCTACAAATCCAGCAACTCTACCGCCATCAAGTATTGTATACATTCCTTTTTTCTCGTACATATCAATACAATCCTGTACTGTTATTACTTTCTCGTTTACCTGTTTCATATTGTTCAATCCTTTCTTTTCTCTTTGCCCTTGCCATTGTCAGAACGATACAAGCCAGTTCTAAAAACATCCCGAATATCGTTCCTAGCATAAATCCCTGTATCATAGCTTATATCTCTCTTTCATTATTGTAGGCAGTTCGTAGCAGTCGATAAAATCGTGAGTGTCTGCTATGTACTTCTTTTTAAGTTCACTCAAACCACACCCGTATTCGTGCTTTAACTGCCCTAAAATATCTCTTGTAACTATGCTCCTTAATGGCTCACAATGTTTATTTCTTCCTAAGAGGTAACTTGTTCTTCTGCCAATGTGTGCCAGGATTTCAAGTTTTTCTGCCTCATTAATCTGCTCGCCTTTTTCAGAAATAATAAATATCAATCTGCTAAAACTCCTTTCCTTAAAAGCTCATACTTATCTGTGCATTAGCTTCTTTTACCTGTTCAGCAAGTGCCATAGGTAGTGCATAATCATCTATAAACTTGTGTACATTATCAATGTACTTTCTTCTTATGCTCTTATATGTTGTTACGCAACCAAACTCACGCTTTAACTGCTTATATATGTCAGAATATACCGAACTGCGAATACTGCCGTTCTTATAAGCTTCGCTATCCTTGCCACCAAGTACAATTACGCCTTTTCTATTAACGTGCTGTTTGACCTCATCAATCTCACAGCCGTAAAGAGGTGTGTTATCCTTAAGCTCTGTCATATCTTCTTTGATAGAGTTAACAGCCTGTTCAAGTTCTGTATAGCCCTGTGCTAAAAGCTGTATCTGACCGCCGGTTGTCTTTGGCATACCATAACTGCCCGTCTTTCTAATTGACGGAAGTACCTCTCCTGTAACCCAATCTGTAAATCTCTCTGCACTTTCTTTGCGGCTCTGAAAGATTGTCTTGTAAAGATTAGCCTCGCTAATAAATATCATTTTCTGCATTCCACCCTTTGTAAGGGTATCCGCAGTATGGATACCCTTTTCAGATAACCTCTGCTTAACATTTCCTACATTTGATATTTCCAATGCCTTGCACACATCAGCCAAGCAGAACATAGGTTCATCATCTTTAGTAATGGTTCGGATTTCTCCAAACTCTGAATTGCTAAAAATCTGTAACTCCATAAATATACCCTTTCTTATCTAACCCATTTTTCAATCGGAATTTTTGTTGCTTCTGCAATCTTCTGTATAGTAGTTAATGTTGGAGATGACATACTATCTTTCCAACGACCACACGTTCCATTACCAATGCTGCACATTTTCTCAAATACTGATATTGGCATTTTCTTTTCGTTGCAATATTCAGTAACCTTATCATAAAAATTTTTATTAATATCTATTTTATTCTGCTGTGTCGTAAAAGCTTCATAAGCCTTGTCAATTCTTGCGGCTACCGGACTGTTTTCTAGCTCTACAAGTGCTCTTAAAGCTGAAATTTCTAATTCTGCCTTTTCTTTTGCAGATATGTCGCTTTTTCTTGCTTTTTCTAAATCCTCAAGTATATAGTTTTTTAATAAATCAATCTGAACTTCATTCATTGTTATTACCTCTCAATCTGTAATTTGTGATATAATCCTCTTATTCTATTGAGAAAAGAGGTGAAAATATGGATAATCATTACTCTGAAACATTTAGTACATACGACACTGTAAACTGTGGTACATATGTATGTATGCAGTGTGGTAACGAAAACGACAACGGAATTGTTTCTATAAAACATCGTGGTGAAACATTACCAGAGTGCGATGAGTGTGGATATACTACATGGATTAAAATAATGTAGGGTTTTTAAACACTCTTTCTTCCTCTGCGAGTGTTTGGTTCGTAACCGCCAAGTTATCATCAACCAAATGCTCAATGAGGAAAGTTCTTTTTATAACTCTTGTTCCGTTTTCACAAACCTGTGAAATATGCAAATACATCTTCCCATTTTTTTGAAATGGAATAACAAATGTACTCTGTAAAAATTTCCATTTCACAAAATGCTTATTCAAAAATATGCTTACACATTTTTTAATTTTACTCATTCTTACTCCTTTCCAGTAACTTGTGAAGTTACTTTCTTTGCAAAAAAAATCTCCATAGGATTTTCAATATTCAAATTATCAATCATAATCTGAATTTCGTTACTGCCAAAAACGCCCTTGTGCATTCGTAAATAGAAAGTCTTGGGTGTTACACCTATCATTTGTGCAACTTCTGTCTGCGTTTTTCCGTTTTCAGCAATAATCCCACGAAGCTTATTTGTATCAACCATCTTCTCATCTCCTTTCCAACTTCGTAACTTTTGAAGTTACTCTTATTATACACCGCAAAAGTAACTTGTCAAGTTATTTTTTTCTTGACTTGTAACTTTTTTGTGCTATAATCAAGTTACCGATAGGAAAGGAGGAAACACTAATGATTAAAACTGTTGGAGATAGGATTAAGGAACAAAGAGAGCTTAACAATATGTCACAAGTAGAGTTGGCTAAAAAGATGGGCGTTTCTAAACAGACATTATATAAGTATGAAAACAATGCCGTAACAAACATACCAAGTGATAAAATTCAGATTGCTGCACAGATTCTTGATATTTCTCCATCATATTTAATGGGGTGGGAAGATAATTTATCTACTGATAATGCTGATATCATTCCCGACTTAATGTCAGATAAGAAAATGTTGGATAGTGTTAAGAAGTTAATGAAACTTAACAAAGAACATCAACAAACTATATTTGACAATATAGCCTATTGGTATGAGAAAGAGGGGCATTAAATGCCCCATTTCTTTTTGAATGATATAATTAATTCATATAAAAACTTTAAAAATCTTTTATTATTACAGTTATTGACTGTTTCTATTATTATTCGCCTGTATTCCTCATTACTCATAAACCTGCACTCCCCTCTCTTGCCCTTGCACGTTTGATAGCGATACGATTATTATAGAACACACGTTCTATAGTGTCAAGTGTAGCGGCGATATTGCCAACGCCAATCAAACAATATCGCCTGCCAGAACTTGAAAATGTTTAAGGGTCTTTTCTCAAAGACAAGTTTATTATACATTTATCTTTAGTATATTTCAAATACTTTCGGTCGTGTTATTCTGACACTATTCGACAACTAACTGGAACTTGTCGATTGCATTACCCATAACACCTGCATATCCGTCCATTCCATTCGATGTTTCATCATCTACCTGTTCTGGATAGAAGTTGCGGTTGTTAAATACAGATACCATATACTTAGCATACTTCCAAGGCTCGCCCTCTGGTGTATAGTAAATGATTTCTATTGCGTCAATCTCGTGCTTCTTGTCACCTGCATAGCCATTATCGTAATCGTCATAATTAAAGCCAGTAACATAAGGAAGCCAATCTCCGCCCTTTAAGTGAACTCTGTACTTAACTGAACCTCTGCTAACCTTGATAATAAGTGCTGTGATAGCTTTATTGTCGCCTGCACCAGCCCAATCTTCTCTATCTTCTACTTCACCCCACCATCTATCGGTATAAGCGGCGTATGTAGCATATACGTGTTCATCTGTGCTATCCTCTGTGTTATCTTCTTCGCTGTTATCTTCTGTATTATCTTCTTCATTATGAAAGCCATAGAATTCTGATAAGTCGCAAACTCCGTCTACACCGTCAATTCTTGCGCTAGAAGTATACTGCCACCCCGCAAGATAATGGTCGATACTGGGTGTCTTATCTGCGTTAACATCATCATTTAACTGCATTTCATCATATCCTAAGTAGTAACGTGCTATCCAGAACGGACAATCTAAGTCGCTAGGGTCTGTATAGGGCTTGATGTAACTACCATAGAATGATAAGCCAGTATATACGCCAAAGTCATATCCTGCACCCTCAATAACCTCTTTGTAAGCCTTGATAATATCAATAAGCTCTGAACCTAAGTTTCGCATACAAGTATCTTCAACGTCCATCCAGACAGTTACCTTACGTCCGTCAAGCACTTCAAGCACTCTGTTAGCCGCCGCAATAGCTTCTTCTACTGTTGGTGTGTAAACATAGTTGTATACACCGCAAATATGCACACCTGCTAACTGACAGCCTTTCCAGTTGTTTTCAAGTTGCTTATCTGGGTCAAAATCACGTCTGATAACCTTAAGAATAGCGTGAGTAAGTCCTGCCGCCTTAACTCTGTTCCAGTCAACTACACCATTCCACGCTGAAAAATCTCCACATTTAATCATAATTAAAATACCTCACTTTCTACTGTTCCTGTTACATCTGAACCAACTGTGCTATCTTCTGTGCTGTATGTTGCCTTGTATGTGTTTTTAACACCATCAAGAAAGCTCTTAAGCTCGCTGTCTAGTGCTATATCATTTGCCAAGTATGCCGCAAAGTCATTGAAGCTAGCTGACATACTAACTGTGCCGCTTTCGCTGATTGTAGCTGACAGATAAGCTACCTGTTTAAGTGCCCCGTCTGAGTTTTGAACGGATAATGTTCCGTTCTTCTGAATTGATGAGTTGATGTCTAACATTGTGTTTTACCTCCTAATTCGCATTAAAAAAGGACACCCGAAGATGTCCTTAATTGCTTAATTGCTTTTCCAATTTTTTAATACGCATATTCTGCGATTGTACAGTCGCAACTATATCCGCTATTAATTCATCATAGCGTAATGCGTATCTTGCTGTTAGCTCTTTAGTTGTATTTCCGTTTTCGTCTGAGACTTGTGTTTCGTAGTTATCATTATTAATCTTTTTATCGATAAATAATCCCCAGTCATCTTTCATAGTTTCTTTAACCTGCTGTGCAATAAATCCGTGATGGTAGCGATTAGAAGTACCGTTAATCATTTTAAATTCGCAAGGTTTTAAATTGTAGATAAATTCAGAAGAGTCTTCTGAATTCAATAAATGAACATCTTTTTTTACGTTCTCGTCTGAATCAGAAGCAATTGTTCCATAAATTGACCCGAAACATCGCAAATCATATCCTATGTATGTACTTCCATATACTGACAGTTCACAGTTCTCGTAGTGTCTGTCCTCTGTATTTGTAATTCTGACATTTTGTGTGTCTTTTCCTGAATTTGGATTATAGCAATATACTGTAAGTGTCGTTGGTTTTTTAATATTGTCTTGGTAACCGCCATTCATCGAAATATTGGGCGAAAAAAACTCTAATGATTTGTTTAAATCGTCGTTTATTCTTATAATGAATTCGTATTCCGTATTTTCTGTTTTATTCTTAGTGCAATTTATTCCGACAACATCTCCATAATCTGCATTGAGCACTAAAGCTCTTCTTACTTCATTATTGCTAGTATAGTATCTTGTTGTAGTTATCGAACCTACATAATTTTCGTAATCGTCGACCCAAGAATAGAATTTAATGTAATTTTGGTCTATCGACATTCCTTTAATTCCATTATTTTGATATGTCGACAATATACCATTATCAATTGAGAAATTGCCAATTTGACCTTTAGAAGCATACATATATCCATCCGCACGAACGTACCAATTACCATAATATGCCCCATCTCTTTCTTCTTGGCAAGAGAATGTCCAAGCTTCGGAATTAGCGGGTGCCTGTATATAAGTTCTATATTTGCCGTAATCTTTATAGATAGAAGACTTGCTGATGTCCCAGCCTCCAATCGTGCCAGACGAAAAATAGCCGCTTCCTGTAATTTGTGCGTTAGTTGCATATAGTTTACCAGTTTGACTTATATAAAAATTAGGACTTTTGCTGTATCCCTCATCTTCAGTTCCGTGAAAAACCGAAAAAACATATGGTGTAATATCACCAGGTATTTGTAATGCAATTCTGAATAAGTCATTATTCTGCTTAAATATTGTACTTATTGAATCTTTAGACACTTTCCAGCCGCCAACGTTTCCGCCGTTGGCAATCAGATTGCTACAAGTTATAGTTCCGTCTGCTGTAATGCTGGCGTTCGTGCTGTTTAATGTAAACCTGTTGCCACTTAAATTAAGCCCACCCCTTGCAGTAATATTTATTGTATCTGCAATAGCTTCGATAGCACTCTTAAGCTCGCCTGTTTTAGGGTCTTTTTTGATATATAAATCAAGGCTTGTTTTAGTTGCATAACTTTCTAAATCGCTTGACTTAGCGTAAGTTCCACTAAGTGCCAAACTAATACTTGAACCATTATCATTAATTTCCTGCGTAATTTTGTTAATCATAGTAGTTGTTGTACTATAATTATCTGTCAGATTTTTCTTTGTCTGTGTTAATTCTGTTGATATGCTATTAAGATTAATCTTAAGACTAGCGTTCTGATTAAGCATATAGGCTAATTGTGTGTTAGATACCTCTTTCCAACCCCAATTACCTTTACCATCTTTAGCCCAACGCCAAGTTTTATGAGCTGTTTCGTTGTATGCTATTGCCCCGTGATATTTTGCGTATTCATCATTGCTATAAGTCCAAGTAAGATTATCACTTGGAAATAAATCTTCTGCCGGATAAATGGGTATAAACCAGTCAACGGCTGGATAATTATCTTTTGTAGGTGTTGCTGTAACTGTATACACCATAAAATTATCGTTCGTTTGTTGGTATAAGTCGGATAACGTGATTTCGTAGCTATCTAGTTTCTGATTAACAGTAGAAAACTTAGTCTTAATGCTTTCGTTGTCAACATTTTCAGTCCACCACAACTTGTTAGTGATAAAATCACTAGCAACTTTCATCATACCACCCCATTGAGTATAATCTTTGCCAGCACCACTTGTTATAGCTTGCATAATGACATTAAGTGTCTGCCCCTCGTTGTCCAGATAAATTTTATTGCTCTTAAGTGTATGGGTGTTATCGTTATTGATAACATTAAATAGTGTTTCAATATCCAGCTTGCTTGCATTGATATTAGCATTATCTTGAACAACATCATCACGAACAACTTTCCTCGTAACACCTTTTTCAGTAAGTCCTAAGGCATCAAACATAAGATTGCCAGCTTTATCCCAGACATACATATTGTAGTCCGAATTAGCGTCTTTACCTATTTGAACTCTTGCAACCTTGTTATCATCTTTTATCTGTATCGTATTGTCAGCTATATCAAGATTTCCGCTTTCGCTTAGAATTTCAACAAGGTTTGTATAAATCTTCCCACTTGTAATCTTATCTGCGGCTATACTATCAATCATAGCAGATTTTATCTGTGCATCGCCAATAACACTTACAACTGCATTAGCGAATTCTGTTGTTAAGCTTTTACCTGTCGCTGAACCAAACATTAAGGTCTTAATATCTGCTACATCAGCATTTAACACGCCTATCTGTGCATAATCTGCTTGCAACTTAGCGATATTAGCTTCATTAATCGTAGCTTTATTTGCCGTCAAATTAACAATATCTGCTGTGACAGCTTCAATCTTATTGGCTTTTAGTTGGTCGATATATGCTTGATGTGCCTTTAAATTCTCAATATTGGCATTAGTCATATAAGCATTTTCAATAACTGCCTTGTTGATTAAGACTAAATCAGCGTAGTATCGTTCCATTTGCTTTGTTATCGGACCACTAGCAATATTGCTGTTTTCTGTGTCAGATTGTCCGATAGATGTAACTGTGTCCATTAAGCCGCCGTCACATTCGTGCGTAATCTGCATTATAGGCACTTTGTAGTCAACGCCACCTTTGTTGACAGTTATAATGTCACCTACCTCTAATCGCCAATCACCTAAAAACTTAACTGTGAGCGGTCTGAACTGAAAACCGCCTATCTTTTTATAAATCTCATTTAAGTTAGCTTGTGTCATAAATGGATTAGCAAAGCTAAGTCCAGTTGTACCACTACCGCTAGTGATTGTGCTAGTTTCCTTATCACCAGACTTTGTATTGTTACAAGTCAGCTTTCTTATCGTAAAATCTTTGCTAGTGGTAAAAGTAACCCCTTGCTGATAGTATTGATGTCCGTCAAGCACATAACCGCTATCTTTGTACCACTTTATTTCAAGGTTTCCGTCAGAATTAATAGCCGCATTTCCACCTTGTAGCATAGCCATATAACCTATCATTTCACGCATTGTATAACCTTGTGGCTTATCTGTAATTGTATGCGTGCTTGTTATGCTAGTTGCTAACTGTATGCCTAGCTTTGTACAGATTTCCTCTAAAATAGCCTTATCCGTACCAGGATAAGTCAATTCAGAAAAATAACCTTTTTCAGCTTTGTACATCTTGTCATAAGCTGTGTACTTAGTGTATTCGCCATTGCTTTCTTCTTTAGTTACAGTAAATATGCCTATCTGTACATACTCAATGCCGCTATTGCCCTTAACGCCCTCAAAAATAGTTATATCCTTATTTTCAAGCGTGATTTCTGGATTATAAATAGAAAAGGTAACACTACTACTGCAAGTGTTACCTATGGAAATGCTATTGTTCGGATTGATTATGTTGCTGTACTTAAACTCATTAAGTGTCTGATTGTATTCTTTTCCGTCAACTAAATATTTGCTGTAATATCTTGCATACAGCAAATTGAAATCCGCACCCCAATTAATATTTTTCATTTATTGGATTGCTCCTTTCTGCTGATTAATCGTTAATCATAAAGCTAAGTGCGATAATGTTAGCTGGCTCAATGGCTTCACAACTATCAAATGCGCTTATATCAACTTTTGTGTATTCAGACACTTCTATTTCCTGTTCTCCTAGTTCTTCAAGTTCTGATTTTATCTTATCGTTGTCGTCTTTATTTTCTTTGCGTATCTTTTGTATCGTTTCTGCAACCGCTTTAAAGTGTGGCTCTAACATCTTAATGTTAGACATAATGGCAACTGCTAATCTGCCACCCATTTTAAGCTGTGCTACACTTGCAAGTGCTTCATAATGTGCTAAAACTTCATTTCCTGTTATTTTCATAGTTAATCTCCTTATTTCTGAATTAAACTCAATTTTGCTCCGACTATTAATCCATCCTCATTCTTTGCTCTTGTGAGATACGGATATGTCACATCTCCTGTGTATATTGTCATTTCCTTTTGTTGACCGCCTAAGAACAGGACTTGTGCTGTTGGGAATGGGTTATCTATGTCGCTAATCACATTATCAAGCAATAATGCCTGTTCTCCTGTTAATGGCGGTAATTGAAGCTCTACTTTATCTTTAATAGCTACGATTGTGCCTACCATTTCGCCGTAGTCATTTCTTCCTGTATTCTTAGACCATATCTTATTTCTACTGTATGTGTAGCCGTTATATGCTACTGGGAATGTCACTCCCTCGATAATTACAGCACTTATCATTCAATCGCCCCTTTCTGCCTAAAAATTGGTAACAAAAAAGAACATATCATCTCTGATACGTTCCCTTAGTTTTATATATTTATATTTTCAAGTTGTCCCTACCACTAACATTTTATTTCAATACCCATTTTGAATTTTTATTTATTAAGTTAATTAAACAGCAATATCTTCAATAAACATATTACTTAAATAAAATAAGTGAAATTGTAATATGTTTGTCCTTGATTTACTTTAATTTCCGTTTTGCTATAAATCTGCAATGCACCAGCAAGCGTTAATTGTCCGTACGCCACGAATGCTTCTGGGTTATATACTGCAACAGGAAATTTTATAACTTTATTCGGTCTGTAATTTTTGGGCAAAGTTGCAACCGTTGTCCAATCGTCACCCCTAATTGCTACAGTATTGGTTAGTTTAGCTGGCATTATATTTACCAGTGCCAAAGCAGGTGCGTATGTTATGATAGCATTTTCGTACGTTGTTGTTGTATTGTTGTTCAGCTCACTTATCATATCATTATTACTCTTAATCCCATCTTCCATATGATTAAGCCTGTCTGGGCTTAATGGAGTGCCGCCGCTAGTGCCAGCTTTCCACGCTTGCTTTATGTATTGTATAAAATTCATAGTAAAACCTCACTTTCTAAGCACATAAAAAGGACACCTCACAATTAAGTGAAATGTCCTTGTCATTTTGCTATTTATTTGTTATTATTGACGTGAACAACTTATATGTACTCATACGTGCTAATCAGAACAGGTCTATTCAACTTGTTCTGTTTTTTATTTATCTATTTTGCAATTATTAAGTATTAAAAACTGTCCTTTTTGAACTGTGCAATACGTCTGATTGTCAAAGTTATCATTGCTTACAATGTGGCTTTGCCTTAAATCATCATAGATACAATAATATCCTCTTGATGATGTGGCTATCAGTTTATATTCTCCTGGTTCTATGTCAATTCCAACCTCTAACATACAATTATCAAGAGTAGTTTTGGTTGTGTAATACTGTCTGAATTCTAAAAGAGGTATCGCATTGCACTTGTTTAGTTCAAGATATTCTCCATCTTCTACACTTATCAACATATTGCCTTTGAAATTTTCATTAAACTTTATTTTGGTTTTATTGCTGTCTGCATATACGCCAAAATAAGCCGAACCTTTGCTTGTTAATGATTGCAAATAGTAATCGCCGTTTGGAATATCTTTACCTACTTTATAAGTGCCTGCCTTATATTTTGTCAGCTTATCATATGTATCTTGTGTTGTCTTTTGTATTGTAGCCGCCGTGGTCTTTTCAGTAGCTTTTTGTGTTGTAGTTGCAGGCTGTGTATTTGCTATTGTTTTATTATCGCTTTCAGTTATATTATTAATAATAAATAACGCTGTAACAAATACTATTCCTGCCAATACTGCAACCACTATCTCCTGTGGCTTCTTTTTGTTATCTTTTTTATCCATTGTAATACACCCCTGTGCTTTTATAGTGCTTAAAGTATATCACAATGGATTGAATTATTCAATTAAATGTTAAACGCCGGCTGTCCTGTCATAGCTGTATACTGATTGGCATATCTCTGTGTTGTTCTGAACACTTCCTGCCCGTCAATCTGTACAACAATGCTTCCGTTTTGTTGTCCTACATTTGCATTAGCAAATACCTCTGACATACCCTCAATAACAGCTTGCTTAATGCCTTGTGTTATCTGGTCGTTGTTTGCAACTGCTGTCTTACCATTGCTGAATTTGCCAATCATTTCATTATGGTTAGCAAAGAAAAGTCCGTCCTCTGGAAAACCGCCTGTTGCGTATGCTCTAGGTATTCTTATCTGAAATGCACTTCTTGATACATTTCCCTCACTATCAAGTATTTCACCGCTAAAATTGCTTTCAAATGAGTTACTTAAAGCTCTGCGAATTCGCCAAGAATTATTATCAATGGTATCTGCCAATGAGTTCATAAGTTCTGTACCGGTATCATAGCCTATATCGCCTGCATTAACTCTATCCATAATAGCATTAAATGCACTTCTGGCTCTATATGGTATATCACTAATATTATTAGCAAAATTATTTGTTAATGACGAACCTGCATTAGCACCGACACTTCCCATTCGTGAGAATACATTTTCTGTATTTGAGCCTATACTGTTAATTTTATCAATAACCGCATTTTTAGCTTCTTCATAGGCATTTGATACTTTCTGCTTCGTCTCCTCTGATGTTCCAACTGCTGTATCTTTTAACTCACCCCAGCAAAACTCCATATCGTCACTAGCACGTTGCCAATTATCTTTAGCTTCATTAACTTTATTTTCATTGTCTTGTACAGCTTTTTCAAGTTCTCTTACTTGATATTCAAGGTCAACTGCCGCACCAACGCCAGTGGTATCTAATTCTTCTGCAACACCTTGCGTACCTTGTAATGCCCTTGTCATTTCATCTTGCTTATCTTTAAGTCTTTGTTTGCTATCTGCAAGGGTATCTTCCATTTCTTTAAGATTTTTCTTAGCTTTATATTCATCTTTTACAAGCTGAATATAATCTTCCCTTAAAGCTTCAAGCCTGTATTCCTCTTTCTTTTTATCTATAAGTTTTTCAATTTCTTCTTTTTGTCCTGTATAATACCCTGTTTGTGTATCTATAACTCCGCTTAATTCTGGAACTTTTTCAACAAGTTCCTGTGCCATATCCTTAAGCAATTCTTGCTGTTCCGCGGTTAAGTTTGTTTGCTCCGCCAATTCAAAATATTTTGTCTTAAGAGCATCTATGTCATCGTAGGTTGATGTATTCTTCCACCCTTTTTCAATAGCATCTAAAGAGTTTGATATTTCTTTTGTTGTTTTATCGACTTCATCACGAACATTTGCGTATTCATCACAATATTTTGTAACTGCTGTTGACGTTAAATCCATATTACTATTGATAGACATTATTCCTGCCACCAATGCTGTTATTCCAGCCATAGCCAACCCTGCCGGTCCGAAAGCTGTATATAACCCTGCCGCACCTATAGCCGCACCGCCTGCTATTTTGGCTATTGAAGCTATAAGGTTGTCACTTCCTTGCTTTATATCATCAAAGCCGCTTTTTATTAATTTAAACTCCGCAAAAGCCGAAATACCGCCAAGTAATGCTTTTTGGAATAGTGTCATATTGTTTCTAACACTTGTTATTCCACTGTCAAGTGTAGTAAATAATCCTTTATCCTTAACAGTTTTTCCAAAATCCCGAAAAGCTGTAGTTGCTTTTGCGATTTTAGGATGTAGAAATGTCAGTGCGGATGCCGCCGCAGTATTTCCATTCTTAGCCGCAATCATAGCCTTGGCTGTATCTTCTGCGGTAATGCTTAAAGTGTTAAGTGTTTTATAGCCTTTAGTTATGCTTGTAACTACGCTTGAACCGCCTATAGCTTTCATAAGCTTAGGTATAGCAATAAGAGAAATTAATGCTGTTTCAATCGGTGCACTTGTTAGCATACCAAAATACAATTCAATAGCACCTTTTAAACCTTGAACGATTACTCTTCCTGCCGCCTTAAATACCTTAGTCCACTCAATGCCTGCAAGATAGTCTCCCATTTTCTGGCCAATTACAAACCAAGGTACTCTATCTATTGCATCTGCAAACCAATTAAATATCCCTGCGACAAGTTCAGAAGTATCTTTGCCTGCCATTTTAAAGTCGCCAATCGCAAAATCTTGGAAAATCTTTTTAACAGGCTCAAGTGCCTTATCAATCCTATCAGCCCAAGCAACTGCCGAATTTTCCATATTGGCAAATGCTTTATTCCACGCCGCTTCATATTCTGCCGCCGCCTTAGTAATATCATCTGTTAAGTCAATACTGCTACCGCCGCCACCGCTTGAACCCTTGCTTGAGCTTGTATCGTCCTGTAATTTATTTATTTCATCAAATCCCATAAGGGATAATGTAGCTTTCTTAGCTGAATCAGCTACATCTTGGTAGCCATCTGAAATATCTTCTAAGCCGTCTGATGTGTCTTTATAGCCACTTTGTCCGAAGCTCTCAAAGTCAATCTTAACGCCCATTAAAGAAGCGAGGCTGACTAATAATCTTTTGATTGCAATAGCTACTCCGTTTACTATTGGCATAACCTTTGAAAGAATTGGAATAAATAGCTGTCCTGCTACCATTCCTACCTCTTTCATATTGTTGCTGAACTGTCGTAACATATTTGATGGACTGTTAATCGTATTGGCTAAATCGCCCCAAGATACTTTACTCTGGTCTAATATTGCCAACACTCTTAACTGTTGTTTTTCCATCTGTGTCATTTCAGACACCGACTTAGAAATGCCTAAGTTGTAAGCATACGTCGCTAATGTAGCATTGGTAATATCAATACCATACTTGTACAATGCCCTCGATTGTCCGATTAAACCGCTTTGTAAGTTCTGTGCTACTGTTGAATAGTCCACGTTAAAAAGTGAGCTTATATCGCCTGCAAGCATTGTCATTGACTTTGTTATTGCCGTTGTCGCTTCGCCTGTCTGTCCTAATGAGTTAGTGACAGAAGCTAACTGCGAAGCGTACTGTGTTATCTCTTGTATGTTAAGTCCTAAGTTCTTTACTCCGCTTTCTTCAAGCAAGCCACCTTGAACATTAACTTTTAAACCAGACAGCTTTCCGAGAGTATCGTTTACTCTGCTTTGGAAGCTCTCTGCATATGCTGTTGCGTTATCATATCCGTACTTTTCGTAATCTTTATCCCACTCCGAGCCAATCTTACCAAACGCAACCGCTTGATAGTTGAACGCTTCAATGTAATCTGTTGTTGATTTGATTGCTTCTATAAGTTTCTTACTGCCACGAATTACCATAAAATAAGTGGCATAAAACTTGCCTATTGCACTTGCCAAGTTCCAACTACTTCTAGTTGCCGTCCTAGCACTTGTAGAAACGCCATACAGCGACTTTTGAAGTGAGTTTGAAGAAGTACCCACCTTGCTACCTTGACTAGCAAGATTAGCCAATGCGTTAGTCATTTGAATAACATTCTGGCTTACTGTTGGTGCTCTTGATAGTGTTGTCATTAAGCCATTTAAAGCATTGCCTAGCTTTGGAATGTTTACAACGGCATTTTCTATACTCTTACTGCCTAGCTTACCAAGTGACTTTGCAAATTCTGTGACTTGCGTTGCATTTTGTGGAATAGCTGATATGCTTGCAACTGCCTTTGTGACAGCTTGAAGTGATGTAGCTGTGTTAGTTAGTGCAACTGAATCAACAGAACCTATCTTTGTGATGTTCTTAGCAAGTCTTGTAAAATCTGCTGTTCCTGCGTTCATATTCTGCATAGCAGAACCTAACTGACTAACACCACTCGCAAGACCGCTTAGTGATGAACCATTCACAGTTGCAAGTGATGTTGACAGCCTTGTAAGCTGATTTATCAGTTTGTCAACAGAATTGATAGCTTTAGTGGCAGTACCGGTAATTTTGACTTCTAGTGAATCTAATTCCACGCTTATACCTCCGGCTTATCATTTTTAGGGTGTGTTAGATCCCAGTTTGCTTTTCGTATTTTCATATTCAAAACAAACTCTTCTCTCTTTCTTTGTATTTCATCTTTGCTGTCCTCTTTTTTGTTAATATCTCTATAAATAGGCTTGTCTGGGTATTCAAGCTCGCCTTTACCCCAAGCACCACTTCTAACGCCTATCTTGATTGCTGGGAGTATGTAACTACCTATCGCAAGCCATATACCTGAATCCATTCGTTTCCTTTCAAGTTTTTTACCCTCTACAACCGCCCATAGCTTTTTAGGTGTCATTTTTAGAAAGTCTGAATAACTAACGCCTAGTGAACTGGCTAAGACAAAGTATTCTTCCCAGATTATTTTGTGGAAGTCTGCTTTTTCTTGTGGTCTTGCGGAACTACTGTCGGTTTCTTCTGTTCCTGTGTCGCTTCTTCCACATTGTTCGCCATTTCCTCTAGCATCGCTGTTATTCCGCTCAGCTCGAAAAAACCATCATCTTCCATCGCTTTCTTAATCTCTTCAAACAATGTTCTATATCCGTAACTCTTATCTGTCTTTCTCTTTTCTGTAATATATGCTCTAGTGAGTTCCTTTGCTTCATCCATAGTTACTGGGTTATTGTCAATACAGCCTGCATAAATGGCTAAAATGCAAATCTCTGGCACATCTGCTGTCATATTTGCCAATCCATCAAAGGAAGCCTGTGCAACACTCTTATCTGTCTGTGCAAGTAAGTAAGAACCATTAACGACAGAAAACATTTTCTGCACAATTTCCTTGCATTCTGCTGCACCGAAGCTAAACTCAACTTTGTATTCTTTTCCATTTACATTAATATTCATCATAATTTTTACCCTTTCCCACCCTATCGTCCATATAGGGAAAGGTGCGGATTTTACACCGCACCTACCTTTTAAATTAATTATTCTGTTACATCATCAAGATATGATGTGTAGTCGGCTGTTTTGGCGTTTTCTACGCTATCCGACACAGCCTTTTTTGATTTAGTCGAATAGCTCATTATTCCCCCGATGTTGGGGTTACTGCTGTATCTGTTCCTACCATATCCTCAATAATAAGGTTGATAGCCATTGTAAGAAGTCCGTTCTGCTCCTTACTTGTAATTGGTAATTTTGATGGTGGTTGTGCTACAAAGAACTCTGCGTCTGTTATGCCCGGAGTAATCTCCTGAAACCACATTCTCTTACCGCCTGTTAATCCATTGTATGCTGTAATAAGAGTTTTCCATTCTTCAATAGTTGCGTCTGTCTTATTAACTGTTACTGCAACTGTATCTGTGACTGTATCTCTGCCTGCAATGTTTCTTGTCTGCTTATCTTCAAGTGCCGAAGCATCTATTGCTTCTGGTGTTACTGTAATTTCATCAATAGAATTAATTCTTGTAAGTAACTTGAATGATGTTGGCTTTGTACCTGCTGTTGTTTCAACTCCATAAGAGAAAGTAACGCCCAGTGTACTTAATCCTGCTACTGCATCTGCCATTGTCTACCTCCTAAAAATTCGCAAAAAAATAAGAGCATCTCTGCTCTTTGTTACAATAATCTGTCATTTGCTCCGATTAACCGCCTAAATCGTGCGGTACTCTTATGTACTTTATTACTGATTGAGAACTCTGGCATTGCATTGCCTTGAAATCTCATTGTCTTGAATGTATCCGTAATTACTGTCATAACCTTACGACAATCGGACTTGCTTGTGTTAGTGGTAACATCCACTTGAAATGTCGCTAACAATGCGTTAATTGTCTGTCCATCAAGCGTTTGTCCTTGTTCTACTGCTGGCAGTAAATGAATGTATACTGTTGGGAATACTGCTTGACCGCTGTTTTCCCCCTCATTAGTTATGGCTATCTTTGGATATGTTTTCTTTAGTTGCGTTAGGGTTTTAGCCTTGACAAGTGCTGTGACTGTATTTTCAAGGTCTGTCGCCCAATCGTTTGCATTTGCCATTAATTAAACACCTCTCTTGCTATCTGCTTATACTGATTAATAATCTCCATTGTGGCGTTGTACATAGGCATTGTAGCTTTAACGCCGTGCGTGTAGTGCCATTGATTATCATTACCTAAGTAGTACCAGCCGTCGCTGAATGCGTGGATTTGTCCTGGATATGTTCCTACGCCCAAGCCGAAATCATTAGCCTTTGGGTTCTCGTTGCCACTGTTGTAATAAATGCCTGCGCCAAATTCAATCGCTAACAGCGTGTAAAATGGCTCTCTATCTTCTACTTCAACAGTTTTACCGGTAGCAATTAAAATAGCTTGGTAGCCATCTTGAATAGGCTTTCTGTCAACTCTCAATGTTACTGTCCTACCTAATGGACTTTCGTTAACACTCATAATTGCCGCTTTGTCGCCTAATTCTGCTAATCGTTCAACAAGCAATTCACATTTATACTGTAAACTCTGCTTATACTGTTGTAACTGTCTGATAGCTTCATTTACAGACTTTTCAGACAAGGATATATCAATTGTATGTCTTTCCATATTACACCGCCTTAGAGTAATTTTAAGTCCACAAAAACTTTAAATATTTTAGGTGATTGAATTGCAAACCAATCAATAGTTGTTTCATCGTGTCCAAATTGTTCTATATGCTGCCAATTGCACTGTAATCCGCTTTCAGATAGAAAGGCGTGTATTATTTCGTGTCTTAATTGTTTCTTTTGCAATTCTACAAAATTACCTACTTCATTATAGTTATCAGAACGAATTACTATTAACTTTGATGTATTATCACAAAAGCCGTCAACATCTTCATTGTTAAGCGTTCTTAGTTCAATAGCATATTCTGTTCCTAAAATATTAATTGTTGTGTTTTCCATAATGCACCTACTTTACAACTGCTTTAAGCATATACTTAGTTGAATATAATGCTGGCTTAATGCCTACAATCGTGAAGTCTGCTGATGTTTCATCAACAAGACTGTCAGATGTGTATGTAGGCTTGCTATTAAGCCATATAAGGTCGCCTTTTTGAATAGGTAATGTATCCCTATCTGTCAGCAAAATAGCGTCAAAATCAGCCGTATCAAAGCCGTATTCTTTGCTTTGTGCTTCTCCGCCGCTGAATGATATGTTGGCTTTGAAATCGACCGGCTCTGAAAAGCCCGTTTTCTCTTCAAGAACTTTAGGTATCTTATTTCCCTCATCATCAAGATAAGGAATGAAGTTACCCTCTGTATCGGTATATCCCTCATAAAGGATATTGCCGTCATCGTCTCTTTCGTAGATAATTACTGTCTGTCCTTGAAGTGAATACTTCATAGCCTGCTTATTAATGTCAAGCATTGTTCTTTACCTGCTTATAAATCTGATTAACACCTGTGCTTGATAATCCGGACACAATTCCTACTGCGATTGCATTAAGAATATCATTTGCCGGAAAGTCAGGTATTACATACATACCTATAATGCCTAATATACCGCCTGCAACGCCTACAATTATAGGAATGTAATTATCCTTAATGTGTGGAATTGCCTTAGCTCCTAAGCCTATCAGATATGTTATTACAACGATTGCTACAACTGTTGTTACCGATGTTATATCCATTCTGCTATACCTCCTTATCTTCATTAAGTCGTGCTTCCAATCCGTCTATTCGGTGGTGTGCCGACTTTACACTTTCCTCAACCTTAATAATCCTGTTATCGTGAGAATTAAGTTCTTTTCTCATTTCTGTAACTTCATTCTTTATCTCTGTTGTATTGCTTGATATTGTGTCAAGTTTCATATTTATGCGTGTATTTTCTTTTACACGCTCTGTAAGTTCTGCATTGTCAGACTTTTTGTTGTTCTTAAGATTAAATCCCAACGTAAACAGTCCGAAAAAGACGGAAAAAGCAACTGAAATAATGCTTATAATTACTGCTATTGGCATTGATATACCGCCTTTCATAATTAATAATGGCACACTGCCCACCACCCTTAATGTGTACCGCCTGCTACCATATTGCCGACATCAGTAAAATGGTAATGCACAATCTTCTTTAATATTCTGTAATGCCCTATAGGCGTTATAATACTTTGGCAAATGGAAATACCCCGACAAATAAACTGTCTCTATCTCTCCAAGTTCTGTTGACACCATTCTCATTGTAGCTTGCCATAAATGCTTCACCCGCTTGTGAATGGTCATAGACAGCCAGATTAACAATAACACTCTCAAATTTCTTCAAGTCCTCGGTTATCATTTCATCCGTGTAGCTGTCGGGGTAATTTCTTCTTGCTTTTACATCTTCTGTAGCCTGTTTAATAAGCTGTTCGATTATTGGATTATCCTCTTTGCTATCGAACACTACCACATCAGATGTTGTATCATCATCGTTTGTGACTGTATCAATATGAAATTGTTTAAGTCTGATTTTAACTTGCTCTAATGTAGTGTATTCCATAATTTCAGCTCCTATAATCCTAATTTCTCAATTAACAGCTTCTTTAACTCTGCTCCTGTAAGTTCTTCTGCGTTGCTTATACCTTGTTCTGCGGCAAAAGCCTGCAAATCAGATGTAGACATTCGATTAATGGTTGTCTTGCTATAACCTAAAAAAGCCCCCTCTTCGGGAACCTCTTCGCCTGCGTTATACCATTTTCCGTTATGAATCACTATATATGGATATATCATAAGTTGCACCTCCTACTCTTCGCTATGAACCTCATATACGAATGTGCTATCCATATTTTCATATGATGGAAGTACAACCTCGGAAGCAAATGTTGACATCTTCATAGGTGGTCCGTACTCTGTCTTTGTAGCAACTGTAATACCTACGCCATATGTTGTTACATCAACATCAGCTACCTGTCTTGCAGTTCTTTCTTCTGGTGTAGTGCCGAACCAAGTGCTGCCAAGATTGCCATCTGGAAGAAGTGTAACCTTGTTATCTGGATAGAAATACTGTTCCTTACCATCATCATCAATGTACATCTTATCGTAAAGCACGATGGTAAGCTTTGTCCTCTTCTGCACTACTGAAATAACAGTATCATCGTCAACCTCAATAGTTGCTGTAAGGTTCTGTGCAAGGATTGAGTTTCTTATCTGTGCATTATCAAGCAAATATTGGAATGTATTGCTGTTCATAAGCACATATCTAGCAATCTTGCCCTGCTTCTGTAACTTCTTTCTTGCATTGTTAAGGTCTGTAAGTGGCTTTGAATTGGTTGTATCGCTCCACATACTTGTGCCAGATAACTTTGCGTAATGGTCTTTTGCGTATGAGCCATCCTTATCGTAATCGTAAGCATACTGAACACCGTCACTTTCAATAGCAATTACCGGATGACCTGCACTTGTGGCAAGAAGTGACATTCTCATACGCTCTGGAACAACCTCTGCGCCACTTACAAGATTATTGGTATCGTCATATACGCTTGATAAAGCACTTGCAAGGTAAGGGTCGTCTGCTGATTGAATACGCTCGATTTCAAGCATTTCCTCTTCACCGACTGTCATTCCCTCACGGAAAAATGCCATCTGTGTTTTTTCCTTGCCTAATCCCTCTCTAGCTCTAATTGTTGGGATTGTGTCAAAGTTGGATGGTGCAAGTGATACTGGAAGTCCTTTATGTGTCTTAATCCAGCTTAAATCAAGCCCCTGTTTCTTTCTTTCTGGAAACCACTGTAAACCAAGATAAGGTATCTGATTACTAGCGTTTTCTGTTGCTGATAATGCAATAGACTTACTGTCTAATACTTCATTAATTAACATCTATTTACCTCCTGTTATTATTCAAATACAATCATTGGAAGAGCTGTCTTAACTGTTGCGTCATATGTAACGCCTGAGTGTGCTTCTGCTGCCTTTGTGTTAAGATATGCTTTCTTGAGCAGTACGCCCTGCGGTCTGTCCTCTGTTACATCAAACCTTAAAATGCCTACTACTGTGGCTGTATTGTCAGCCTTGCCATTTGCTCCGATTGGAGTACCTGCTTTGACAATCTTCTTGCCCTGTGCGTTTGTAGTTGTTACGCCATCAAAATCAAGTGTCAGTGGGATTGCTTCATTAGGCTCTCTCTTTAAAATCTGAACATCTCCTGCGTATGAAGTCTTTTCATACTGCATATTCATTTCCTTTGCCATTTCTTACCTCCTGTTATTACTGAATGTAATGTGATAAAACGTCATTGTTCTTAGGTGCATTAGATATAAGACTTTCTGCTATCTTTTCAGCGTTTGTCTTATTGTCTGCACCACCTTTATTACTGCCACCGCCCGGAATATCCTGATGTTTAGCAATCTCCTGTTCCTTAGCCTGTGCCGCAGCTGTTTCTTTCTCGGACATAATCTTGCCAAGTTCGGTGTAATCAAGGCTTCCATCATCTTTAACAACTGTCTTTGCCTGTTCAGCAGTAATCTTAAAATTAGTCATAGCTGCTTCCCTCTGGTCTCTGATAGTGTTAGATTTCTGTAAATCGGCTATCTGCTGATTAGCTGTATCTAAGGCTTTATTTGCCTTTTCAAGTTCCGTCAGATTGCCAGCCTGTATCTCATCAAGCTGTTTCTGTAAGTCGTCTGCTGTGTCAGCCTTAGCCTTGTACTGCTTTGCCTTGTTTTTCTCCGTAGCAACTTCTGAATTGTTCTGATTAAGAAGATTTGTAATCTGTTCATCTGTTGCCTCTGGGAAAAGTTTTAATACATCTTCTCTTGTCATAATTACCTCCGTTAAACACACGCTTTTGTTACCGCAGGTCGCTCCTGCTGTGTCTTCTGCTATTTACCGCATAGCTGCAAAATGTATAAAATAAAAGCAGCTACCGATTATTCGATAACCGCCTTATTTTGCTGATTATTAAGTTGATTATTTTCTGGCTGTTTTTTCATCTCTTTGTTTACCATATCTATTGTTTTATACAGAACATCAAAATATGGTTGCGATTGTAAAGATACTTTTTCCGCATCCCCCCATAAGCCGCAAGTCGCAACTGCTATTCTTGGGTTTATTCCTGCTTGTAGCATTTGTGCAAGTGCTTGTGTCTTTGTATAGAGATTATCTAACGGACTATGATTAATTTGCACATCAAAGTCTCTTGGCGATAGTTTTAAATCATTTCCTGCTAATCGCAATACATTTAAAGTTACTATCGCAAGCCTTTTTTCTGCGGATTTTACAATAGGGTCTTTTTGCTTTGCTCTGGTTTTTGAAAAATCCCATCCAGCTCTCAAAGATACCGCTCCCTGTGTATCGCCGCCAGAGTTTTGTGATTCTCTATTTGGTATTGCTAGGATAGCTTGAAGATTATCAAGCAAATCATCTTTAGCGACTTGGCACTGTGTCTGATTAAGCTCCTGTGTCATAATGTCAACATCAGACTTGTTATCTTTGTTAATGGACTTAACAACAAGAGCATGATTCATTTTCATTTTTTCAAACTGCTCTTCGTCCACATCGCAGTTCACAAACTTAACCCAATATTCAACAAACTGTTGTATGTTATCCATTCTGTTAGACTGCATATTATTAATAGCGTCCAACATACCTATAACAAGCTCAATATCAGATATCCTTTCGTGGTTATTAGGAAACTCAACAATAGGAATTTCACCATATGTATGTAATTTAGCCTCTGCAACCTTGCTGTCAACAATTCTAAAAGACATTGTGTCGGAAAAAGCCATTTTATACCAGTTTCCATCCTCGTCTTTAAGTTCTTGTACAACAAGCATAGGTTCTTCTGTGCTTTCATTGTAAACAACGTAAGTATTCATTGGTGTAGGTGCTACAATTCTGAATGGTACATCTCCATTTTTAGGTTGGACTGCTTTAAATGATGTACCTGTTGCCGACTGCCACTCTCCAGCTTTAATGTCTTTCTCCTGCTTATTGGCATCCGCCATAAAATCATTGAGTATGTCAACTGCCTTATTGATAGCTTCATCATCTTTGCGGCTAATAAATTGGATTGGCTCGCCATATGTTTGTCCTACCTTAAACTGAACAATTTCATATGCGTGATTCTCGACAATTTTATTAATTATATCTTCATTAGATAGCTTGGTTCTGTATAAAACAGGCTGGTCTCCCTTGTAGTAATTCCACAAATACTTGATAACTGGCTTATTCCAATTAAATACGCCTATAGTACTTCCAATAACCTTAACAACATTGTTAGCAGTTATTGTATCTACATTCGTGTATGCAATTTTTCTACCATAACAGCCTCTAACAAGGTCTTGAAAATACATTGTGTTCATATCTTGCTCCTAATAAAATGTCATACCGCTTGAACTTCTGCTGTCCGGTATTTCTTTAATCTGAAAATTATCATCATCGTTAGGCACATACCATATCCATTTATGGCAGTGTTTGCACGCCAGCTTATGTGTTCTTGGGTCTTTGCTGTCTGCCTTAGTCAAAAACTTGTGGCAGTTCGGACACATAATTGACTTGTCTTTGTTTGTATAAAAAATCATATTGTTACCTCGTTACATAGTAAAAGCACCGTCATAATTAAATGGCGATGCTTTTCGATAAGGATTATACATGTTTATGAAATTTGCTTTGCTCATTGTAATAATACATAATTTTTTCGTCACAATCGTAACATCTTTTAATTTTTTTCAATAAATCTTTGAAAAGCCATTTTTACGCTGCTTTCTGTGTTGCCACCTATGATATGTGCTATCTGAATCCAAGTCTTATTTTCTAAAAATCTAAGATTGATTATTCTTCTCATCCTGCTATCGTCAACGTTTGCTATAAATTGCTCAACCTCGTTAGTTTTCTCTAATAAATCATCTTCAAGCAACTGCAATGTGGCTTTTCTGGCATAAAGGAGCGTTTTCTTTCTGCTGTACTCTGGAAAGGGTATGCCTTCAATCTTGAAATGCTGTTTACCACCATCGCCGCCGCTAACAGAATCTATAACCATTTCTCCAGCTTCAATTTTACTTATATCTTTTTCAAGTCGTTCTATCTTTAGTCTTACTTCTTTTACTTCTTCCTGTAAGTCGCAATACTGTGATAAAACTTCCTTTGTTACCATAATGTCAATACCTCCTAAATGGATTTATAGCAGCTTCAACTTTAGCTGTTCTATTGCCCTGTGTTATTCTTAATGCAAAATTTGAAAAAACATCCGGTACATCATCGTGCAAATTTTTACCAGATACTGAATATTTCAACAACCAACTCATCATCTCTGCGTAATCGCTCTTGGGTTCATATAGGCTTCTATCTTTAAACACAATATGTTGCAATACCCAACTAGAACATTGAAATATTCTTGCTTCTTTGTTTGTTTCAGTTGCAGTGTCTGATATATTGCATAACCAGCCTTTTTCTTCTACTCGTTTTCTGACTTCATTTGCAACTCTATCTCCGCCTTGATTAGCTTCAAAATCGCAATCTTGTATTTCGTTATCGACAATTAAATTTGCTGAATTTTCATATTGTTTTTCGTAATCTGCCGAATTGTTGCATATAGTATCAGTGCAGTAATACATTCCCTCATATCCTTCAAATTCAACCAGGCAAGGGAACACATAAAAATCAGTACCAGAGGATTTCGTGTCACATTGTCCAGTAATTCTTTTAATTCGTGTTTTAGGAAGTTCTTTATATCTCATTATTTTGTTTTCTGGATAAAGCAATCCCTCACGTTCTATTGGATCTTGCTTATAAAGACATCTATAAGATATATCATCCATTGTCAGTGCTTGATCATTAAAAAATTCCACCGACATTCCATTATATTCATAGTCAAAATTGCTTTTCCCTGTTTTAGGGTCAATATCTGGAATCGAAATAATTTTTAGCTTTGGGTCGTTTCCATAAAGCTCAATAATATGTCCAATAATGTCTTTTGTACTCCATCTGGTCATTATAATTATTTCTTTTACTTGTTCGTTTAGCTTTCTTTGTTTTAAATCGACTCCATAAATTCTCCATATTTTTTCAAGAATTATTGGATTAAGTGCTTCTTCAATAGAGCCTATAAGGTCATCACAATATAAATAACGGTTAGTTCTAACCTTACCTGCGTTCTTAGCTCCTATTGATGAGCATTGAATACTTGAAAATGCTTTGTATTTGCCGAAATTAGCTTCTTGTGCCTGTGCATTTGTGCTTTGTAATGGTAAATTAGGGAAAATAACATTCCATTTATATTCTTTATCATCTGTTGTTATGTCAAGCACTCCTTTATAAAACTTTCCTGTAATTTCGTTGCTGTGAGAAAAGAAAAGGCTGTAATCTTTAGGGTGCTTGCCAATTATCCAAGAGCAAAAAAATTTTTCTAGTGTAGTTTTTTGCGTTCCTGGTGGCATAGAAATACATAATCTATTATATTTGTCGTCTTCCAAATCTTGCATAGCTTGAATAAGCCCGTATTTATTAAGCTGTTTCATTTTTGGCTGATAAAATCTTTCACTCTCTTCTCTGTCTTTTTCAAGATAAAGCAAATAGCTGTGGAATAAGTGCGGAGCTTCAAGCAATAAGGTATCAAAATATCTATTAACTAAATCATTGTCTATATTGTTGTTAAATGTATATTTTTCAAGTTCAAAAATATCTATGCCTATATCACGCATACAAGCCTTTTCTATGAGTTCTTTTGCCCTAGCCGTACATTTTAACATTGTGTCAATTTCACCCTCATTCTTGGCAAGCTGGCACACGTTGTAGTAGGTTTCTATAATATTTTCATCTATTCCATTTTGGGATATGTATTTTTCGCAATCATCTATCAGTTGATTTAATTCAGAATTCAAGATAAGCACCTCCACTTTTCAGCAAAGGTGCTTATAGACCTCTGCCTATAACTGTTTTAGGGTAGCAACTAACTCTATTTGTTAGCCGGTAAAATTTTGTTAGAATAATACGTCACGGACAGCCGGATGTAATTTCTGCACAAGTGCATTATAATCATCAATTACATATCTTGCTGGAATCATATATGCTTTAATGCCATATCTTTCTGCTGTTTCCCTTTCAATGCAGCAGCCACTCCAATCATAGTTCTCCGCAATTCCTATGAATACATCAGCCTGTGCCAGCTTCTTAAGACTCTCGCCTAAATACCACACAGCTTCTTTACTGTCTTTAGGTGGGTTATCCTCAATGTAGCTGTCGATAAGCTCTAATTCTTCGCCCTCGTATATTTCAGCAATTTTTTTCATCTTCTGAATACTTGCTTTGATTTCTTCCTCTGTTCTGCCTTTCATCGGCACGCTTACAAATAACTGTTTCATAAGTTCCATCTCCTTTTATATGTTTTATCAGCCTTTAGCTTTCTAAGGTCAGCAGCTACAATCAATCTGTAGTCGGTAATTGTTTATCTTAACTTCCAGACAAGTATGTTTCCCATATTTTTCAATTCTCCATCTGGTACTCCAATGCTCAATGTGACAATTTTTATCTTCATTAAGTGGAATTCTATTGACAATGGCACTTGCGATAACACTTGGTGGAATGTTTAAATCATCTACAATCAATGTTTTCATTCCTCATAAACCTCTCAAAATCTTCCATACATTCATTACATAAATCGTAAGTCATATTTAATATGCCACTCCTTGTAATTGAGTTCATACACAACAGCCCTACTTTTATCTCTTTTCCGCACCTATCGCAAGTGTGCCATTCTTTTTGATGTTTCATAGTAATCCCCCTTTGCAAAATTGGCAAACTCTTCGGTTATTCTTTAAAAAGCACTTCTTTCACTAAAAAAGTAAGTTGTATCTTTTTCATTCCAGACTCATCGTCTGTAATGCCATCTACACTATATATACTATCAACTGGGTTACCATCAAAGAAAACTTTGACATATCCTTTTGAAATATCCAACAATGCTTCTTTAATCATTCTTTCACTAACTTTCTAAGCACCATACATAAACATATTTCCAAAATGGGAATCATTTAACGCTTTTTCCAATTCATCTTTGTACCTAAATGGACTTAAAGGGCTTTTTATTTCTTCCCTCAATATAGGCGACATATTGTCTATCAAAATGCCTTGTGTAGTGCTTGCAAGATTTTGTGGTGGCAAATCTGCTAAAGCGCATAACTCCATTCTTTTATGGTCGCATTTTTCAGATTTAGGGCAACTTTTACATTTTTCTGCTAATTTACTTAAAGGTTCTGCCATCATTCCACCAACTTTCTACCGCAGATAGGGCAATAATTGATTTCAAACTCCCCCTCTCCATATTCTTCACCGCTGTTGTCATAGCAAAGTTTATAATAATTGCCATAATTAGTTGATTCTATATATGCTCTGCCATATGTATAGCCATTTTCAATCTTCTTCTTTTTACCATTGCAAAATTCACACATATCACTTCTTCCCCCATAAATTATCCGGTAATTCCTCGCCGCCATAAATCTTGTTGGCGTATTTAAGAAATGTTGGTTTACTACAGCCTGCTATCTTTGCCGCTTTTTCCTGTGATACTTGCCCTGATATGTACAGGTTAATTGCTTCATAAAATTTATCTTTGTTTAGTGGGTGTACGCCTGCTGCCATAATAATCACTCCTTGTCTGTTTTACATCATTTTCTGTATCATAATTGCCAATATACCTGTCAGCAAACATATTATTATCGACATTCCCTCTTTAACAGCTGTTGCAATAGATATATCTTCTCTTTCAATGTATTTGATATTGTAATAAACCCATATCAGCAACATTATGCCTAATATTAATTTCATAAACATTGTTCCTTTACATCTCTATAAATCTATTTGCCAGCTTGCCAAGATATTCAGCATTGGCAAAATGTGTTATTGAGTAGTTGGTGCTTTCTCTATGTTCTCTGATGAAATGGTCGTTAATCATTCTCTGTAAAACTGTAATGCTCTTATCGTCTGTTTCGTATATAGCATCAGCGTCGAAATGTCCGTGTTCTGTATCTGTGATAGTTGATAGTACAAAACATACATTCTTTAATGTCTTATCTGTAAGTATTGGATGTACTTTGTGGAAATAGATTTCATATAACTGCATATACATCTTAAATCCGTCTTTGACACAATCACATATAGCTGAATTATCTATGCTGTCGTCACAGATGTTATTGAACCTATTAACCATATCTTTTTCTTTAAGCAACATTTCATCTCTTGTGACAGCTCTTGCCGTCGGTTTCTCTGAAAACGATGTATGTACCTCTCCATCAATGTTAATTGATGTATTGTCCTTATTAGTAATTAATCTTTCAGTATTTTGTTTATTAGTATTTAATTTATCAGTACTTAATTCATTAGTATTTAATTGTCCGTGGTTTTCTACCTGTTGACATTCAACCCCTAGATTTTCTGTATCTTGTTTTTCTATTTTCTGTTTATATGGTTCTTCGTAAACCTCGTAGGTGTACTTTATTCTTCCGCCATTGCTTTTTGTCGGGTTTTCCTTAGTAACCACAACATAATTATTATCCCTTAACTCATTTAAAGCCGATTTAACGGCTGTTTCGTTCTCTTTACTTATTGCAACTAACCCAGCTATTGAATAATCCCAATTATCGGGCAATGAAAGCATTACAGACAATAATCCTTTTGCTTTCAAACTTAACTTTTTATCTCTTAAATGAGTATTACTCATAACTGTGTAATTTTTTGTTTTATGCACTCTAATTGTTGCCATAATCGAATACCTCCGCTTGATATTATTTATGTATGCCTGTGATACACACTCCGCTTAATCAATAAAAACAACAAACAGGCACAGCGGAAGTGCTTTTCGCTTCGTCAAGCTAGTTTGTTGTAATCGGATAGACAGGAATCGAACCTGTGACTACTTGAATAAATCAAGCGTTACTCCCATCTGAACTACTATCCGTTATATAGTTTAATTAGCTGCTAAAACAGGTTTCTCAACTCACAGCATTGCATATCCCCACTACGAACATTGATATGCGTTCCCACTCGAATTGATGTGGTGTGGATTTGAACCACACATAAACAAGCACTCCTGTCCTTTCAAGCCCCTAGCAATCAGGTATTCCCCTGTGGTTATGCTATGGTGGATTCGAACCACTAGCTCATTCTATCTGCTATTAGCGTTTACCCATTCCGCCACACATCAACTTACTCACACCTCTTAACCTAGGATAAGTCTGCAAACAACATTACGCACGCAGACCCAAGAAGTGCTTTCAAAACGCCGACATCGTGAATCGAACACGAACAACATTTCTGTTGGATAGCTTAGCAAGCTACTGGAATACCTTTATCCCATATCGGCAAAGTGGAGAAGATAGGAATTGAACCTACAATGTTTACCGCAAGGGAACAGATTTACAGTCTGCCGCAACACCGCCAATCGTTGCCGCTTCTCCATATCGTTTTAAAAGACTAGCATTGTGAAAATGTTTCGATTAAGGTGGATAGTTGATACTGAAAAACAATGCTAGTCTTAATAGCAGTATAGGCTATGACACCTATAACAGGTCGTGGCAAAGCTTGGATGTCATTCTACCCGTGCAGTTGGGCTCAAAGAAAGTAGCTTCGCTCGCTGTCTATCCATACAGATAACTGCTGCGCTATAGGTATAACTTAATTTTATTTGCATATTTATAATACGCAAAACCTCACGGACTATCTGACAGTCCTTAACAGCTCTCGCTATGAGGTGAAAGGAGGACTTAATGCTAGTAAACCAATAAGTCCTGTAAAGGCACAAGTGTAATTAAACACTTGAACTACCCCTGTGGGATTTGAACCCACGATACAGGAATCAAAATCCTGTGCCTTGACCACTTGGCTAAGGGGCAATATGCTATTCTTTTGTTTCAAAGAGTACTGCATTTTTATTTGCTGTTTCAAGCTCTGTGAAGTTATCCTTGCCTTTTACAACATTTGGATTGCCATTACAGGCATTACAAGGCTTTTCACAATATAACTTATGTCTATGTTTGCACTGGTAACAGTGCTTATCCTGATTACCCATTATTTATCACCTGCCTGTCTGTGATTAGCTCTGTAAGTGCCAAAACCGTCCGGATAACGTGCTATAAGTTTATCTATGTTTGTCTGCATTACATCATCAAGATTAAAACCGCAAGCTTCACAAATCATAGCAACGTACCATAAAACATCGCCACACTCTTTCTTGAGGTGCTCTAAGTCTATGCCTTTTTCGTGGAATATGCCCTTTTTAACGAGGTCTGATACTTCGCCGGCTTCACCAGTTAAACCTAAGACGCCATTAAGAAGTCCTGCTATGTCATTTATGTTGCTACACTTAGCATTGCTTTCTGTTAGAGGACTAAGTGGAAGCTTGCCAGTTAATTCAATATATAATCTACGATATGCCTTTTTATCGTTAGTACGCATAGCCAATTTTGGGTATTCATTGCCCTGCATTTATAACTCCTAACTCTTTTTTATTTTTTAAAATTTTTTGGAATTTATTCAGCCGACTGGCTGATTCTCTGATGTGTTTATTGAATATCTTGTGATTAATTAATATGTGTCTATTATACACCTAATTAGCTTAAATGTATAGATGTTAATTGGATTATTTTTAATTAAATATATAAGTGATTTATTAGCATTAATTATATGATTAATAGTTAGGTATTATTTATATATAATTATATAATATGTGTATTATGTGGGCAATAAAAATATAAATATATATATATTAATATATAAGGCCTTTTTCTTATCGTGGAAAAATGAGCGACTTAGTTGGGCGGGTCCTGAGGGCAAATAAACCCCCTCCGCCCTCGTCTATGTAATTGTGTCTATTTTATGCCATATTTTCAAACAATTAACACAATTAACACTATATCCATACCATAACGCCGATAAACCTTAATTTATCAGCGTTATATAAATACTTATTACTCACAAGCCCAGTATTTAAGCGGTTTGCAAGCTGTTTAAATTGTGTCTGAATTGTTTACAGCGTTTATCTGCTGTTATCGGTTAATTGTGTATTGTTTTGGCTCAATTGCTGGCGTATTTCTGCGGCTGTAAGAGGTGTTTTGCTGCTGCTTTCACGACTGACACCGGGCAAGTTCCAAGCAAAATGTCTGTTAAGTATCGCAAGAATTCCAACCGGGTTTTTATTGCCGGTTGCAAGCTTATTAGATAAACTTTCTTCTCTAAAATCGCGCAGTTTTTGAACCAATTCGAAGCCCTTTGTACTTAGCTTTCTTTCATTCGCTCCCCAATCCATAAAAGTATCTTTATGTATTCCAGTTAATAAGCTAAAGCCTAATATACTACATTCTTTATCATACATAGAACACATATAATAATATATATATAATATATACTCTAATTTATCTAAATCATACATATAAAAATTACTATCCATTATACAATTAGTATTATTTTTATTAATATTCTTATTTAACTTTAATATACTTTTATCACTGAAAACATATTTATTTATATACATTAATGCAGCATTCCATCTGCTCTGTGGTTCTTTGGTCATATCTTCGATGTTGTGCTCTTCGCAGAACTGCGATAAATACAGTTCTATGTCATTTTGAAATACTTCGGGCGTGTCTGCTGTTTCCTGTACTTTCTCCATTCGTTCCCCTTTCTGCCAGAGCTTATCCAGCTTATTATTGATATATACTAATAACATAAAAATAGCCCGATAACTATTATATAATTATCGGGCGTAAATCTTATATATTTAATTATAAGCAATATAATAACATAATAAATATAATTAATCAATAGGTATTAAAAAGCGATGTATAACAATATACACCGCTTAAAAAGATATATTTTAAATTTCCACAACTTTCCCAACTCTGGAATTTTCAAAAATTCCATCGGAAAGCTGTCCGTGCAATTCCTCTTCACATTCTTCAGAGCTATTTCTAGTAATGCGAATAATTGAATAATCGTTCGTCCCTGTTTTGTCGGAATTCTCAACCTCAATAATTCTGACAGTTTCGTTTTCAGAAAAGTCATATTTGCATGACTTATTAAAGCTCTCACGCTGTCTATGTCCGTCCATTCCGTATATTTTCCATGATTTTGTCATTACCATATCGTCCACCCTTTCTTAATTGCTTTCTTTCTCACATTCAAAGCTTAATAAAATATCATTCGCCAGTTCTTCGCTTATTTCCTCTTCTGCGATTGGCTTTCTGTTCTCTGCTCCGATTATTTCGTCAAGGCTTGCATCTATGTCTGCAAGTGCCTTTTCTCTGCCAAATCCAAGTCCAACAGCTTTGTTCAATAACTCTAATGTCTTCATCTTCTTCACCTTTCAGCTTTCAGCTTTCCGCTGTCCTTTCTTTGTTTCTGTTATTATAATAAACCATTTATCGTTTATTGTCAATACTTTTTAAAATCTTTTTTGGTTTATTTATTTTCTACATATTTAATGATGTTACCCGGCTGCATATCCAGCAATTCACATAGCTTTTCAATCGTCTTAATCCCTACCATTTCATTTTTGCGTATTTTCTGCACTGCTGATTGGCTGATTAGGTTTTCTTTTAAAATACGTGTAGAATTATAGCCACTTTCTTTTAAAGATTCCAGCACGTTAATTTTATATACAAGCATTTTTATGCCTCCTCATTGTTTTATACAATATATAGTAGCTTTTTTTACTCGTTTTGTCAACAAAAAATAATCTTAAAAAAGTTTATTTTACCTATTGACTTTAAACTGTTTTGGGTTTATTATAATAACTGTCAAGAGGACATACAAAAAAGGCGGTCGCCCCGACCAAGGAAACGAACCGCCACCAATCAAAAAAGAAAGGTAAGTCGATTATATCACAATCGGCGAAACGGTACAAGGTTATGAGAAGAACAAACAGCAAGGAAGTTAAGGCAGCAGTTAGAAACTATTTAACAGAAGTTGCACAGAGTGAAGAGCTTAACACAATTAAGGACATCAAGAACAAGTTTATAAATGAGTACGGCTGGGCGGTTGCAAGACTTGGAGAGCGTAACGCTTGTATAGAATGGCTTAGAGGTTTAGGCGTTGGCGTTGATTATAGTTACTACGATATTATCCAGCTTATGGCTGAATGGTTAGACGAAAGCACAGAAGAAGCTGAAAAGTGGCTTGATAAACGCGGCGATGGTCTTTACTGGGATTTATTAGCAAGAGAGATTTTAGCAAGCAAATAATTAGCAAGGTTGGCGCTTCCGGGGTTTGATTCCCCGGCTTGCTAAAATAAAAGAGAGGAAGTACAATATACTTCCTCTCTTACCATTCAAAATAGCACTTGTCCTAAAAATATACAACAACAAATGTCTTTGTTATAATAGCATATAAAACATAAAAAGTAAAGGAGATTTAAAAAGATGGCAGGATATTATAAAAATCAAATGAGTAACAACGCCGTTTGGGCGTATTCGCAAGGTGAAAAACCTATGTATAAGTGGACTAAAACCACTATTTTGGAGGAAATAGACAACATTTTTTGGCACGCGGACAAAGAAAACAGAATAGAATTTAAAAAGATGACACTTGAGGAATTAAAAGATAATTTTCTGGTGTGGTCTTCCTGGCATCATACAGGAAAAATTTACAATGAAACAGATTTTTATTGTATAGAAGAAAGTGCAGTACTAAACTTTACAGTTAAAGAATTCGATAAAATTATATCTAACAGAAAAAAGAAAACATATACAAGAAGAACTGCGGCAGAGTTAGAACAGATTAAAGCAGAAAAAGAAAAAGATGTATTGCTTACCGAGAGAAGCAAAGAAATTTATAGAAAATTATATATAATTTATATATATAAATCAGATTTAAAAACCTTTAAGGGTTTAATAAACAGGTTTTTGAATGATAAAATAAATATAGAAAAAGATTTTGCCGAAAGTGTAGAAATCGCAAGGCAAAAAGAAGAGCACAGAATAAAATGCTGGCAAGGAGATGTAAACGACTGGCACAACAGAGAAGGAATTGTTGATTTGTATTATAAAGACATAAGTACCTATGTCTTAAAAATGCGAGGAGTGGAAAATTATCAAATTGATAAAAAGCTTTTAAAACAAATAAAAAACAAAATAATGAATTAGCTTTTTAAGGGCGTACAATCTGCGCCCTTTTGGCTTGCTCTGGTTTGACTGGTTCGATTCCAGCCACAAGCATTAAGCATATATTTTTATATGCTTTTCTTTATGTACCTTGAAAAATTAATATAACAATGCTATGCTTATATATAAGGCTTTTTAGGTGTACAAGTGTACCCAATTGGGGCGGCGTGCGTTCTGGTGGATTCTCCAGAACTGGCGACAGCTTCCACAACCTACAAGGGCATATTATACCCATTTTATGCAACGCTGCCAAAGGCGTTTTAAGGCTGTTTTACTTTGTAGACTTATAAGTCTACATTAACACAATAAAACCGCCGTACAGGTCAAATCACAAAGTCACAAAGTCAAAACAAGCACGAATCGCAGCCGGTCAAGTTTATATAATGCACTTTAATCTGTTAAAGTTTTTCATCAATTTTTCAGGGCAAATCTGAACGAAATCAGGAACAAAAATTGAAATTCTGTGTAACCGATTTTTGGGTTCCAAAATTGCATATGACGGGGGTATCAAAATTTTTGCATTATATTTTTGTAGGAAAATTTTTTCAATTTTTTAAGTAGGATTTGAACGAAATCTGAACCAAATTTTGAAAATTGTCAAAATCGAAATTGCGAATATAAAAGAGAACCCCACGGAGGTAGCAAAAAAGTTGCATTATATTCCGTGGGGTTTAAATTAATCTATAAAAATAATCGGTTTATCATCATCAAAAAGATTACTAACAACTTCTTGTCCTTTATCCACTAAGCAACAAGGAACTTTTTGGAATCGCCTAAGCCCTTTGACAATTTCATATTTGTTATTAATTCTATATATAGTTCCTGCGAAATTGCCTTTATTAACAGGAATATAAGATTGCATATCTAATGGAGCTGATACAGGTTCGCCAAGTTCCTTAAGCTCTATAATGTCTACTGCTTCAATCTTACATAAATCACCATACTCGCCTAATGATGGATATACCGGTGGGTTTAGTAACGCATTGTATATATCATCTATGTCACTATCATCAGCTTTGATGTATATAGTTGTGTATAAATCAACTAACATCAAATGATATTTAACTGTATTAACCCATCCGGTGTGGCTTCCGTCTGTATAATCTGTTATAATATCCCAACGCTTAAGCATTTCATCGCTAACCTTGTTAAAACGCTTGCCGCCGTGCCATTCTTTCTGTGTTTTAGTGTTGTAAACACCTTTGCCAGTAACAAAATAATCTAATTTATGATACTTTTTCCATTGACACATTGAATGAATAAATCCATTAACTGTGCTGAACGGCGGTAAAGGATAGCAATCCGCACCTCTTGGCGCTGATGGATTGTTAAATCTAGCCATTTCTTGATACATTTTCAACCTAATAACTCTCATAACAAAACCTCCAAAATAAAATAAGTTGCACCTATACAAAAAATGTATCAATGCAACTTTCCACTATGGTTCTATTAAGGTAAAATGATATAATAGTTATCTATTGTTTACATCTATTAAATAATAGCATTTTTAAGCATTGCTGTCAATACAGCATTTTTCTGTATAAATCAACGCTTTACTTGAATACCGGCATTGACTAAGTTCATATATCAACAATTCCTTAGTCATAGTCGGATTAGTTTTTTGAATTATCTTTAACAGTTCATCAATACTCATCATCCCACTCTCCTAACTGCTCCAAGCACCATATCAACAATGTCAAATACTTCATCTCCATAAGTTGCTACAAAATCACACAATATTTCTTCTTGTTCGATAGGCAAATACACATCATAAGACATACAGATTGCGTGGCATACTTCGTGTATCAGCACTTTGCGTTGCATAAATCCACGCAAGGCATTTGACAGATAAATTGTATGTGTATTTCTATCAGTTACACCTAGCACGGAAACGTTGTCTGACCGCTTTAATTCACTTGAATTTGAATTTTCATATTGTACTTGCCACATTGTGCCATTAATGCTAAAAACCATCTGTATGCTCCTTTCTAAATAAAACAAAAACCACTAACCGATATTGGCTAGTGGTTTTCTAATTCCCATATTCTTTTTAATAACTCTACAAGATAATCTGGTGGCTTTCTTCTATCCTGTTCCCAACCTTGCAAAGTCCTTAATGGAAGTCCAAAATAATTAGCAAACTGCTGTTGCGACATTTTGGTTTGTTTCCTTAATTCTTTTATTGGTGAGTTATTTAAACTCAATATACTCACCCTCCTTTTCTTCAAAACTGTTAACCTTTTCTAACAGCTCATCAGTAGTGACTGTTTCAAAATCACCACAACTATACTCTTCTTTGTCATAGTCGTAGTGGTCGCCAAAACTACCACAGCAAGGGCAAAACTCCATATCTGCTGTTGTTCCGTAACTGATTTCCCAGTTGCCATTTTCAAGGCAGTTATAATCGGCCCAAAAGCCGTAACTACCGCCGTCGTTACACTTTTCTGGGTCGTAGTTTGAGTAATCATTAAATCTTACTCTCTTTATGTTTTTTAATTCTTCTTTTCTCATAATATTCACCTTTGCTTGATATTCAAGCCCTTTCTTTATTTCTTGATTGTATTATACGTCAATGGCGTATAGCTGTCAAGCAAAAGTTATAATTATTTTTTCACTAGCCAATATTCAGTTATCATTGTGCAAAAACAGGCTATGAATATTGCTACTCATAGCCCTTAAAATCATATCTTAGATACAAGAGTACTTAACTTTGTTCTAAGTAAGTTCTTTTCTTCTGCCGACATATCAGCCACCATACCTGTAATATCGCTTGCAAGTTCCTTAGTATAGCTGTCAAGTGACTTCATCTTGTATTCCTTGTCCTCTGGTGTGTTATTCTTGTGTATTTCCTTAGTTTCTGTGTAGTTTCTCTTTGCTCTGTCGTAATTACTTTCAGACATTGGCTCTGTATAATACATCTTGCCATAATCTCTATCTATATCTCTCATATGCTCTGCTTCTGGGTACATGTGCATATAAGGTGGTTCTTCATATCCTCTACGATATGTTCCCTTGCCTTTAGGGGCGAATCTGCCATTTGCATAGCGGTAGTGGTCATAGTATCTTCTGTCCGGATAATCTTCGTACTGTTCAAGCATACGCATAATATCCTCATTATCTTCTGACTTTTCCATAGCTTCAACAATGTTATAGTCTTTGTCAAAGCATACGATGTTCTTTGCAATCTCCGTCCAATCCTTGAGATCATCAAGGTTTTGTCCTTCAAAATTCTCAATTCCAATGCCGTCGACGTGGGCTTTCACGCAATCCATAATCTGTTTCGCAAATTTATGCATAATATCAAGCCTCCCTTACTGCAATCAAATTACTGTTCTGAACCTCGATAGCCTGTGCGGACGTATTCTGCACGGCTACGGTACTGCAACAACCGCAAGGCACATCAACGTAGGCCTGTGCTGATACATTAAAGAAATTCTCAACTGCGGCTGGCGTTACGATCATCTTTGTTGACTGCAAAGGCTCTCCGTCAACCGCGATTGCAAGCGAAATCTCTTCAACTGTGCCGCCTGTCGGGATCTGAATGTTGCCGGAATACGATACAAGGAATCTAGCCTTGCACTGATTGGTGATACCTCTTAGCTTTATAATTCCACTTCCCTGTCTGTGTACGATACATTTTGTTCCGTTTACTGCCGTTTCTGTGAATGCCACATCTTCTCCAGCAGCAACAGTTTGTAATGCAATTCCTGTTACTTCCATTATTTTTACCTCTCTTCCATAAAATAAGGGCAAACATTGTAGTCTGCCCTTTGGTTATAAGTAATACTGCATAGCAGACATAATCGAGTTAAACTCAATTAAGATACTCAATTATTCAGTTGTTAGCAATTACAGCCGGTATTGCAACCACAGCCATATGCATAACCATAAAGGTTAGAAGCTGGGAACGATGGAACCGGCGTAGGTCTTACTGCGTCAATAATCTGATTTGTCTGCGCTGCCATTGTAGTAGTCAGAAGCGCATTCTGTCTATCCTGTGAAGCTGCTCTTCTCAAATCGTTATTCTCTGCCTGTAAAGTTGCAATCTTGTCATTTGTCAGGAAGTCAAGGATTGCTCTAGTTCCTGCCTGCTGGCTGTCAATAATATCTCTTGTATTATTGTTCATTGTGTTCTGTAAAGCACAAGTGTTAGTTGCTAAATTGTAATTAACTCCCTGAATAGCTTCTCTTGTCTCACAGCAACAGTTAGCAAGCTGTGACTGTAAAGCGTTAGTATTCTGCATATTAGCAACTGTATCAGCGTTTACTGCCTGTTGTATGCCGTAGCCTGTCTGCATGATATTTGTGTTAATACCATTAAAGCCTGTGAGCATACTGTTGTTCATAGCATAAAAGCCGTCACAAAGTCCGTTAGAAATGCCATCTAACTTGCTGATAACTGCCTGATTGTCAAAACCTCTTTGTATAGCTGAATCAGTGTAGCCTGCGCCGTTGCCATTTCCACCGAAACCGCCCCAGCCGTTATTGCCCCAGCCAAAGATTAAGAGAATTACAATCCACCATGCACCATCGCCCCACATACCATCGTTATTACGATTATTGCCTGTTACTGCGGCAATATCTGCGAGACTAACTCCGTTTGAATTAAACATCTTGTTTACCTCCATTTATTTTATTAACAAATGGGATAACCGGTCATTATGTGCGCACAACCCAAAATGTCCTAATTCATCATACCCTTAATATCATTAAGGTTTATTCCTTGTGTATTCATAAAATTACTTAAAATTTGCTCTGCGCCTTGCGTGTTTCCACTGTTTATCTGATTAAGCAAGTTTTTTGCCATAGGATTTCCACGCTGTGCCGACTGTTGTAAACAATTCATTGCCATTTGCTGTGGATTCCGAATTGACTTAAGTTGATTTATAGTTTGAATTAACTGCTGATTCATTCTTCATCACCGCCCTTACTTTGAGTTCTTGATGTTTTTCTCTGTGTTCCTAAAGATTTATCAAATCTATTTTCCAACTGCCCTATTTTCTCCGATAATTCCTCAAACTTATTCAGAAATAGCTGTGTGCTTTCGTCTGATAGGGTAAATTTAGCGTTTTCTGTATTAGCCATAGAATTTACTGTCTGATTATCTTTAGGGGCTGTATAAGGCTTATACACAACCGTCTTAATTGTTCCGTCAGCATTCCAACCCTTAACATATATTTCCGACATATCCTGTTTTGGGAAAAATGCCATTGAGCCATCCATAGGCACTTCATTTGCATTAATATTTTCAACTGTCTGTACTATTCTTCCGTTAATGCCTGCTATCTGCTGTGGCATAGGTTGTTGGATTTGTGGTTGTATCTGCTCCTGTGACTGAAATCTCTGGATATTCGCCATAGGATTGTACTGATACGCTCCGTACTGTGGTATATAATTACTCATAATCGGTTGCTGATAAGGATTGTTCATTGTCTGCCTCCTCTAAAACTTCCTCGATTGCGTGGATAACAAGAGATAATGTCACTAAGTCAAGTTTCTGTAATTCTTCTTTGCTCAAGATTTTTTCTCTTACTTCATCAGAAAACATTTGCACTACCTCTCTTTCTGATTATATTTTTGCATAAAAAAAGAGAAGAACATTATCAAGTTCTTCTCATATTTATGTCATATATCAAGGCTTTATTTAGTTTTAATTTACTACACACTTTTAATCTTGTTACTACACACTTACTACACACTTTTGCTATTGAAATATATAGAAATACATAGAAATATGTGGAAATTGATAATTAATCTAATGCCGCTTAAAATCCCTTAAATACCGCATTTATTGTGCTTTTTGTTAAGTTCATAAGGGGTAGTCTGATATACGTAATAATTCAGCCAGTTAGTATAAAGATTATTAGCGTGGCTTCTCCAAGATAACACTGGCTTTCTGTTGCAATCATCATCTGGATAATAGTTCACTGGAAGTTGTGGCTCAAGCCCCTTGTCTAAATCTCTCTTATATTCCTGATCAAGTGTCATCCTGTCATATTCAGGGTGACCCATAACAAATATATGCTTGCCGTCCTGTCCTATTGCAATATATATGCCCGCTTCATCTGAATCAGCAAATACCTTGAGCTGTTTGTTGTTTAATATATCTTTCCTGCACGCTTCTGTATATCTTGAATGTGGTGCCATAAAGAAATCATCAAATCCCCTTACAAGAGGCTCTTTTCTGTTAAGAACGTGGTGCTTGTATACACCTGATAATTTCTCATCAAGAAGGACTTTCTTAATTCCATAATGGTAGTAAAGTCCCGCCTGTGCACCCCAGCATATGTGGAGTGTTGATGTAACGTGCTCTTTTGACCACTCCATTATTGTTGTAAGCTCATCCCAGTAGTTCACTTCTTCAAATGCAAGCTTTTCAACTGGTGCTCCTGTTATTATAAGTCCATCGAAATTTCTGTCTTTTACATTAGAAAATGTTTCATAAAATTTCTTTATATGTGATGATGATGTATTCTTTGACACGTGTGATTCTGTCTGTATAAATGTCACATCAATCTGTAATGGAGTATTAGATAATGCTCTTAATAACTGCAATTCTGTGTCCTGCTTTATTGGCATAAGATTAAGAATTGCTATCTGCAATTCTCTGAAATCCTGTGAAAGTGCCCTGCTTTCGTCCATCACGAATATATTTTCTTCCTCTAACTCGTGCTTAGCTGGAAGAGCATTCTGTATTTTAATTGGCATATTTACCTCGATTCCTGTGTAAATCACATTTTAATATAGTCAAACTTACTGTTAATGATGTATTCTACAACAATTCATCTTTTCCTGCAAGCTTGATGAATTCTTCCTCCGTAATCACTGGAACACCAAGCTGGGCAGCTTTCTTGTTCTTAGTTGACTGCGATGTACTATCATTATTAATAAGATACGATGTGTTACCTGTGACAGAACCTGTCACCTTGCCTCCCATACTCTCTATAAGTGCCTTAAGTTCATTACGGTTAGCAAAATGATTAACATTTCCTGTTATAACAAATGTCTTGCCAGCAAGTTCCTCGGTTGTCTGTACATTTTCAGCCTCTTTAATATTAACCTCTCTTAATATGTCAAGATACTCATCTTTCTTATCTTCATTTTTAAAATATTCAACAAATGCCTCTGCTATAACTTCACCTATTCCATCTATATCAGTAAGTTCATCTGCTGTAGCATTAAGAACTGCCTCAGGGTCATTATTAAGCTTATTAACTATTAATCTTGCTGTGGAAAGTCCCACATTATCTATTCCAAGGCCATATATAACCCTGACTAAATCTGTATCTTTCGCCTTTTCAAGTGCTTCAATAAGATTATTATAAGACTTCTCGCCAAAGCCCTCCATTGCTGTTATCTCATCTTTATATCTTGATATTCTGAAAATATCCCCTCTCTTTTTCAGGAAACCTTTCTGAATGAACTTTTCTAAAGTTGCCTCTGATAAACCGTCTATATTAAGTGCATCTCTTGATGCCAGAAGTGCAAAGCTTTTTATGTGCTTAGCCTGACACTGTTCATTATCACAATACAATGATTTTACATCATTAACATCGCTTATCCTTGTCTTTCCACCACATACCGGACAGACTTCTGGTATCCTTACTGTTCCGCTCTGTGTAATATTTTCTGCAATCTGCGGAATAATCATATTGGCCTTAAATACTTTAATTGTGTCACCTATTCCAAGCTTAAGGCTTTCCATTATGCTTATATTATGCACGCTTGCCCTTGAAACTTTAGTTCCTTCCAGTTCAACCGGTTCAAATATTGCCACAGGATTAATAAGTCCCGTTCTTGAAGCACTCCATTCTATCTCTTTTAATGTAGTTTCTGCGGTTTCATCTGTCCATTTGAATGCCATAGCATTTCTTGGAAACTTCGCTGTTCTTCCAAGCGATTCACCATAAGCAATATCATCATATATAATAACAAGTCCATCTGACGGAAAATCGTTATTAACAATTGTATGCTCAAACCAGTCAATTGCATCTAGTATATTATCTTTATCAACTTCCTTATATTCAACAACATCAAATCCCTGGCTTTTAAGCCATTCAAACTGGCATTTTCTTGAATTATTAAAATCTACTCCATCTGCTGATACAAGCGTAAATGCAAAGAAATTGACATTACGCTCTTTTGTTATCTTATTATTGAGCTGTCTTACTGAGCCACTGCAAAGATTTCTTGGATTTTTGTACTTGGCATCTGTTTCAGGAATTTCCTCATTAATTCTGTTAAAATCAGAATAAGTTATAATTGCTTCTCCTCTTAACACAAGTCTTCCCTTATAACTTATAGTTACAGGTATATTCTTAAACATTCTTGCATTGTTAGTAATAATTTCACCAATCTGTCCATTGCCTCTTGTTACCGCCTTTACCAGTTCTCCATTCTCATATGTAAGAACTATAGTAAGTCCATCAAGCTTCCACGATAACAATCCTTTCTGGTCTTTTAACCAGCTCCTTAAGCTTTCCCTGTCTTTGGTCTTATCAAGGCTTAACATTGGTGAGTCGTGTCGTTCCTTTGGAAGCTCACTTAATACTTCATATCCAACATTTACTGTAGGACTGTCCGAAAGCACACAGCCAGTTTCCTCTTCAAGCTTTTTAAGTTCATCATATAAAGCATCATATTCATAATTAGACATTATTTCCTGTCCCTCTGAATAATAGCTTTTTCCTGCCTTATTAAGAAGTGCAACAAGCTCCTTAATTCTATCTAACTTCTCCATATCTTAATATCCCTCCAGATTAACAATTAAATATACATACCTATAAACCTATTTCAAAGCTTCTCTTATCCAGCTATAGCAAAAAAAGCAGCACTCACACCCTACAGGCTGTTATAAAGCTTTTCTTTCTCTGCACCCTCTACTACTCTGTATTCGCCGCAGGCAATGTCACCCAGTTCAATATTCATAACCCGTATTCTTGTAAGCTTTTCAACCTTATATCCCAACTCCTGACACATTCTTCTTATCTGCCTGTTAAGCCCCTGTGTCAGTACAATTCTGAATGTATTGCTGTTTACTTTATATATTCTGCACTGTTTAGTCTTGACATTTAATTCTTTTAAATACACGCCAGCAGACATTTTATCAAGAAAATCTTTAGTTATATTCTTGTTAACTTTAACAATGTATTCTTTCTCGTGTCCATTAACTGAGCGTAATATCCTGTCAGTTATTTCACCATTATTTGTAAGAAGAATAAGTCCGTCCGACTCCTTATCAAGCCTTCCTATCGGATATATTCTTTCACTGTAGCCTATATAATCAACAATATTGTTATTTCCCTGCTTGTTAGTTGTTGTACATACAATGCCAACAGGCTTATTAAATGCTATAAGTATATCTTCTGGTTTATCATTAGAAATCTTACTGCCATCTATACATATAATATTATTATCATCAACCTGCTGCCCACATTCAGCAACGGCCCCGTCAACTGTTATCCTGCCTGCCTCTAAAAGCCTGTCAGCCTCACGCCTTGAACATACTCCCTTGGCACTTAAATATTTATTTATCCGCATATATATTATATATGTGCTCCTTTCAAAATTATCGCCTTCTGATTAAATATCAGAAGCCATAAACTTTATAGTGCCAGAAGGATAATTCAACTCTCTATATATCCACATATCATTATACATTTTTAAATATGCCATACATTGCATATTTTCATATATGTATTTTTCTATAAGAAAATATTATTTTATCCTTCAGGCACTCATATTATAATATCAAAAACATACAACAAAATCAAAACATTTGCTTTTTTATAAAAAATAGTGTATTATTAATTATTATCAGCACATATAGCTCAGTTGGATAGAGCGTTCGCCTCCGGAGCGAAAGGTCGTGGGTTCGACTCCCATTGTGTGCATTTAAGAATATAGTTCTTCTGTATTTCTGTCATATTCATACACTGTATATGACAGAACTTCATCTTTTGAAACTCCCTCTGTATTAACATCTCTTACCATAGCCATCAGTTCCTCTTTATTAAACATTGTTGACTTTGGAAGAATAATAACTTCATGGATTGATGAAGGCAATATATACATATCACTCTCCAGCTTATCTGCAAGCTTCTTTAATACTCCCTCATACATAATGCCCGCCGCACCATTAATTCGGCTTTTATTAGTAAGTACATAAAGATTACTGCACCAAGGATCATCCAATGAATATCTTCCCTCTGCTGTATCAACATATTTTATAAGTTCTGACATTTCATATATCTTTACAGGAAGAAGCTTAGGTGTATTACTAACCGCTGTCCTGTACAGCTCATCTTCTTTTATGTGCCAGTTCTTTATATTGCTGTTATATATAAGAGCTGTTGCATTGCCATCCTCAATCTCCCCTAATATGCAGTAATATACCATTGCAAGGTCAAGTATTTTCTTGTGTGGCACAAGGCTTAGCAGCTTCCTGTTCGCATTGTAATTAATAAGCTTGTATACAATTTTATCTTTTATCCCCTCAAAACTCATAAGACTCTGCGTATCAACCGATAATCTGTCTTTATTCAGATAATACAACTCCTTAATTCCAGCAAATATACTGTCTATTGATTTACCATTAACATACTGCTCATAATAATCATTCAAATATATTGTTGGCGATATCACACTCCCCTTATTAAGTATAATAAGCCCGTCATATTCACAACCATTATTCTTTATAACGTGTGTTATATCAACAGTCCCACCTTCTCCTGCTATAGGTTCAGCTTTCTTCATAATAACTTTCTTAAAATCCTCAAAATTCATCATAGATATAGTATTAGTTTCTTTCATTTAATATATTCCTTTCGTAAAATAATAGTTATATTCCTGCGCAGTGAATATATACATAATTGGGAATTAACCGGGCAAGACCCACGCCCACGACATACCTTTTCAGGTACAATAACAATAGATTGTATTCTATAAATGTATTACTACGAATTATCTATTGTATCATTAATAGATTATAGCTAAATGCTATGTACTCATATAAGATAACATTATATATAACATCTGTCAATATTTTATTAAAAATGCTGTGATTTTTGTTACATTTGTATAAACAAATTGAAAAGCAGCAATCAATATGCCTAAATAATCTAAATATGAACTTTTTGCAAGCCATTTTCTGATTTAACGCATATCAATTACTGCTTTGTATTTATTAATTAGAATGAAGCAAGTACATCTAATATAAGCTCCCATGTACGTTGTACTGATGGTACATTAAGCTTTTCATTAAATGTATGAATATCAATAATATCTGGTCCGAATGATACACAGTCAAGTCCGTCAAGCTTATCTGCAAACATACCACACTCAACACCTGCGTGTATAGCCTGAATAACCGGTTCTTTTCCGTATAATTTTTTGAAAGAATCAGACATAATTTCTCTTAACATTGACTCTTTCCTGTATTCCCAGGCTGGATACTTTCCTGTGATAACATATTCACCACCAAGAAGCTCAACCATACTTGTAACCTTATCTATAAGGTATTCTTTCTCGCTCTCTACTGAGCTTCTAAGAAGATACGTAATTACAACCTTTCCATCTTCCATTCTTACAACACCCGCATTAATTGATGTCTGTACAAGTCCTTTAATGTCGTTGCTTAATTTAACAACACCATCCTGAATATGTGTAAGTGCAAGTACAACCTTATTAGTAGAACTGTAATCCATTGCCTGGACACAAACTTTACTGCCTTGACTTACTTTAATAGACATATCCTTATCTGTAACACTATATTCATTAATTATAAGCTGTGCATACTTATTAAGCATTTCTACTACGCCAGCAGTATCACCATCTTCTACAACGATAACTGCTTCTGAACGTGGGGCAATTGAATTATCTTTCTCACCACCTGAGATAGTCCTGATATTATAGTTGTACTGCTTTGATAATTCAAAAAGAAGTCTGCCAAGAACAACATTGGCATTAGCTCTCTGGTATATAATATCAACACCAGAATGTCCGCTTGTAACTCCCGATACATTTATTGTGACTTCTGTTCCCGTAACTTCTGTATTTACTGCCGGATACTTAGATATAATAACAGCTCCACCTGCACAGCTTGATAAGAAGATACCTTCATCTTCTGAATCAATATTAAGCATTATTCTTCCCTTAATATCTGAACAATCCATAGCTTCTGCACCAAGCATACCTACTTCTTCATCTACCGTAAATATAGCTTCAATATCCGGATGTTTGATTGAGTCATCATCAAGAATTGCAAGTGCATATGCTACTGCTATTCCATCATCTCCACCAAGGCTTGTTCTGTCTGCCTTTATATAATCACCATCAACTAAAAGGTCAAGGCCTTCATTTTCCATATCTTTATCTTTGTCTGGTGTCTTAACAGCAACCATATCCATATGTCCCTGAATAATAACTGGTGCTCCTGTGCTTCCCTTAGTTGCTGGCTTTCTTATAACAACATTGAAATTCTCATCCTGTCTGTAATCAAGTCCTCTTTCCTTGGCAAAATCAACAAGATATCTGCTTATCTTCTCAACATTGCCTGAACCGTGTGGAATATTACATATATCCTCGAAAAATCTAAATACATTCTTTGGCTGTATATCTTCTAATACTCTATTCATATACTTATATCTCCTAGCCTTTATTTTATCGATTTATCAGTTTAACTGATTAACGTAATTATAATACAATCAAATCAGCCGTAATTCAAGTACAATTAATTAATCATTTTCTCACCCGATAAACATTTATTAAGAATATCCGCTAATGGCTCCATAGCATTTTTAACCTCTCCAACTGTATTAGTCTGTGCTCCTGCCTCTATTAACATTGACCTTCCTCTTTTGTGAAGGCAGTACCTGTATGCATTAACATATATATTTCTAAGATATCCCGGATAATAAGCCTCGCCTAACAACTGCATTTGCAGGCTCATAGCAAGATTATCGTCCCTGTAAGGATTATTAAGATATGCAATATCGCCATTTACCTTACTATAGCTAAGTCCATTAAAAAGCATAACCCTCGCCATATCTTTTCCGTCAATATTAGTAAGCAGATGTGTTGTATCTGCAACACCATCTCTGTGCAGATCAATAACAACTTCTATCGTAGGGTTGTCAGCAAGTATTTTCTCAATACCATTTTCTGCATATGTATATGCCTTGCTTCTGTCAAGTTTTCCGTCTACATAATCATACACACTCGTATCGTGTATGACATTATATCCATACTTATTGACAAGCAGTTCTGTGAGATAATCGCCAACTCCTATTATTGTCGTTGACACATCTCCCTCTACTGTATCTGTAAATCCCTCCTGTGAATGAGTATGGAAAATGAGTATCTGCGGCTTGCTGTTATCCTTGCTTATTGCAAGATTTTTCTCTATAAATTCTGCCGGCCGCAGTATACTGTCAGTCAGATCCGTTATTGATGTAACTGTATAAAAATGGCTTCTCACAAAGTTATAATCTGTAAGCTGCGATTTATCATATACTGCACCGCTCACTGTATTTCTTGAAATAATATTCCGTATATCCGATTCGTTCAATTGCTGGCTGTTGTTAATATTACTGTTCTGCGTGGTATTTCCTGCAATTATACTCTCCTGCGGCTGTGTATCACCAGCATTGCCTGCATTATTATCTGTCTCATTTTTTGTACCGCTATTATCTTCACCATTGTTAAGACCATTTACCAGATTATCTGCTCCAGCATTAATACTTATAACGCCACCTGCATCATTGTCTGCAAGCTTTATATAATCATCATTCTGGTTATTAATCACAGCATTGACAGGTACAACATTATTAACCAGCTGTGCCCATATATTATTATCCAGCAGTTGTGGCTTGTCATAAAACAGCATTGCAGGTGACATAAGCCTTAAACAGCCACTAATAAATGTATCCTCTATAAATGCTGTTACCTTCATATTCTTACCTATAAGTGCCAATACAATTACAATAATCACAATTGACAATAATGATGACAGCCTGTGCTTACGCTCCATGCTAATCCTCCATTCTTGTATACAACTTTACTGTACTTTTATATCGAATTTATATCTGATATTTAATTGTATTAATGCTTATTAAGAATATTACCTATTTTATTTAAAAATATCCATCAGCCAAAATATTGTATTTATAACTAATAATTTTACAGTCCGTTCAAAGCTTGTAATTATCCAGATATTCCAGCCTGCTCCAGGTTATTTATAGCTGATGATATTATCGCACTTATATTTTTAATGTCCTGATCTATCGCTTTAGGTGTGACATACATATCCTTCATATTATTGTCTATCCCTGAAAAAAATGCTGCTATCTCATCAGCACTGCAATCACCTATAAGAGGACTTACAAGGTCTGTTACTATTGTCAAAGCATCTATTACTGTTGGAACTCCAATTGCAAGAACTGGTATTCCTATATTCTCATAATTAATTCCAACTCTGTGATTGCCTACTCCTGATCCTGGATTAATGCCCATATCCGACAGCTGTATTGTAGTATTAAGCCTTTCTATATTTCTTGCTGCAAGTGCATCTATTGCAATAATAACTGACGGATTTATCTGCTTTGCAATTCCCTTAATTATATCCGCAGTTTCCATACCTGTATCCCCCATAACTCCCGGTATTATTGAACATACACACAGCCCCGTATCATCATTATCAATATGTCCATTAATATACAGGTTTTTTGCAACAAGTGGTCCAAGCGAGTCCGATGTAATATCCCTGTTGCCAAGTCCTGCCACCAAAAGACTTATGTGTCTTTTGGAGCTTATATTTTCCCCACCTGGAAATGGTATTTTATTATCTTGTCTGCTGTTCTTTCCGTTATCTTTAACTTTTTTATTTTTTAACAGCTCACCTATAAGTTCGCTGATATAATTTTTCAGAATTTGGGTGACATTATTGTTATAATCTTCATTCATCTCATTTATCCTTCTTGCCTCTATCGTTATATAAGTGCCCATTGGCTTTCCAATCATTCTCTCACCTGCTTTATTAGTAACCTTCAGGCTTGTAACTTCTATCCCTGTATCCTTATCTTTCTGCTGATTTACAATAATGCCTTTTAACCTGCCGGCTTTTCTTGAAATCTCCTCATTTAATTCTACTGCAAGGTCTGTTCTAATATTATTCTGCATATCTTTAACTCCCATATAATGTTGTATACATATTTAATTCCATACTTTATATGACACCAAGAATCAAAAGGTATTTTGTCCCTGAATTATGACCCTTGCATCATTATTTTTATACTAAAAATCTCTATCATATTGATTTTTCACATCTTATTATTTATAATGTGCAGGAATATTTATTTAATAATAAATATTTTTGTGAATTAATGGTTGACATTATGGACTTTCTACTATAAGATATATGAGTATGTTTACATTAGATCGTCCGTGTCCGGCTTTAATGCGAAACAGATAACTAAGATTATATTAATATTTGGAGGTGTACGGATTGGCTAACATTAAATCTGCTAAGAAGAGAGTAATCACAAGTCAGGTAAGAGCTGATAGAAACAAGGCAATAAAGTCTAAGGTTAAGACTTATATCAAGAAGGTAGACACTGCTGTTGCTGCTGGTGACAAGGCTGCTGCTGAAGCTGCTCTTCCTGTTGCTATAGCTGAGATATCTAAGGCTGCTTCTAAAGGAATCTTCCACAAGAACACAGCTGCTAGAAAAGTATCTCGTATTACTAAGGCTGTTAACACTTTAGCTTAATTATTTTATTTAACATAAAAGACTGGTGCATACCCTCGCACCAGTCTTTTTTATGTAATAGGAAATTCCCTATTATATTTTACGCTGAATATTTAATTATTATAAGCTCTACTCCGAGCTTATCCTGCAATCTTCCCTGCTTTACACGTTCTTCTATATCTGCACATTCATTTAATATATCTTTAACTGTATCTGTTGTAAAATATTTTGCCTGTGAAAGATATTTACCAGCAACAAATGGTGCAACCTTTATAGCCGAAGCTATCTCTTTGCTTGAAAGCCCCCTTGCCGCAAGCTCCTTTGCCTGCAATATTCCATTAAACTGCCTTACTATAAGATATAGTATTCTCATCGGAGGCTCTTTTAATGTAAGCAAATCATAATAAAGCGAAAGTGCTTTTTCTTTATTCTTATTGGCAACCGCCTCAAGCATATCGAATATATGGCTTACAGTCTGTGTTGAACATACCGCCTCAACATCCTGCGGCATAACCATCTTTTTATCACTGCAATAGCTTATAAGCTTGTCTATCTCATTTCTTATAAGCTCCATACTTGCACCAGTCTTATCAAGAAGAAGCTCACATGCTGCCTCACTTATTTTATAATCATTGGAAGCCATCATTCCTGCTATCCACCTTTTAAGCGTTGCTGGTGTCTGATACTGCATTTCACATACATATCCATTAGAACTTACAGCCTTATATACTTTATTTCTCTTATCAACGTCTTTTTCTATAAATATTAATATAAGATAATCCGGCAGTTCCTTAATATAGTCTGCCATTTTATCATTAGCCGTCTTAAAATACCCGCTGTCACTTACTATAACAAGTCGTCTTTCGCTAAAAAATGGTATTGTCTCACATATAGTAATTACATCTTCAGGCTTTGTATTATCTCCTTCAAAATAACTGTAATTAATAGTATCATCACCTATTATCGCCTGTTTCATTCTATCCTTATACTGCTTTTTAAGATATTCTTCCTCACCATATATAAGATATACTTTCTGATATTCGCCTTTTTTAATATTATCATTTAAAGTTTTCATAAGTATAATTGTACCATTTATACTGCATTATTGTAAATATTGATGAACGCTCATTTTGTATCCGTCTGTTCTAATTATTATCTCTCCTAATGTATTTGTAACATACACCTTGCAGTTATTGTCTTCTAACCTTTCAAGCGTTTCACTATGGGGATGCCCGTACCTGTTATTGATACCGCACGATATAAGTGCATACTGCGGCTTAATTGTCTTAAGCAGCTTATCACTTGTAGCATATTTAGAGCCGTGGTGTCCCACCTTTAGAACTGTTATATCAGAAAGCTCATCTTTAATATCTACATTAGCTGCTCTCTCTTTATTAATATCATTAATAAGGCAGTCCTCTGCCCTGCTTTCTGCATCACCAGTCATAAGCATTGAGAATTTTTTATAACTTATGCAATAAACAGCAGAATAATCGTTACTATCCTCATAGTCGTAACCAGCACAAGGATGTATACATTTAATATCCAGCTCTCCTACTGTAAATGTATATCCTCTTACGGCATAACATACATTTATGCCTGCTTTATCAGCCATATCCACAAGCTTCATATATGCCTCTATATTCTCTTTGCCTTTAATATCCGGCATAACAATACTCCCAATAGAAAATGTATCATTACACATCTTAATAAGCTCCATAACTGCACTTATATGGTCATTATCCGTATGGCTTATAAAAATGCAGTCTATATATTTACAGCCCATCGCACGCAATGCAGGATACACCCGGTACTGTCCTGCACTTTTAATATCCGTACTTCCACCATCAAACAAAAAATTATGTCTGCCCGAAGCACTTACATATATGCTGTCGCCCTGCCCTACATCTAACATATTAATCTGCAGCCCGTTATAAGGCTTGTAGTGCATATTAAGAACCAATACCACCAGCATAACAGCAATAATGCAGTTAATTGCTTTATTTACCAAGCTATGCATCTTGTAATAATTGTTAAAGTTATATTTAAAGGACGGCTTATTTATAATGATAAATATTATCATTAGCACACTATATACTATAATTATTCCTGCTGGCGGCTGTCCTGTTATTATTCTGAACTGTCCCAACCTTGAATTACGTTCGCACACAAAGTCATAGAAATCAAGAACATAATTACCTGCACCAGCCGTAAAATACGCAAGCTTAAGCGATATAAAACCAGCAAATGCTGTAATAATTCCCGTTATCATCACCACTGGCATAAGTGGTATTACAATGCAGTTAATAAAAATACTTGTCATGAATACCGAATTATAACTATAAAGCACTGCTGGAAGTGTCGCTAATGTAACCGCAATACTACATAGCAATGCATTAATAATGTACACTATCGACTTTTTTACTATTTTGCCAGTATTGTCCATTCTGCTATTTATAGCTTTTTCATCAGGCATTAATACAGGATATAACTGTGATATACCTATAATCGCCAGAAATGACATTATATATGACATACTATAGACCGTATATGGATTACGCCCAAGTATTAATATTGAAGCAGCTGACAACCCTGTAAGAATATCAAATGTCCTGCCATATACATCTGCAATTATAATAAGCACCAGCATACATACCGCCCTTTTGGCAGATACCGTTTCTCCTGTCATAATAAGGTACATTATAATAACCGCGATTGATATTACAGAAGCTTTCATTATCCCTATATATTTTCTTATTAGCTTATATACAGCCATACCAACTAAAGATATGTGCAGACCGCTTATTGCAAGCAGATGTGCAATTCCATTTTTCTGGTATTCCTCTTTAGTCTTAATATCAAGCTCATATTTATCACCTAACACAATTGATGACATAAGCCCAGCTTTATCTTTATATACCTTTGCATATATACCCTTAATCTTTTGCTTAATTACATACAAAATATATCTAAGCCGGTTATTGTTACTCTCTGTAACTACAACCTTATCTGCATTGCATTTATATGGATAACCCAGCGAAATATAATACATATTAGCGTCAAAACTGCCATAATTTCTTGGCTTATCAAATTCCTTAACATCTCCAGTAACCCGCACTATGTCTCCTGCATTACATTTATTATCATCTGTGTATACAATAATTCCTGTATGAATGTCCGTATTATTAATATACAAAACATTATAACCATCCTTATTCTGCATATTATATATTGTGCCTGTAAATGTTATATTCTCATAACATTTTCCCAGTCTGTCACTTACTATGCCTGTTCTTATTATTGTCACTGGAAATATAAGAAATATAAGATAATAAAGACAGGAATTCTTATTGAATCTTACACATATGCGTAAAACTTCAAATGCCAGAATTCCAACCAATACTATTACAGGCACTGCACTCCAATGCAGCTTTTCCCTGTAACAATATGTAGATATTACTGCGGCTATAAGCTGAGTTACAGCCGCACTTAATAATGGTCTTTTCAAATAACTAACCTTTTGTTCCTTTCCGGAACGCTTATTCAACTATACCCGAATTAAATTTGTACAGCCTGTCAAGGCTTATACTATCCCTGAACGTATTCGTATAATCTCCGTTAATGAATATTTTAACAGACTCTATGCTGTCAAGGGCACATAATGAATTAACTATTGAATATATCTCAACATACGAACTCACATTAACAAGCTCGTCACGGAACTCCTCGCTAAGATTAACATAGCACACCTTTTCTACAACAGACACGCCAAGAAGCTTGACGTCCTTTGGCAGTGAAGTGTATGCTCCTGCGGCTGTAGGTCCGCTTATAAGCCTCTGCACAATCATTCTTTCTATTGGCATATTCTTATTATAAGCAAGCATTTCCTTGACTTTAACAAGCTTTGTACCTGTATAATCTGCATAATACAACTGTACATTACGCCAGTCCATTTCTCCAAATGCACTGTCTGATTCCGTAAAATCTGTCTTTTTTAATGCACCTATAACTGTACCGTCCTCATACAAAGCTTCCTTGCCATCAACATAAAAATGTACATACAATACATCATCTATCTGCGTAAGCATTTTTACTACCGCTGCCCTGAATAACAGTTCAACCTGCGTACTCATCTGCTTATATGAAGATGAATAATTAAGTGCAATCGCTTTTCCATCAAGCATAACATCTAACAGCGTAACATTATCAGGCTTTATTATATATTCATTCTTATCAGCAGGCTTAACATTCATCTTATCAAGAAGCTGTCTTGCTGTATCTTCTATAGAAGTGTCAATGTCAATATTATAATTCTGTTCTATAAGCTTGTCCTTTGAACTGTTCGTATAATAAACCGTATACTGCCTGCCCCTGTTCTGTGAAGAACACGCCGTCAGCTCTACAGCCATACAACAGCATAATAATATAACCACCAGCTTATTAATCAATAGTCTAATTCTCATTCTTATCCTCATCATTTGACTCCACATAATTAAGCGGTATTCTGAAAGTAAATGTTGTTCCCATTCCCTCCTCACTATACAGCTTAATTGTTCCATGGTGCATTAATATAATATTCTTAACTATAGAAAGTCCAAGACCTGTTCCACCTGTCTGCCTTGACCTTGCCTTGTCAACCCTGTAAAATCTCTCAAAAACCCTGCTCTGGCTCTCTTTAGGTATTCCAATTCCAGAATCTTCAACCCTTACAAAAAAGAACTGATGATCTGCATTAAGTGAAACATGCACCCAGCCGTCCATATCATTATATTTGATAGCATTTTCAACAAGATTAGATATTACCTGTGTTATCTTAACCTCATCAATCTGTGCCACAACCGGTCTGAAACTCTCAAATAACAATTCTATATTCTTCTTTTGTGCAAGCGGCTTTAACCGCTTTAACACAAGCTCTAACAGCTCATTAAGATTAACTGATGAAATATTAAGGGTAGCTGAAGCTTTATCAAGCCTTACCATACATAAAAGATCCTCAATAATCTTATTCTCCCTGTCAATTTCACTTACAATATCAACCATAAATTCCTTATATACTTCCACAGGAACATCTTCCTGCGTATTAAGCGAATCGGCAAGAACCTTAATTGAAGTTATAGGTGTCTTTAACTCGTGTGATACATTTGACACGAACTCAGACCTTGAATTATCAAGTTCACTGTTCTTGTCCATAATACTGTTAAAATGCTTTGCAAACTGTCTAAGTTCTGTAGAACCTTTAACGTCCATTCTCTTGTCTATATATCCAAAATCAACTTCTTCAACAATATGAAGTGCTTTCTTATACGGCTTAAAATAAAAATATGTCACAATAATCGAAACAACAAGAATAATAGTAATTATCACAAATTCAATAACCCATATCCTGTCAAAAGCATTCCCTGCTATCTGGCTTATATCTGATATATCAAGATTAACTACTAGAACAGCTATAAGCTGTCCCTCGCTGTTGTATACAGGAGAAGCTGCTTCTATATTGCCGGTCTTTTTGCTGTAATCAGTTATTGTCTTAGGACTGTCATACACAGTTATAACCTTGGAATTAATCATAGTCTTTCCAGTGTCAACAGCATATGTATCCACGCTTATGTTATATTTCTTATCTACAAGCCTTATTCTTATTGCATTAAGCGATGAATAATTCATAAGATTTTCATACACCCCATCATTATGTGCTTCATCAATGCTTCCGTACTTTGTAAATTCAGCCGCAATAAGCACAGCCTCATTATTAACGTATGCTTTCCTTGCTTCAACAAGTGATGTCGTATATGAATATTTAACAGCCTTGACTGCTGAGATTGTCGATATAATAGACATTACTGCTATTATAAATACGAGTCTGAATCTTGTGCTTAAGAAAAAACTTAATATATCTGTTATTAATTTCTTATGATTCATCCTGGATTTAGCCGATTGTCCCCGCGTTCCTTTATTAATATTAAACATTAAAATAATAACCTACTCCCCACTTAGTATGAACATACTTAGGTTCACTTGAATTATCTTCTATCTTCTCTCTTAATCTTCTTATATGAACATCTACTGTACGTCCATCACCCGGGTAATCCGCTCCCCACACTGTCTTTAAAAGTACATCTCTGCTATATACTCTGTTAGGATTAAATGCAAGCAGCTCTAAAAGGTCAAATTCCTTAGCTGTAAGGTAAATCTCTTTGCCTCTGATAAAAAGACTTCTGCTGTCACAGTCAATTCTCATATCCCCGATATTTAATACATTACTCTTAACCTGTTCTTTCTCAGGCTTATTATTTCTTCTTAAGATTGCTTTCATTCTTGCTTTAACTTCAAGAATATTAAATGGCTTTGTTATATAATCATCCGCACCATATTCAAGTCCCATAATCTTATCCATATCATCGCCCTTGGCCGTAAGCATAATTATAGGAACATTAGAGAACTCTCTTATCTGCTGGCATACCTCAAGTCCATTCATCTTAGGAAGCATTATATCCAGAAGTATTATATCGTAATCATTGTTCTTCGCCATATCAAGTGCTTCTTCACCATCATAGGCACAGTCAACCACACTGTAGTCCTGTATAAGGCTGAATTTAATTCCTTTAACAATCATCTTTTCATCATCAACAACTAATACTTTACCCGCCATCTTTAATAATTACTCCTTGTTCAAACACATATATAATCTTTTATCTTGTTAAATGCTGCATCTTTTATTCCTGATACATTCTTTATATCTTCTATCCTTTTAAAAGCACCATGCTTTTCCCTATAACTTATTATATCTAATGCCCTCGCCTCACCTATGCCGGATAACTGCATAAGTTCAGACTTGGAAGCTTTATTAATATCAATAAGATTACTACTGCCTGCTCCCCCTGTGTTACTACCATAACTTTCGCTATTACCGTCTGAATTCTCTGTATTACTGCCCGATATTCCCGTGGCATTAGGATTACAGCCGTTGTTCATTTCATCTGTCAGGCTTATATCATCGTAAGCATATGGGATATATATTTTATCTCCATCCTTTAACTGCATTGCAAGATTAACTCTGGTGCCGTCTGCCTCATCAATAAGACCTCCGCAAAGTTCCACCGCCTGATACAGTCTCATACCTGCACCACCACTGACAACTCCTGCATTAACAACTGCACCACATATATATACATATATCTTACTGTTATTCTCATCCAGTCCGTCATTGCCTGCTTCGTTACCATTAATACCATTACTATTGTTAATATCAGCAGCACCGCCGCTGGTAACTCCACCGATAATACTCTTGCTATCACTTTCCTTATCTGAAATATTATCTTTATTAATTATAACACTGCCATCTTCTTTGGTTGGGTTTATATAAAATATGCCTGCAATTATAATAATTAATACTAATACAGCTGTTTTAATAATATATCTACGCTTTTTATATAATTTAATTAAGTCCATGTATACTCCTTATATCTATAATACATTATTATAAGATATAAAGTTCCCTTCGCATACATTTTTATTGTACCTAATTAATATCCATATTACAAGCAAAACCTCAAATATTACTATATAAATTACTGTACAAATAATCATTATAATTACCGTATATCATTTACATAAAATACCGTTTTTGGTAAAATGTAAACATTATTATCCATAGGGGGAAGCAAATTTGAACCAACAGACTAAACATCGACACAAATTCAGTTTATTTGACGAACAGACAGGTAATATTCCGTGTGGAAATATCGTATATATAATTGCATTTTTTATTCCAGTTATAATATTTACAGCCTTGTATTTTGCAAGGGAAATATTTCCATTCGGCAATAACTGTTATCTGCGTTCTGATATGTATCACCAGTACGCTCCATTTTTCTCTGAGCTATGGTATAAAATCCGCAACGCAGAAAGCCTTACTTATAGCTGGGATATCGGTATGGGAACTAATTTCACATCTTTATATGCGTACTATCTGGCAAGCCCTGCTAACTGGATTATTGTATTATTCCCACAGAAATATATGATTGAGATTATGAATACTCTCATAATCCTTAAGTTATCTTTATCAAGCGTTTCTATGACCCACTATATAAGCAGGCATTTTTCCAACAAGAATATATGTATAGCTTTATTCGGGTTATTCTACGCATTTTCCGGATATGTAGCTGCTTATAGCTGGAACATTATGTGGCTTGACTGTCTTATACTTGTTCCTCTTATTATGCTTGGCCTTGAAAGACTTGTTAATGAAGATAAATGCTTTCTATACTGCATAAGTCTTGGATTATGTATATTCACTAACTACTATATTGCAATTATGGTATGTTTATCAGTTGTTCTTTATTTTATTGTGCTTGTAACTGCCTACAAAAAAGAACGTACTTTCAAGAATTATTTTAAGACATTTCTAAAATTTGCATTTTACTCACTGATTGCCGGTGGGCTTGCGGCATGCCTTTTACTGCCTGAGTTCTACACATTTTCTTTATCAGCTTCAAGTGACATTGCATTTCCTAAGAAATTAAGTCTTTATTTCAGCATATTAAATATGCTCACTAGACAATTAATAAATGTTCCTGTCCACCTTGGACTTGAACACTACCCTAACATATACTGCGGCGTTGCTGTATTCCTTCTTTATCCTCTCTATGTTATGGACAAAGACATCAATTTATGCGAAAAGATAGGCAAATCCGTATTACTGCTTGTCTTCCTTACAGCATTTAACCTTAATATACCTAATTTTATATGGCACGGATTTCATTATCCTAACAGCCTGCCTTGCAGACAATCATTTATATACATTTTCTTCCTGCTTACAATGTGTTATGAGGCATTAAGCCATATAAAGCGGATGACAAGCAGACAGTTAGGAATTGCCGTATGGATAAGCTTAGGACTTCTTGTGCTTATTGAACAGGTATTTACAGTTGATGAAACTTATGATTTTAAGGCAATTTACTTAAGCGGTGCTTTTATTCTTGTGTATGCAGGACTTATGATTGTCTATAACAAGACCAACTGGAAGCTGCCTGTAACAGTATTTCTTGCATTTATAGTCTGTATAATAGAATGTACTATCAATATGGATTCAACAGGAATTGGAACTACTAACAGAACCTCTTATCTTTTAGATTATGATGCTATTAAATCTGTGACACAGACCGTAAGAGATGAAGATACATCATTTTACCGAATGGATAAGAAGTTTGGTGCGCGTTCAAAAAATGACGGAGCTTGGCATAATTACCACTCAATATCAACATTTTCATCAACTTCAAGTGCTGGAATGTCAGAATTGTTCGGAAAGCTTGGCTTTGAACATTCAATGAATGCCTATGGCTACAATGGTGCTACACTTGTTACAGAAAGCTTATTCTCGGTTAAATATACAATTACCAACCGTATACTTACAAGCAGTTCTCTTCGCGAGTATTACGTTGGAGATGACGGCGAATTCGTCTATGAGAATAAATATACACTTCCACTTGGATTTATAACCTATAATAATGCAGGCGAATGGAATCCATCAGAAGCCAATGGAACAGGAATTGAGAACCAGAACTCGCTTATACAGACACTTACAGGCATTGCCAATGTATTTACACTTACTTATGAAAATGCCACCGACTCAAGCTTTGAAGTTAAGCCTGTAAAAGCAGGACATCTGTATATGGTTGTAAGAAATACGACCTGCGACAACGTAACTGCCACTATTAACAATTCTGAATATACTTATTCAGGACTTAAAAATGGCAATCACATAATTGACCTAGGCTACGCCGTTCCAGCAGATACCGTTGTCATATCTGGCGATTCAGCAATGAATGCCAGCGTGTATACACTTGAAACTTCAAGATTTACAGAAGCTTACAATATATTAAATGGCAGTTCCCTTTCTATCACTTCATTTAAAGACACCAAGATAAAGGGAACTATAACAGCTAATAAAGCCGCAACCCTTATATTCTCCATTCCTTACGATAAAGGCTGGAAGGTATATATTGATGGCAGAAAAGTAGAGACCTCTGCCCTTTATGATGCTCTCTTAAGCGTACAGATAAGTGAGGGCAGCCACGAAATAACATTAAAATATACACCTGTGAACCTTATTAAGGGTTGCTTAATTACAGCATTATGTATTATTATATTAATCGGTATTTATATATTAAAGAAGAAAAATATAACAATAAATATATTAAAAACCGCCAGTACAAATAAAGCTGTTGAAGCTGATGATACTTACAACGCATTATCTGATGATTTAGCTGATAATACTCTCACAGATTTAGATGTTTCATCTGCTATGGATATAAATATCGTGGGTGATAATGATATAAATATGCTAGATAGTCTTGATGACTTCGACAATCTTGACAGTGATGAGATTAATTCATCAGAAGAATAATCAGGCATTCTATTAACAATTAATTATAAGCACTAACGAAGTGCAGGAAAGAGGTACAATATGAAACTTTGGGGCGGACGCTTCACTAAAGAAACTAATGAGCTTGTTAATAATTTTAACGCTTCTATCTCCTTTGACCAGAAGTTCTACAAGCAGGATATTCAGGGAAGCATTGCACACGCTACAATGCTTGCTGCTCAGGGTATTATCTCAGAAGATGAAGGAAAGCAGATTACTGACGGCTTAAAAGGTATTCTTTCTGACATAGAATCTGGAAAGCTTGAAATCACTGATGAATATGAAGATATTCACACATTTATGGAAGCTACTCTTATTGAGCGTATCGGTGATGCAGGAAAGAAGCTTCACACAGGCAGAAGCCGTAATGACCAGGTTGCACTTGATATGCGACTTTATACACGCGATGAAGTTAAAAATGTTGATGAAGAAGTAAGAGAACTTATGGAAGTTATCTTAAGAATAATCAAAGAAAATGTTGACACTTATATGCCAGGCTTTACTCATCTTCAGAAAGCACAGCCTGTAACTGTTGCTCATCATTTTTCTGCTTACTTTGAAATGTTCAGACGTGACAGAAGCCGACTTCACGATATATATAACAGAATGAACTACTGCCCTCTTGGTGCTGGTGCTCTTGCAGGAACTACATATCCCCTTAACAGAGAGATGACAGCCGAGCTTCTTGGATTTGCTGGTCCTACTCTTAATAGTATGGACTCTGTATCAGACAGAGATTATGTTATTGAATTCTTAAGTGCACTCTCTACTATTATGATGCATTTAAGCAGATTTTCTGAAGAAATATGTATATGGAATTCTAACGAATACAAATTCATCGAATTAGATGATGCTTTCAGTACAGGTTCAAGCATTATGCCACAGAAGAAGAACCCTGATATAGCTGAGCTTGTCCGTGGTAAGACTGGACGTGTATATGGCGCTCTTATGAGTATCCTCACAACTATGAAGGGAATTCCTCTTGCCTATAATAAAGATATGCAGGAAGATAAAGAGCTTACATTTGATGCTATAGATACTGTTAAGGGCTGTGTAAGCTTATTCAAGGGTATGATTGATACTATGAAATTCAATGATACACGTATGGAAGACTCAGCTAAAAAAGGCTTCACTAATGCTACTGATGCCGCTGACTACCTTGTTAAGAAAGGTGTTCCTTTCAGGGATGCACATGGTATTGTAGGACAGCTTGTTCTTATGTGTATTGACAAGGGTATTGCACTTGATGACCTTTCACTTGATGAATACAAGAAGATAAGCCCTGTATTTGAAGAAGATGTATACGAAGCTATCAGCTTAAAGACCTGCGTTGAAAAACGTCTTACTCTCGGAGCACCTGGCCCTGAGGTTATGAATAAAGTTATCGGACTTTATGATGAGTATATGAAGAACAACCAGAAATTATAAAATATACTCACTTAAAGCTTATTTAAAATAAAACCTAAATAACTACAGATCAGAATTAATAAACAAACATAATAATATAAAAAGCCCTGTCACTACCCGCTATATATTGGGACTTCCAGTATATGCCAATAATGACAGGGTATTTTTAAATATTTTTAAAATGTGAATTTCTCAACCTTACCATCTTTACTATCATAAGTTGATGTAAGATAATCAAATCTATATCTTGCTTCACCGTGCATAGGAACAGTAAATGTCAAAGTCTTATCCCAATCCATTCCACGTCTTATCATCTTTTTCTTTTCTGAATGTAACAACAAATGCTCCTTTAATCTGCATGGATGTTGCCATATAATCATAAGTGACTAACTCCCAGCCGTCAGCTGCTCTCTCATTAATCAGATTGTCTAACATAGCAATATCATTAGCATCTGCCTTATCTGAAAGCCATTTAGTGCCAACCGTTAAAATCTCTGTTTTGTATGTATACATATACTCCTCCTTTATTAGATACTATCTTAACTTTATATATTATTATATTATATTATATTGATTTCTTTTTTACAATTTGTAATTCATAACCTAAAGCCTCAAGTATATGACTAAATGTGCGTATTGTTGGAATACTTTTCTTTTTCTCAATTCTGGAAATATCCTGCTGTTTGTTTCCTGTCAATGCAGCTAATTATTTTTGCGTAATATTTTCCTCTTACTTTATTAGAGCACAACATAAATGTTGTATTGTCAAATATAAAATTATATATTTTTATTCAATAATTACATCTGACCTTATTACACATTCATCTTCTCCCTTATAATTAAATGTCAGTTTAATACCACCTGACATTATCAAACTTCTTTACATTGAACATTTTAATATAATCAGATAAGTCTTATTATAGTCGCAAGTTAATTAAGTTACTGCTATGTAATATATTTGTAGTTCTGGCAGAGCATTTTAACAATTTAACAAAAAGCATTTAAATATAAAGAAATGAGGTTAATAATTATGACAACTACTTCTCAGTATGAATTAAACAAAGGACTTGCACAGATGTTAAAGGGCGGAGTTATTATGGACGTAACAACTCCTGAACAGGCTAAGATTGCTGAGGCGGCTGGTGCCTGTGCTGTTATGGCACTTGAAAGAATACCTGCTGACATCAGAGCCGCTGGCGGTGTATCACGTATGAGTGACCCTAAGATGATTAAAGGAATTCAGGAAGCTGTAAGTATCCCTGTTATGGCTAAGTGCCGTATCGGTCATTTTGTTGAAGCCCAGATTTTACAGGCTATTGAGATTGATTATATTGATGAATCAGAAGTACTTTCTCCTGCTGATGACATTTATCATATTGATAAGACACAGTTCAATGTACCATTTGTATGCGGTGCAAGGGACTTAGGCGAAGCTTTAAGAAGAATTAACGAAGGGGCTTCTATGATTAGAACTAAGGGTGAACCTGGTACTGGTGATGTTGTTCAGGCTGTACGCCATATGAGAAAAATGAATTCTGAAATCCGCAAGATTACATCTATGCAGAAAGATGAACTCTTTGAGGAAGCTAAGCAGTTACAGGTTCCTTACGACCTTGTACTTTATGTGCACGATAATGGAAAGCTTCCTGTTGTTAACTTTGCCGCTGGTGGTGTTGCAACCCCTGCTGATGCTGCTCTTATGATGCAGCTTGGTGCTGAGGGTGTGTTCGTAGGTTCTGGTATATTCAAGTCTGGTAATCCTGCAAAACGTGCTTCTGCTATCGTTCAGGCTGTTACTAACTATCAGGATGCAGCACTTATTGCCAAGTTATCAGAAGACCTTGGCGAAGCTATGGTAGGTATCAATCCTAGTGAAATACAGATAATTATGGAAGAACGTGGACGTTAATAATATAATCGCACATAGAAATGAGGCTTACTATGAAGATAGGTGTACTTGCTGTCCAAGGTGCTTTTATTGAACACGAGCATATGATTGAAGAAATCGGACATACAGCAATAGAAATAAGACAACGGGATGATTTAGAGGGATTAGACGGTCTGATACTGCCTGGCGGTGAAAGTACTGTTCAGGGACAGTTACTTAACAAGCTTGATATGATGAAGGACATTAAGAATATGATTAGTAATGGTCTTCCAACACTTGCAACCTGTGCTGGACTTATACTTCTCTCTGAACATATAGCAGACGATGACATAGTCCATATAGGAACGCTTCCTGTCACCATTAAACGTAACGCTTACGGAAGACAGCTTTCAAGCTTTGTAACTAACGCTGATATTAAGCATATCGGCAATTATCCTATGACATTTATAAGAGCACCTTATATCGAAAATGTCAGCGATGGTGTTGAAGTGCTTGCAAGTGTTGATAATCATATTGTTGCCGCTAAATACAATAATCAGATTGGACTTTCTTTCCACCCTGAATTAACAGGCGACACACGCATACACGAATATTTCTTATCAACTATAAAATAGCTCTATTCAAAAATAAAAATCAGGACAATGCAGCAGAATACGCCACGCTGTATTGTCCTGATTTTATTATGCTTATATAACGTTGAAATGTTATTTATATACGATGAATAGCAAAATTATAATTTACACTCTGACTTTTATGCCTTTTGTGTCTCTATGTGCCATTTTCATCTTAGCAAAGTCTATCTTCTTTCCTTTATATTCCATCGTGAATTCCATTCCGTCATCCATAATGAATATATCTTCTATATAATCGTCTTTGCCAAGCTTAATACCTCTGACACCTACTGCACTCTTCTTCTTAACTGGTATTTCAGAAAGAGGGAACTTTAAGAACACACCATTAGCTGTCTGTACAATTACATTTTTATTACTTACAATTTCTTCAACTTCACTTCTGCTGCCATCAAGATTAAACTTAGAAAGCGTTTCAACCTGAACGTCAGCCTTTTCAATGCTTACTATCTTGTCATCATCCTGAAGCTTTGTCGAAGCTACCGTTCTCTTGGCTACATCAAATTCTGCCGTGTCAACTATCTTCATCATGCCCTGACTTGTAACAAAGAGCAGCTTCTGATTTTTGATAGTTTCATATGCACACAAGTATATAATAAGTTCACCGCTGCTGTCATAATTTCCAAGATTATCTATTGGAGTCCCTTTGTCCCTGAACTTAGTGAGGAAAGGAATATCCTTTACTTTAATCTGGTGAAGCTGTCCGTTATCCGTAAATATACATATTTTATCAGTATTCATACAGGTAAATACATACTTAAAATCGTTGTAGATAGCTTCCTTATTACGTTCATAAGAAGCTGTATCTATAGTCTTTGCATAGCCAAATCTATCCATAATAAATACAACTTCCTGTGCTGGAACTTCTTTTTCAACGAATACTGCAACCTTTGCATCAGTTATTACGGTCTTTCGTTCAACACCATATTCCTTCTTAATTCTTACAAGGTCGTCCTTTATTACTTTTGCCATAGCCTTCTTACTGCCAAGTATCTTTTCATACTTTGCAATCTTTGAAAGACATTCGTCATATTCCTTCTGGAGTGCAAGTATCTCAAGACCTATAAGCTTGTACAGGCGCATTTCAAGTATGGCTGAAGCCTGCTTTTCTGTAAAATCAAGCTTAGCCGCCTGATTCTTAGAGGCTTCTGACTTGAATTTGATATTATCAACATTTCCATTAATAAGGCAGTCCTTTGCCATTTTAAGATTAGAGCTTCCACGAAGAATTTCTATTATAAGATCGATTATATCGCAGGCTCTTATAAGTCCTTCTTTAATCTCCTTATTGGCAAGCTCCTTATTAAGAAGTGTTGTGTATTTTCTTGTATTTATCTCATACTGGAAGTCAATATGATGCTTTATTATCTGGCGTAACCCAAGAGTTTCCGGTCGGCCGTCAACTATAGCAAGCATATTTACACCAAATGTATCTTCAAGCTTAGTCTTCTTATATAAAAGGTTCTTAAGATTTTCAATATCTGTGTTCTTCTTTAATTCAAGAACTATTCTTATACCTTCTTTTGATGACTCATTTGACACATCAACAATATCAGTTGTCTTCTTGGTTTCAACCAAATCCACTATATCTGATATGAACTTTCCAATATTAGCACCTATCATTGTATAAGGAATTTCTGTTATTACAAGCCTGTCCTTCTCGCCTTTTCTTGCCGCTGGCTCATATACAGCCTTTCCTCTTAACTTTATCTTTCCTGTACCAGTCTCATATATGCCTGCAAGCTCTGACTTATTAATAACAAGTCCACCTGTAGGAAAGTCAGGTCCGGGTATATACTGCATAAGCTCAGTTGTAGTTATATCTTCATTATCCATATATGCGCATACTGCATCGACAACTTCTGAAAGATTATGTGTTGGAATATTAGTTGTCATACCAACTGCGATACCGTCAGCACCATTTACCAACAGATTAGGTATTCTTACCGGAAGAACTGCTGGTTCTTTCTCTGTTTCATCAAAGTTAGGCACAAAATCAACTACATCTTTATCCAAGTCTGATAAATATACATCCTGTGTGAACTTCTTAAGCTTGGCTTCTGTATATCGCATAGCCGCAGCACCGTCACCTTCTATAGAACCAAAATTGCCGTGACCGTCAACAAGTGCCATTCCCTTTTTAAAATCCTGTGAAAGCACAACAAGTGTTTCATATATAGAACTGTCGCCGTGTGGATGATATTTACCCATTGCATCACCTACGATACGCGCTGACTTTCTATGAGGTTTATCATAATTTAAACCAAGCTGATCCATAGCATACAGCACTCTTCTTTGTACTGGCTTAAGTCCATCCCTTACATCCGGAAGTGCTCTTGCTGTTATAACACTCATTGAGTAATCTATATAGGACTTCTGCATCAGCTCAGAATATTCAGTTTTAATAATATTCTCTGCCATTATTATCTCCGTATAATACTTTTATTAATATATATCATAATACCAGGGTCAAAAGGTCTAAACCCATATGAGCTTGCTCATATGTGGGTGAATGACCTTGGGACCCGCCCCAATATGAGCATAAAAGTGGGATGATAGTCCCACGATATGCGAATATTGTGGAGGATTGTGGGAGTGCGTAGCACGGAACAATCCGTAGGTATCATAGTTGGGGGCTTTTGACCCCAACATCATATCATTTTTATGCATCAATCTCCGCTTCATTAGCGTGTGCATGTATAAATGCTCTTCTTGGTGGCACATCACTTCCCATAAGCATAGAAGTAACCTCTGTTGCCATTCTTGCATCCTCTATCTCTACCTGCTTTAATATTCTTGTCTCTGGATTAAGTGTAGTTTCCCATAACTGTTCAGGGTCCATCTCGCCAAGCCCCTTATATCTTTGCAGAGTAAATGTTCCACTTGCGTGAAGCTCTTTATACCTTTCCAGTGCTTTATCATCATAAAGATACTGTACTGTCCTGCTCTTATCTACCTTCGTCTTAGTTCCTTCTGCCTTCTTAGAAGCTTTGTCTGCCTTAGGTACTTTCTTAAGTTCAGCCCTGTAAAGCGGTGGTGTAGCTATGTACACATGTCCCTGATTAATAAGTTCAGGCATAAATCTATAGAAAAATGTAAGCAGAAGTGTATCAATATGTGCACCATCAACATCGGCATCTGTCATAATGATAATCTTATCGTATCTTAACTTGCTTATATCAAAATCATTGCCGTAACCTTCAAGGAAGCCACAGCCAAATGAGTTAATCATAGTCTTAATCTCGGCATTAGCAAGCACCTTATCAATAGAAGCCTTCTCTACATTAAGTATCTTACCTCTTATTGGAAGTATAGCCTGAGTACGTCTGTTTCTTGCTGTCTTGGCTGAACCACCCGCAGAATCTCCCTCGACTATAAACACCTCACATTCCTCTGACTTCTTGCTCTCACAGTTAGCAAGCTTACCATTGGAATCTATTGAGAACTTAGACTTAGATAAAAGATTAGTCTTCGTTCTCTCCTCTGCCTTTCTTATCTTTGCAGACTTTTCGGCACAGGCTATTACTGACTTTAACTGTTCAAGATTTCTATCAAAATATAACTGTACCTCATCACTTGTAACCGCACTTACAACTGTTCCCGCATCCGGATTATCAAGCTTAGTCTTAGTCTGGCCTTCAAATCTTGGTGCAGGGTGCTTGATAGCCACAATTGCTGTCATACCATTTCTTACATCAAGACCGGTAAAGTTATTATCCTTTTCTTTAAGAACACCTAACTCCCTTGCATACTGATTAATAATCATAGTGAACTTAGACTTAAATCCTGTAATATGAGTTCCCCCCTCCTGAGTGTATATGTTATTACAAAAACCAAGAATATTTTCCTCAAACTCATTAACATACTGGAAAGCACACTCTACCTCTATGCCGTCTTCACTCTTCTTAAAATAGATAATATCCGTCACAGCTTCCTTGCCATTGTTAAGTTCCTTTACATATGCCTTGATACCATCTGGTTCTGAATATGTAATCTTTTCCTCGCTTCCACTTCTCTTATCCTCAAAATGTATTGTAAGTCCCGGATTAAGATAAGTTGTCTCGTGCATTCTGCTCTTTATTGCATCTGACTTAAATCTTGTCTTTTCAAATATCTCACCATCAGGAAGAAATGTTACTTTAGTTCCTGTATCATTCTTTCTGCATGTTCCCACTTTTTCAAGTGGTGCTACTGCCTTTCCTCTTTCATAACGCTGCCTGTATACACCACCATCAACCTTTATCTCTACTTCAAGCCAAACTGAGAGTGCATTAACTACTGACGCACCTACACCGTGAAGTCCGCCTGATATCTTATACCCGCCATCACCGAACTTACCACCTGCGTGAAGCACTGTAAATACTACCTCAACTGCAGGTATGCCTGCCTTTGGATGAATTCCTATAGGAATACCTCGTCCATTATCTATAATAGTAGCGGTTCCATCATTATTAAGGGTTACTGTAATCTCGCTACAGTAACCCGCAAGGTGTTCATCAACTGCATTATCAGCTATCTCATATATAAGGTGGTTAAGTCCTTTAGTTCCAACACTTCCTATATACATTCCTGGTCTTTTTCTTACAGCTTCAAGACCTTCAAGAATTGATATACTATTTGCATCATATTTTGCTGCCATTATATTCTACACTCCTGTACTACTCTAATTAATTGTTATTGAATTAAATAAATCCTCAAATCTTACATTAAAAGATGGTGCAGAAGAAACTTTTAACTTATTCCATTCATCTTTGTTAATTTCAACATACTTTGAAGACTCATATTGTTCAAATTTATCATTAAATGCCTCTAACTTCTTCTTTTCAAGAATTGATGACTTATTAACCTCTGTCTTCGCTTTATCATTATCTGACGTACATCTTATTATATAAAATCTTCCGTCAGCTTCTACGATTCCGCTTGTCTGGCCTGTTGAAAGTGAATAAGCTGTATCTTCAAATGCTTTAGCCATCTCGCCTCTTCTAAGTTCATATTCATATTCGCCGTCAGCATTATATTTCTTGGCAATTGCAAAGAATGAATTGCCCTCATTTAATTCTGCATAAGCTTTGTCAATTTCTTCCTTTGAGTCTGTTACAATATATTGTATATTTATTACTCTTGCATCATCTGAACTCACTTCAATATCCATAAGTGAAGTTACATCATTGTAAAGCTTTGAAGCGATTGCAAATTCAGTAAACATCTGATTAACCTTATCCTCTGTGATATCATACTGGCTCTTCTGTTCTTCTGTAAGACCATCAAAATACTGTTCTGCTGCCTTAGCTGTTTCATTCTTTTCTTCTCTTCCAAGAACTACTCCTCTTTCTTTAGCCATAGAATTCATACATCTTACTCTTATAAGCTTTACTCTTATCTGTTCTTTTATATATTCCTCAAACGGCTGTCCGTCAATATCTTCTGTCCATATACTGCTTCCAAACATATCTTCATATTGTTTCTTAGCATCTGACATTAATACTTCTGCCTCAAATGTATAAGTCTTCTGTCCATCAACCTTCATAACAACAGATTTTCCCATACCAGTTGAAATATATAATAAATTACCATTAAAGAACTTCATAAATACTAATACCGCAGCCACAGCTACAATAATGATAAGTGCTGTTATTAATCTTTTCTTATTTCTTTTCATAACTTCTCCATTCTGGTTATTTGTGATAAGGTTCATTCTTCATAATTCTGTAGCTTCTATATATCTGTTCAAGAAGAATTACTCTCATAAGCTGATGTGGAAATGTCATAGGCGAAAAACTAAGCTTGAAATCAGCCCTGTCAAGAACCCTTTTATCAAGCCCTAATGAACCTCCTATAACAAAGACAATATCACTCTTTCCTGATATTCCAAGATTATCTATTTTCTGTGATAACTGTACAGAATCAAGCATTTTACCATCAATTGCCAGAGCTATCACATATGCTTCATCTTTTATGCACGAAAGAAGTCTTTCTCCCTCTTTAGCCTTTATTATATCATTAACAGTATCACTTGCATTATCAGGTGTCTTCTCATCTGCCACCTCTTTTACCTCAAGCTTGCAGTATCTTGACAACCTTTTACTGTACTCATCTATTGCCTGACAATAGAACTTTTCCTTTACTTTGCCTACACAGCATATTGTTATTCTCATATCAGCCCAACTATGCCTCTACGAAGAAATATCCGCCGTTATTATCAAGCTTGAACACTTCAAGCTGTTCCTCAAGCTCTGCATCAGAAAGTTCTGATACATCCATTCCCTCATCGTCCATAATCTGTCTTAATTCTTTAATATTACTGCAATACTGTGCAAAGCATTCCTCAAGAAAATCTTCTGCCTCCTCTAAATCATATACAACCGGCTCATCAAAAAGCTTCTTCTGATCTCTTAAAAATACCTTTGCACATTCTTTCATATGTTTTTCCATAATAATACTCCTCATTTCTACAAACATTATCTTATATATTAAACTCTTTTCTTAGTGTACCTTCAACCCATTCAGTTGTGTCATATGCATATTTCTTGATATCCTCACATGCTGTATCCATAACATACGCATATTTTACTGACTTAAGCATATCAATATCATTATAATTGTCGCCAAATGCCATACATTCATCTTCTGACAATCCAAAGTACTGCTGAAGCTGATGCATTGCTTTTCCTTTGGTAACGCTGCTCTCCATAAAATCAAGATATAAATCTCCTGAAACTGTAATCGAAGCTTTGCCATTCCATTTGCTAAAGAAATGTTCCTTGGAATTATCAATTCCGCTTAAATCACATACCGCAATCTTTAATATATCTTCATCTACATCTGTGAATTTATCAATAAGCGTAGTCTTATAATTAACAACCTTGGTCATTCTATAATGATATTCTTCTGTCTTAGGCTTGATATATGCTGTATGCTGGCCTGATATAAGCACCTCGCAATCAGGCTGTTCATATACATCTTCTATTATCTCAAGAGCAAGCTTTCTATCCATTGGTGTCTTGGCAATAACCTCACCCTTATATTCACATAATGCTCCATTCTCAGCAATGTATACAAGCTTATCGCTTACAGGCTCAAAAAGCCTTTTCAGGCTTACTATCTGTCTTCCGCTGGCAGGTGCAAAGTACATTCCTTTATTAACAAGCTGTTCAATCGCTTTAATTGTAGATGGTTCTACACTCTGGGCACCTTTTCTTAGTATTGTACCATCAAGATCACTTGCAATTAATTTAACCATAACTTTAACTCCTGATATACCCTTGCAACCGGAAGTCCGACAACATTATTATAGTCACCGTCTATCTTTCCAATAAATGCTGCAAATCTCCCCTGAATTCCGTAAGCCCCTGCTTTATCCATTGGCTCACCTGTACTTATATATTCTCTTATCTCATTATCACTAATATCATTACAGTATACATCTGTCTTTTCTGCAAAGTTACTTACAACATTATTATTCTTGATAAGTGTAACACCTGTATACACCTGATGACAATCACCAGCCAGTTCCTTAAGTATATCAAAAGCATTTCCCGTATCCTTAGGCTTTGTAAAAATATGTCCTTTATGGCTTACGATTGTATCTGCACCTATAACTACAACATCTTCATTCCTGTAATCGTCATCATCTTTTACCATATCCCATACAGCCTGTGCCTTAATCCTTGATAGATATTTCACATATTCATCTGGCTGTGTAATTAAAGTTGTCTCATCAACATCACTCGTAATTATATCAAATTCTATTCCTATCTGTTCCAGCAGTTCTTTGCGTCTTGGTGAACCAGATGCAAGAATAATCTTACTCATATATTCATTCCTTTCAGAATTAATTCATTAACTATAAGATTATAACAGCTGGTAAGTCAAAAATCCAGTTATTACTAAAAAAGAATATGAACTAAAAAAGAATATGCAAAGCACATTCCCTAACCGAGCACGACCGCTTGCGACAGACTACAGCTTCATATGGGTACATATCACCAGCGCATAGTTCCTTTTATGTAATAGTAAATTCCGATAAAATTATCCATTACATAAAAAGGCTTCCTTTCTAAACAGAAGGAAATATTACTATATCTCCTGTCTGTTTAAAGGAAGCACATAATTATATCTCTGCAAATATGTTCATATACGCAGATACAATATTTATACTGATATTATTCTCTACTCAGCCATACTTCTGTTCATTGCTGATTCTACCGCATCAATTGAAGCTCTTATGATATCGTGGTCGATACCTATGCCAAAGTATTCTTTACCATCATCACCCTTAATTCCTACATATGCAATAGCACTTGAATCAGAACCCTGCTTTAATGAATGTTCCTCATAGCACATTACATCACAAGGCTTTCCAAAATGCTTTGAAAGTGCATTACTTACAGCATCAAGACGACCATTACCACCCGCTTCTACTACTGTTGTCTTTCCATCAGCCTCAATTGTAACTTCTGTCTGGATACCATCAATCTGCTTGAAATGGACTTCTGAAATCTTGAATACCGGTGTGAACTTCTTATAACGCCTCTCAAATATCTCAAGAACCTCATCTGCTGCAAGTTCCTTATGGTTAACATCCGATACATCTTTAACAGCATAACCAAGGTCTTCTCTCATAGCCTTTGGAATAATCATTCCATAATTATGCTCAAGAACATAAGCAACTCCGCCCTTACCTGACTGGCTGTTAATTCTGATTACGTCTGAGTCATATGTACGTCCAACATCTTCTGGATTAATTGGAAGATATGGAACTGTCCACTTAGATGGATCCTGTTCAATTCTATAGTGCATACCTTTAGATATGGCATCCTGATGTGAACCAGAGAATGCTGCAAATACAAGCTTACCACAATATGGGTGTCTGTCATCTATCTTCATCTGTGTAAGACGTTCAAACATCTCTGCAAGCTCTGGCATATTAGAAAAATCCAATTCCGGGTCAACGCCCTGTGCGTACATATTCATAGCAAGATTAACAATATCCACATTACCAGTTCTCTCACCATTGCCAAATAATGTACCTTCTATTCTGTCTGCACCTGCAAGCATACCAAGCTCTGCATCTGCAACGCCTGTTCCTCTGTCATTATGTGGATGAAGTGATACAACTACATTTTCTCGATTATGAAGATTCTTGCTCATATATTCAACCTGACTTGCAAATACATGTGGAAGTGACATCTCTACTGTAGCAGGAAGATTAATTATACACTTCTTATCAGGTGTTGGCTGCCATATATCTATAACTGCATTACACACTTCAAGTGCGTATTCTGGCTCTGTTCCTGTAAAGCTTTCAGGACTATATTCAAAAAGGAAATTACCGCCATCTGCTTCTGCAAGTTCTTTAAGAAGCTTAGCGCCCTCAATTGCAATCTGTTTGATTTCTTCTTTAGACTTTCTGAATACCTGCTCTCTTTGTGCAAGAGACGTCGAATTGTATACATGTACAATCGCTCTTGGTGCACCCTTTACAGCTTCAAAAGTCTTCTTAATAATATGCGGTCTTGCCTGTGTAAGCACCTGAATTGTAACATCATCAGGAATCATATTCTTCTCAATAAGTGTACGGCAAAGCTCATACTCTGTCTCTGATGCTGCCGGGAAACCAATCTCAATTTCCTTAAATCCAACCTTAATAAGCTTATTAAAGAATTCAAGCTTTTCATCAAGACTCATAGGCTCAACTAAAGCCTGATTACCATCTCTTAAATCCACTGAACACCATACTGGTGCTTTGTCAATATACTCCTTCTTTACCCAGTCGTTACACTCAACCGGTGGCATAAAATAACCTCTCTTATACTGTCTGTAATCAAACATTGCATTATCCTCCTGATATATTAATTATATTAGCATAATAAGTAAATTATACAAAAAAAATCTTTCATCTCCAAAGGCCTTAACCTCTAAGAGACGAAAGATATAATCTCACGCGTTACCACTCTTATTCGCAATTAATAATTGCGCTCTCACCGAATACGTGCATATTGCATTATATTCTGTCCACTATAACGGTTGGCTTCCGTCTACGTCTACTCTTATATCCTGCTGATATAATTTCGGGTAGCAGCTCCAAGGTGAGTTCAATAAGTTCCTTTCACTGTCTCGCACCTTCCGACAGTTCTCTGAAGCTGGTCCTTATCTAATATTCCTCTTCATTGCATTTACTTATTATCAATTATTGAAATGATAACG
>ERZ773143.140-NODE-140-length-86996-cov-8.794654_pt1 | contig 86996 bp, 75 predicted proteins | sample MGYA00580852_ERZ773143 | MGnify/ENA primary metagenome ERZ773143 (study PRJEB29015, sample SAMEA2737853) | human gut metagenome | biome: human gut; feature: human-associated habitat; material: faeces | place: China | collected 2012 ... | reverse complement strand
CTGCCTTCTAAGTGCCGACCGCTCCCCAGTGTTTTCTCAAGCTTTTGTTAATTTTTCACAATTTGATTTACGTTATGAAGGAGTTTCACAATTACCTACCCAATGTTCGTAGAATAAAACATAATTACGTTGTAAAAACAACAGAAAAATTTTCTTTATTATATTAGTATGCACATAGAAAGTCAAATGAAACAAATAATAGATATGCAGACAACAGGAGGAATGGAAGATGGTAAGAAGAATTATAGAGATCGACGAGGAAGCATGTGTAGGATGTGGTCTTTGCGCAGAGGCATGTCATGAAGGAGCGATCGCAATGGTGAATGGAAAAGCGAAGCTTATGCGCGATGATTATTGTGACGGTCTCGGCGACTGTCTGCCGGCCTGTCCGGTAGATGCGATCCATTTTGTGGAGCGTGAGGCAGCAGCTTATGATGAGAAGGCAGTGGAAGAGCATAAAAAGAGCAAAGAGGCGGCAAAGACACCATGCGGATGTCCGGGAAGTCAGGCGAGAGCCATCCGGAGAGAGGCAGATGCAGACAGAAGCGCAGAACTGCAGGCGGCAGGAGAAATCCGTTCCGAACTGACTCAGTGGCCGGTACAGATCAAGCTTGCACCGGTCCGTGCGCCATACTTTGACGGCGCAAAGCTGCTGATCGCAGCAGACTGCAGTGCATACGCCTACGGAGATTTCCACCGTAAATTCATCCGCAGCCATGTGACACTGATCGGGTGTCCAAAGTTAGATGATGTGGACTATTCTGAAAAGTTGACAGAAATTATCAAAAACAACGACATCAAATCTGTTACAATAACACGTATGGAAGTGCCTTGCTGTGGCGGAATTGAGATGGCTGCGAAAAAAGCACTGCAGAACAGTGGAAAATTCATTCCATGGCAGGTAGTGACCATTTCTACGGACGGAAGAATCCTGGAATAACAGTAAAATTCTGCGGTTGTCTCAACTTACAGGAGATATTCGGAAAAAAGAAAGAGAGGACGAAAATATGAGTGAAACAAGCGTAAATCAGAGAAAAGTGGCAATGATTGGATGCGGTTTTGTAGGATCTGCAACAGCATTTGCATTAATGGAAAGCGGTCTGTTTTCCGAGATGGTTCTGATCGATGCTGATAAAAACAGGGCAGAGGGAGAGGCGCTGGATATCAGCCATGGACTTCCTTTTGCAAGACCAATGAAAATCTATGCCGGAGATTATGATGATATTGTGGATGCAGCAATCATCATCGTGACAGCAGGTGCCAATCAGAAACCGGATGAGACAAGATTAGACCTTGTCCAGAAAAATGTTGGTATTTTCAAATCCATCATTCCGGAAATTGCAAAAAGAAACTGCGGAGGAATCCTGCTGATCGTTTCCAATCCGGTGGATATCCTGACCTACACGGCGTTGAAATTGTCCGGTTTCCCGGAAAACAGGGTGCTTGGCTCCGGAACGGTGTTAGATACTGCAAGATTAAAATACAACCTCGGAGAGCATCTGAATGTGGACAGCCGGAGTGTGCACGCATTCATTATCGGCGAACACGGCGACAGCGAGCTTGCAGCATGGAGCAGCGCCACTGTTTCGGGTGTGCCGATCAATACATTTTGCGAGATGCGCGGACACTTCAACCATGACGAAGCGACCGAGCGTATTGCAGAGAATGTAAAAAACAGTGCTTACGAGATCATTGCAAAGAAAAAGGCGACTTATTTTGGAGTTGCAATGGCAGTGCGCAGAATCTGCGAGGCGATCATCCGCGACGAAAAATCCATTTTACCGGTATCGAATCTGATGCACGGAGAATTCGGGATTTCCGATATTTCCTTAAGCATGCCGGCGATCGTGGGAGCGCACGGTGTGGAAAACCGGATCCCGATCGCTCTCGATGAGGAGGAAACAGAAAAACTGCAAAGTTCTGCCGGCACTTTAAAGAAAATTATTGAAGAAGTGTTATAAAAAATGATAGAATGAAAGAAAAAGCCAGACATATTTTGTGTTTGGCTTTTCTTAAGTCTGGAGAGAAAAACATGGAAAAAATATTAATCTATCAGGTAAAAGAAAAAGAAGCGGTAAAACAGCTGCTTGCGCCAATGAAAATCCGCCTGGAGGAGATCAAAACCACAGATTTGCGGCAGAGTATCGGGGATCTCGCAGAGGGAAAAAAGAACATGCTCACAGCACCGTTTACCGGCAGCGCACCACAGGAGAGCCTTATGGTATTCTGCGGTGTGAATGAAAAGCATTTTGACAAAATACTGTTTGAACTGCGCCGGAAACAGATTCCGGTTGACTATAAAGCAGTCCTCACACCATCGAACCGGAAATGGAGTGTGCTTATGCTTATGCTGGAACTTACGAAGGAGAAAAACAGCTTCCGGCAGGGAAACTGAAACGAAACAGGGGCAGAACCGAACCGGAAATGGACAAGCGTGCAGATTCTTGTATGAAATGTAAAAATATGGTAACATAATGATATATGTCTGCGTACAGAGACAGTATCTGACGGCAGACCGCGTATGGAAATATGATATTTCACACGAAGGAGAATGAAAAATGGAACATTTCATGAATCTGGTGTTGATCAAAAATATATATATTGGTATTCCAATGGCTGCACTCATATGCTATCTGTTTTTACTATTCTGTTTTCTGAATGTTGCAGAGAAATCATCAGAAGTAAGAGATCTCAAGGCAATACTGTCGGCATTATTGTCCTGGACAGGCGGCGCTGTGCTCATGAGACTGCAGATCAGCCCGGGGATACAGTTCTGGTATCATGTATCACTGATGGGACTTTTTACGATCCCGATACTGATATATGGATTTTTGTTCCATTATCTTGACATCCGGGGAAAGGACAGATTTCTGGATGGCTGTATGGCTGTGACAGTATCAGCTGTCCTGCTGAATGTTTTTACCGGTTGTATTCTCCCACCGCCGGAAGTGCAGATCATGGCGAATGGCGGTATATCCTACCATTATCATGCAAAAACAGGCATCTGGTTGCTGGCAGCAGCAGAGATATTTCTGTTAGTGTATGTAACGCTGCTTGCCCACAAAAAAATCGGGGAACAATTAGAGTACCGGAAAAAACTCGTCCCATTATTAATAGGAACACTGCTCATCATGGGTGGAAATATTCTGTGCGTGATGCCATGGAGCGGTGATTTCCCATTCGATACCCTTGGCGGAGTGGGAATGGCGGTCTGTTTTGTATACATTATTTATAAACAGTATCTGTTCTCATTTTCCATGCGTGCGACAACAGGTGCCGTATATTTGATCGCAGTAGTTGTAGCGTTTCTTCCAATGATTATTTTGGAGCCAAACATTGACCATGTGATTGGTCAGACGGACAGCTTTACCAGACAGTTTATCACAGTGTTTGTCGTTCTGCAGTGCCTCTGGATGGTGCTCGTCATGAGCTATGCCAGAAAATGGCTGGAGCGTATCCTGTACCAGAAGAAAAAACACATTGTGGAGAGCCTTGTGGAATTTCAGGATATGGCGGCCTCAATCCTGAATAAAAAAGAACTGTACCAGAGAATCCGAAGCACCGTCAGTTCGGCAGTACCGGACTCTTATGCACGTATTTTTGAAAAAAGAGATGACCATTTTGTGGAGTGTACGGCAGACGGAGACCGGGTGCTGGACACAGAGGAGGAGGCAAGGCTGAGGTCATTTTGTGGCACCGGCGGCATTCATAAAAAACCGGAGATTGCAGTTTTTAAGTATGACGATAAAATTTATGGATTTTTATATGTGGAGCTTCACAGAAAAAACAGGCTGATCTATGATGAGGCGGACTGTATCCGGCAGATCGGAAACAGTGTATCAGGTGCATTAAAAAATATCAGTGCCTATGAAAAAGTATATCAGGTGTCCATTCATGATGAACTGACAGGTCTGTATAACCGCAGCTATTGCAGTGAATTTATGAAAAATCTGGACATAAAGGAACATCCGATAGGAATGATATATCTGGATATGGATAACTTTAAGTTATACAATGATCTGTACGGCGAGGAGACCGGAGACCAGATCCTGAAGTGGAGCGCATCCCAGGTGCAGAACCTCTGCAGTGACAAAATGTCGGTATTCCGTGTCGGTTCCAATGAATTTCTTATTATTGCGGAAGAAAGCAGAAAAGAAATACTATTGTCGTTTGCGCGGCTGATACAGAATACGATATTAGAACAGAAAGAAGATAAGCCAAAAGTCATCCAGCCGATTACGTTCAGCATTGGAATCGCATGGGACAAAAACATGGCAGAAAGTGCAAGAAAATTATTCCGTCAGGCAAGACGGGCAGCCTTCTATGCAAAAGGAAATGGAAAAAACCATATCGAGATTTACGAGAAGAGTTTTGAGGGGCAGGAACAGAGCAGGGAGAAAGGTTATGAGCAGGTAACGCCGACGATTTTTGCGCTGATGGCAGCAGTTGATGCCAAGGATTCGTTCACCTTTGAACACTCTGAGAATGTTTCCGGGTATGCGATGAAGCTTGCAGCAAAAATGGGGCTTCCAAAGGATGATATCCAGACTGCAAAAGTGGCAGGTCTGCTCCATGATATCGGAAAAATCGGTATCCCGGAAAGCATCTTAAAGAAGAAGGGCAAACTGACAGATGAGGAATACGATGTAATGAAAACTCATGTGGAGAATTCCATTGAGATGATCCATTTCCTCCCGAATATGAACTATGTCATTCCGGCGGTTTTATCCCATCATGAACGCTATGATGGAAAAGGCTATCCGGGCGGTGTCAAGGGAACGGACATCCCGATTTTAGGCAGGATCCTTGCAGTGTGTGACAGCTTTGATGCAATGGTGTCCCGGAGGGCTTATAAGGATGCCTTAAGCGTGGAGTATGCGATCGGGGAATTAGAAAAAGGAAAAGGCACGCAGTTTGATCCGGATGTCGCAGAAGCATTTATTGAATTGATCGAGGAAGATCCTTCGTTTCAGGTGAAGGCTTCGTAATATCTTTTCCATACGATATGCATTGATGGCAAGGGAGAAAAGAAGAAAAACAAAGAGCAAAATATGGATAAAAATATAGTGTATCATTGGATCAGCCGCCACATTTGTGGCGGCTTGCTTCTTCTTATGCGTCAGAAGAAATAGTTTCTACTTCCTGTTGGGATAAACCTGAAAATTTTGCAATCTCTTCTATAGTAAATTTGTTCGATTGCAGCATCCTTCTGGCAGTTTCAATTGCAGCATGGTTTTGTCCTTCGGAAAATCCAGATTCACGACCTTCAGAAAATCCGGTTTCATGTCCGGATTTTTCACCATCAGAAAAACCGGCTTCATACTCAGCCTTTCGCAATTTCTTCTCTTCCAATTCTTTATCATATTCAAAAATACTCATACTGATAACCTCCGCACGATTTTTGGAAAGAAATTCTGCAAGAATCCCTTCCTTTATGCATTCGTCAACAGCACATTCTACAGCCTGATTCAGAGACATGTTGGCAGCATAGTGCCGTACTCTGGCGACATATTGCGCATATTCTTTCAAAGTGCTGCAATGTTGCATCAATTCAGCATTATGTCCTTCGTTTACATTTAATACAGTGACAGTCAATTCAAGCTTTGGTTCGCCTGACAGATTTTCAAATGCTGAAGAAAGCTTAAGTTCAGTGCAGTCAGACAATATCGTTGAACCATTATAAAACTCAATAAAATTCGGCGCAGGAATTTTTTGCAAAGTAGAAGAATAGAGAGATTTCTTATCCACGAGTTTCTGATATTCGTTACTAATATAGAATAAATCCCGAAGAGGGATATTTGGATTGTAGGTTGACTGGTGCTCGTACAGATATAAATTAGTATCAATGATAAATGCCAGGTCATTTTTCATACCCATGTAAATTGCATTTTCTAATGTGACGATTTCCAAGTCATCAGGATTTTTATAATCTCTCTGATTTACTGCGTTGTAGAGTGAAAGCAGGTTCTTACGGTTGGAAAATAACATCCGAAAAACGGTGTCCTTATAATTCCGGTTGGCTGCGGGAACTTTAACTGTGAAAGTTTTCTTTGTGTTTTGTAGTTTTCTTTTTTGTTTTGCCATAAATGATTCCTCCTGAGATCGGCAGGGCAGTTGGAAAACTGTCCAGGCAGGAGAAAACTATATTTCTGATATCCGTCTCCTGCTTTTAAATTAGTTAATGGGTAATTGAAAGCATAGATACGAATGAATTACGGAGATTATCAGAGATAATCAGCCGTTTCCAGAATATAGATGGCAAATGCACCATAAAGATTTTGTAAAATATGCTTTCTGTCATTGTAACATGAGAGATAATTGCAGGCAAGCAGAACTTTATAACATTTGTCATCTTTTTTTGCATATTATATTTGATTTTCTTTTAAAAATCCCCCTTGACAACCATCTCCAAGCGTGTATAATAACCAATGCAGTCAAAAATGCAAACAATTTGCAAATGCATACAAAATGCAAAAACAAATTGATTGCAATTTGAAAAATTAAGATTGAAACAACCAAATGCAGGAGGCGTTTGTTATGTTACACATTTTAGAACATACATTATCACACACGATCGAAGACAGCGTGAAGCTGCTTCCATTTCTGTTTTTCACTTATTTATTAATGGAATTGTTAGAGCACACGACAGGCGGAAAAGTGCAGAACAAAATCAAAAATGCAGGGAAAGTCGGACCGCTGTGGGGTGGACTTCTTGGAATTATGCCGCAATGTGGTTTCTCGGCAGCAGCGTCCAGCCTTTATGCCGGACGAGTCATTACGGTTGGAACGCTGCTTGCGGTATTTTTATCTACGTCGGATGAGATGCTTCCGATTTTTATTTCCGAGGCGGTCGCACCGGCAACAATCGTAAAAATTCTTGCAGCAAAAGTCTGCATTGCGATTATTTCAGGATTTCTTGCAGAGCTGGTTTATGTGAATGTTTTCAAAAAGAAAGAAAAAGACATGGATATTCATGTGGTCTGTGAGGAAGAACATTGCAGTTGTGAGGACGGTGTCTTGAAGTCGGCGCTAAAACACACGTTCAAGATTTTTGCATACATTCTGCTCATCACGTTTATGCTGACATTCGTGATTGAAATGATCGGAGAAGATCATCTTGCGGTGGTATTTCAGGACATTCCGGTGGTGGGAGAGATGATCGCAGCACTTGTGGGATTAATCCCAAACTGTGCATCCTCCGTGGTGATCACGGAACTGTATCTGAGCGGAATTATCGGAGCAGGAGCAATGATGTCCGGACTTTTGGTAAATGCAGGAGTTGGACTTTTGGTTTTGTTCCGACTGAACCGGGACTGGAAACAGAATGCCGGAATTATGGCAGCACTCTATGGCTTTGGTGTTGTCTGGGGCGTGATCATTGAGTTACTTGGGATTGTATTTTAACAGATGTAGATGAATAATTGATACGCGGAAGTATGAAATTAAGAGGAAAGAGTTAAAAATTGTATCTGCTACAGTGAAAGCATATACAGAGAAAGAAAAGAGATGAAAAAATGGCAGGAAATGGTTATGCAACGACCAGCAGAAAGAAAATTTTAGAATATCTCATGGCGAACAGTGACCGCACGGTGACGGTGGCAGACATTGACCAGTATTTGAAAAAACACGATAACGAGGTGAACATCACAACGATTTACCGTTACCTGGATAAACTTGCCAAAGAGGGAACTGTCATGAAATATGTGGCAGAGAAGGGGAGCCAGGCGGTGTATCAGTACGTGGAGATGGGACATCACTGTGAGGAACATCTTCATTTAAAATGTGTTTCCTGTGGCTGTATTATTCATTTGGAATGTGCGTTTATGCAGGAAATATCGGAACATATTTTAGAAGACCACGGATTTAAACTGCAGTGTAAAAATTCCATTATTTATGGACTTTGCAGGGAATGCAGGGAAAAACAGGACAGGGAATAATACTGCTATAGGATTTCCCTATAATCGGCTCATGGTTTTATGGATTAACACTTTTTCGATTGATTTGATATGATGATTCCAACAGCAGAACCTGAGAAAAACAGGTGGGCAAAAAGAATGAAAACATAGAAAAAGGATGGGAAAATACATGAGCACATTAAAAGAGAGAGATTTAAAATTTGAAACCTTACAGTTACACGTTGGACAGGAAGAACCAGATCCAGTGACCGATGCAAGAGCGGTTCCGATTTACCAGACATCTTCCTATGTATTCCGCAATTCACAGCATGCAGCAGACCGTTTCGGCTTAAGAGATGCAGGAAATATTTACGGAAGACTGACAAACCCGACTGAGGATATTTTTGAACAGCGTATCGTAGCATTAGAGGGCGGTGTGGCAGCACTTGCAGTTGGTTCCGGTGCAGCAGCCGTTACATATACCATTGAAAACCTTGCGCAGGCAGGCGACCACATCGTATCTGCAAAGAATATTTACGGCGGCACTTATAATCTGCTGGCACATACATTAGTAGATTTTGGCGTTACGACCACGTTTGTTGATCCTTTTAACTTAGAGGAAGTAGAAGGTGCGATCAAGGACAACACAAAAGCAGTTTACATTGAGACACTCGGCAATCCAAACTCTGAAGTAGTGGATATCGAAGCACTCGCAGAGATCGCACACAAACATAAAATTCCACTTGTCATCGACAATACGTTCGGCACGCCATATCTGATCCGCCCAATCGAGTACGGCGCAGATATCGTGGTTCATTCCGCAACCAAATTCATTGGTGGACACGGAACCACAATCGGTGGTGTCATCATTGACGGTGGAAAATTTGACTGGGCTGCATCCGGAAAATTCCCACAGCTCACGGAACCAAATCCAAGCTATCATGGTGTCAGCTTCGCAGCGGCAGCAGGGCCGGCAGCATTCGTGACAAGAATCCGTGCTATTTTATTAAGGGATACCGGGGCAACACTTTCTCCCATCCATGCATTTATCTTTTTACAGGGCTTAGAGACATTATCCTTAAGAGTCGAGCGTCATGTGGAAAATGCATTAAAGGTTGTGGAGTTTTTAGAGAAACAGCCACTGGTTGAAAAAGTAAATCATCCATCCGTTTCCGAAGATCCGGAGCAGCAGAGATTATACAAAAAATATTTCCCGAACGGCGGCGGTTCCATTTTCACATTTGAAATCAAAGGCGATGACAAAAAAGCGCAGGAGTTTATCGATCATTTACAGTTATTCTCCTTACTTGCCAATGTAGCAGATGTAAAATCCCTTGTCATCCATCCGGCATCTACCACACATGCGGAATTAAATGAGGCGGAACAGGCAGAGCAGGGAATCAAGCCAAACACCATCCGTCTCTCAATCGGTACAGAGAACATTGATGATATTCTCTACGATCTGCAGGAAGCGTTTGATGCAGTAAAATAATAACCGGCCATTTTGAATATTCATTTCTTAATAAAAAAGGACTGCGCATAGAAATATGCAGCAGTTCTTTTTGTGCTGTCGGATAAAAAATAACGAAAATTTTTTGTTCCCTATTTCGAAAAAAATGTTTACGTTTGTCGAATGAAGTATTATCATAGAGATAGATTTGTGCATTGTAATAAAAATGAAAATATTTGATTACAGAGCTGCTATTTTTTATGTAAAGGGGCATAGGAATATGAAATTTACCAGAAAAGATTTACCACCGGATCAAATGAAACGTGCCAATATCACGACGTGTCTTACCGTTACAATGGCATATGTTTTTTATATTTTGATCATGCTCACATCGGATCGGACAACGCTTGAGAAAATAATATTTGTTTCATTTTATGTGATCTGGTATGCGCTGACAGCCATTTTTGTGGCAAAGAATATTTATGAAAGAAAAGCGGAACTGTTTATAGCAGTTGGATTTTGTATCGGATTTGGAATTATTTCTTATTTACAGAACCCAACAGTTATGATGCTGATTTTCCCGGTTTTGCTTTCATTGTCTGTATATTTGAACGAATTTCTGATCATGTGGGGAGCGGGTGCAACCTTAGTATTTATTATTACCAAGATGGCCCAGATCCTTGTAAATAATCCGGCGGACAAGGCAGAACAGTTGAATACGGTTTTTCTCGTATGTATCTGCCTGATCATGTGTGTGTTTGGCGGATGTAAGGCGATCAGGCGTCTGATCGAGTTTTCCAATGAGGAGACGGACGCAGTAAAAGTAAAAGCAGAGAAGCAGTTACAGGTAGCAAAAGAAGTTGAGACTATCGTAAACGACGTGGATGCGCAGTTTACGCAGGTCAGAAAAGATTTATCCCAGATATCCAGCACGATCGACAATACGCAGATCGCAATCGGAATCATTGCAAATGGCGCTGACAGTTCAGCAACACAGACACAGACGCAGTCAGAAAAAACAAATGAGATCCAGGAGCGTTTAGAGCACACCAATCAGACGGCAGCAGGAGCTTTGGAGACAACGGAGAAGCTGCGGGGGGTCATTGAAACTGGCAAGAATGAGTCGGATGAACTGGCAAGACAGTCCGTGATCGTAGATCAGTCCACAGAGCAGATTTCCCAGACCATTGAGAAACTGGTGGAACATGTTGGAAAAGTATCCGGAATCACAGATGCAATTTTAAATATTTCCAGCCAGACAAACCTGTTGGCACTGAACGCTTCAATCGAGGCTGCCCGAGCAGGAGATGCCGGAAAAGGTTTTGCCGTTGTTGCAGAGGAAATCCGCCAGCTGGCAGAAATGACCAAGGTATCAACGGAGCAGATCACACAGATCATGAATGAACTGACTGCTATCACAAAGGATACACAGACCGAACTTAAGAATGCGGTAGACAGTATTGATGTGCAGCGTGAAAAGGTAAAAACGGTACATGAAAGCTTTATAACCGTTGAGGAAGATGTGAAATCTTTAGTAGGAGATATGACGACGGTAAGCGATGAGGTATCTGCCGTTCTAAGTGCCAATGAAGTGATCGTAGACGGAATCTCTACTTTGTCAGGAATCACGCAGGAGATTTCTGCAAGCACTTCCGCAAGCAGAACGGATATGGATGGTCTGCATGACAGTGTAAGCAATTTTTCAACAGCTGTCGATCATACATTCGAAGCATTGGAGAATCTGAAGGCGATTGCAGCAATTGATGAAGAATAGAAAAATAGAGAGAACAGAGAGAGGACTGCCTTGTGCAGTCCTTTTTGAGCCTAAAAAATGGAAGTACCCTGTTGAGGGAAAGTAGTAATGCGCCGCAGGGATGCGCAGAAAAAGATTGCAATATGGAATTAAATCGTATAGTATATAGTAAGTAATTGCAAATTAAATTTATAGTTTATATAGTTATGGAATGATTCAGGAGGAAGAGAAAATGAATGCAAAACAACTGACCGCAGCAGAAACAATTGTGATGAAGTGTATCTGGGACGCAGACCATGAGATGTCACTGGCAGAGATCGTAAAAAATGCAAATGAGGGATACGGAAAAGAGTGGAAACCACAGACGGTATCCACATACCTTGCAAAACTCTGTATCAAAAATTATATCCAGATGAAACGTGTTGGAAGAACCATTACCTATGAAGTGCTGATCACGCAGGAAGATTATAAGAGCGAGCAGGCGAGGGAGTTTGTCGCATTCTGGAATAATGGTTCGCTGAAGCAGTTTATCACCGCTTTTTATAAGGATGAACCGGCTTCCAAAGACGAGATTGAGGAACTTCGGAATGCTATTGAGGAACTGGAAGAATAGTTTTAGGGTGAAAGAGGTTTATTCTTTTTGGATAAAGAGCATATGACACATGAGGAAAACAAGATGAGATATACAACGATTGTAAATGATAAAGTAGTATATGAAAGTTATTTTGCCTGTGTGTTTCACAGATAGCGTTTTATGGTGTAAGGAAAAAATGTCATAGGTGAAGTTACCAAAGTAAGATAGATCAGCAAATAGAAGGAGTGCAGAAAAAATGAAATTTAAAATAATTATAAATTATAAGTCGGTACGTGAATGTTATATGGCAATAAATCCGATGATTCGAAAAATTTTATATAGTTTTATCGGTACATCCTTAGTAATGTCAATTGTTTTTTATTGTTTTCACCAAATAGTTTTTTCAGCAGCATTTTTCTTGTTTATATTTGCGATTATTATTGAAAATCAATTCATTATGAGACATGACACCAAAATGATGATGGAAAAAATAGAAGACTTAACTCATACAAATGAACTTTGGGGAGAAATTGTATTTGAAGAGTCTGCATTAAAAGTAATTCCATATGGAAATACGGAGTCTGAGTATTCTATGGAATACAGTAGGTTTAAAGATTTTTACATACTGAAACATTATTGTGTCTTCGGGGATAAAAGAAAAATCGAGAAGGGACTGACGCAGGAAACAATCATCATTGATAAAACAGTTTTAACAGAAGCAGATATGCATAGTTTGATTTCCCTGATTCATGAGAAAATGCCACAGGTAAAAGTTCATGAGAAAGAAAGGAAAAACAATTGAAAAACATATATCGAACCAGAGCATTTGTGGAATTATTTTATAGAGTAAGGGATTTTCGCTACATGGCATTATACAGAGTTTTTGTCGTTGCCATACTATTTCTTTTTACATGTATGCTTCGAGTGAAATCCACTGAACTAATGATACAAAATATGTGTGTGGTTGTGGCAGCATTTATTGCGCCGACATGGTTGATTGTTCATAACTGCAGGATTGCGGCAATGCGTTTATGCAAAAAGTATAAGATGGAAAATGAATTTGGTAAAGTAAATTTTTTGCCTGATAGTGTAGAAATTAACGATTTTGATGTAGAAAGCAGGATTGTGGGGTATGAATCAATCAGTAACTATTACAAATTGAAACACTATTATTTTTTCCTGATAATTACAAACGAAGTGATTCCCATTTTTGTCGATAAAAAATCATTAACGAATGAAGAAATGGAGAAATTAGAACTTCTGGTGCAACAGAAAATGCCACAGTTGAAGAATCAGACTGCAAAAACGATAAAACAGAGATTTGCTTTTTATAATCTTCATTCTCAAGGAGACTTGTATGGTATGTGAAACGCTGATAAATAAAAAATTAATGTACAGATTGTATGCTGCCAGCCGTTTGACGAAAATATGCGTGCTCTTATTATTGATTTTGGTTAAACAGATGTTAGATATGGCATCTATAGAGTCAAATAAGAGTTCTTCATTCTTTCTCATAGGATTGAGCATTTGGGCAATCGTGGAGATTGTGGTGTATTTCGTTGACCAGAGGAGAGAAGCAGTCTGCATTTTGAAACAATATGATGTAAAGCAGTTTCGTCAGGTGGTATCTTTTGAAAAAGAAGTGATCAGAGTGACAAACGTAATCAATGATACAAATTTTGAAATTCCTTATGGCGAGATCAAAAAATTACGAAAGAAAAAGTATCTTCTTATTTTTCAGACAAAGGACCAACATATTATTATTCTTGACAAATTGCAAATGTCAATTGCGCAGCAGGATGAACTGCTTCGGATCATTCACAAAAAAATGCCGTGGCTGCGAGCCAGAGGATTAGCATAGTTTCAGGTTGGGAAAAGGAGTGAGGAATAAAATGGAGTTTGAATGCACAATTAATCGAAAAAGCGCAAAGGAAATATATAAAAAGACCGGGAAGAACGTTGGTATAACAATTATAAAAATCATTTTCTGTTTTCTGGCGATATGTCTGTTTCTTTTTTTGCTGATAAAAGATATTGCGATGATCTTACTGTTGGCAGGTTCCTTGATAGCAACGGTGATATTTTTAATCATTTATTATCAAAGACAACTTAATATGATCTGTCCCAAAAAGAAAGACGGCAGTAGTGAATACCTCCAAAAAGTGGCATTTCTCGAAGATGAAATTGCGGTATCAGGAGATTTGAATAATATTGTTTGTAAGATTGCATACAAAAGAATCAAAAAATATTATTCCAGCCAGCATTATTATATTTTTAAAACCAGAGGCGGATTACTCTTTTGTGTAGAAAAAAGCAAAATTTCGCCAGCAGACAGAGAAGAACTTGCAGAACTTTTCAGAACAAAAATGCCACAGTTAAAAATACCGTGGGAGTTGCAGCAAAGTATATATGGACGTTAGAAAATAAAAAAATATTCTGAATTTACAGAAATAGTCTGAAGAGGTACTGATTGAAGTTGTCCGGGAAAAAATGTCACAGGTGAAGTTACCAAAATAACGGTCAGGATGTGTTGAAAATGGAATTAAAAAAAGAAGCAATTCGTATAGTATAAAATATAAAATGAAAAATTAAATTTTGGGTTTATAAAACAAAGATTTAGGAGAAAATGAATGCAAACGAGGAATATGGAAAAGAGTGAAAACAATCATCAGTTTAAAATAATTTTTAATTACAATATATTTGATAAGTATTTTTCAAAAATATTTCCATGGTATAAGGCAGTGTATGGGGCAATAGTGTTTGGCGTAGGGATTTTGACCGTAATTTTTGAGAGATATGGTCAAAAAGGACAGGCAATATTTATGCTTGGAGGTGGAGTTTTTCTGCTCATTTTCTGGTATGCAGAAAAAAAGAAAGTCTGCAAAATGACGATAGAACGGTTTCAAGATCAATATGGAATCAGAGAAATCCATGGAAGCTGCATCTTTATGAATGAATATTTGTTATATCAAAGAGATTTCAAGCAGGAAAAGAAGATTTCATATGAGTCATTTCAAAAATTTTATGATTTGAAAGAGGTTTATCTTTTAAGGACAAAACTATATATGTCCATAAGCAAAGCGCAGGAACAGGCGGATTATTTAGGGTTTATCTTCATTGATAAAGAGCATATGACACATGAGGAAAGAGAAATATTTCTTGCGCTGATTCGGGAGAAGATGCCACAGATAAGAAACGGTAATAGATAATATTTGTAACTATAAAATTAAATAAAGAAGAACAGCCAATTATCATTGTGATGTGCAATCCCTGCTGTAACCATTTTACATAGGTTCCTGTTTCTCCTTTTTTTACTACCATAATTTTTCTCCTTTATGTGTGATACTTGATTTGCAAATCACTTATTAAGAAGCATATAGTTTGAGGAATAGAAAACAGAAAGGGAATTTTTTATTTGTAAGTATCAAGCTGTACCAATAACTGAAGATTCGCGTTTTCATATTCATTGAATACAGAGGAATCAAAAGTTTCCGAGTCGAATTCCGGTAAATACCAGAGCTGGCTCAAAAAATAAGCATTTAAGTCCTGATTTTTAAAAATGTATCCGTGTCTGGCATAGATTTCATTTTTTGCCAGATGAATGATTAACGGAGGGACATTGCTAAAGTCGGAAGCCTGATAATATCTTGTATCTGTAGCATAAATCGGGTAAATATTCATGGAAATATCCCGGACTTCCATTACATTTTCCATATATCGGACATACTCCGGGTAAAAGGAGCAGTAGTCGTGATAGGTGTTCCGTTTTTGGAGTTCTTCCAAAATCTGGCTTTCGTCCCAGTCATCGCTGTATTTCTGCAAAGATTGTTCCGGTAAATCGTTTTCTTTTGAAGAGGAGGCAGTTTCACTGGTTTCTGTTATCGCTTCATCCATTTGTTCTTCTGTTGATCCATAGTTGTTGTATTTTTCATAGTCAGATGTCTGGGTATCTGTCTCGGTGTCAGATGTTATATTTTCTGATAAAAGATCGTTTTTCGTATCAGCCGTATGACCGCAGGCAGCAATCAATATGCAGCATGGTAATAAGATGCAAACTAAAAATTTTTTTCTCATGGTTAATTTCTCCCTTAATTTAACGTATAGGTTGCTGTGCTTTATAGAAATTCTTTTTCATAAAGTTGTTAAAATACAGATGTTATCTTATCACATTTAGCTTTGGTCGTATATAGTTTTGAAAGAATAAAAAACTAAAAATATAGTTAATACTTTCTTGCATAAAAAAATAAAATACTGTAAACTGAAAATATAGTTTACAGATTTAAACATCATACACATTATCTTTAGCATATAGGAATATCTGGTTAAGTGGAAGATTAGTATAGGGGGAAAGCAGTATGAGCAGTAAAATCAAACAGTATTTTGCAAATAAAGAGAATCGTATCAAGTGCGGCATCACAGGCGGAACGATTGCATTGGCGGTCATTATTCTTGTAGGAATGGTGTTTATGGAGGAAAATGAAACTCAAAATAATTCCAGCGAAACTGTTTCACAGACGGAAAGTGACACGCAGACAGAAGAAGAGACAGGATATTCTTTCAACGCGGGCGATCTTTACGATATGCGGCTGGATGCACAGACAATCGAAGATTATTATATGAAATCTTGTGGCGACCAGTTCAATCTGTACACGATCGATGAGGATGGTGTGCTCTGGGGAAGTGGGCATAATGAGTATGCGCAGATTGGAGTTGGGTATGCGGACGAGGAATTTCATGAGAAAAAAAGTAAAATCGCGGAACACGTTGTGCATGTGGACTATTCCCAGAAAGACTTTGTTGTCTATCTGACGGAGGAAGGGAAACTTTATGGTCTTGGAAATGATTCTACCTATATGTTATTGCAGCATACAGAAATGCCAGTGGAAGATTTGGCATATCCGACAAAACGGTATGTCACCAGTCCGGCACTTTTGCTGGAAGATGTCAGTTATGCGAGGTGCGGACGTGATGATGTAGTTGCATTGAAAAAGGATGGTACAGTCTGGACATGGGGAATGATCTGGAATTATCAGAGTACGGGATATTGTATCACAATGCCACAGCAGATTCTGACAGATGTGAAGATGATCACAGGCGGATGGTTTAACCACGCCGCACTGAAGGAAGATGGAACACTCTGGACGTGGGGATACAACTTTAGTGGAAACTGCGGAACGGATAAAGCCACGATGATTGAAACACCGGTGCAGGTGGCAGAAGACGTGCAGCGCGTGTGGACAGGACTTTTGAATTATTCAGCCAAAGAGGATGATATTACCGATATGGAAGAATTCGGTAATGATTATGTGGATAATACGATCATTGAAAAAACAGACGGCACATTCTATGCATGTGGTATGGGTGTCGGCGACAAAAGTGTGGTATTGCCGCAATATTATGAAGTGTCGGAACTTGACACAGTCTGCTCATCAGAGTTTCTTCCGCTGGACTGGAATGAAGAAATGTTGAACAGGAAACAAAGAGAATACATCGAGCGAAAGGAGAGCCAGAGCGAGGAGGCTGTTCTTGCAAGAAAAAATGAAGCGTTATTGGAAGAGATAGACCAAAACTACGATATGGAGAAACTGAAACGCAAAGTTCCTCGTTTTTCGGAGGATGATAAGATCAATGAGACATATTATCATGCAATCAAAACACTGGATACAACGGGATTCCTGCCGGATGGAAGATATTGCTTTGTGGTAGAGCCGGATGGAAGAACGGATGTGGAACGGTTTCGAAAACAGCTGGAGTGTGCTCATGGTCCGATAAGAATTGCAGTGGCGGACGCAGATGGAGACGGTACAAATGAGTTGCTTATTTTGATTGATGGAGTTTGTATGGCAGATTTAGATGAATATGTCTATCGGTATTCGGAAGAAAAAAATGGTTTTGAACTTGAATTTGGATCTACAGCGGGATTTGATTATTATGAGAATGGGGTGATTAAGGCAAGTCCGCTGCATTCGATGTATAGTGACTATCAGGACGGTTTTTGGCCTTATACCATATATCAGTATGATGAAAACAAAAAGGAGTTTGTGGAGAAAGTAAGTGTAGATCAGATTACTAATGTCCCGATTAATTCTGATGTTTTCCCAAAGGAATATGATAAAGATAGTGATGGAAAAGTATATATTGTCGGTCAGGGAGAATCCGTTAAATATTTAGATGAACAAGAATATCTGGCATGGAAAAAACAGATTTTCTGGATGCCGGAGATGAAAATAGATTGGTGTGAATTAGGAAGCAATAAAGAGTTATTGGAAGAGATAGATAAAAATTATGATATGGAGAAACTGAAACGCAAAGTTCCTCGTTTTTCGGAGGATGATAAGATCAATGAGGCATATTATAATGCAATCAAGACACTGGATACAACGGGATTTCTGCCGGATGGGAGATACTGCTTCTGGTATTATGATGAACCGGAGAATTATTTGGAAACAAAGGAAAAATTAGGCGGATTTGGCATTGCAGTATGTGATGTTGACGTTGATGGAAAAAAAGAAATGTTGATCGGATTGAGAAAAGAGTTGAGTGAGCCGTATGGTGTTTTGATTTACAGATATAACGAAGAACAAAGAAAATTTGAGGTAGAGAATGGTTTTTCTTCCAGAATTAATTTTTATAATAATGGATATGTGGAAGAATATTGGACAATGCCAAATTATGATCAGCCTGCTTTCACGATATATCAATACAATCCGGCATTAGATACTTTTGAAAAAATGTTTTGGATTAATGGGATAGAGGACGTGGGAATTGATGATTACTTCCCAACAGAACAGGATCTAGATGGAAATGGAAAAGGGTATATTATGAGCGTTGATGGCAAAGAAACATATGTGGATGATGCTGCCTATCAGAAAATGATGGAACAGTATATTGATTTGAATAAACGAATTGATGTGGAATGGGTGGATTTTTTTGAGCCAGAGGATATGACTGAATAATCATGTCCTCTGGTGGCATTATAGAATGTTTACATATCTAATAGATATTTATAATATACTTCCGAATATCCCCTGCGTTTTGAAACATCAATATAATAATAAGAATTAAATTGATTTGGGGTTGCAGCATCATAACGATTAGATGTATCCCAGGAATATTTATAATGAGCATTTTCAACTTCTTCCCAGGAAGTATGATGTGTACATCTTTCATAATAAGCGATAATGCAATCTGCTGCAAGTAATGTACTATATACAATGGAATTATTGTATAAATTATTTAAAGCAGTGATGGCTTGGTTATCACAAAAAATACTATTGCTATTACACTCTTCGAAAAAGAAACTAATCTGTGTTTTACAGGATGTATAATCAAGATGATTTTGTGAAGCATAGTTTTTTAAATTATCTTTTCGATCAGCCTGCCATTGGAAAAGACCATAGGCACCTGTCAATGGGTCGAGACTTTCGGGATCAAACAAACTTTCTTTTTGAATGTTTCCCATAATTCCAGCGATGGCATAAAGATTTAATCCAGCATTTTTCAAAGTATTATAAACAACAAGCTGATTTGTTCCTTCATAAAAACAATGATTTTTAGCATCATAAACATCCGGTAAGTCTTTTTCATATTTGGCTACAAGATCTTCATTTACAGGAGCATAATCAATCTTTGGTTCCCAGATAAGTCCTGTTCTTCTTGGCGAAACAACACATTTATCTACGTCGATTCCATTCATTGTAGTTTCAAGGATTTGCTCATAAGCCCAATTTTTAGGCATAGGCTGTCCAATATTTCCTGTAAATCCACTGGACATATCTGCTACGAAACTGGATGTCACAAGTCTTTTTTCTGTTAATGCATTACATACAGCTCTTGGACCATAGACACCTACATTATAATATAATTTTAAAACAGAATTAATCTGACGGAAATAAGGAACAATACATTGTTCTATGGATTTTGTTTTTACATCGAAATCGACAGCAAAGTAGATTGTTGTATTAGAAGGAAATTTCAATTTTTGTGCGGCTTCCTTAGCTAATTCAGCATCTTTTAGTCCTTGATTTGATGAAAAATACGCTTCATGATTTCCAGATGTTTGATATATCGGAAAAACATGCATATTAGCATTATGAAATGCATTAAGTTCTTCTAAGGTAAGTGCTTTATCTTTTCCACCATTTGCATTTGTCAGGTATCTTCCAATATCAGTAATCCCCTGAGTAATAAAATTTTTTAAAGATGCTTCAGTTAATTTAGAAGAAGTATCCAGTCCTTTTACTCTGCGTGATGTGTCACCTTTGCTATTTAGCAGAGATGCCCAGGTATTCTGATCAACAGCACCATATGATTCTGGAATAAGACACATGAATTTTTGGAATTCTGTTACGGCAGAGGACATTGATTCATCAAATATGCCAGAAAAAGCTCCGGTATAGAAGTCATTAACAGTGAGTGCCCACTGCAGGAGCAGAGTAGATTTTGGATTGCTGGTCCCAGTAGCAATATTTAATGCAGGTGCTTTTGATTTGGTATTATTTCCCCATACACCATCGGGAGAGGATATACCCCATTCTTTCTGACAGCATTTGATAAGTATTTTGTGAGATTTCCTTTCCCAGATGCCATTAGGAGCTACTAAACCAAAGATAGAACTATATTTTTGGTTCATTGCTTTCTGAACCAGATGCTGGTAATAAGCCAGTGTGTTATTAGCACCAGAATAACGATAACCATCTGTATTCATGATTCCCTGTAATTTGACAGGAGTAATAATTCCAGTTTCATCTAAACCAGCGTCTTTCTCAAAGGATATGACAGCTTTTTTTACCAAGTTGCCAAAAACACCATCAATAGAACCTGCAGAGTATCCTTTGCACCAAAATGATCCTTGAATAATTTTTACAATGTTACTATGTGGAAATCCAGATTCAATTTGAGAAGGAAGCGCTTTTAAAGTGCCGTTTCCAAAAGAACCATCAATTGTTATATTTTTTCCGTAAACTTCATTTAACTCAATCTGAAGTGCCTGAATTAAACGTTTAAATGTTCCCTGCCCAGTTACACCATCTAATTCCTCATTGGTAAATGTAGTGAATCCAGTCTTTCCTTTATAGGTTTTATTTAACCATACTTGAGTTTCTTTTACCATTTCGTCAGCCATATTTTTTTCCTCCTTGATGGATTATATAATTCGGATAGTAGTCGCAGACATCTGAAAAAGTGCAAAATGTCTGCGACATAAATTTAATGATTAGATTACCAGCTTCCGTACATTGCGACAGAACTATGTCCTGATGCAGATGCTAAAGAAGTATCTACAAAACCGTAAGAAACATCATCCCCGGTTACGGGAATCCATACTCCTTTTGTATTTTCTACATAATTGATACCTTTCCAGGTAGGGTTTGAGTCACCTGATAGAGCTGTACGGCATGCAACCCGGCAATTTGCTGCTACATTTCCCCATGAACCACCACGAGCTTTGTATACAGAGCAGGATTTGCGCATCAGGAAAGTTAAAAAGGTTTCTTTACCAATTTTAACAGTTCCATATGGATAATCAGAGCAGAGGGTAATTGCCTTGGCAGGAGGATCAATAATATATCCACCGGATAATTTCCCGGCAGAATTTCTGAATTCAATACGGCAAAAATAGTCATCGCCACCCCAATTACAGTCATATCCAAATGCTTCGCGGTCGTAGAGAGTACCTATCTGTTTTGTCTTTTTGGTGTCAGAGTAAACTGGAATTTTTAATCCACTCTTGTTGATGCAAAAATAATTTGACATAATTTTTTCTCCTTTATGTGTGTGATATTTGATTTGCAAATCACCTATTAAGAAGCAAACAGTTTTCAAAATAGAAACAAGAAAATAAATTTTATTGTTATTTGGTTGCATGAAACAGAAAAATAATATAAACTAAAAAAATAGTTTCTAAAAATAAAATATCATGCTTATTACATCAAGGGTGATATTTTTATGACAGAAACTACAATAGATAAAGTACGTGCATATAAGAATGGTGACAAGTCAGCAATTGAAGCATTACTAAAGCAGTATGAACCATTAATTAAAAGTTATGCCCGGAATTTCGGAACACGCGAGATGGAAGATGCAGAGCAGGAATTAAGAATTGCATTGTATAGCGCAGTGGAGCAGATTGATCAGGTTGATATGGAAGCAAAAGTTGTGAATTATCTTGTGAAGGCTGTGAAGTCGCGATTCATTTATTTATATGGTAAGCATCGGAAAAGAATTGAATCTGAAACTGCTATATTGGAAGATATGGATTTTGAAGTGCATGAAAATGCGTATGAGGATATGATTTTTTATACAGATATGTCAGAGTATTCAAAGAAATTACCGGAACAGCAGAGAGTAATCCTTCAAGGGATTCTGACTGGAAAAGATGATAAAGAAATTGCAGCAGAATTAAATGTATCACGACAGTATGTGAACAGAATAAAGAAAAAGATGCTTTCAGGAGAAAACATCTTTTGATAGAGAGGGGTGAACCTACATGTCGTCATCTAAAGGTTTTAGTAATTTATAAGGTTCGATTTCCAGTGCGCGGGCTAAATCAAAAAATGTTTCCATAGAAAACGAACGTACCGTGTTGATGGACTCAATCTGACTTAGATACGAGGAAGTTAAATCAACTTTTTCTGCAAGCATGGCTTGTGTATATCCCATGCATCGGCGGTAGTGATTCAGATTTAATGAAATTGTATGATAATAATCAATATTTTCAAATTTGGGTTCGGATGTTTTTGAAGTATCTTTTTTTGACATATATAACTCCATGATGTAATATTCTTATTAACATTTGAAACAATAGATAGAATAACTTTATTTTTACATAATATAAATGAATGGATAGTTATATAATATTAACGGAAAATAAAAATATGATGAAAATAAAGATTGAGTATATTAATATTACTATAGACTTAGTTTTTAGAAGGATAAGTCAATGAAATAAATCAATATGGGTAGAGAAGACATTATCTGTGTATTTATGCAAGGAAATAATAGCCAGAAAAAGTAATTTATGGAGAAACACGAATGAGATGGTCAAATGAAATGTTCTATATTCTTCTGTTTAATTCATTTGCAGGTGCGATTGCTTATGGATTTTGGATGATAGCAAAAAGCGGTATGGCGAAGAAGAAAAAATTGAAATATGTGTATCCGATGCTCGGAATTGTGGAAGCTTTTTTCATTTTTCCGGTAATGTTTGTTTATCTGAAAGTATCTACGCATGTTCCTGGAAGTCATGGATCATATTATGGAACTTTATTTTTGCAGACACCGTTCATTTATATGGCAGAATGTTTGATGGCAGGGATATGGATTCTCGGTGTGATATTTTATTTAGGAAACTATATCAAGGAATATTGGAAATTTAAAAGTATTTTGAAAAAAAGCTTTGCATATGAGTTGCCGGCAGATGTATGCAGTGAAATTTTGCAGGAACTCAAAATGAAAAGGAAGATCACATTGTATCAGAACTATGCCGTGACTTCTCCAATTGTTGTTGGCTGGTGGAATAAGAAAATTATATTCCCGGTACAGGACTATGAGGAAAGAGAACTTGTAACCATACTTTATCATGAGTTAGTACATATCAGACAGCATATTTTGGAAATGAAAAAAATAGGGATTTTCTTAAAATTGATTTTCTGGTGTAATCCGATGATGAACAGTCTGTTACGAAATATTGATGAGTGGGGAGAAATTGCCTGCGACAGATATGTGTGTTATGAAACTGCCTATCCGTACACGGTAAAGGAATATTATACCGTTGCTGTGGATGGACTGGAACAGTCACATATCTGGATACCGCAAATGGTAACTGGATTTAAGAAAAAGAGTAATTTTAAAAGGAGATTATTGCAGATGAAAAATTACAGAAAAGAAAAGGAAATGAAATTTGTTGGAGGTGTTGCTTTAAGCCTTGTGCTGTGCGTTTTGTCAACAACAACAACCTTTGCAGCAGCAGAAGGATTTAAGGCTGGATATGAGAAGGTTTTTGATGATACGAAGGTGGAAGTTGAGGAAGAAATATCAGAAGATATTGAGTATGAAGAGGATTTTGACACTTCAAAAATAAAAATAGTATATGACGAAAATAGTGATGAGATATTGCGGGCTAGTGGTGATTTCGCAGAGCAAAAGTTAGGAAAAAATGAAGCAGCAAATTTGAAAAGTATTAGTATTACTGGAAAGAATATGATTACTATTTCACTTTCTGTTAACCCAACTGGAAATAAAGTAAAATATGGGCTCGTTACGCCAGACGGAAAATTAAGATATACATATGGCTCTGGTATGTGTTCGCATGCGTTTGAAGTGGGCAGTGCAGGAACATATAAAATTTATGTCGAAAATATTAGTTCATCTAGTATAACTGTGAGCGGGGGTTATCTTTATAACTAATGGTAGTTTCTATTCATGTAATAATCGTCTTCTTAATATTTTGAAAGGAGATGATGCATTTGGAACAGGCATTAATTGAAGCTGCAACCACGCAGGGAATCTGGGTTCTTCTTTTTGTTTCGCTATTTTTGTATACAATTAAAAATAATGAAAAATTAGTGGAAAAGCAGGATCAGAGAGAGGTAAATTACCAGAAACTACTTTCTGATATGACAGAAAAATATGCTGTTGTTGAGGATATTAGAAACAGCGTGGATGAAATTCAGAAAAAAATGGAACAGATTTCGATAGAACAAAAAGAATAAGAAAATATTGTTCTATATGGGGACAAATCACTTATTGCCAGCAAGTTGGGGATAAGTGATTTGGGTTCTAAAATGAAAGGAAGAAAATTTATGTGTGATTTAAATAATTTAAGATGCTTATATTTAGATATGAAAAAAGAAGGACAGACAGCAGTAACTTTTCAATGCAAATATAATAATAGATATTGTTTTTCATGTATTTTTATTGCAGATGAAGAGGGTAAAGTATTGTATATTTCTTCTCTTGGAGATAATAGTTTTACATTGAAAGTTAATGTAAAAAGTGATTTTAGTATTGATAAGTTTGGTCTCGATAAGGAAACATATGTTAAATTATGTGAATACCTTGAACTTAAATATAATCCTGATAATCCGTTCATTCCAAGGGAATTTATAATACAGTTAGATGGTGTTTTCCCAAAAGAATATAAAAAGGCAGAAACAAGGGAATGCATTCGTGCTATCTGTCAGGCAAATAATACGGATGAAGGAGATAAAATTTATTTTGCAGGATGGAGACATTGGACACAAAAGCATACGCAGGATGATAATATGGAAAAGAGTGCAATGTTGGTCGGATTTAGAAATGCTATGCGGCTTCAAAAAAATAATATTAGTTCTTGTTGGTCAGCTGATAAGGATGAAGAAGATTTATCTAAGTTAAATGAATGGATTGATTTATTAGATGAATGATAAAAAAATATAGTAAACAAAATAATATGGTATATATTTTTTATAAATCTGGAGATGCAGATAATAGTATCTCCAGATTTATGTTATTATTAGACTAATAAGACATCTGTTTGTAGAGACTTTTTGCAAGGTCATATGATAAAAAGGGGTTATTCAAAAGAGGCATATAATATTTATAAAAATGGAAGAGAGGGCGGATATGAATAAGGTACAGCAAAAGAAATGGATAAGTGTATTGGAAATGGGCGTATTTATATTAACAATGCTATCTATATGTATTTTGTACTCAGATGAAGATAAAAGAAACGTTTCAAAGAATGCAGCGACAACGGATAAAATGCAACAGAACACAGATAATGATCTTCCAGCCGATTTTCCGAAAGATTTATTTTTTAACAGTGGAGTTGGTGGTTGGCGGACGTATTTACGATTAAACAGAGATGGCTCATTTACAGGAGAGTATTCAGATTTTAACGCATATGCAGAGGATGATTTCCCCAAAGGAACGGTAACGATATGTGAATTTGAAGGTAAGTTTACGAATATTCAGCGGATGGATCAGTATCATTATACAATGTCTTTAGAAAAATTAGAGATATTGGATATTCCGGAGATGTGGATAGAAAATGGATACAGATTTCTAAAAGAAGATGAGCCATATGGTTTGGAAAATGGTGAGAATTTTACTTTATATATGCCAGAAACGCCAATAGAACAGTTGTCGGAAGATTTTCTGAATGGCGGCATTTGAGCCATATATAAGCAGATAGCACAGAACGCCAGAACCGACATTTGCCGGAACTGGCACTTTTTTTATCTATGGACTTATTTTACAGTCTCTTTATGAGACTTTTATACACATTTTGTTGTCTAATATATGTAAGATAAAAAAAGAAGAAAAGCGACTGTCTTACATTCACTGCGCGCGTGGAGAAAAGCATTATGAAAAAACAAACAGATGATCTTGTGAAAAGAGCGAAAAGGCATGAGTCGGAAGCTTTCACAGAATTAATGCAGCTTTATATGACGGATATGTATAAGGTTGCGTATGCAATTTTGATGAATGATGAAGATGCTGCCGATGCAATCGGAGATACGATTCTGATATGCTGGGAAAAAATGAATCAATTAGTGAAGATACAGTATTTTAAAACATGGATGACAAGAATCCTCATCAACAAATGCTATGATATCAGAAAGAAAAATCAGAATATCATTTGTTTGGATGAGTACGAGGAACCAGCAGCCTGCGATGAATATAATCTGGAATTAAAAGAGGCACTCGCAGCGTTAGATGAAAAATACCGAATTATTATGATTCTTTTTTACAGCGAGGGCTATCGTATCAGAGAAATTTCTGACATTTTAAAAATTCCGGAAAGTACTGTGAAAACACGTTTACAACGTGGACGGGAAAAGCTGGAAGTTTATTATAAGGAAAAATGAGGTGAGATTCATGTCAAAAAAAGTGAGTGAAATTTTAAATAGTGATATTCAAGTGCCAGAAATCGTTCAGAAAAAAGCAGATGTCGCCTTTTCACAGATTCAATCGGAAAGGGAAACTAATATGAGTAAGAAAAATTTAAAAGTAACAAAATTGTTTGCAGCAATGGCTGCCTGTGCATCGATTATCATTGTTGCATCCACAACAAACAACTGTCTCAACAGACCGCAGGAAGAAAAAGAAACAACAGTGGCTGAACATACAACAACAGAAAAAGAGAATATGTTTACCATGAAAGTAATGGCGGCACAGGCAGAAGTGACGGCACAGAAGCCTGTAGCAATCGCACAAAATGACAGGTTTGGTTATGCGATTAATGGGGACAGCGATATGAATACATCAAGTTATAAAATTGATATGCCACTTTACTGCGAAGGTGAGAATATAGAAAGTGTAACTTACAGTATCAACAAAGGATATTTTGAAATAAGTGAAAATATTACCGATGATTTTCAGAGTGCTGTCGAGAGCGGAAAGCCATTGGATGAAAATAGCAATGGGTATCTCAATCCAATTTTTGATGATAATGGAGAAATTGCCATGCAGCAGGAAGTAAACGATTTTGTTGAATACACAGTTTCCTATGAAAATCAGCAGAAAGAAGGAGTGTGGGTAACCTTTTGTAATGATGAAATTCCGTTTTCAGATTTTGACAGTATTGTAGAACAAAAGAAAAAAACACAGGAGGAAGTGGCAGCCGCATATCAAAAACTTGTAGATGGAGTGGTTATTACCTGTACTGCAAATTATAAAGACGGCACAAAAAAAGGAGTAAAAATTAATGTTGGAGCTGCAGCGCTGACTTATGAAGAAATCGGAATGAACGTGGACGGAATGACTTTACAAGTAGAAGGAGAAGATAAAGTAGAGCTTCAGCCAACAGATAAAAGAGCAGTTTTTACGTTTGAATTGCAGCCATGACAGATAAAATCAGTATTATTTTTTAACAGTGGAGCTGGTGGCTGGCGGACGTATTTGAGATTAAACAGTATTGAAAAAGATATATATTTATTTTATAATAAATAAAACTAAAAAAATAATTTCAATATTATAAATGAGGCATGAATATGAAAAAAGGTATTAGAAGATATTTCATAATCTTGATTGTAATAATAGTATGTATTGTGACATTGGTGGACTGCACCAATACTCAGACGAGACAGGAAGAAAGAACATCTGCTAGTCATTTGATTATAAATTGGGAGAATGAAGTTCAGATTTTTGATGCAGATGCAATGGAAAATACTGGAATGGTTGAAAATATAGAGGCGCTTGCCTGGATTGCACCACGAGGCGGAGCCGGGATTAACACAGTGGGTATTGAACAAGTACAGTCACAGAATGAATACATTGTAGAAAGCAGTCAGTATCTGAATCAGGATAAAGAAATCATTAATACCGAAGGATTTGATACATGGGTAAGGGTTGTACAGGAGCAGGTGATGCCCGCAAAAGAAACATCAGAGACAGGACATGGAGACTATCTGATCTATAAACACGGAGATAATGGATATCTGGCAATACAGTCTGGCGAAGATCGCACAAAGTGGACAGTCTGGGAATTACCGGGTTATGGGGAGTGGCTGGATAAGGAAGTAGCAATGTTTATAAGAATGGTAACTGGATTGTAAAAAATTAAAAAAGAGTTTACAAAAATCAATAAATTTTCTTCTTAATTATTAGAATAATATTGGATAAGAAAGAAGAACATAGAAAATGCTTCTTATGCGTTGAAAAACAAAGCAGATTCTATTATGATAAAGGGGAAACATGATTGATAATATGGTAAACTTGCAATGATTTTATACAAGCAATATAATATTGATAATGAATTTAACTAATAATAGTATAGCTGAGTAATATAAAATTATTAAGGTGGAAGAATAGGAAGTAATATGAGACTAATTTTAGAAAATGTTGGAAAAGTGCAAGAAGCAGATATTAAGTTAGATGGAATAACGTTAATTGCTGGAGAAAACAACACAGGAAAAAGCACAGTAGGGAAAATGTTATTCTGCATTTTTGAATCTTTTTATAAAATAGAAAGGCAGATAAGTCAAGAACGGATTAATACAATAGGACGTCATATTGCCAATTTTTATCATGAAACCTTTAATCGTGCAGGAAGAAAGTATTCTGTACATGATCTCGCAGCGGAATTTGTGCACAATAAGGAGCAGTATGTTGGAGATTCCAGAATCATTAGAAAAGCAATTGAAAATTTTTTTGAAAATCGAGAAATAAATTTTGATGCAATTGCATATCAGGATACATTAGAGCAATTAGCAGACAAAATCTATTCTGTCCTATTTATTGAAGATACAGAAATACGCAGGGCAATTTTGCAAAGAACATTGGACTCTGAATTTGGAATGAAAATAGGATTTTTAAATAATGAGAGTAATTATTCAAAAATTCAGCTGGAAATAAGAAACAGCAAGATCGAATTTGAAGTGATCAATAATGAAAACATAAATATTATACAGGATATGAGTTTGAATAAGGAGATTATCTATATAGATGATCCATTTGTATTAGATGATTTACAAGATTTATTGCCATATCGGAGTGTTTATGGTTTGAATCATAGAGACAGTTTACTGGATAAGATTGTAAGGGTTAAGGATACAAGAGATTTTGGTGCTCTGGATGAAATCTTGGTAAATAAAAAACTTGAGCGAATTTTTGAAACAATGAATGGTATATGTGATGGAGATTTAACTGTATCGGAAGATGGAGGAAACTATAGTTATAGAACAAGTGAACTGAATGGTACACTTGAAATGTCTAATTTATCAACTGGAATAAAAAGTTTTATTATTTTAAAAACACTATTAAGAAATGGAAGTATTAATGATAATGGTGTAGTAATATTAGATGAACCAGAGATACACTTACATCCTGAGTGGCAATTAAAGTTTGCAGAAGTTATCGTATTGATTCAGAAAGAATTTGGTGTAAATATTTTGTTAAATACACATAGTCCTTATTTTTTAAATGCAATCGAGGTATATGTAAAAAAATATGGGATTGAAAAGAAATGTAAATTTTATCTGACAGATGACAATGAGGGAAGAACCAATATTAAGGATGTAACAGATCAGACAGAACTGATATATGAAAAGTTGGCTAGACCATTACAGGATTTGGAGAATTTGGAGTATAGCGATGGAAACACGATATGATAAATTTGAATTTTTTAAGAATAGTTTATCTTCATTAAAAGAGACATCTAAAGATTCAGACAGCAAAGAGATCAGTTATATGACAGAATCAGATTTGCAAGTGGTAAATTTTGATAAAGTAAAAGAAAAATATGCAAAAAAATTAGGAGTATCAGAGACACCATGTTCGAATGATGCTCTTTATTTATCAGAAGCAGGCAATTACTATTTTATTGAGTTTAAAAATGGAAAAATACAGAGTAATGTAATTTATAATGTATACAATAAAATATATGATAGTTTGTTGATATTTACAGATATAGTAGATGAGAGGGTTTCATTTTGTAGAAATAATGTAAATTTTATTTTAGTTTATAATGAAGAAAAGAATCCCAATAACACTGACGTAAAAGAGGATAAATCTCGAGTAGCAATTGGAAAGCATTTTATGAAAAAGGGTGGAAAGAGATTTGTGCGTTTCAACCTTGAAAAGTTTGAAAAGTTATATTTTCATGCTGTATATACATATACAGAATCCGAATTTGAACAGGAATTTGTACAAAAATATAGTATAAATGATTAGTGTCTGCTGAACAATAAGGTATTAACGCACCGGATTATGACGTGCAGAAAATATATCAATTACTTTTGAAAAAAAACACACAGGACAGCTTAATATAGGAGCTGTCCTGTGTGTTTTTTCAGATCTTAGATGAAAAACCTAAGAATATTAATACTTTTTTTAATATTTCTATGAAATCATCCAATAAGAGAGTGAAACAGTTTTTCTCTCCGCATTGCGGTGATTTTATGTCTGTGCCGGAGGAGTCTTTCTTCATCTGAGCGGTATCAGGTAAAGAACTGTTGCCGGATACATTGGCAGATCCGGCTGTAGAAGCAGTTTCGGAAACCGGATCTGCCACAGTATCTGTAGATGAACCATCAGTGTTTGTATTACCTGATGCCGGTGGTACAGGTGTGGATGCCGGTGGTACCGGAGCTGGTGGCGCCGGGGCAGAATCTGAAATTACAGAAAAATCTGCCGTTGCCGTTCCGGTTGTTGATACAATGGCAATGCGGTGAGTTCCTTCGGAAAGACCGGCAAGGAAGGATGGAAGTAAAGTTATGATAGTACTTCCGGAGCGGGCAGTATAGTCTCTGTCCCTCACTAATTCAATATTATCTACCATTACCCGGACAAAGGTATCAAAGGATGCATCTGAACGAAATACTGCACCGGAGTGATTGTCCGGATTTTTACTCACTTCTGTTTTGTCACCTTCCAGCATGACCGGTGGCTTATCAGGAACCACAGGCGGTATTTCCGGTTCCGGTTTTCCTTCAGGTGGAGTGACTGGTAATTTATCAATGACCTCACCAGCTTCTACTATGGTATGACAATCTGTACATACCAGATCACCGGTATATCCGGTTTCCTCCTGTGTTGGCTCTTTAAAGCCCTGTCGCTGGAGATTCAAATGGCATGTTGGATCTATTTCTCCGTATTCCTCCCTACATTCTTCACAGACGGCTTTTTTCGTGCAGGTCGCCTGTCCACCGGAATGGACATGTTGTTCCATTTCCCCTTCGATTTGAAAGGTAAGGACTTCCCCTTCTATAGCAGTGACAGTCACTTTGAGTTTGTCTGTAACCTGAAGCGAATCATTTAAGCCAAGGGCTGCATCAGATTTAGTGGATTGTGTACCGCCCATAACTTCCAGTGCCCAATTTCCCGGTTTTCCATTTAGATTGCTTGGAAAGCGGATGTCAGGTTGTGCAAGATAACAGACTAAACCGGATTTTATGTTTGATGTTTCTGAATTGGTCAGCTGCTTCTCTGACTTATCATATTTGCTGCCATCTGTTGAGAAGTTTCTGTATTCCAGATACAGTGTCCTGTTCAGTTCCGGAATGCCTGCTTTATATCCGATACAGTCGTCAGTACCGGTGGCTGTGCCGCTGAGCTTTACTTTGTATTTACCCGGTTCTGTGATCGTCTTTAGAGTACTATGGTCTGTCCATCCCAGAGCCTCTTTTTCTTTGATCGAAAGTCCCTGTGGAACAGGTGAGATGGCATTTGCCATGGCAGACATGAAATAAACCGGCGTTTGATTTGACGAATTGTATAAATCCAGCAGACCAAATATATGCCCCATTTCATGGATCGGAGACTTCAATGAAACGATCGGTTTTTGATCATTGTTTGCCATATACAGAGTTGAGTAGTTATTTATGACCTGTACATAATATTGGCTTTGAAGCATCCTGCCATCGCCAAGATTGATCTCCACGTAGTCTGCATAATCCTTATAGTTCCAAAGCGGATCAGAGCGGTTTATCACAATATTTTGTGTCGTGTTTTTATAGATAACAGTAATGGAATCAATCTTTCCATCCCGGTTTTTGTCAAGATCCTCATAACTGTATGTCTGGCTGCCATTGTAATTCGTAATGGGGTTTCCATCCTGGATCGCCTTGTTTATGGCATCAGACCAATCGGTGCGCAGCTCGTACATACGGTAGGCTTTTTCACCACTTGTTTTATAACCGATTGGATTATCTGCACTGTAACCGGCATAGTAACCGCGCTCATGTTTTAACTGTAGGGAACCGCCGTTATCAAACAGATAAAGACTATTCATGCGCAATTTGTCTGAGGACGCATTCCGGTAGTAATCGCCTACGGAATAATAGGCAGTGTTATAGGAATTGTCTATGATCTCCCGCACAGAGACACCTTGATAAATATCATTCACAAATTCATTCTCATCTGCAAATCTGGCAAATACGATTAAATTTGTAAAGTTTGGATCAGAAGTCTGTTCTGTATTCCCGGCAGCTGCGCCCTTTACGGACAGAGAGCTAAAACCGACATTCAGCAGCAGACACATGGATATCAGCAATCCGAAAAATGTACATATTTTTTTCATACATATTCTCCTGTTTGTCGTTGAATGTTGCATAGGTTTTTATAGTTTCTGGAAAAAAGGCGTAGAGCCGTTTTTTATTTCTTAAAATTTGCTCTTTTTCTTAAAGTCGGGTCCAAAATTCTCTTACGGATACGAAGAGATTTCGGAGTAACCTCCAATAACTCGTCGACATCGATGAAGTCAAGTGCCTGCTCTAAGCTTAAAATCTTAGGCGGAACTAAAGTCAATGCTTCGTCAGCGGAAGAGGAACGTGTATTGGTAAGGTGTTTCTTCTTACAAACGTTTAACTCGATATCCTCGTTTCTGGAGCAGGAACCGATGACCATACCTGCATATACTTTTTCACCAGGTCCGATGAATAAAGTACCGCGGTCCTGTGCAGAGAACAGACCGTAAGTGACGGATTCACCGGATTCGAATGCGATCAGCGAACCAAGCTGACGGTAAGCAATATCTCCGCGGTAAGTATCATAGCCATTGAAAATGGTGTTGATAATACCATTACCTCTGGTATCGGTCATAAATTCGCCTCTGTAACCGATCAGACCGCGGGATGGGATATTGAACTCAAGTCTTGTATATCCGCCGGTCAGAGGTTTCATATTGATCATTTCACCTTTGCGCTGGCTTAACTTGTCGATAACAGCACCGGTATACTCATCCGGAACATCGACATAGGCAAGTTCCATAGGTTCTAATTTCTTGCCGTTTTCGTCTGTGTGATATAATACTTCAGCCTTACTTACGGCAAACTCATATCCCTCACGACGCATATTTTCAATCAATACAGATAAATGTAATTCACCGCGGCCCGATACTTTGTAGCTGTCCGGGGAATCGGTCTCTTCTACACGAAGGGAAACGTCTGTATTTAACTCGCGGAATAAACGGTCTCTTAAGTGGCGGGAAGTGATAAACTTTCCTTCCTGACCTGCCAATGGACTGTCATTTACGATGAAGTTCATGGAAAGAGTCGGCTCGGAGATCTTCTGGAATGGGATCGCAACCGGGTTCTCCACAGAACAGATCGTATCACCAATGTGAATATCAGCAATACCGGAAATAGCAACGATGGAACCAATATTTGCTTCTTCGACATCTACCTTATTTAATCCGTCAAATTCATATAATTTGCTGATGCGGACTTTTTTCTTCTTGTCAGGATCGTGATGGTTGACTACGACCGCTTCCTGATTTACTTTCAGGGAACCATTGTCGATCTTACCGATACCGATACGTCCAACGTATTCATTGTAATCAATGGTACTGATCAGTACCTGTGTCGGTGCTTCCGGATCACCTTCCGGAGCAGGAATGTAATCTAAAATGGTTTCAAATAATGGTGTCATATCTTTTTTGTTGTTTACAAGGTCGTGGATTTCACGAACGGCATAACCGTCTCTTGCGGAAGCAAAAAGGAATGGGCAGTCTAACTGCTCGTCAGAGGCATCCAGATCCATAAATAACTCTAATACTTCGTCCACAACTTCGTTTGGACGGGCTTCCGGGCGGTCTACTTTATTGACACAGACGATAACCGGGAGTTTTAAATCCAGAGCTTTCATCAAAACGAATTTGGTCTGAGGCATAACACCTTCAAATGCGTCAACGACAAGGATAACACCGTTTACCATTTTAAGGACACGCTCTACCTCGCCACCGAAATCGGCGTGGCCAGGAGTGTCGATGATGTTGATCTTTGTTCCTTTGTAAGTGATCGCTGTATTTTTGGAGAGGATTGTGATACCACGTTCCTTCTCAATATCGTTGGAGTCCATGACACGTTCAGCAACTTCCTGATTCTCACGGAATACACCACTCTGTTTTAAAAGTTCATCGACCAGTGTTGTTTTGCCATGGTCAACGTGGGCGATGATTGCTATGTTACGTACGTCTTCACGTTTCTGTTTCATAAAAAATCTCTCTTTCTTCTGTGCGGAAAAGAAATTATCTAGAAATAAATCCTGTCTTTTCCTATTAATATAGCTTATAAATTAACTCGAACCCATATATTCTATCACAATTTTATGAGAACGCAAGTAGGCAGCAATATTTTTTTTCAAAACAATATAAAAAACTTATCGACAAGTTACACGAAATTTTTTCTGGAAGGAAATGGTAAAACCATAGTTGTCAGGCAAATCACCGGTCGATTCCGGTGATAAGAGGAAGGGAGAAAAAATTCATGGCAGATAAAATTTTTGAAAATAACCAGGTGTCAATTGTGGGAGAGATTGTTTCTGATTTCAGATTCAGCCACGAAGTGTATGGAGAGGGCTTTTATGTGGTAGATGTCGCAGTCAACCGGCTGAGCAATTTTATGGATTACATACCACTGATGATCTCAGAACGGCTCATTGACGTGAATGAGGACTATATTGGTCAGACCATATATGTTATGGGACAGTTCCGGTCATTTAACCGGCACGAGGAAAAAAAGAACCGTCTTGTTTTATCCGTTTTTGTAAGGGAACTGGAATTGTTAGATGAGATCGACGAGGATATGAAGACGAACCAGATTTTTCTGGATGGCTACATCTGTAAAGATCCGATTTACCGGAAAACACCGCTTGGAAGAGAGATTGCAGACCTTTTGATCGCGGTGAACCGTTCTTATGGAAAATCAGATTATATTCCATGCATCTGCTGGGGAAGAAATGCAAGGTTTGCATCCGGGTTTGAAGTCGGAGGGCATGTTCAGGTATGGGGACGTATCCAGAGCAGGGAGTATGTGAAAAAACTGAGCGAGACAGAGACAGAAAAGCGCGTGGCATATGAGGTTTCTGTGAGCAAAGTGGAATTTATCGAAGACGAAGAGTAGATGTTAACAGGGAAATTATTCCTGAGAGTAGATATTGACAGGGAAATCGTGCATTGACAATGGAATAAGATGGTGTTATGATTTACGCAATGAAAATATTGCTTGGTAGAGGTCGCGTGCTTTATGAGTCGCTTTTTGGATGTATCAGGAACAGTTGATAAGAAGCAAAAGGAAAGTACGCCGAAAGGGTATGCAGCCTGAAGGCATATTACTTGGGCATAAAGTGAAGAACTTTATGACTGTCATCTGAATGGAGATCATTTGAGATGGGGAGCTATCAGATTCTAGGCAGATCTGCAAAGATGCAGAATGCGTATAATATTAGAATTTTGAGACCGGCTCGTCAGCCGGTCTTTTTTTACTTTACTGTAGCAACATTTTTAACAAAAAAAAATGCAGTGCGTATAATGACGATAGGAGGAGAATGCAATGTCTATTTTTAAAGGAGCAGGTGTAGCGATCGTCACACCGATGAAAGAAAACGAAGAAGTCAATTACGAAAAGTTACAGGAACTGATCGAATGGCAGATCGACCAGGGAACAGATGCGATCATCATTGCAGGAACGACAGGAGAGAGTTCCACACTGACCATGGAAGAGCACAGTAAAGTGATCAAAGCAGCAGTAGAATTTGCAAAACACCGTGTACCGGTTGTGGCTGGTTCCGGTTCGAACTGCACAAGAGAAGCTATTTATCTGACACAGGAAGCAGAGGAAGCAGGAGCGGACGGAATCCTTGCAGTGACACCTTATTATAATAAATGTACACAGGGCGGTCTGGTACGTTATTATTCTGAAATTGCAGAGTGTACAAAGTTACCGATCATCATGTATAATGTACCTGGAAGAACCGGATGCAATATTCTTCCGGAGACAGCAGCAAAGATTTTTAAGGAAGTTGAAAATGTAGTAGCAATCAAAGAGGCGACAGGAAGTGTTGCACAGGCATCACAGTTAATGTATTTGACCGATGGCAGGATCGACCTTTATTCCGGCGAGGATGGAATCGTAGTTCCGCTTATGGCGATCGGTGCGATCGGAGTGATCTCTGTATGGTCAAATGTTGCACCTGCCAAAGTACATGGCATGTGCCAGAGCTTCTTTGACGGAGACTTACAGACTGCAATGAAGATACAGAGAGAGGCACAGCCGCTTGTCAGTGCATTATTCTCAGAGGTCAACCCGATTCCGGTGAAGAAAGCGTTAAATCTCATGGGAAAAGAAGTCGGAACACTTCGTTCTCCTTTGACGGAGATGACCGATGCAAATGCAGCTGTTTTGGCAGATGCAATGAAAGCATATGGCATTCTGGATTAATATAATGGAATGTACGCTTGGCGAGTATTCTATTATCATGAAAAATTGGAGCTGTTTCACAGCTCCTTTTTATGTATTATAATATTGTATAACTGCGAAACTCATGTAAAATGTAAATTTAGAATATGAAGATGAAACAAAAGCTTGAGAAAACACTGGGTGAGCCAAAATCGAACAAGTTCGATTGGTTCTTGCTTGGCAGACATGGCGTTAGCTATGGCTGGCATGCTAGTACCGTTGCGAGCGACACGTAGCGAAAGCGTGTTTTCGAAAATTTTGTTTTATCTTCATATCCTTTCATTGTATAAAGTTGAGTTTTGCAATTCACTATATATCAAAAAACAACGAAGATACGAAAGGCAGGACTTAGGATTATGACAAAAGTAATTATGCATGGATGCAATGGAAAAATGGGACAGACGATCACGGCGATGTGCAAGGATGATCCGGAAATTGAGATCGTGGCAGGCATAGATCTGTATGACGGGATCAAAAATGATTATCCGGTATTTCCGAATATCTCCGTCTGCGACGTGAAGGCAGATGCAGTGATTGATTTCTCAAATGCAAAGGCAGTGGATGATCTGCTCATCTACTGTGAGGAAAAACAGGTGCCGGTTGTATTGTGCACGACCGGTTTGTCTGAGGAACAGCTCGCAAGAGTAAAACAGGTCAGCGGACATGTGGCAGTCTTAAAATCAGCCAATATGTCACTCGGCATCAATATGCTGATGGAACTTTTGAAAAAGGCGGCTTTAACGCTTGCACCGGCAGGTTTCGATATGGAGATCGTGGAGAAACACCACAATCAGAAATTGGATGCACCGAGCGGAACGGCTCTGGCTCTGGCAGACTCCATGAATGAGGCTTTGAATGAGAAGTATGCCTATGTTTATGACAGAAGCCGGGAGAGAAAGAAGAGAGAGAAATACGAGATCGGAATTTCCGCAGTGCGCGGTGGAAATATCGTGGGAGAGCATGAAGTGATCTTTGCAGGACAGGACGAAGTGATCGAATTTAAGCACACGGCATATTCCAAGGCAGTTTTTGCCAAGGGAGCAGTGCAGGCGGCAAAATTCCTTGCAGGAAAGCCGGCAGGATTTTATGATATGAGCGATGTCATTCGGGCGCAATGATGAATGAAGTATAAATCAGTACACAGAATAAAAACAGGATGGTGACGGATGGAACAGACGGATCTACGCTATTTAAAAAGTCTTGCAAAACAGTATCCGACCGTGGCGGCAGCCGCTACAGAGATTATCAATTTACAGGCGATCTTAAGCCTGCCGAAGGGAACGGAACATTTTATCACGGATATCCACGGAGAATATGATCAGTTTCAACATGTATTAAAGAATGGTTCCGGAGCAATCAAGAGAAAGATCGAGGACGAGTTCGGGAATGCCATCAGTCAGGCAGAAAAGAAATCGATCGCCACACTGATCTATTACCCGGAACAGAAGATGGAGCAGGTGATAAAGACCGAGGAGAACATGGAGGACTGGTACAGGGTCACATTGTACCGTCTGATCAGGATCTGCAAAGGAGCGTCTTCTAAGTACACCCGTTCCAAGGTGCGCAAGGCGCTTCCGAAAGATTTTGCCTATGTGATCGAGGAACTTCTGACCGGAAGACCGGATGTATCCGATCAGGAGGCATATTATAATGAAATCATCCATTCGGTGATCCGGACAGGCAGGGCAGCAGAACTTGTGGTGGCATTCTGCAACCTTATCCGCAGACTTGTGGTGGATCATCTGCATGTTGTCGGCGATATTTTCGACAGAGGACCGTATCCAAACCTTATTATGGATACATTAATGTCACATCATTCCGTGGATATCCAGTGGGGAAACCATGATATCTCGTGGATGGGTGCAGCAGCGGGCAATCCGGCACTGATCTGCAACGTGATCCGCATCTCCGCAAAATACGGCAATCTGAATCTGCTGGAGGATGGATATGGGATCAATCTGGTGCCGCTTGCGAGACTGGCAATGAACCGTTATGACAAGGATCCATGCAGTTGTTTTAAGCTGGATTACCGGGAAGAGGAATATGATGTCCGGGATGCAATGCTCGATGAGAAAATGCACAAGGCGATCGCCATCATGCAGTTTAAGCTGGAAGGACAGATGATCGTGGGACACCCGGAATTTGGAATGGAGAATCGTTTGCTGCTCGATAAGATAGACCTCGCAGCCGGTACGGTCCTGATCGAAGGGAAGAAATATCCGCTCCGGGATCTGAATTTTCCAACCATTGACTGGGAACATCCGTATGAGCTTTCGGCGGATGAGGCAGATGTGATGGAACGTCTGACTGCCGCATTTTTAAATTGTGAAAAATTACAGAGACAGGTGCGTTTTCTTTTTACCAAGGGAAGCCTGTATCATGTATACAATGGAAATCTTCTGTATCACGGCTGTGTGCCGCTGAATGAGGATGGCTCTTTTACCAAAGTCAATATTTACGGCACGGAATATGCCGGAAAAGCGTTGTACGATGTGTTAGAAAGCTACGCCAGAAAAGGTTATTACGCCATTGACCCGGAAGAGAAGAAAAAGGGATCAGACATTCTCTGGTTTATCTGGGAAAATAAAAATTCACCGGTGTTTGGCAAAGATAAGATGACAACGTTCGAGCGGTATTTTGTGGCAGAGAAAGCGACACATGTGGAACCGAAAAATCCGTATTACCGGCTGCTGGAAAAAGAAGAGATCGTAAATGCGATCCTCGCAGAGTTCGGACTATCCGGCCAGGAGGCGCATATTGTCAATGGACATATCCCGATTGAGGCAAAAAAAGGAGAGTCCCCGGTGAAGTGCGGGGGCAAGCTTCTCATCATAGATGGCGGCTTTTCCAAGGCTTATCAGCCAAAGACTGGAATTGCCGGGTACACATTGATCTACAATTCATATGGACTTGTGCTGGCGGCGCATGAGCCGTTTGAATCCGTGGAAAAAGCAGTTTCGAATGGGAATGATATTGTATCACATACGATTCTGGTGCAGCATGTTGTGAGACGGAAAACGGTTGCAGACACAGATAATGGAAAAGTGATGCGGGAAAATATCCGTGATCTTGAAAATTTACTTCAGGCATATCGTGAAGGAACGATTGTAGAAAATCCTTAAAAGTGTTATACTACATTTATCTTACCATAATTTACCAGAGTAACATATGGTCTGGAATAATATGATACCAAAGAAGGGAGTTTTTTATGAAAAAGAAAGTAATACAGATTTTATCCATTGCATTGTGCATGGTGCTGTTGTCCGGAAGCACTGTCACGGCAAATGCAGCAAAGAAATCATCGAATACAGGTGCATATCAGGCAGTATTTGATGCAGAATATTATTATAATTCCAACCCGGATCTTCAGGCGGCGTTTGGATATGATGCACAGAAGTTATTCAATCATTTTGTATCTTCCGGCATTTATGAGGGAAGATCAGGCTGCGCTAATTTCAATGTTGCAATTTACAGAGCCAATTACCCGGATCTTCAGGCAGCATTCGGCAATGACCTTGCATCCTACTGTGCCCATTATGCGGCAAACGGTGCAGCAGAGGGAAGAAATGCAACGACACTGATCTCGGCTGGAGAGGGAGCACAGGCAGCGATTGTCCGTGGTTCCTGCACAACAAAGTTTGATCCGAGAGCTTCCAGAGCAACTAACATTGCAGTGGCAGCTTCCAGAATCAACGGTGTAGTCATTCAGCCAGGGGAAGAGTTTTCCTTTAACAAAACAATCTTGCCAAGAACGGCAGCAAACGGTTATGTGGAAGCGCCAATTTATGTGAGTGGTAAACATTCCACAGGAACAGGCGGAGGTATCTGTCAGGTATCTTCTACCATGTATTCTGCAATGTTAAACGGAGGAATCCCGGCGACTGAGCGTCACCCACATTCTCTCCCGGTTCCATATCTTCCAGAAGGCAGAGATGCGACAATTGCAGGTAATTATTACGACTTAAGATTTGTGAATATTTATAATACGCCATTGCAGATTTCAGCAGTAGCAGATTTAAGAACCGGTACAGTCAGTGTGACATTGATCCAGCAGTAATTTATAAGAAAAATAAGAAAAGCAAAATACGAAACTTAAGTTTATTAGGTTTCGTATTTTGTTTTCACGGAAAAGGGGGATTACGATGAACGGAAAAAAAGTTATGTTAACAATCCAGGGGGAGAAAAAAGAGTATCCGGCAGGAACAAGTTTTTTGCGCATTGCGCAGGATTACAGCGATGCGTATCAGGATGATATTGTTCTGGTATTGTACAATAGGAGACTGCGGGAATTAAATAAGTGTGCAGATGGAGACGGAACCGTAGAATTTCTCACAACCGCAGACAAGACAGGAAAAAAGGCGTACCGCAGGAGCGTGACACTTTTAATGCAGAAAGCAGTTTACAATCTCTGGGGAAAAGGGAATATATCGGTTCGTGTGAAGTATTCCATCGGGCAGGGATATTACTGTGAACTTGTGAAGAGAGAGAACAATACAGAGGAAGTTGTGAAAGTATCTGAGACAGAAATCCAGAAATTAAAGAATGAGATGTATCAGATGGTAGTTTCCGATATTGAGATCCACAAGGAGAGCATCAATACAGATGACGCCGTGACACTGTTTCATGACCTTGGAATGACAGACAAGGAAAAACTGTTCCGTTATCGTAGAAGTTCCAGAGTCAATATTTATGAGCTTGATCATTATATGGATTATTTTTACGGATTTATGGTGTCGTCAACCGGATATCTGCGCTATTATGATGTGATCCCTTATGCGGATGGATTTATGCTTCAGTTCCCGGATAAGAATACGAAAGAGGTTGCACCGTTTGTTCCGGCAGAAAAACTGTTCCACACGTTAAAAACATCCAGAGACTGGGGAAAAATGCTTGAGATCGATACGATCGGAGCCTTAAATGACGCAATCGCAGCCGGAAAAACACAGCAGATGATACTGACACAGGAGGCATTGTTTGAGGAGCGAATCGGAAGACTTGCCGAGGAGATTATTTCAGCAAAAGACCGGAAGTTCATTATGATCGCAGGACCATCCTCCTCAGGAAAAACAACGTTTTCCCACAGACTGTCCATCCAGCTGGCTGCAAAAGGACTGAATCCGCATCCATTTCCACTGGATGATTATTACAGGAACCGGGATACCTGTCCGAGGGATGAGAACGGCGAACTGGATCTTGAGTGTCTGGATGCGCTGGATGTGGAATTATTCAACCATGATATGAATGAACTGCTGGCAGGAAAAACGGTCAATCTTCCTATTTTTAATTTCAAAACAGGTAAAAGGGAATACAAAGATAAGCTTATGACACTTGGAAAGGATGATGTGCTAGTCATCGAGGGAATCCACGGACTGAATGATAAGTTGTCCTATTCCCTGCCGATTGAGAGTAAGTTTAAGATTTATATCAGTGCACTGACGCAGTTGAACATTGACGAGCACAACTGTCTGCCAACTACTGATGGAAGACTGATCCGGCGGATTGTCCGCGATGCACGGACACGCGGAACCTCTGCAAAGGAAACCATTGCTATGTGGGATTCTGTGCGCAGAGGGGAAGAAAAGTATATTTTCCCATTTCAGGAAGGTGCAGATGTGATGTTTAACTCCGCGCTCATCTACGAACTGGCGGTTCTTAAAATGTATGCGGAACCATTGCTTTTTGCCATTGACAAAGACTGCCAGGAATATTTAGAGGCAAAGCGTCTGCTGAAATTTCTGGACTATTTCCTTCCAATGCCGAGCGATGGGATCAACCAGAATTCCATTCTGCGTGAATTTATCGGCGGAAGCTGTTTTAATGTATAAAAGCAATGAAAATTTTGGCGGAAAAAATATTCTTGCGAAAAAAATATTCTTGCGAAAAAAATTTTCTTGCGAAAAAAATTTTCTTGCGAAAAAAATTTTTCTTGCGAAAATGAAAGGAATAGTGTATATTAAGGGGCGTCGCAAAGTTTTTGCGGCGTTCTTTCAGTTTTAAAATAAGTAGGACAAATGATCGCGGCTGCAAGTGTCGAAAGACCGCAGGTGAGGAAAGTCCGGGCTTCACAGGGCAGAATGCCGGATAACGTCCGGTGGAGGCGACTCCAAGGAAAGTGCAACAGAAATATACCGCCGATTCTGGCTTGACCAGAATCTGGTAAGGGTGGAAGGGCAGTGTAAGAGACTACCGCCTTTCTGGTAACAGGAGGGGCATATGTAAACCCCATTCGAAGCAAGACCGAACAAAAGCGTTGACGTGGCCCGCCAGCTTTAGGTAGGTCGCTTGAAATGGCTGGCAACAGTCATTCTAGAAAGATGATCATTCGTGTCTGCATTTGCAGACGGACATAACCCGGCTTATCGTCCTGCTTATTTTAGATAGAGAAGATGTCAGCTGACATCTTTTTTTTTATGCCGGATTGTTGTATGATGGTGTAAGTGTAGAAACTATCGTTACACCTGCAAAAAGAGCAGTGCAATGTATATACAAGAGAAAAAATCATGGCAATAATACATAGAAGAAAGTCGAGGATGATCATGCAGAGTGCTACTACCGGATTTTTACAGGAATTTTATAAGATTTTAGAAGAGGCAGGAAAAAAAGGAGCTTCCGATATCCATTATGTGCCAAAAAGGCAGTTGCTGCTCCGGGTAGATGGAAGGCTTGTGGATATGACAGAGGAATGGAACGTGTCTTTTTCCATGGAGGAGCTTTTAGAGGCATTGCTGGACAAAAAACAGCAGAAAACATTCGAAGAAAATGGAGAGGTCGAATTTTCCTGTTCGGTTTTAAATAAGCGTATCCGCGTGAATCTGTTCCGGCAGAGTGGAACGTGTGCAATGTCTGTCCGTCTGTTCGCAGAGGAGATTCCAATACCGCAGATGCTTGGACTTCCGGAGGCAGCAGTGAAGATGGCTGGGAGGAGAAGGGGACTCATTCTTGTGACAGGTGCAGCCGGCAGTGGAAGGACAACAACGATGGCATCGATGATCGACCATATTGCTTCCAATTATGAGCGGTCGATCCTGACACTGGAAAAACCGGCAGAGTATCTTTTTCAGAATAGAAAGTCCATGGTGTTACAGAGGGAGATCGGCATTGACACCCGGTCTTATGAAGCGGGTTTAAAAGCTGCATTAAAACAGGATATGGATGTCATTCTGATCGGTGAAATGGAAGATTTGGAAACGATCTCACTTGCTCTGACTGCGGCAGAGATGGGCCATCTTGTGATTGCCGCACTTCCAACCAGAAATGCAGTGACTTCCATTGAACGGATGGTGGAATGTTTCCCAGATTACAGGCAGCAGCAGATCCGTTCACAACTTTCGGATGTGTTAACAGGCGTTATTTCCCAGCAGCTTCTTCCGAGACAGGATGGAGGCGGACGTGTGGCGGCGTTTGAAGTTCTTTTGGCAAACCAGGAGATACAAAGCCTGATAAAAGAACAGAAGTATTTCCAGGTACCGTCCGTGATGCGCAGCTGCAGAAAAGAGGGAATGGTCTCCATGGACGATGCCGTGTACGATCTTTATATGAAGAGCATGATCGACTCGGATACCGCGATTTCCTATGCACAGGATGGCGTGAGTATGCGCCAGAAAGTACAGTTATTTTAAATTATTATAGAAATCTAAAATGTTTCTTAAAAGACAATAGATGTGTTGACGCGATTTCCTTCGAAGCGTAACATAAAATCACTTGATAGGAGGTCGGAACAATGAGAGAGAAAATACAGCGTTTTATGATTGGAAGATATGGGGCGGATGAGCTGGCAAAGGCACAGAGCATTGCTGCACTGGTACTGCTTTTTTTGTCGATGTTCAGCCGTCTTGGCATTTTTTACTGGCTGGCGATCGCGCTGATGATTTATTCCACATGGAGAATGTTCTCGAAGAATATTTCCGCAAGATATGCAGAAAATCAGAAATATCTCAACTACAGATATCAGATGGCTGTGAAGTGGGACCGGTTCAAAAAGCATCTGGCACAGAGAAAAAACTACAGATTTTACAAATGTCCGCAATGTAAACAGAAAGTGAGAGTGCCAAAAGGCAGAGGAAAAATCTGTATTACCTGTCCAAAATGCCGGACAGAATTTGTGAAAAAAAGTTGAAAATAAAAGGAGATTTTTCCATTGTTTGGTTATATCAATATCAATCAAAAAGAATTATCGGAAGAAAGTAAAAAAATATATCAGGCATATTACTGCGGACTCTGCCAGAAACTCAAAACAAACTGTGGCACAAAAGGGCAGATGCTGTTAAGTTATGATCTGACATTTCTGATCGTTCTGCTGACTGGGCTGTATGAACTGGAGAACACCGAGACAGAGTTTACCTGTCCGCTGCACCCGACGAAGAAACGGACGGCTTACATCAATGAGGCGACAGAGTATGCCGCAGACATGAACCTGATCCTGGCATACCAGAATCTTTTAGATGACTGGAAGGACGAGAAATCCTACACGAAAAAAGCGTTTGTAAAAATCCTCGATAAGGATTATACTCGTATCGTGTCAAAATATCCAAGACAGGTAAGGGCTTTGGAAGAATTCATGCGTAAGACAGCGGAAGCAGAGAAGAACAAAGAGACGAATCTCGATCTTGTGGCAGGTCTTACCGGTGAGATGCTTGGAGAGATCATGTGCTGGCGGGAGGATGAGTGGCAGGAGGAGATGCGTACCCTTGGATTTTATATGGGTAAGTTTATTTATCTGATGGACGCATACGAGGACTATGAAGCAGACCAGAAGAAGAACTGCTATAATCCGCTTGTATACATGGAAAAAGAAAATGATCAGGAATTTGATACATTCTGTAAATTGCTGCTGACAAGCATGATGTCGGAATGTGCCAAGTCATTCGAGCGTCTGCCGATTTTACTGCATGCGGATATTTTGCGGAATATTCTCTACTCCGGTGTATGGAGCAGATATGAATACTTACAGCTTAGAAAAAAGAAGCTGGAAGAGAAAAAGACGAAGAGAAAAAAAGAAGACAGGAAAAAGTAACAGGAGAATTATATGATGAATCCATATCAGGTGCTCGGTATTTCACCGGGTGCCTCGGATGATGAGATAAAAAAAGCATATCGGGCTTTAAGCCGTAAATATCACCCGGATGCTAATATTAACAATCCGAATAAGGCACAGGCTGAGGAGAAGTTTAAGGAAGTACAGCAGGCCTATGATCAGATCATGAAGGAAAAACAGTCGGGCGGAAGCTTTGGTGGAAGTTATGGATATAACACCTCCTCCGCAGGTGGTGGAAGCTATCGGTACAATTACAGTGGAAATCAGGGATACAGAACAGCGAATGACTCTCCACAGATGCAGGCGGCTGCAAATTATATCGCAAACCGCTGTTATGCGGAAGCACTCAATGTTTTGAATGGTATTCCGTTTGCAGAGCGCAGCGCACGATGGTACTACTATAGTGCAATGGCAAATCAGGGAGCCGGCAATAATATCGTTGCAAAACAGCATGCGGGCAGGGCTGTCGAGATGGAGCCAAGTAATTTTGAATACCGTCAGTTTTTACAACATCTGGAATTTGGAGGTACATGGTACACCAGCATGGGTGATAATTATGACAGACCATATTCCAGTTCCGGAAGCTGGTGCCTAAGCCTCCTGTTTTTGAATATGCTGTGCAACTGCTGTTGTCTGCGGCCATTCTGAGAATCATTTTTTACAAAGATTATGAAATATGCGATATAAAAAAGTCCCCATAAAAGGGGACTTTTTTATGCCGTATTTTTATCTGCGGTTTGGATTGGTATATTTTTCTTCACAGTATTTGCAGCGGTAAACTTCTTTTGCCTCATCGGTGAGAAGGAAGATCTGGTCGAGTTCCTGCTCGATGGAAGTGATGCAGCGTGGGTTTTTGCACCGGATGACATTCTTTACCTGTTTTGGCATGTGAAGCTCCTTTTTCTCTACAATCTTGGAATCTTTGATGACATTGACCGTAATATTGTGGTCAATGAAACCTAAAATATCAAGGTCTAATGCTTCAATCGGGCATTCCACTTTCAAAATATCTTTTTTGCCCATTTTATTACTCTTTGCATTTTTAATAATAGCAACCGTACAGTCTAACTGGTCTAATTTCAGATCATGATAAATCTGAAGGCTCATTCCCGCCTGGATATGGTCTAAGACGAAACCTTCCTGAATACCACTAATATTTAACATGTGTACTCCTATCTGTGACATTGTCACTCGAAAACGATTTGGTTTGTATTTTATATATAAAAAATGAAACAATACTATAATATAGAATTTTGTATTTTGTAAAGAAGATTGGATAATTTTGAAACTCGTAGAAAATTTTGTTAAATCTTCCCAATCTTCACAATGTAAATTAGAGTTTCAAAATTATCAGTTTATATACATATTAGAGTTTCGTAGTATCAATTCCAAGCAATGTCAGGATCAGCGCCATTCTTACGTAGACGCCGTACTGCGCCTGACGGAAGTAGGCAGCTCTTGGATCATCATCCACTTCGACAGAGATCTCATTGACACGAGGAAGCGGGTGAAGCACTAACATATCGTCTTTTGCAAGATCCATTTTAGCTTTGGTAAGAATATAGAAATTCTTCAAACGTACGTAGTCTTCTTCGTTGAAGAAACGTTCCTTCTGTACACGTGTCATATATAAAATATCAAGATCCGGCATTGCATCTTCTAAGCGTTCCACCTCTTCAAATGGAATATTGTTGGCTCTCAATACATCTTCGCGGATATAGCTTGGAATCTTTAACTCTTCCGGTGAGATGAGTACGAATCTGATCCCCGGGTAACGGATGAGGGCATTGATTAGTGAATGTACGGTCCGTCCGAATTTTAAGTCGCCACAGAGACCGATCGTCATGTTAGACAGTCTGCCCTTTAAAGACCGGATCGTCAATAAGTCCGTCAATGTCTGGGTAGGATGCTGATGACCACCGTCGCCGGCATTAATTACTGGAATTCGGGATTTTTGGGAGGCTACAAGAGGTGCACCTTCCTTTGGATGACGCATAGCACAGATATCTGCGTAACAGGAAATAATCCGGATCGTATCAGAAACACTTTCACCTTTGGATGCGGAAGAACAACTCGCATCGGAAAAACCTAAAACAGAACCACCAAGATTTAACATGGCAGCTTCAAAACTAAGTCTTGTTCGTGTACTTGGCTCATAAAAACATGTTGCAAGCTTTTTGCCATCACATGCATGGGCATATTTGCCAGGAAACTTCTCGATATCATTTGCAAGGTCTAAGAGTTTGTCTAACTCTTCGACGGAGAAGTCTAATGGACTCATTAAATGACGCATATAAACCTCCTTATAAATACCTGCTCTTTTATAAGAAATAGTGATATTTCTCTCAGGCATTTTTACTATCATATAATAATCATTTTCCAAATTCAAGAGAAAAATTATTTACGTTATATTGGTACAAAATAATAAAATTTTCAGAAATTTTTGGTCGTCAGCTGGCTTTTTATATTGCAGTTTGAAAGCAAAAAAGATATAATCAAATAATCATGAGGATGAAAAGCAATCCGGAGAAAAAAAGGAGTATCATATGGCTGAAGATATCAGGACAATGCATGAAGAAGACGAGGATGAAGTAAAATACTGTGAGCGGAAGAGATTATTATTTTTCGGTCTGCCATGGACGTTTACAAAGTATACGATCACACCAAGCATGCTGACGATCGATGAAGGTCTGTTAAAGACGGAAGAAAATGACTGTTACATGTATAAGGTACAGGATGTGAAGCTGACAACGACACTGTTGGAGCGCATTTTCGGGCTCGGAACGATCACCTGCTACACCGGGGATGTCACGAATGCGGAACTGAAATTGATCCACATCAAAAAGTCAAAGGAAGTCAAAAATTATCTTTTGAAAGCATCAGAGGCGGCACGTATGAAACGCCGCACATTAAATACACTAGACATTGGAGCTGAGCAGGATCTGTCGGATGCTCTGGATTCATGATCTAAAACTTACTTAGAGAGGATTTTCTCAAAGATCAGTCCGGCAGCCATCCATACCGGCGCATAGTCAAGACGGATGACACCATTTATGTTTGTGGGAGCATTGCTGTAATCCCAGGGACATAGATGGTGTTTTTTTAACAGGGAACCACTTAAGTACTCAAAACAGAAAATACCGGTGGAATAGATAAAGCCCCGGAAGAGAGCAGGGATTTTTTTAAAGTATCTGTACAGTGGTTTGATGATACATGCCATGCCGTAAATGGGAAACATCCAGATGGAAGTCTGCCCGATCAGGCGCAGGTCATGCCGGCTGCAATTGCCGATGGAGGTAAAAAGAATTTCAAGGCACCAGCCCGTGAGTCCGCAGATAAAAAAATTTCGCCGCATAATAAAAATCTCCTATCTTTTTTTATAATATGCCACAGATCCATTGATTTCATACATGGAATCGGATGGGACAACTTGTAAAATCAGCCTTCTTGTCATATAATAAAAAAAGTACATTCTGCCATCAGGCAGGGGAGCGGTATGCAATTATTACGCAGTCTGTTAAAACAGATTTCATACGAAAGTGTAAGGGGAGACGATGACCGGAAGATAACGGATATCTGTTGTCATTCTGAAAAAGTAAAAGAAGGCTCCCTTTTTGTTTGCATAAATGGATATCGGAACAACGGTCATGAATATGTGCCGCAGGCGGTGGAACACGGTGCAGCGGTACTGGTTGTGGATGACCGCTATGTGATCGAGAGCCGGTCTGGACCGGTGATTCTGACAGAACATATGAAGGTGAATGTGTATGAGTTGATCCGTGACAGAAATATCTGTGTGGTCACAGTGAGAGATACCAGAAAAGCGCTTTCGGCGCTCTCGGCAGCTTTCTTTGATCATCCGGCAGAACGGATGAAGATGATCGGCATCACAGGCACGAATGGCAAGACGACAACAGCATTTCTGACTGCGGGGATTTTGCAGGAAGCCGGTTACCGGGTAGGAATGATCGGAACGATCGAATCCTATGATGGAAGAAGGAGAGAGACGGTGAAAAACACCACGCCGGAATCGTGCGAGATCCACAGGCTTCTGTCCCGCATGGTGGAAAATGAATGTGACTGCTGTGTGATGGAGGTGTCCTCGCAGGGCATTGCATTGCAGCGCACGGCAGATATTTTTTTTGATATCGGCGTTTTTCTGAACATAGAACCGGATCATATCGGAAAGGGAGAACATGCAACTTTTTCCGAGTATCTGTACTGCAAAAGCAGGCTGATGCGGCAGTGTGGCATTGGCATTGTGAATCAGGATGATCCGAATGTGGATAAGATACTTGCAGGACATACCTGCGAGGTGGAGAACTTCTCCATCCGGCATCCTTCGGACGTGATGGCGGAGGACGAATGGTATGGAATGGAATCGGGCAGCTTACAAAGCCATTTTACGGTAAAAAGAGAGTGGCGGAGAGAGGATATCGTCATGCAGCTTCCGGGGCAGTTTAATATCTATAATGCGCTTGCCGCCATTTCCGTGGCAGGACATTTTAAGGTGAACCGGGAGCAGATTAAAGCAGCACTGGCAAAACAGGTTGTGCCGGGAAGATGTCAGAATATGTCTGCGGGAGCCGGATATGTGTTCCTGATCGATTATGCCCACAACGAGATGAGTCTTCGGAATCTGCTCGAAACATTACGAAAATTTGAACCGGCAAGGCTGATCGTGATTTTCGGATGCGGAGGAAACCGCTCCGTTTTGAGAAGGTATCAGATGGGAGAGACGGCGGGCAGACTGGCAGACTTTACCATTATCACCTCGGATAATCCAAGGTGGGAAGATCCGGGGCGGATCATGAACCAGATCGAGGATGGACTGCGTGGCACAGTGCGCGCGGGAGTAAAGCCATCTTACATAAAAATTGCAGACCGGAGGGCGGCAGTGGAATATGCCGTTTCGATGGCAGAGAAAAGGGATATTATTGTTTTAGCCGGAAAAGGGCACGAGAGTTATCAGGAGATCAAAGGAATCCGATATCCGTTAGACGACAGAAAAATAGTACAGGAGGCACTGGATGGCGGAGTACGCGAATATCATTGTTGACATATTCAATGAAAAATTAGATAAAACATTTCAATATAGGATTCCGGAAGCAATGAAGGAAAAACTGACACTTGGAATGCAGGTGTATGTCCCATTTGGCAAGCGCAACATCAAGGGATATGTTGTGGAACTGACGGATGAACCGGAGTTTGAGGTGGCAAAGATCAAAGAAATTATCGGGATTGTGACAGACAGCGTTCCAATTGAAAGCCAGTTGATCGCACTGGCAGGCTGGATGAAGAAAAACTATGGAGCGACCATGAACCATGCGTTAAAAACCGTCATTCCGATTAAGAAAAAAAGCATTGCAGTGGAACACAAAAGCGTCCGCCTGAAGCTGACAGAAATCGAAGCCAAAAGTGAACTTGCAGAATTTGAACGGAAACATCAGAAGGCGCGTGTGCGGCTGTTGTCTGCGCTGATAGAGAATCCACTGATGGATCAGAGCATGATCACGCAGAAGTTAAATGTTTCGGGAACGGTGATCCGGGCATTAGAGACCATGGGGATCGTGGAGGTGGTCAGTGAGCGGTCCTACCGCAACCCGGTGTCACATTTGGACAGCAAGGGGTATCATCTCACGTTAAACGAAGAACAGCAGTCCGTGGTGGATGCGATTGAGCGGAATCTGGATCAGAAAATTGCAAAAACCTATCTGATCAAAGGCGTGACCGGAAGTGGCAAGACGGAAGTGTACATGGAACTGATCGCCCATATGTTAGCGCAGGGAAAACAGGCAATCGTGCTGATTCCTGAGATCGCGCTGACATTTCAGACCGTCATGCGGTTTTACAACCGTTTCGGAGACAGGGTTTCCATCATGAATTCCAGATTGTCTCCGGGAGAGCGGTTTGACCAGTTTGAGCGGGCAAAAAACGGGGACGTGGATATTATGATAGGCCCGAGATCGGCGTTGTTCACACCTTTTTCAAAATTAGGGCTTATTATTATCGATGAAGAGCACGAGAGCAGTTATAAAAGTGAGACACTTCCGAGATACCATGCAAGGGAGACTGCGATCGAGCGCGCGGGAATGTGCGGTGCGAGTGTCGTGCTTGGCTCGGCAACTCCGTCTGTGGAAAGTTATTACAAGGCGAAAACAGGGGAGTATGAGCTGTTAGAGTTAAAGCACCGTGTAGCAGAAAAACCACTCCCGAAAGTAGAGGTCGTGGATTTAAGGGAAGAGTTAAAAGCAGGCAACCGTTCCATTTTAAGTGTACGGCTTCAGGAGCTGATGGAGGACCGCTTGAAAAAGGGACAGCAGATGATGCTTTTTATCAACCGGAGAGGGGTTGCAGGCTTTGTCTCTTGCAGAGCCTGCGGTCATGTGTTAAAATGTCCGCATTGCGATGTGTCTTTAAGCCAGCATGTGACGAGACAGCACCCGGAGGGGAAAATGGTCTGTCATTACTGCGGATATGAGATACCGATGCCGAAAACCTGTCCGGCATGTGGCTCGCGGTATATCAGCGGATTTAAGGCGGGTACGCAGAAGATCGAGATGATCGTCAGAGAGCGTTTCCCACAGGCGAGGGTACTCCGTATGGATATGGACACTACGCGGAACAAGGAGGGGTACGAACAGATTTTATCTGCTTTTGCGAATCAGGAAGCTGATATTCTGATCGGAACCCAGATGATCGTCAAGGGACATGATTTCCCGAATGTGACGCTGGTCGGTGTGCTGGCGGCAGACCTGTCTTTGTATGTCAGTGATTACCATGCGGCAGAACGCACTTTCCAGCTGCTGACACAGGCGGCTGGAAGAGCAGGGCGCGGAAGTGAACCCGGGGAAGTTGTAATCCAGACGTATCAGCCGGATCATTATAGCGTGCAGGCAGCAAAAGAGCAGGATTATGAAGCATTTTATGAGCAGGAGATGGAGTACCGCAGGATGCTTTTATATCCGCCGGTCTGGAACATGCTTGTGATCTTATGTGCATCGAAGTGGGAGCAGACCGCTTATGATTCCGCAAAGCTTCTGGTGCAGGAGACCGGCACCTGGCAGGAGAACATCAAAGCTGCAATGGAGCGCGTGGGAGAGGTTTTTAAAAAGAAACGGGTTTTCCCGGTTGGACCTGCGGATCCGGCAGTGGCAAAGGTGAATGACATCTATAAAAAGGTGATTTATATAAAAACAAAAGATTATCAGACACTGGTTGAGTTGAAAGACCGTCTCGAACATTACATGCGTGATAATAAAGCATTTAAAGATACGGTCGTACAGTTTGATTTTAATCCAATGAGTGGTTTTTAAAAACAAGGAGGACATTATGGCACTTAGAACAATCCGTGTACAGGGAGACCCTGTATTAGAAAAAATCTGTAAACCTGTGAAGGAGCTGACACCGCGCACAAAAGAGCTGATCGAGGACATGTTAGATACCATGTACGAGGCAAACGGTGTTGGACTTGCAGCACCGCAGGTGGGTATCTTAAAAAGAATCGTAGTGATTGATGTGGGCGAGGGCCCGGTCGTGATGGTAAATCCGGTTATTCTGGAGACATCCGGGGAGCAGACCGGCGATGAGGGATGTTTAAGCATTCCCGGAAAAGCCGGACAGGTTACAAGACCAAATTATGTGAAGGTGCATGCATTTGATGAAAATATGGAAGAATATGAGATTGAGGGCACAGAGTTAATGGCAAGAGCCATGTGCCACGAGATCGATCATCTGGACGGACATCTTTACGTGGAAAAAGTGGAAGGTCAGCTTCATGACGTTACCTATGAGGAAGAGGAATAGGCGCAGAGGGAAGAAGCAGAAAAGAAACCGGAAGCGAGGAGAGGATCATGAGAGTTATATTTATGGGAACCCCGGATTTTGCAGTGGGTACATTAGAGGAAATTATAAAAGCAGGACATGAAGTCGTGCTGGTTGTCTCACAGCCGGATAAAGCGGTTGGAAGAAGCAAGGCATTAAAGTACACACCGGTGAAGGAATGTGCGGTTGCACATGGGATTGAAGTGTATCAGCCGGCAAAAATCCGTGCAGAGGAAAGCGTAGAATATTTAAGACAGTACAATGCGGATATCATCATTGTAGAGGCTTTTGGACAGATCATTCCAAAAGCAATCCTTGATATGCCGCGTTTCGGATGTGTGAATGTACATGCGTCCCTGCTGCCAAAATACCGTGGTGCAGCCCCAATCCAGTGGGCAGTGTTAAACGGGGATCAGGTCACAGGCGTCACGACCATGCGTATGGATGAAGGTCTTGATACCGGGGATATGATCATGAAGCAGGAAGTGATCGTGGATGAGGATGAGACAGGCGGAAGCCTGTTTGACAAGCTGTCGGAAGTAGGGGCAAGGCTTTGCGTGAAAACGATGGAAGCAATTGAAAACGGTACAGCTGTTTACACACCTCAGGATGACGCGCTTGCAACTCACACCGGAAAGATCCAGAAAGAGATGGGAAGTATCGACTGGTCAAAAGATGCAGAGGTGATCGAGCGTCTGGTGCGCGGCTTAAATCCATGGCCGAGTGCATATACAAGGATCGATGACAAAAACCTAAAGATCTGGCGCGCAAAAGTCATTTCCCATGAGGTGAAAGCCGCTCCGGGATGTATTTTAAAAGTGACAAAGGACGAATTGGAAGTCCAGACGGGGAATGGAGTATTAGCTTTATTAGAGGTACAGTTAGAAGGAAAGAAACGAATGACAACGGATGCCTTCTTAAGAGGATACCAGGTGACAGAAGGCAGTTTCTTAAAACGTTGCTGATAAGAAAGGATGATTACTATGCCATATTATTATTACGGATTTGACCCAACTTATTTTCTTGTGATTATCGGAGCAGTGATCTGCATGATCGCTTCCGCAAGAGTAAAATCAACTTACAATAAATATTCCCAGTACCGCAGTGCATCGGGAATGACAGGCGCACAGGCAGCACAGAGAATCCTGAATTCCGCAGGAATTTATGATGTGACGATCCAGCATGTATCCGGAAATCTGACCGACCATTACAATCCGTCTGCAAAGACATTGAATCTTTCGGATTCTGTATACAATTCCACATCGGTTGCAGCCGTTGGAGTTGCAGCACATGAGTGTGGACATGCAATCCAGCATCAGAACAGCTATTTTCCACTGACACTGCGCACGGCAATTGTCCCGGCAGCCAATCTTGGTTCCACACTTGCATGGCCATTGATTCTGATCGGATTATTCTTTACAAGAAATACAGGGGCAGTTCTGATCAATCTTGGAATCATCTGCTTCTCTTTTGCAGTGATATTCCAGCTTGTGACATTGCCGGTAGAGTTTAATGCATCTGCAAGGGCATTGCGCATTTTAGGCGAGCAGGGCATTTTGAGTGACAGTGAGCTCCCATACACGAAAAAAGTGTTAAAAGCAGCGGCACTGACTTATGTGGCAAGTGCGGCAGCAGCTATTTTACAGTTACTGCGTCTGGTACTGTTATTTGGAGGAAGAGACCGTGACTGATTCTGTCAATACGAGAGAACTGATCCTCGGGATTCTGATGGAAGTGACAAAAGAGGGCAGCTACAGCCATCTTGTGATCCGTTCCGTGCTCGATAAGTATCAGTATCTGGAAAAAAAAGAGAGAGCCTTTATCACGAGAGTATCTGAGGGAACCATCCAGTACATGATCGAGCTTGACTATATCATCAATCAGTTCTCCAAAGTGAAGGTAAACAAAATGAAACCGGTCATCCGCAATATTCTGCGGATGAGCGTGTATCAGTTAAAATATATGGATTCCGTCCCGGACTCCGCAGTGTGCAATGAGGCAGTAAAACTGGCAAAGAGAAAAGGGTTTGGTTCTTTGAGCGGTTTCGTGAACGGGGTGCTGCGCAATCTCAGCCGCAATTTAAGCACCATCACTTACCCGGACGCGCAGAAAGACCAGATCCAATATCTGTCTGTGCGTTATTCCATGCCGGAGTGGATCGTGAGACAGTGGATCAACGATTATGGCATGGAGCAGACGGTGAGCGTACTGCAGGCATTTTTGCAGGAGACACCGGTTACGATCCGTACCAATCTTCAGAAGATCACACCGGAAGCGCTGGAAAAGCGGTTGAAAGAGGAAGGCGTTACAGCAGAGAAAATGGTCTGCGCAGATATGCCGGAATTAAACTATGCATTTATGATCTCCGGATTTGACCATCTGAATGCATTGGCAAGTTTCCGTGAGGGGCTTTTTTATGTGCAGGATGTGAGTTCCATGATGGTGGCGGAAATGGTTGCTCCAAAGAAGGACAGCTATATTATTGATGTGTGTGCAGCACCTGGAGGAAAGAGCGTCCATCTGGCAGAAAAACTCGGGGGAACCGGTATGGTGGAAGCGAGAGATCTCACAGAGTATAAGACTGATCTTATAAGACAGAATATCGCAAGACATCAGCTTTCTAATATGCGGGCAGTACAGATGGATGCAACGGTTTTGGATGAGGCTTCCATCGGAAAAGCAGATGTGGTGATCGCCGACCTTCCGTGTTCCGGGCTTGGTGTCATGCGCAGAAAGACGGATATAAAATATAAGATGACATTACAGACAGAACAGGAACTCGTCTCCTTACAGAGAAATATGTTAGAAACTGTCTGTCAGTATGTAAAGGTGGGCGGAACATTGTTATATTCCACCTGTACAATGGATAAAATGGAAAATGAAGACAATGTCACATGGTTTTTAAAACAGCATCCGCAGTTTGAACTTGTGAAAATGCAGCAGATTTTTCCGCAGAAAACATATGGAGACGGATTTTTTCTGGCAAAATTACAGAAAAAAGCGTGAGAGACTTCCGAAACTTCTGATGAATGAAGGAGAATTATGGATCAAAAGGAAAAGACAGATATCAAATCGCTGAATCTGAAAGAACTGACTGTATTCATGGAGCAGCTTGGAGAGAAAGCGTTCCGTGCAAAGCAGATTTACCAGTGGCTTCATGTGAAGCAGGCAGCGTCTTTTGATGAGATGACCAATATCTCAAAGGCGCTGATCGAAAAGTTAAAAGAGAACAGTCATCTCGTCAGCATAAAACAGGAGGCAGTACAGATCTCCAAAATCGACGGAACGAGGAAATACCTGTTTCTGTTAGATGACGGAAATGTCATTGAGAGCGTTTTCATGCGATACAAACATGGTAATTCGGTCTGTATTTCTTCACAGGTGGGATGCCGCATGGGATGCAGATTCTGTGCATCCACATTAGACGGTCTTGTGCGGGGACTGACACCCTCTGAGATGTTAGACCAGATTTATCAGATCGGAAGGGACACCGGCGAGCGGGTTTCCAATGTGGTCGTGATGGGAACCGGGGAGCCAATGGATAATTTCGATAACCTGTTAAAGTTCATTGAACTTCTGACCGATGAAAATGGATTAAATATCAGCCAGAGAAATGTGACAGTATCCACCTGTGGAATTGTTCCGCGTATGCGGGAACTTGCAGACAAAAAATTACAGATCACGCTTGCATTATCCCTGCATGCATCCACGCAGGAAAAGCGGCTGGAATTGATGCCGGTCGCAAATAAATATGAGATCCATGAAGTGATCGATGCATGTAAATACTACTTTGAACAGACGGGCAGAAGAGTTACATTTGAGTACAGTTTAGTGGGAGGCGTGAATGACACGGACGAGGATGTAAGGAATCTGTGCAGACTGATCAAAGGCATCAACTGTCATGTAAACCTTATCCCGGTAAATCCGATCAAGGAGCGCGACTATGTGCAGCCGGATGTGAGAGTGACAACGGGATTTAAGAATAAACTGGAAAAGAATGGAATCAACGCAACCATCCGCAGGGAGATGGGAAGAGATATTGACGGAGCCTGTGGGCAGCTTCGAAAACGTTATATGGGAAGTTGACTTGTTCTTTTACAGTACGTGTGATAGAATAAAGTGCGTCGGACAGAGTCCGCGCAGATAACAATGATAAGTGAAGTTTATGAAACATTCCGCATGGAATGCACAGATGTAGCAGTAAGAAAGGCAGGAATTGGTAAATGAAGACGTTTTCCATGACACATATTGGAAGGCGACGTGAGATGAATCAGGATTATATGTATACGTCTGAGAACGCAGTAGGAAAGCTGCCGAACCTTTTTCTGGTTGCGGATGGCATGGGCGGTCACAAAGCAGGTGAGTATGCTTCCAGATTCACAGTAGAAAAGATTGTAGAGACGATTGAAACATCCGGACAGACAGAGCCGGTAGCAGCAATGAAGGAAGCTGTGGAGGCGGCAAACAGAGGTCTTTTGGAAGAGGCGGGCAGGGATGCCGCCAAGGCAGGAATGGGAACTACAGTGGTAGCTGCCACAGTGATCGGAGATCATCTGCATGTTGCCAATGTAGGGGACAGTCGTTTATACTTAATAAATCACGAAGCTATCAGGCAGATCACAAGGGATCATTCTCTGGTAGAAGAGATGGTCCGTTTAGGAGAGATGGATAAAGCGGATGCGAAAGATCATCCGGATAAGAACATCATCACACGGGCGGTGGGCGTTGTTCCCGAGTTGTCCGTGGATTTTTTTGAGGTTGAGTTAAAGCCGGGAGACACAGTTTTAATGTGCTCGGATGGTCTGACGAACATGATCGAGGATGAAGAGATCAAAAAGATCGTGCTCGGACAGAGAGATATTGTTGAGAAAGCAGAAAAATTAATAGATACTGCCAATGAGAATGGCGGAAAAGATAATATTACGGTTGTGTTGATAGAACCATTTTCTGATGAGGTGAAGGAATGTTAACGGAAGGTATGTTTGTTGGAGATCGTTATGAGATCGTAAACAAGATAGGAACTGGCGGAATGTCAGATGTATACAAAGCGAAAGATCATACACTTGGACGTTTTGTAGCGATTAAAGTATTGAAACCGGAATTTTCGGAGGATGTCAATTTTGTGACAAAGTTCCGCACGGAAGCCCAGTCGGCGGCCGGATTAGAACATCCGAATATTGTAAACATCTATGATGTAGGCAGCGAAAATGGCATGCATTACATCGTGATGGAGTATGTGGAAGGAATCACTTTAAAAACTTATATTGAGAAAAAAGGACAGCTCACATTCAAGGAGGCTGTCAGCATTGCGATCCAGGTGGGAAGAGGTATTGAGGCTGCCCATAACAAAGGCATTATCCACCGGGATATCAAGCCGCAGAACATCATTATCTCCACAGAGGGAAAAGTAAAAGTCACAGACTTTGGTATCGCAAGAGCCGCAACATCCAACACGATCAGTTCCGATGTGATGGGATCTGTTCATTACGCATCCCCGGAACAGGCGAGAAACGGCTTTGTGGATGGCAAGAGTGACATTTATTCCCTTGGTATCGTGATGTATGAGATGGTGACCGGAAGAGTACCGTTTGACGGAGATACGACCGTTGCGGTGGCGATCCAGCATCTGCAGGAGGAGATCGTTCCACCGAGTGCTTACGCACCAAATCTTCCGATCAGTATGGAAAAAATCATCTTAAAATGTACGCAGAAGAATCCGGACAGACGCTATGAGTCCATGACAGCGCTGCTTGCAGATTTAAGAAAAGCGTTGATCAGCCCAAATGAAGACTTCGTTGTGATCGCACCGGTTTCCCAGGAGAAGACACGTGTGATCGGGGAAGAAGAGATCAATAAGATCAAGCAGGAAACAAGCAATATTTATCTCAGCGATGAGGATGTTGTGTCACATAATCAGAATCACAGAGACAAATTTGAAAAGCGTGACCGCTTCGAAGAGGATGATGAGGACGACGAAGAGGCATATGATGATGATGAACTCGAAGAGATGAATCCGAAAATGGATAAGGCGATCACGATCATGGGGATTGCTGCCGGTGTCATCATTGTTGCACTGATCATTTTTATTCTGGTAAGCTTCTTCGGAAACTTTAAATTCGGAGGATCTTCCAACAAAGCAAATACTGAGACATCCGAAACCCAGGCAGACGGAATTGAAGTGCCGGATCTGAAGGGTCTTACATTCGACGAGGCAAAAGAGCAGCTCAATGCAAAGGGTCTCGGAATCAAGAATGCAGGAACCGTTGCATCTGACCAATATGATGAGGGACAGATCGTAAGCCAGACACCGGATGCACTGACAAAGGCAGAGGCGAACACAACAGTGGAAGTTACCTTAAGCAGCGGAAAAGGGGAAGTTTCCGTTCCTCCCGTGACAGGCATGGATGAGACAACTGCTTACAATACACTGACAAATTCAGGATTTACTCCGGTAAAAGATTATGCATACAGTGCGGATGTCGCACAGGGAAATGTCATCGAACAGAGCCCGAATGCAGGATCGCTTGCAAAGGCAGGGGACAATGTCAAGATCGTGATCAGCCGTGGTGAAGAGCAGGCAGAGGCAACAAGTGTAGCAGTACCTGGCGTGACAGGACTTACCGAGGATGCAGCAAGATCTGCCATCCAGAATGTCGGTCTTGCCGTTGGAAATGTGTCAAGCGCCTACAGTGACAGCGTGGCAAGCGGACAGATCATTTCCCAGAGTCCGGTTGTAGATACAGCAGTGGATGCTGGAACCGCAGTTGATTTTGTGGTAAGTATGGGTGCAGAACCTGCACAGGAAGTAACGCCTACCACTTATAAGATCAATCTGAACATCAAAAAACCAAATAATGAATCCGTGGCAGCAGCCAATATTTATCTGTATGATGGAGCAGACGGAACAGGTAATATCTTAGAGCAGTGGACGAACCAGTCTATCTCCTTATTCGGGGAGGAAGGTCTCAGCATTTCCAAATCCGGAATGTTAGCATCCAGCGGTTCATTAAAGATTGACTGGCTTGGAGCAGATGGACAGCAGCTTGGATCATCCCAGATCGTGTCTCCAATCTCATTCAAGGCAGAATAATAACAAAAGGTAATATATGCAGGGAAAGATTGTAAAAGGAATTTCCGGGTTCTACTACGTTCATGTAGGAGAGCCCGGAATTTATGAATGTAAGGCAAAAGGTGCGTTCCGCAATCAGAAGATCAAACCCTTGGTCGGAGATGATGTGGAGATTGCGATTGTTGACGAAGAAACAAAAAAAGGAAACATTGAAAAAATCCTGCCGCGGAAAAATGAACTGATCCGCCCGGCAGTTGCGAATATTGATCTGGCGCTGATTATTTTTGCAGCGGCAAAACCGCAGCCAAACTTTAATCTGTTAGACCGTTTTCTGATCATGATGGAATATCAGGATGTTCCTGTGACAATCTGTTTTAACAAAAAAGATCTGTTAGAAGAACAGGCGATTGAGGAATTTGCGGGTGTATACAAAAAGTGTGGCTATTCCGTACTCTATACCAGTGCGGAAAAAGAAGAGGGGATCCGCGAACTGCATGAGCTGTTAGATGGCAGGACAACAGCGGTCGCAGGACCTTCCGGCGTTGGGAAATCATCCCTTGTAAACCGTCTCCAGCCCAATGTGCAGATGGAGACCGGAAGTATCAGCAGAAAGATCGAGCGTGGAAAGCATACGACACGCCATTCGGAGATCATACCGATCGCAGCAGATACATACATTATGGACACACCGGGATTCAGTACGTTATATATTCCGGGATTTGAGAAGGAAGATCTGCAGAATTTTTATCCGGAGTTCAAAGAGTATGAGCCGTATTGCAGGTTCAAGGGATGCAGTCATATCAGCGAGCCGGACTGCGGTGTGAAAGAAGCACTGGCAGAGGGAAAGATCAGCCCACTGCGCTACGAGAACTATAAGCTGCTCTATGAAGAATTGAAAGATGTAAAAAAATATTAGAAAAGATATTAAAACATCATTTTGCATGAGAATTATGTTTTCAAAATTACTTTGGAGGAAAAAGTTATGAATTGTTTATCACCATCCATTTTATCCGCAGATTTTGCAAATCTGGGAGAACAGGTGAGAATGTTGGATGAGGCAGGCGCACAGTATGTACATATTGATGTGATGGATGGAATGTTTGTGCCAAGCATTTCATTTGGTATGCCGGTCATCAAGAGTATCAGAGAGTGCAGCGACCGTATTTTTGATGTGCATCTGATGATCGAGGAACCGGGAAGATATATTGATGATCTCGCAGAAGTGGGAGCGGATCTCATCACAGTACACGCCGAGGCGTGTAAACATTTAGACCGCACGATCGAGGCAATCAAAGAAAAGGGACTGCTTGCAGGTGTGGCATTAAATCCGGCAACTCCGTTGTCTGCGATTGAATGGATACTTCCAAAGGTTGACATGGTGCTGATCATGTCTGTTAACCCGGGATTTGGAGGACAGAAGCTGATCCCTTACACAGTTGAAAAAGTCAGGGCGTTAAAGAAAATGATCGACGAGAGGGGACTTAAGACTGACATCGAGGTAGACGGCGGCGTGAATCTTGAAAATGTGACAGAAGTCATGGATGCCGGTGCCAACATTATCGTGGCTGGCAGTGCAGTGTTCAAGGGCGACATTTCTGAGAATGTGGAACGTTTTTTAGATGTATTAAAGGAGTAGTATGAGACATTGCATCATTGTGGTAGGCGGACATATCAATGACATTTTTGCAAAAGAGTTCATAGAAAAAGAAAGACCGGAGCTTTGCATTGCGGCAGATTCCGGGATGAACTTTTTCTATCGGAATAAGTTAACCCCGGACTGGATCATCGGAGATTTCGATTCAGCATCCAGTGAGGCATTAGATTATTTCGGCGGACAGTCTGATATTTCCTGGATCAGGTTAAACCCGGTCAAAGACGATACAGACACGGAATCGGCGATCCGGAAAGCGATTGCGCTTGGAGCAGAGAAAATTACGCTGCTTGGGGCAACCGGAACAAGAATCGATCATCTGCTTGGAAATATTGAACTTCTGGGGATCGGACTGCAAAATCATATTCCAATCCAGATTGTGGACGAGAGAAACAGAATCCGCATGATCACGGCAGGAATCACGCTCGAGAAGGAAAAACAGTTTGGAAAGTTTGTGTCTCTGATCCCTTATACGAATGTAGTAAAAGGTCTTACGCTGACCGGTTTCAAGTATCCTCTGGATCATTATGATTTCAAGGGGTTCTGTTCGCTTGGTGTGAGCAATGAGATCATTGCGGAAAGTGCAGAGATAGCCTTTGAAGAGGGAATACTGATCGTGATCGAGGCGAGAGACTGAGGATAGCCTGATGGTTGATAACAATAAAACAACAAAAATTGATTTTAAGGTTTAAAAAATGGGGCTGATATGGTATAATACAAGACTGTATCAGACTCTTTTTGCTTACGAAGCAGAAGGAAATTCATTTTACAAACAAAGATTGAAAAGAAAGAAAAATCAGGTGTAGTAAAATAACATAGAAAGGCGAAAACCCTTGAAAACAAAGGATTTTCAGACAGGTATATTTAGAAATGAAATTAGGCATCGTTGTAAATTAGCCTTTTTTCATAAATCTATATACCTCAATAAAAGTCCGTAAAACCGCATGGTTACAAGGTTTTTTGAAATTGTAAATTCATAAAACTTCATACAAAATCATATACTTTCATGCCATTTGGGTGTAGAAATGGGTGTAAAAAGATAGTCGAAAACCAGAGTCCAACGCATTTTATGTATTGATAAATGGGCATACAGATTTCTACGGATAGAACTATATAGCATGATAGAACAGAAGTTAAAATATTATAATGTACCGCACAGGCGGCGTTACCTTATCCCAACAGGGAAACAAGGAACGTCGCTATTTTTTTACCCTCATGTTACGCAGTAGGGGCAAAAAGAGCTTTGCTAAGAAAGTTTTTTATCTTTTTTGTCCTTATTTCCCTCTACGGAGAAAAAGCCATTTTGCCGAACTTATGCAAAAGAAAAAACGCTGCAATCTCAAAAAGATTACAACGCTTCCTAAAATCCATATTCAATTTTGCCGGATGTTTTTATTTATCCTCTTTTTCGACTTCTGAAATTTCTTTTGCGGTTGCTGTTACAATCCGTATGCCGTTATCGCTCATATCATCAAGGAGAGCGTCGAGCTGCCGCCGCTTTGTATCTTTTCCGGCGGGCGTATCTAAAAGGAACTGGTCTACGGATATATTGTAACGGAGCATAAGCTCAAAAAAGATTTGCAGACTGGGGTGCTGTCCTTTATTTTCAATATTCGCAAGGTAGCGAGGGGAAATATACATTTCATCACTTACCTGTTTGCGACTTTCCCTGCGTCCCGTCCGCGCAGCTTTTATCGCTTCTCCAAATGCTTTGAAGTCATATTTTTCTACTGGTCTTTTTGCCATATTTATTCACCCAGTTACATTTTACTGTTCCCCTTTCTGCTTGGATATGTCTACACAGTTCAATCAGTTAGCCAAAATAATTCTCAACAATTTACAGAAAGAACCTTTCATTTATTCGGCTGACCGTATATAATTATAGCTGATAAAGTTTTAAGAAAGGGTGAATGAAGATGTTAGAGTATATTTCTGCCCCAGAAGCAGCGAAGAAATGGGGCATTTCGGAAAGGCGGGTACAGAAAACCGCATACCCGGTGTGGCAAAATTCAGCCGTATGTGGCTGATACCAAAGGACGCGGAAAAACCCACTGACGGAAGATACAAGAAACGGGGTGATCGTGTTGATAAGAATAGCAATATGTGATGATGAAATCGGTACTTGCTCTGATATTGAAAACATGATTTTAAATTATGCTAAACTTCAAGCATTGCAGATAGACACAGAAGTATTCTATTCGGGAGAAACTTTGTTCAAAACGATAGAAAACAAAGATAAATATGGGTTAATATTTCTGGATATTCAACTTTTGCAGCTTGACGGTGTTCAAGTCGGAAAGCAGATAAGAGAACGACTTGGAAATGAAAAAATCAGTATTGTATATATTTCTTCTAAAGAAACTTATGCAATGAGTTTGTTTCAAGTTAGACCGCTTGATTTCCTCATAAAACCCATTACACAAAAAACCGTCAATGAAACCATAGATAAATACATACGGCTGAATAATCTTATGAAGAATGATTTTTTCTTTCACATAGGGAAATCAATACAACGGCTATATTTAGATGAAATTTTCTATTTTGCCTGTAATGGAAAGAAGATAGAAATACATACCGAAGCAGGTGTAACAACCTTTTATGGAACCATGCAGGAAGTAGTAGAGCAAGTGGACGGAAAAGGATTTTGGACAATCCATAAATCATATATTGTAAATTCTTCCTATGTTTCCATTTACAAATATGACGCTGTTCAAATGACAGACGGTACTATTTTACCAATAAGCCAAAAATATAGAAAACTTATGAAATCTTGTCTGACGGAACTTTATCGAAAGGAGTGAGTTTATTGTTATTATGTTATATTGCTATTTTTATGATTGATGCAGTACATATTTTACTGCTTATGCGTTTTTGCACAAACTGTATTGGAAAGCACCGGGTTAATAAAAAAATAGTGGGAATTATTTTTGCCGCCTTTTTTATTGTTAGCTGTTATTTAAGGCTTATGCCTGTTTCAAAAAAATTTTCTGCTGCAAATACAATTCTGTTTGTATTTGAAATTCTATTCTTACTTGTTGTGGTATTTCTTTTTCAAGGAAAGATTGCTGTACGTCTTGCTGTTGCCCTGCTATTGCCTGTCATATATTGGGGATTAAACTGGATTATTTTAAAAACCTGCTTCCATGACACATTTGTAGAAAACAAACAATGCTTAGTCAGCACAGGAATAGCAATCGTGATATTTTCCATTCTGGAGTTTGCATTAGAAAAATGGAAAAAATCAAAAAGAGAGCAGGAACGGGAAATATTAGAACAGGAAATCCGTATGTATGAAAACCAATTTGAAATAATACAGCAATCACAGATAAATACACGTTCTCTGAAGCACGACATGAAACATCATATAAAAATGCTGTCTGATTTAATATCTTCCGGGGATAAGGATGCTGCCCTTAAATATCTTTCGGATATGGGAGATTTCATGGATCACACAGAGAAATTTGTATCGTCCGGCAATGAACGTATTGACAGCATTTTAAATTATTATATCGGAAAAGCGAAAAATACGGATATTCATGTATCTTGGAAAATCCAAATACCAGAGCAGATTGAAATTTCAACATTTGACACCAATGTGATTTTAAGCAATCTGCTGGATAATGCGCTGAACGCATTATCAGATATACCAAATCCGACTTTGGAAATTTTTATGAAATATGACCGTGGGATTCTTTATATCAATATTCAAAATAATTGCAATCACGAACAACCCTCTATACATGCCATACTTTCTGCTTTTGAGCCAGAAAATGAACATGGATATGGCTTAAAAAATGTACAGCGCATTGTCGAAAAATATCATGGTAATCTATCTACCGAATGTGTAAATGATGTTTTTAATGCAAGCATTCTGCTGTTTCTATCCAACATAGAAAAAAGTGAATAGAATCCTAAACTATATCAAAGTCCGGCACTTCTGTTTTGAAGCGGCGGACTTTTTAATTTTTCCTTTCAACCGTGCAATTTTTCCAACCAGCCGTCTATCCTGTTTAAGTCTGCTATTATGGCATTAGATAGGAGGATAACAGTATGCAAGAAGAAAAGATACGGTATTATTTTGTTGACAGGATAAGGGGCGTTGCTATTATCAATATGGTTATATTTCATTTTTTATACGATGTGTATATTGTGTATGAAAAATCTCCAACATGGTATAGCCTTCCGGCAATCCATATCTGGCAACAGGCGATATGCTGCACATTCATTTTTATTTCTGGTTTTGTATGGGTATGGGGAAAAGAAAAGAATTTACGGCGTGGAATCATATTTAATCTTTTGGGGCTGCTGATTTCAATTATTACATTAGTAGTCATTCCCGCGCAAACAATTTGGTTTGGAATATTAAATTTTATGGGTTGTGCAATCCTTCTTACGCTTCCTTTAGAAAAACTATTAAAGAAAATCCCTGCTATCTATGGAATGGCAATCTGCTTTTTGCTGTTCCTGCTTTGCAAACAAATACAATTTGGTCAAATTGGAATAACCGGTTTGCTACAAATTCAAGTTCTAAATCTATTATACAATATAAAAATACTTACACCGTTAGGCTTTCCGCATGAGGGGTTTCATTCAAGTGACTACTTTCCTATTTTTCCGTGGATATTTTTATATTTATGCGGGTTGTATTTTAATCAGATATTCATGAAACATTATACATGGCAAAAATACGCCCAGCGTAAATTACCCTGCTTATCGGTTTTAGGAAGCAAAACAATCTGGATATATCTGCTTCATCAGCCATTCAGTATGTTAATTTGCTTATTGGTTTTTCATTAAAGGAGGACATTAAAATGCTTTTAAACGTAGTGGAAATTGAAAAATATTACGGAACAAGAAATAATCTAAAAAAAGCACTTGATCGAGTAAGTTTCTCTGTAAACTCAGGAGATTTTGTTAGTATTATGGGAGCGTCCGGCTCCGGCAAAACAACTCTATTAAATTGTATTTCAACAATAGACAGCGTAAGTAGCGGTCATATATATTTGGGTGAACAGGATTTGACAACTATTTCGTCCGCTAAAATGGCAGCGTTTCGGCGTGAAAATCTTGGTTTTATTTTTCAAGATTTTAATTTGTTGGAACCATTGACTATTGAGGAAAACATCTCTCTTCCTCTGTCAATAAAGGGGATTCCGGGGAAAGAAATAGAAAAAATTGTCAAACGACTTATGCAACGGCTGAACATTAGTGATATAGCTGGTAAATTACCCGCCCATGTGTCGGGAGGGCAAAAACAAAGGTGTGCTTGTGCAAGGGCTTTTGTAAACAATCCCAAATTGATATTAGCAGATGAACCGACAGGAGCTTTAGATTCGGCGTCCGCAAAGCAGCTTTTAAGTATACTTGCGGAATTGAACGAACAGGATAGAAGTACAATCCTTATGGTAACACACGATCCCTTTTCAGCAAGTTTTGGAAATCGTGTCCTTTTCATAAAGGACGGAAACCTAAAAAAGGAAATTGATAAGGGGCAGCACAATAGAAATGACTTTTATCAGACAATTCTTTCTGAAATATCTGCATTTGGAGGTGAATAACCATGCCTAAGAAATTATCATTACAAAATGCAAAAAAACAGGTTGTTGAATATATGATTTATATAATCACTATGGTCATTACGGTTGCATTGCTATTATCATTTAATATGATTATATTTTCGGAGGAAATAGCTGCTATCATAAATGAGAAATCAATACTTCCGCTAATTCTTATTACCGTAAGTGTTCTTGTTGTGCTTGTGATAAGTGCATTGGTAAAACATATTACCGTGTTTATGGTGAGGAAAAGAAGCCGTGAATTTGGTTTATATATGCTATTAGGTGTTGAAAATAATGATATTGCAAAAATGTTCATGTTTGAAAATTATTTTATCTATATATTTGTCTTAATTATCGGGGTTTTTATAGGCACGCTGTTTTATCAGATATTAAAAGCTGTAATTTGTCAAATGTATGCGACAATATACTATTTTAACTTTGAATTTTCATCAAAAGCAATCATATTAACTTTAGTATATATGGGAGCTATTTTTTCTTTTGTTTCCATTAGCACAAGTCGTAGTATCCGTAAGTTCAATGTACGAGATTTGTTATACTTAGACAATGATAATTCTGATAATAGAGAAAAGAAATATGGCTTGTCCGCAACTCTGATTCCTCTGCTTTTAGGAATAATTGGGATTGCGATTATTACAATGTCTGCTTTTAAGAATATGCCGGACGAATCAACGCTTTTTTCTCTTGTTCTTCTTTCGACGGCAACATACGGCTTATTTGCTGTTTTGCTGAACCATTTCACTTCCCGCTTAAAAAATAACAAGTGGAAATATACAAATATAAGGGTGTTTGTTTATCGGCAGTTTACTACTAAACTGCGCTCCATGTTTTTTTTGATGATAGGAGCTTCAATTCTAATAACAGTTGCATTATTGTCGATTAACTGGGGAGTTTATTTTACCACTATGGTAGAAAAACGCGTTGACGCTGTTGCTTTTGATATAGCCCTTTTTTCAAACGAGGAAAATACAGATTTTTCTAAATATCTATCTTATCTAAAAGAAAATAATCTTTTGGATAGCAGTTATGAGTATACCTTATATACAAATAAAGATAATTCCTTTTATCAAGAAACATTAAGGGCAGTGCAGGGGAAATTTGGTTTTTCTATATCGAGCGAAACAACAGATACTTTTATGTGTATAAGTGATTACAATAATTTGCGTGATATGCTGAGATTATCCAGCGTCGTGCTTGATAGGAATACTTATATCATACATTGCACTGTTCCCAATATAGCTCCTTTTGAAAAATATACCGAAGAACACACACAGCTTTTGATTGGTGACACAATTTGTCACTTCGGAGGTATATACAGTGAAGATTTTATGCAACAGGAGTCATATGGAAATGGGAACGGGTTTTTAATCATTGTTCCCGATAAAGTTGGTAAGGCTTTGTACAAACAGCAAAATGTATTTGTAGTAAAGACACTTTCTGCTTTGTCATTAACACAAATTGAGGACTTAAAAGCCATAAACAAAAGTGTGCAGATACTTTCAAAAACAGGAGTTCGTAATCAGTCTGCTTCTATGGCTGTTTATACTGTCCTGCCGTTATTCTATTTTGCATTTGTATCTGCTGCCATTGCCTGTACCCTTTTATCAGTTCAAATTTTAAGCTGGGCAAACAAGGAAAGAAAAGATTATCTTACTCTGGATTATATTGGTGTCGCAAATCATCAGAAAAAAACTTTGTTGAAAAAGCAGTTGTTTCTTTTATATTTCGTGCCTGTTGTTCCGGCGACTTTAGTTAATTTGCTTTTATTTCCGGTAATGACAGGCAGCATAGTAAATGACGTTAATGGAGTTTTGCAGATAGCTTCTATCATATCTGGAATACAGCAAACAGTCCTTACCGTATGTTTGCTATTAGTAGTCTACTTTTTCTACTATGTGGCAACATATATGATCTACAAGAGAACAATTATACCTAAAAAATGATAATAGATAATTTCTAAAATAATCTGCCGGACGACGGCAAAGAAAAAAAGCCGTCGCAGAGCAGCCATATTTTCACGCGCCTATTCTATTTCGGCGGCTTTGATTTTAAGAGCCGCCGTTTCTTTGTTAGGGCAAGGCCCTGTTTCCAGGATGGAGTTTTTCGTGTTCCGAAAAATGGAATGCTGGAAACAAATAAACCACTTGCTATGCGAGTGGTTGGAAATGCTTTAGCTTACAGAAAAAACCTCCAATGCTATAATAATGCAGGTTCGCCAACCGCATTACAAGCAGAGGAGGTATCCATATGGATATAAATAGTTTAGCACACACGAAATGGAATTGTAAGTATCACATTGTATTTGCACCAAAGTATCGCAGAAAAATAATATATGGACAGTTAAAACGTGATATAGCGAATATCTTAAGTATGTTGTGTAAAAGAAAAGGTGTAAAAATTGTCGAAGCAGAAGTATGCCCGGATCACATACATATGTTAGTAGAGATTCCACCAAGTATAAGTGTGTCAAGTTTCGTAGGGTATTTAAAAGGAAAAAGTACGCTAATGATATTTGAAAGACATGCGAATTTAAAATATAAGTATGGAAACAGGCATTTCTGGTGCAGAGGATATTACGTAGATACAGTAGGCAAAAATGCAAAGAAAATACAGGAATATATTCAAAATCAGTTAAAAGAAGATTTGGAATATGATCAAATGACTCTGAAAGAGTATATTGACCAGTTCACGGGTGAGCCAGTAAAAACAAACAGATAGAATAAGCCCAAGGGGCTTAGTAGGTAAATGACGTTGCGGCTGGCGAGCCATTCGATGAGTCTTTAGACTCCAGAGCCGGTAATAAGCCCTTATAGGGCGTGAGCAAACCACCGGCTAAGCCGGTGGTTATGATTTTGTCTGTACGACGACCCTTAACCATGTAGACATGGCGGCTTTAGGAGGTAGCCGCCATGAGTTATAAACCACATCAACAAATTCTTACATTCTTTGATTTATCAAAAAAAGCCCGACCGCCACCGGGGATATTCCGACCCTTAGATATGAACTATTAAATCATCTAAATACTTTTTATTATTCCTATGCGTCTGTCCGCGTTTTTTGCGGACGGGCGCATTTTGTATGCTTAAAAAAATTTTTGAAAAAATTTCCGAAAATATTTGGCATTTTTTCAAGGCTCCGTATTACCACGCGAAAAGGGGGAAGCACCACCAACTTTCAACAAGAAAGGAGGTGAGAATGTGGAACCTAATAGCAGGGAGTTTTATAAGCAATGTTCTTTTCAGAAGTATTGCAATGCGGTATTGCACAATGAAGCGTGCGACGCTCATAGAGAGCTTCGTACACATAAGGCAAAGGAAGTAACCTTTTCCGACATGACCTTAGATGAAGCGCGACAGCTACATACCTTTGATGAATATTTCAAACGGGAAACTGCTGAAACCGTCTTTGAAAAAGCCGGAAAGAAAATCACGCCGAAGCTGCTTCTTGAAGCAATCCGTACTTTGCCGGAAGAAAAGCGCAAAGCCATATTGCTGTATTATTTCGAGGGAATGAGCGATACAGAAATTGCAGAGTTGCTCAATACACCGAGAAGCACAATACAGTATAGACGGACAAGCTCTTTTGAACAATTAAGAAAATAATTGGAGGAAAATGCTGATGAATGGGACGAATGGTAATCAACCTGGCTACCCGGAAAATGCCCTTGTTCCTTATCCTGTCATTGTGGCAGCGACAAAGGGCGACCCGGACGCTATGAAAATGGTCTTGCAGCATTTCAGCGGTTACATAGCCCGCCTATCCATGCGAAAGTTATATGACGAGCGTGGAAATGTTTATTTTGGTATAGACAACGACATTCGGGAACGGCTGCAAGCCAAACTGATGATGGCTGTCCTCAATTTTAGAACAGAGAAATAATCGCAATCGGCGGTGGAACGTCTTTACTCCCCCTTTTCCGTTCCGCTGCTAATGCGGCAACACAGCCATTTTGAACCTTGACAAAGAAAGCGGCGCAATAGAACGGCGACGCAGCATAAGGCAAATCAGATACATTCGATATATGGGGAGCCGTTGGGCTGATACGCCATGACCGAAAGGAGGGACAAAACGAGCGAGAATTATCAGTGTTCCAAAGCAGACTTAGCAACTCTGCCGCCACAATCCATATATCGGTATAATGATACTCCTTTACCGCCGTAGTCCGAGCGTTAAAAGCGTCGCAGGCAACGGGTAGAGCTGCATGAGAACCATGCGGAAGTGAAATTCTTGTGAGGTTTGCTAAGACCGTCTGACGAGCCTATTTTTTGTTAAATTGAAAAAAGATAGGGGGAAATTCTAATGAATAAATCAAATAGCAGTGAAGAAAAAGAACTGCCTTTATATAAGGAAACAGAAGTAAGAGTACCTATCCATTTGAAAATAACATTAACAATAAGGGAAGCCGCTGAATATAGCAACATAGGTATCAATAAGATTGACTCTATGTTAAAACAGCCAAACTGCCCTTTTGTTTTATATGTTGGAACACGAAAGTTAGTGAAGCGTAAAGAATTTGAGGAATACATTCGCCGAGAATTGATTATATAGCCTTTAATAGCTGAAATATTTGTCTGTTAAGCTTGAAAAAACGGAGTCCTTGTGATATACTATATATTTGCGTTGGACTCTTTTTTTTACGTGAAAGGAGTCCGTCATGGGAAAAAATTTAAAAGGCAAAGAGTGTGGAAAAGGTATTTGTCAAAGAAAGGACGGTTTGTATTTCGCAAGATTTTATGCTAAAAATGGTACGCGTCAAAATGGATATTTCAAAACGCTGCCAGAAGCAAAAAAATGGCTTGCTGACGCAAAGTATGAAGATACACATAATCTAATCGTTACTGCGCCTGATATGACAGTAGACAAATGGTTCAATTATTGGATTGATAATATCATTTGTGACCTTGCGCCAAATACGATAAGAAATTATCGTGAGCGTTACGAAAAAATATTCAACCATTGATAGGAACTATGTGTATAGCTGATGTAAAACCTATGCACTGTAAAGCTGTCTTAAATCGAATGGAAACAGAATATGCAGGCTCAACAATCCGGCAGACCTATATTTCAATGGGAACTATGTTCAAATCAGCAGTTATGAATGATATTATTGCAAAGCACCCTATGAATGGTGTTCGATATACGAAACCAGTCCGAGCAGTAGATGATATTAAATACTTAACCGTTGAGGAACAGGAAAAGTTTCTTGAAGCCGCAGAGCGTTCTCATAATTATAGACAGTATGCTTTGTTATTAGAAACGGGTTTGAGAACGGCTGAATTGATTGGTCTGATATGGGACGCTATTGATTGGAAAAACGTACTTTAACTGTAAATAAGAGTTTAGAGTATCGACACAGCCGGAGATATTGGCGTGCCGGTCCGCCTAAAACGAAAAAAAGTTATCGTACTATTCTGCTTACAGAACGCGCATATACAATCCTAAAAAGTTGTTATGATGAAAAAGATACCCGGAAAGAGTCTGAAATGCTTTCACAGATTTTGGAGTACACAGACAGCAGAACGGGAGAAAAGAAATGTCTTGTCATGCGGGATTTGGTATTTATCAACTGGCGAACAGGAGAACCTGCTAAAAACAGTTCCTACGATACACATTTATATAAATTGTGTGATGAAGCTGGTATTAAGCGTTTTTGTATACACGCCTTACGACACACTTATGCTACACGCGCGATTGAACGCGGCGTACAACCTAAAGTTTTACAGCAACTATTAGGACACGCAAGTATTAAAACAACAATGGACAGGTATGTACATGTTACGGACGAGTCCCCTGCAAAAGCTGTTCAGCAATTTGAAGCAGCTACACCCACAGTTGAAAAAAGGGTGTAAAAAGGGTGTAAAAAGGGTGTAATAAAAATATAGAGAAAGGCGAAACCCCACATAAATAAAGGGCTTTCGGACAGGTAAAGATAAAAATGAAATTAGGCATTGTTATAAATCGGCGATTTCTATGTAAGTTTCTATATCTTCCTATAACCCGATAAACCCTTATAAATCAAGGGCTTGCGAGTTTTTTGAATCCAATATAAGTTTATATATCTTTATGTATTTGTTCTAAAAATTGGTACGTAACAGGCAAATGAAATATACAAAAAAATGAAACTAGATGTTATATTGTGAGCCTCGATATTAAAAAATGTGGATGGAAGGATCAAGCAGATATTGCTTGATCCTTTTTATGATACTTGAATTAAATTGTGTTGACTATACTCATTGAGTATAGTATTCTAATAATACGAATTGGATTAGGAGAGGATAATTTATGGATTCAAAGCAAAGATTGTTAGAATTGAGATATAGCACTGGGATGAATCGGAGAGAATTTGCAGAATACTTTGATATTCCATACAGAACGGTGCAGGAGTGGGAATTGGGAAATAGGAAAATGCCGGAATATTTATTGAGATTAATGGCATATAAGGTGCGAATAGAAAATGAGAATGGTATTTTGAATATTCAACAAGATAAGGAGTGAAAATTTATGGCAAAGAAAAAATATTATGCAGTTAAGCAAGGAGTTAAACCGGGAATATACGAAACTTGGGCTGAATGTGAAGCACAAACGAAGGGTTTTTCGGGAGCTCAATATAAGTCTTTTGGGAGTATGGCAGAAGCTGAGAAATATATGATGGGGGAAGAGAGTCCGGCAAGTGGTGAAACAAATACAGAGAGTAAGGAGTCTGCTGAACAGATTAATAATCAGGTAGAAGATGAATTGCGAAGATTAGGAGAGACGGAAGTAATTGCCTTTGTTGATGGAAGCTATAGTTCAACGGAAGAAAAGTCAGGATTTGGTGTAATTATTATTGATGCCAAGGGAATACAGACCCCATTATATAAAGCTTTTACTAAACAGTTGAGTCCAGAATTTCTTGAACTTAGGAATGTTGCTGCTGAGCTAGAAGGTGTAAAAGAAGCTGTTAAATGGGCAATATCATATAACAAATCGAGAATTAAAATATATTATGACTATGAAGGAATTGGTAAATGGGCGGACGGTTCATGGCAAGCAAAAAAGGATATTACACGTCAATATGTTTCTTTTATAAAAGAGAAGCGTTCACTTATTACGATTGAATTTTGTAAGGTTCCAGCACATTCTGGAATAGAATATAACGAAATGGCAGATAAACTTGCTAAGAATTCTCTTTTAGAAAAAGGTTATAAGACATATGACGATGGTTCAATATATTTTGTAGGTTTTTCAGGAGAAGATTGGAAGACTATAATTGAGTGTATAAATGAGGAGAATAGTGAATTAGCAGAAGAAAATAGTGAGATAATTAATATCGACACAAGCGTAATTGGAAATCGTCAACGCATGGTTGTAACGGATTCAAAAAATCGAGTTGTTATAAATTGTTATTCAAATTGTAATTCTTATGTACAGGGAAAGCAGTCAGTGCTTTTTCAAAAAATAATATCTTTAGCAGTAGAATTGTTGAAAAATGAGCATACTGTAATTGAAACATTAAATCGTTTTCATGTTTTATCAATAACAAAAGAAGAGATGGAAGTGAAATTTGAACAGTTATTGCCAAATTATAGCGGAAAAAGAAGTGAAAAGCATTATAACAACTTGCTTTCGGCAGTCTATAATACAATGTTGACAGGATATATGCCGGATTATACTTCATTGATTACACCAATTTTTAGAGCATATGAGTATTATTTGCATAGGATTTTAGGAGAAAAAATGGGATTGTCAACTTGTGATGCGAAAGGAAAGAACAATTTTGGATACTTTAATAAGGATTCAAGTGGACACTTTGAATGCAATGTAAAGGAAACTTCAGTATTGAACAGTCAACAACAAACGTTTTTAAATGATTTGTATAATGCTTATCATGGTGTACGCCATCCATATTCACATTGGTCGGCGGATGACTATGATACAGCAGTAATAACATCAATAGAAGTAGCAAGAGAATATTTAATAAAGGGATTGACATTGGTCGATAAGTATTATATACTATTTTAGTTTTATTCTTAAGGAAGGAGATGATTCGTATGGAGAAATATTTGTTTCATTCAATAATGAATTCAGAGTATCTCGGGATAGTAACAATACTCGATTATGAAATACGATTGAGCACATATTTGTCCGAATTGGTCTTGCCTTCGTGTTTTAAGGGAAAGAAAGCACTTGTAGATTTAGCATTAAAGTCTGGATTAGATGAGTATCGCTTTGTGGAGTTTGATGTTGATGATAATGGAAAAATTATTCTGAACTCTAATAGCTATATAAAGGTATCGAAGGATATCGAAAAAGCTGCGAATTTCTTTCTGCAACAGAGAAGAGATATTGTTATTAATTCATTTTTAACAGATTCTCAGAAGAAAGAAATATTGTACTAAATAGAAGGGACCGTCGTTCTGGCGATTGAAAATCGTAAGAGAGACAGTAAAAAATTTGTGTAAACTAAAGATATGATATAATATCCTCTTGGATTGATGTTAGAATAAATATTAGTCCAAGAGGATATTTTTATGGTAAGACAAAGAAAAACCTCACCAGAAAGAAAGGCGTTTATTGACAGTCTCATCGCACACTATCAGCCCGAGGATGCTTTTTTATTATAGATTAGACTTATCTTGGGGGATAATTTTCAAATAGCAAAAAAGCGGAATAATATGATGAAAAATTGATGGGATTGTAGTATAATAAAAGTCAGATAATAGATGATTATCCATCATATTTTCAAGGGTATATCATCAAAATGTCCGCAATATTGTTTAGGAGGTGCGCAATGTATCATTTAAAGAACTTTTTAGGGGACAAATTTGAAAGAGTACGTTCTATCATTGATAATGAATATTCTCAAATGAATGAATATGTAAATCTTATCGGAAGTGCAAACTATGCCTTCCCTTCTGTGTTAGAGGCGATGAATACTCCTTTTAATTTAAATCCCTCTGAAGGTAGTCGTGGAAACCGATATTTTCCGCTATGTGATGGTATCGATTCATTAGAAGCTATGGCGGAAGAAATGTTGCTAAAACTATTTCATTGCAACGGATATTCCAGTAATATAGAAGCGTATTCTGGGACGCAGGCAAATCAAATAGTTTATCAAGCAGTATTAAAACCAAATGATGCAGTTGTAATTATGGCGCCAAATGCAGGAGGACATGTTTCTCATTATCATTACCTAAAGACATTTTGCAATATATATACATACAGTGTTAATGAGATGGAAGAAATAGACTATGAAGCAATAGAAATACTCTGCAAAAAAAATCATCCCCGATTATTAATTGCCGGGGCTAGCTCTTATCCAAGAAACATTGACTACATTAAATTGTCTGAGATATGTCAGAAGTATAATACTCTGCTATTAGCAGATATCTCACATACAGCAATCTATATTGCAGCTAACAGACACGTATCCCCATTTGGTTACGCCGATTTTGTCACTTTTACGACTCATAAGACCACACGTGGAATACGTGGTGGAATAGTAATGTGCAAAGAAGAATTTATTTCTAAGATAAATCGAGCCACATTCCCTATCGTCCAAGGTGCTCCAAAGTTTAACGAAGTTTTAGCCAAAACAATTATGCTTGCTGAATTAGATTTAATAAATATTAATGAATATGTTGATAGAATTTTAAAACTTTCAAGTTCGTTCGTAAATATTTTTAAAGAGCATGATTTGAAATTATATACGAACGGTAGTGATTCACACTTAATCCTAGTGGATTTGAGAGAATCATCTTTTACAGGAAAAGAGGCTGAAGAATTGTTACTAAAACAACATATTTTAGTGAATCGTAATCAGTTGCCAAATGACAGAAGAAGTGCCAATATAACATCAGGAATCAGAATCGGAATTTTAACCTTAGCAACGTTAAATATGCCTGAGAAGGAATATAATCAATTAGCTTCTCTTATAGCTTCTACAATAAAACAAAGACGTATTATTGATTGTACACTTGCGTGCGAAATTATAAAGCCCTACAAAATTATATATAAACAGTAATCAATATAAGTTATAAGTTGGAGTAAAGAAACAAACAAATGGAACTCCACTTATAACTTTTCATAATTGCTCTAATATCTCCAATGTGGAGATATTCCTAACATAAAACTATTAATATTGGGATTATTTAATATTAAGCCATATAGCTTTACATTTCCCGGATAGGTTTTCTCTAAAACGTCAGTTGCCATAAAGTTATCATTCCGCAATATGTATAAATTATATTCACACAATAATTTAATCCATGGATCAGGCAATTCTTCTGCCATAGAACATAGTTCTAATAGTTCCTCCCGAATAGAATGAACCTCCTGCCTGTTCATGAGATATCTGCATATTAAAATATTGCATCTCAATTTTATCATGTCAAAAGAGAGACTACTTGGCATAATTGTTTTAGCACATTCAAAATATTCTAGTGCAAGTGCAGGACTATTTTCGCACAAATAGCTTACACCAATATTAATCATAGACTGGTATTCCTCATTGGACTTTAGTTGATGCATTATTTTTTTTGCTTGGTTAAAATACCTTCTGGCTATATATATACTTTCTTTCTCTTGACTTTGATATAAATACAAAATACCGATATTATTCAAGCAGGTAGATTCTACAAATTTATTATCTAGATTCTGGAAATAATCCAATGCACTCTGTATATTTTTAATTGCATCATCGTAAAGAAAAAGGTGTCCGGAATTTCTTAATATTATATAATAATACTCAATATCTGAATACTGATACATATTTTGTTGTAAATAGAGAACTTTTTCTCGAACTTCATCATCATGGCGCAAATGTTGTAAGGCATTCAAATATATACTCCATCCCTCATAATTAGTCAAGCGATTATCTAAGGTTTCTATTGCTTCCTGATAATGATATGATTGTAATAAAAATTTCGCTTTATATAACTCCATATTATAGAAACTGGAAAGCTGATTGCTAATTTCTAACCCTTCTTCAAAACAGCTTGTTTTTTGAAAGGAATCCAAAAGTTGAATAATGGAGCAAATAGGAAATAGCAAAGCTATTTTGTTTCCATCGTTTATGCTTTTTGCTAAATTTCTATATAATTGACATATTTGAAAATATCTAAATTTGGTATACAATATATTGATATATTTTTTTAAAACACCTAAGTGCTTCAAAAAATTGAATTGCTGTTCAAATTCCATTATACCATTGACACAGAAGACAAAATCACTATCATCGATTGGTTCATACAGTATTTCTGTAAAAACTTTTTCACATGAATGTATTAATTCTGTAAAGCGTTCTTCTTCATCAATACACTCCAGATTCTGTCTGCTAGCCTGCGAAATCTTTTCGTGTTCAATTTTCAATGTATCATTTTCCCCAATAAGTACATATTTCATTTTACATAAATTAGAGATACTCTGGCGTAACTCTATTTCATTACATCCATGGTTGTATCTTACAATTCTTTCGATAAAAGACATTTTTATGCCCTCTGGAAATAAAGATGCCAAGTCTACAATATCTTTGTTTATTTCATCCAATGCTCTTATTCCTTGCAGGGTAGGGGTATCATTGATATTTTCCATACCATTTTGATTAATTTGAAAAATGAGTTCATCAATTTCTCGCATATTGCCATATTGTACTAAAGCATATAAATATTCTAAGCGTGCTTTTACAGAGTAATAATACTCTTGCTTTAAATTTTGGTTGCAAATCTCATCAAATATATCTATAGTAACATTCTCAACACTGAGTATTAAAGAATCATTATCTAATTTGTGTTCTTCAATTAATGTTCTAGTAATAGACATATTGTTTTTCAGAGTATATGATGTAAATAAAAGTATATTACCTTCTACCTGTCGAAGTAATTCATAAAACTCATTCACAATTCCTAATGATAAATATTGAATATTATCTATAAAAACTATCAAGCCTGTAGTTTTACTTAAAAAATCCAGATATTCACTAAACAGATACTGATTTGTATGATAGTCTTTTGCAGCACTTTCTCCATCGGTGTTCAACAGTTTATAAATCAAAGTACCCACTGTTGGCAACAAAGATAGTGATGCAATCAAAGCTTTTTTGGCATTGTTTTTTACATCTTCCTTATACGTCGATTTTTCCAAAAATGCCAAGAATGTATTACCTTCCGTGACATGCGTTTGATTTTTCTCATGAGAATTGGTTTTTTGCAATAATTTATAAATTAATAAATTGTAAAATATGTCCATAGTACAATCTTCTGGAATTTGTGACGCATCATAATGCAGTACTGTATAGCCACTGAAGAAATCACCGTTATGTAGCAAACTGATAGCCGATGATATAAGTTCTGTTTTTCCAGTTCCAGACGTTCCAAAGACAGAAACGTGTCCTATATTATTGTGTTCAGCTACATACTCAAGTATTTCTTGTTCTTCCATTCTATTAAAATGTTTTAAGTTTGTAGTAATTATTTTGGACATTATTTCAGACTCCTTTATTAATTATATCTAAAATGTCTTGATGCAACTGCTTTATGGTATATGAAAGTTTAGGAGGACGCCATCCTAAGTCCAGTCTCTCTTGGATTCTTTTCGCTGAGGCAATCGCACACTTAATATCATAAATACTGTCAAAAACCACTCCATCCTTATCATAAATTACAGGATATGATTCTCTAAAATCAACAATATACATAGTACATCTAATACTAATGCGTCTACTCCTTTTTCTAATATATATGCCAGAGTCCAATGGGTATTGTCAGACCAAAGCCTGTTGTCTTTGCTGATAACAAAACGTACAGCCCGATGGCATAGCGAATGACTCATATTTTTTATTCGAAAATATTCGTTTTCAATACTCGCATTTCTATGGATACCCAAAATTGTATTTTGGTATCCGACTAAATCAGAATGTTCAAAAAAAATCTTTGTTCGATTTCTATAATCGGCAACATGCTTTGACACAACATCTTCTATTCTTTTACATAAAAAATCGGCTATTGTAGTCGGTGGATTTCCGATTTCATAATCAACATATTTAAATACGCATACATGTTCTCCCGTGATTGCCATTATATCCCTCCTCTTTACCTGTATAGTATATCAATTGCAATCAAAGAGTAAACACTAATTAATATACCCTTGAAAATATGATGGATAATCATCTATTATCTGTCAAAAAGTGCCTGCAAAGAGGAGAGCGTCAAGGAAAACTATATTCTAAAATCTTTCCTTGGATGTTTGCTTGAGAGGATATCACGTTGCTTGGAAAGAGCGACATGAGTGTATATTTCGGTAATGTTAATTGAACTATGTCCGAGCATTTCCTGAATATAACGAATATCAACATCTGCTTCGAGTAGGCTTGTAGCAAAAGTATGACGGAACATATGTGGTGTAAGGTGTAATTCGACGGACGCTAGAGTAGCATATTTATTTATCATTCGTCTAACTGTTTGGTCAGACATAGCGTTACCATTTTGGTTTGCAAAAAAATGTTTACATGAGTTTATTTCATTACAAAAATTATTCTTATATTCTTCTAAGATCCGTATAACGGCATCATTTCCAATTTGTATTCGTCTTTCTTTATTTCCTTTGCCATATATGAGAATAGAACCATCATAAAGATTAACATCATTGTTCATCAAGGTACAAAGTTCGGAAATTCGCATCCCGGTAGCAAATAGAAGTTCAATAACAGCAGCATCTCTTAACGCATTACGTTTTTGGTAATTGGTTTTTGCAACGATTCGTTGTTTGTATGTAGTAGATAAAAGTATTTCGACAGTATTCAGCGGTATCGTTTTAGGTAATTTAATTGGTTCCCGAAAGCGCACTTGTACTTTGCAAAAAGGATTTTGTAAAATTAGTTCTTTATATTCAAGATAGTGAAAAAGAGCTTTTATAGATGCAATTTTTCTTTTTACAGTTTTGGGTTTATATTGCTGATGAAGTTCTGCAATGTAAGTTTCCAGAATAGTTGGAGTGATTTCTGTAATATCTGTGAAGTTACATTGTTCAGAAAATTGTTTTAGGTCAATTCGATAGGCTTTCAGTGTTTTTTTATCTAGTCTTTTCTGAAATTCACAATACTCCAGATATTTCTGTGTGTGTGTTTGTAAGCTATTCATAAGTAACATCTCCTTCATATCTAAATTGTTATCAAAAATATATCCTACATGGATTTAAGTGTGTTTGCACCTATAAAATCATGTTGTGTTTACAAGTTTTGGCTTTGTGTTTATTTGCTTCAGCATACTAGAGCATATAGGATATTACAAAAGAAAGAATGAAAACTCACCTCAAAAGATTATTCAATTCAGAGAATTTGGGTTATTCTATATAAGAAGTTGTGAAATGCCTTTGCAGTGAGATTTCGATTTAGATATCATTTTAGTTATATGGGAAAAATGTTTCTTGCAATTGCGTTTTGTAATCATGGGTGTGAAACATTTTCTGATTAATGCAGGTAGTTTGGAGTTTTGATATTGTAAATGAGATAACTTATTCCGATATAAAAGATATAATTTATTTGAGATGAGCTCTTAAAGGAAAGTATACGAACAGGGGACATATAAATGGATAGTAAGATTGAGATTCATACGTTTCAAGCATATGATGGGGATTGTTTTCTGGTAACAATATATGAGACTGAGAAAGAAGTGAATTTGTTGATTGATTGTGGTAGTAGTGAAACATATCAGAATTATGTTAAACCATATTTACTTCGTATGTCAGAACAACAAAAGAAAATTGATTATCTGATTTTAACGCATATACATAGTGATCATATTGGGGGAGTAATACCGCTTTTATTAGATAATGGAAGTGCTGATGATGCACATATAATAGAAATTTCAAATGTAATCTATAATGGTTATTTGGGACTAAGCTTAGAGTCACATGAAAAAAAAGAGTGTACAATTCAAGAAAATAGAATATATCAAGGAATCATTGCGCAGGGACAGGCTGTATTAGGAAAAAATGTAACAGAGAAGCAGATAACTTTAAATGAAGAATTATGTATTTCTCAATTATTAATTCAAGGCAATTATAATTGGAATGCATGGAACGAAAACGAGTTTAGTGCAGTTGTTGCAGATTCACAGATGAAAATCGATATTGGTAACCAAAGCTACATTCAATTTATTTCTCCAAACAGAGAACAGTTGCGCCGAATGAATAGAAAATGGGAATTATATATGAAAAGAATTTACAATAAATTTCCTAATATTGATAATCTACATATCCGTAATGCATTTGAAGCATTTCAATGGATAGTAAATAATGAAGACTATGAAGTCATACAAGGAATGGCATCGTCGGATGTGTTAACTAAGGAAAAAATTGTACAGATGGCTGAAGGAAGGTATTCTTATGATAATTCTGATGAAAATATGGAATCAATTGCATTTGTGCTTGTCAGTGACAGTAAGAAAATACTGTTTTTGGGAGACTCAAATATTGAAGTGTGTAGAAAGAATTTAAAACAGATATATGGAGATACACCCGTAAAAATGAATTTGATTAAATTACCTCATCATGGAAGCAAACGAAATATATCAATGCGTTTTTTGAAACAGTATTCTTCAGATTCATATCTTATTTCGGCAGGAGAAACAAAAATGAGACCGTCTATGGAAACAATTGCAATGATATTGATGAACGATTTGGAAGAAAACAAAAAAATATATATTGTTAATAGGAATCAGACTATAGAGTGTTTTGACAAAGAAAATATACATTTGGATTTTAATTTTGAATTTATAGATGTAAAGGATAAAGTGATAGAAATATAGGAGGGATGAAACGTGATAGATATCAAAAAGGGTATATGCCAAATTATATGCCAGAATCAGATAAAAGGAACAGGATTTTATATAGGTCAAGGGAGAATTGTTACGGCTACACATGTGGTAGAGGAATCTTTAGATGTGCAAGCGTGTTTTATGGAGAATGATAAAAATCAATACATATATGATTGTAAATTACAAGAAATACAACCAGAAAATGATATTTGTATTTTGTTAATTAATGAAGAACAAAATGATTTAGTTCTATCTGAAATAAAACTTTCCTTTAAAAGCATCGCTATAAACAGTAAGTTTTTGTCCTATGGCTATCCGGGAGAAAACCAAGGCAATATGGCATTCATAAGTGGAACGATTTTAAATGCACACGACGGATGCACTGATACTATATATACAGTGGAACTTGAAGTTGAACGAGGAAAATTACATAATTATCAAGGTTTTTCTGGTGCACCAGTAATTATAGAGGATGTGGCAACTGGAATTTGTGTGTACCAGAATAATGGCCAACTTAGAATGGTAGAGTTTAGTAAAAATCTTGAAACATTGACACCTGCTTTAGATATAAAATCCGAAAACAAAAAGAAATATGTTGCTAATGTTGCAGTGGATATTAGGGCAAATCATTTTATATCAAGATGCTATTTGGAAAAAGCGGTGTCTACTCAAGTAAGTGCTAAAAAAACTTCGCAAATGTTCGTAGTAAAGGGATGCAATGGAGTTGGTAAAACAACATGGATGGATTTACTTGAAAATTGGGAAAACATGGAGGTTATCGGTAAATATTATATAAATAAATATAATGATACAATGCCTTCTGTATATCGCAAAAGTGAAGAAGCACTTTATGACTGGTTTTGTATGATTGCAGGTCAGTTTTTAGTTGAAAGAATAGAAATTGCAGAAAACAATAGTTATGTAGAACGATTAAAATGCGTGAATAGTATATTTGAAAAATTGGATCAATATCTTGAGAGTATTGACAAATTTGGTCTGATCTGTGTAGATGGTCTGGATGAGTTCGTAAATGATGATATGAGGCTGTTCGATATTTTCTGCTCCTATTTTACTGCATATAAGGGAATTAGAATCAGTTTTATATTTACGCTCAATAATGAGAACATACTTCCTAGAGCTGTCCAAAATAAGATTGAGGAAGAAAATATTCTGGAAATTCAGCCGTTTGATGCTTCTTCCCTTAGATTATTTCTTCTAAATAATCTAAATATGGATAGTGCAGAAAAGTATGTGGATCAGCTTGTTGAAAAATCTGATGGACATGCATTGTATCTTCATTATATTATTGATACAATGAACAATTTAACTGAAAATGATGATATAGATTTTATTGTTAATGATTTTCCAACATATGGAGGTAATATATATAAGTATTATGATTATAAATGGAATGATATTAGGCAGAATGAGAATAGCGTAAAATTAGTAGCTTATTTGGCAAGGACTCGAATCAATATAGAAAAACAAATATTGTTACAAATGGTTTCTGCTAATGAAAGGATTGCCTTTGATGTTGCATTGGATAATATGAGTGGCTTGCTGGTGCAAGGGGAAAGAATTAGCTTTTTTCACAGTTCCTTTCAAAAATATGTATCTGATAAGACAAAATATTTGGACGAAGAGATACATCATGCTATGGCAACATATTGTCTAAGTCATCAGAATTTTGAATATGGTGTAACACAGTTGCTTTATCATCTTTCAAAAGGCAATGAAGAAGATAGAAAGCAGTGTATTTTACTATGCAATCAAACTTGGATGGATAAATGTGGCGGATTCAATGGTGGACCGGAAGTGATGCTTAAAGATATGCAAACGGTAGTAGGTATATGTTGTGAAGTTGGAGCATTTGCTCAATTGATTGATAAGTTATTACTTATGCAAAGAGCACAGGTAAGATATGATGAAATTTTCGCACGTTTTGCAGGCGACTTGGCAATGGCAGAGATTGAATTAAATCGTCCGGGAAAAGCTTTAGAGTATTTATATAGATATAATATATGCTTAGTTAATGATGAACAGTTGTTGGCTTGCCTTCAAAGATTGATAAGTAAAGAATATTGGGATTATGTGGATTTACTAATTGAGAGAATTGAGAAAGACACATTTAAATTTTTATTTGAAGGACAACCAATATCACTATCGCAGATATGTACAATGAACCGTGTATATCAAATGGCAGCCCTATCTGGAAGTGAGTATTATTATGAAAAGGGAAAAAAGTATCTAAAGATTATTTTTTCTCTTGAACTTGATGATTGGGAAGCGGATTTTGTTATGCAATCTTCAACAGATTATAATTTATGGAAAAATGGTGTTGTTGCAACAGCCGAAAGATTAGAGTCAGCAGGTATACCGGTTAATCAAAAAACGTATAACAATTGGATTCTGTCAATAGTTGGAGCCTCGGAAATAGAAAACTATACAGAAAAAAGAAGTAATAACTGGCTTCCGATGTTGAAAGAAATTGCAAAATTAAAAGAAAAGCAAGTGTGCAAATGTAATGATAATATTAGGGACGTTTTTGTTGATGTATGTATGTGCAGGAGAGAATATGCTGCATTGTTGCCAAAGGATTATATAGTCAATGCATCAAAGGTGGAAGTTAATAGTATTAGAGATAAAAATGGTGTAGATATAGACTATCAAAAAATTCATAATCTATTTGTTCAGAATAGAAATACAATGTATTTAGACGGAGATAGCGAAATAAAGTGTACTTGTGTATCTTGTGATGTTTGGGAAAGTGATTGGGAAAAAGGGTTATGTCAATTAGTGGCATGTGTTGGAAGTTATTATGGTCTTGGATTGCTGAGAACAAAGAAAGAAGATGTAGAAGAATTTAAGCAGATTCTTGAGAGAAGTTTGTTTTCATTTGATGAAAGGACAAATTTTGAGCACGCATATCATATTCCAGAAAAAGTTATGGAATACATATTTTCGAAAATATCATTGTATTTCTTTGTATTATATCCAGAAGAAACAGAGTGGTTTTTAGATTTTGTAAAGACAAAATCCCAAGATCAATTTGGAGTATACTATGAGGGGTATTTTCGAATTATGATAGGTATTATCTGGTGCTAGAATATAAATAGTACAAGCCAAAATGAGAAATTCCAAATACACATAAGCATGGTACAATAGAAACATGCTGAAGGAGGATCTCATATGGCAAAGCAACATGACAAACAATTTAAACTT
>ERZ773143.133-NODE-133-length-88865-cov-8.550906_pt1 | contig 88865 bp, 76 predicted proteins | sample MGYA00580852_ERZ773143 | MGnify/ENA primary metagenome ERZ773143 (study PRJEB29015, sample SAMEA2737853) | human gut metagenome | biome: human gut; feature: human-associated habitat; material: faeces | place: China | collected 2012 ... | reverse complement strand
ATCCATAAGAGCATGAGCCGCTGGTCACGCTCCACGTGAGCGTGTGAGTTGAAATCCTTTTAGGCGATAATAATTGTTTAATTTCTTTTGTCACGCTCCACGTGAGCGTGTGAGTTGAAATATATGCAATCCACAGGAAGAATGGGTACTGTCAGGTCACGCTCCACGTGAGCGTGTGAGTTGAAATCCCCGTCCCATTCCAAGTAAGCGATATCCTTATCGTCACGCTCCACGTGAGCGTGTGAGTTGAAATTGCGAACGCAGACTATGAATGCCTTATGGCAATGTCACGCTCCACGTGAGCGTGTGAGTTGAAATACAGCGTTGCCACTAATTGTAGGAACGTCTATCGTCACGCTCCACGTGAGCGTGTGAGTTGAAATAGAAAATCCTTATCCATAAGAGCATGAGCCGCTGGTCACGCTCCACGTGAGCGTGTGAGTTGAAATTTGACAATGAAGTTATTGAGAACTCAACTGTAAAGTCACGCTCCACGTGAGCGTGTGAGTTGAAATGCCTATGGTGAGGGTTCTACATACCCATATAAAGTCACGCTCCACGTGAGCGTGTGAGTTGAAATAGTTGGTGAAATTGTTAGAAACTGGATAAACGCACAAGTCACGCTCCACGTGAGCGTGTGAGTTGAAATATTTAATTCTGATAATCTCATATTGCGCCGACAGTCACGCTCCACGTGAGCGTGTGAGTTGAAATTGTCAGTGAAGTTTGCAGGGATAAGTCTTGCCAGAGTCACGCTCCACGTGAGCGTGTGAGTTGAAATATAGAAAATAATTTGATAGACGCAGTTATCTCATGTCACGCTCCACGTGAGCGTGTGAGTTGAAATGGTACTCACGAGTTCGTTAGCAAGCTGTCAGAAGGTCACGCTCCACGTGAGCGTGTGAGTTGAAATATTAATAATTTAATAACATTTAATCGTGTGTTCTAGTCACGCTCCACGTGAGCGTGTGAGTTGAAATGATTATAATAGGAAAAACAACGTTTGATAAATCGTCACGCTCCACGTGAGCGTGTGAGTTGAAATTGGAATACTCAGACAGTAGAGGTCAAACTGGAAAGTCACGCTCCACGTGAGCGTGTGAGTTGAAATGTGAAGTTGACGGGTTATTCAGAGGTCCCATACTGGTCACGCTCCACGTGAGCGTGTGAGTTGAAATAGACGATATCTGCAGACGGAAGAACTGTCGCAGGTCACGCTCCACGTGAGCGTGTGAGTTGAAATGCCATTGATTGGGAAAAGGGGAAAGTTGAGGAGAGTCACGCTCCACGTGAGCGTGTGAGTTGAAATAAAAATCAGTAACAGTTCTAGGGGGTTGACTGTTGTCACGCTCCACGTGAGCGTGTGAGTTGAAATAGCACACGTGGTGTAAGAATGCTGACAAGCGATGGTCACGCTCCACGTGAGCGTGTGAGTTGAAATAGGTAGATAACGCTGACGGAGCGTGTCAGACAATGTCACGCTCCACGTGAGCGTGTGAGTTGAAATCTTGTTTACATACTGCGTACGTTTTACCATTTGAAGTCACGCTCCACGTGAGCGTGTGAGTTGAAATCTGTTAATGCTAAATTTGATTTTAAATCTGATATTGTCACGCTCCACGTGAGCGTGTGAGTTGAAATATATTCAAGCTGTAGGTGTAACACAAGCTGTCAGTCACGCTCCACGTGAGCGTGTGAGTTGAAATCGCCGTTCTCCGGTACATAAACAGCGATATGTAGGTCACGCTCCACGTGAGCGTGTGAGTTGAAATTGAAGCATTTATAAACACCTCCATTAATAAAAATGTCACGCTCCACGTGAGCGTGTGAGTTGAAATGCCCTTAGAATATCGTGCACAATCGTCACGCAACGTCACGCTCCACGTGAGCGTGTGAGTTGAAATTCAATGCTCTGCAAGAGGGGAACGCCGTTCAAGAGTCACGCTCCACGTGAGCGTGTGAGTTGAAATTTTTCCTCTGTATTTGTATTATATAGGAAAAATGTCACGCTCCACGTGAGCGTGTGAGTTGAAATTACTTCTTTTCCTACTACGCCTTTTAATGTGGTTGTCACGCTCCACGTGAGCGTGTGAGTTGAAATACCGATTCATGGGAGTACGGTTCAGCAATGCAGAGTCACGCTCCACGTGAGCGTGTGAGTTGAAATGAAAACGTTGTTGATATGGGTAAACAGATTCTGGTCACGCTCCACGTGAGCGTGTGAGTTGAAATATTCAACGTAAAGTCAAATTCTTTCCATGTTCTAGTCACGCTCCACGTGAGCGTGTGAGTTGAAATTTGGGTTATGTCGGTGAAACGAACGCAAGACCCGGTCACGCTCCACGTGAGCGTGTGAGTTGAAATCTTGATACCGAAGTCAATATTGCCCCAGCACCTGTCACGCTCCACGTGAGCGTGTGAGTTGAAATGCGGAAACATTCATCAGAACATGTTTTCCTTCTGTCACGCTCCACGTGAGCGTGTGAGTTGAAATTTCCTCGCCTGTGTCAATGTTCTGCAAGCACTCAGTCACGCTCCACGTGAGCGTGTGAGTTGAAATCAACAAAGTCCGCAGGGAGCACAGCAAGTATCCTGTCACGCTCCACGTGAGCGTGTGAGTTGAAATATTGCCAAACTTTTAGTGCCATTTTTTTGAACCTGTCACGCTCCACGTGAGCGTGTGAGTTGAAATGACGATATGGTCGTCATGGCATTAACGGAACTAAGTCACGCTCCACGTGAGCGTGTGAGTTGAAATGTTGTCGAACTTGTCCTTTTCAAGAACATAAGCGTCACGCTCCACGTGAGCGTGTGAGTTGAAATATAAGCGGTGGCTTTGCCGCTTCGGGCGGCTCTGGTCACGCTCCACGTGAGCGTGTGAGTTGAAATTAAGGGGCATTTATATCAGGGCGACTATGAGCCGTCACGCTCCACGTGAGCGTGTGAGTTGAAATTTTTTTGCAGAGTACATAATCAATACCGCCCCAGTCACGCTCCACGTGAGCGTGTGAGTTGAAATTGCTTATCTGACGTTGCACGAGCGTTCCATGAGTCACGCTCCACGTGAGCGTGTGAGTTGAAATGACAGCATAAGGCTCATTCATGATTAATCGTTAAGTCACGCTCCACGTGAGCGTGTGAGTTGAAATTCAACGTCCGCTGAAATTATGTGATAATATCTATGTCACGCTCCACGTGAGCGTGTGAGTTGAAATAATTCCCAGCACAACATACCCATTCTTTATTCCGTCACGCTCCACGTGAGCGTGTGAGTTGAAATATGATAATGTAAAAAAAGAGAGGTATCATGCAATGATTAAATTATTTTTGAAAGAATACTTAGATGAAATGTCAACTGTATGTAGGGATAATCAGAATAATGTAAGTATCGCTGTAAATCCCGATTCTGAAAGGCAGGGACATCCTTATTTCAAATTTTATAATTCCGTTTATTATGGAGATGCTGCTAAGGTGGTTAGAATTTTATTTAATTCAGCAGATTATGTTGATAATAAAAATGCAGAAGACCAAAAGCTTTGGAAACTTTCGCATAAAGAAAAAAAGTTGCTTAAAGAACTTTTGAGTAGTCCTTCTGCAGAATATTCAGATATGACTATTTGGGAAGCTTGTAAATTTGAGTGGAACTTTGAATATTTAGAGCAATCTATTAACTTAGATAAATATGTAAATGGTGAATATGATAAGGATAAAACATTCACAGAAAATCCTGGCTATGTACCATACAGTTTGGAAATGCCTGATTATTTAGAATTAAACTTTTGCTAAATATGTAACTTTAACGTACGCTCCACGTGAGCGTGTGAGTCAATTTTCGTTTCATCGCAGGACTTAGGGTGTACGTTATCCGCTCAGACCACAGCAAGTGTTGTGCGTGGTGTTCAAAGCTTGCAGTAAAAGACGTTTATCCTGAATTTAACTGGAGAAAAGGGGGCTATGTTCATGGCAGAAGAAAATGATATTCTCACAAAGTTAAAAAAAGGCGAAAAAGTTGAGTGCCCTGTTTGCCATAACGGCTACTATGTTCCTGTGAATACAACAGCAGATAAGGCACATTACTTTGTCTGCACTAATAAAGAGTGTAACGGACATTATCGGTGGGAGCCGATAATCGATATTGAATAATACAAATAACCGCTCCGCTACGGCGAGGCGGTCACGCTCCACGTGAGCGTGTGAGTTGAAATATTATGCTGACGTTATGTTTTTGTAGTTTATCCCAGCCACGCTCCACATGAGCGTGTGGGTCAATTTTCGTTTCAACGCAGGACTTATCGATATTGAATAATACAAATAACCGCTTGACTAAGGTTTGGCGGTATTTTTATACCCAAATACTATACATTTTTCATGTGTTTTCCGTCAAATCTGCCAATTCACACCCCAAAATTTGTGCAAACAAATGATTTATAATTTAATTTGGCAACATTTCTGCAATTGTTGCATTTTTTCTGCAACAAAATACCCACTTTTCGTGTATAAGTAGAAGGGGTTTCACCACAAATCGGAAACCTTGCGGAGCGACAGTGTATGAGGAAACATTTTGTCAACGTGAGTTAGGTGAACACGATGAGAGGTTCTGATCGCACAGAAAAGCACTTCCTGCACTCCGTCTGAAGCTTGAAAATTGAATATTTATACCGACACACCTTAGCTATACCCCATGAGCATACTGCTAAATTTAATTGTTATAACCGCCTTTGTTGACATTATTCATATAAAATGGTATACTTAAAATAAAATTTATACATAATGAAAAGAGTAAATGTGATGAATAAACATACCACTATCGATAAGTCAACAGGCGAGAAAAAATGTAGCTGCTTTAAACGTTGCGGCGGCTGTCAGTTGGATAAGGTCTACGCCCAACAAATAGAATGGAAGCAGGCAAAAGCCGATAGAATGTTGAGCCGCTTTTGCAGACCTCAGCAGATAATAACTATGGACTACCCCTATAATTATCGCAATAAAGTCCAAACTGTCTATAAGGTCAATAGCTCAAAGCGTATCGTCTCAGGAGTATATCAGTCCTCTACCCATAGCATGGTAATAACTGACGATTGCTTTTTGGAGGATATAAGAGCACAGCAAATAGGCGCTACCCTTAAAGAGCTTATGGCTGACTTCCGTATCCTTCCATATAACGAGGAAAGTGATCAGGGCCTTCTTAAGCATACCCTTATCCGTACCTCCCAAACAACAGGCGAGGTAATGCTCGTGCTAGTTACAGCTACCCCCATATTTCCTGCAAAGAAAAATTTCGTTAAAGCTATTACTGAAAAACACCCGTATATAACCACTATCGTCCAAAACGTTAATAAAGGCAGAGTTCCTCTTACTTTGGGCGACCGTGATATTATAATGTACGGCAAAGGCTATATCACCGACGAGATGTGCGGCTGTAAGTTCAGAATTTCACCTCATTCTTTCTATCAGGTAAACCCCGAGCAGACCGAAAAACTTTATGCTCAGGCAGTTTCCTGTGCCGAACTTAAAAAAGGCGATAAAGTTATCGACGCATATTGCGGAACAGGTACTATCGGTCTTATCGCTGCAAAAAGCGGTGCAGACGTGGCAGGCGTTGAGCTTAATGCCGAAGCCGTAAAGGACGCAGTTTCAAATGCCAAGCTCAATAAGCTTGACAATATCAGGTTTTATAATGAGGACGCAGGTGAGTTCATGACAAAGCTTGCGCAGGCAGGGGAGAGCTGTGATACAGTTTTCCTTGACCCTCCAAGAGCAGGCACAACAGAAGAATTTGTTGAAGCCTTGGGCAAACTCAGACCTGAAAAGATAGTCTACGTTTCCTGTAAAATAGAAACTCTCGAGCGTGATTTGAAGCTTCTTGCAAAAATAGGCTATAAAGCACAGCTTATCCAGCCCGTTGATATGTTCCCGCATACCACAGGTATCGAAAATGTTGTGCTTTTAAAAAGAAAAATGATATCGCTCACACCAAACAGAACACCTGATAAAAAGGGGGATAAAAAAATTGAACGAAAAGGTAAAACTTCTCACAGATAATATCGAAAAAGTTATCGTCGGCAAGACAGACTCTGTGCTTAAAATAATCACAGCCATGCTTTGCGGCGGTCATGTTCTTATCGAGGACGTGCCTGGAGTAGGCAAAACTCAGCTTGTATCAGCCCTTGCAAGGTCAGTGGACGGTAAATATAACCGTATCCAGCTTACCCCTGACGTTATGCCGTCCGATATCGTTGGCTTTTCTATGATAGACCAGAAAACTCATGAGCTTGAGTATAAAGAGGGTGTGGCAATGTGCAATTTCCTCTTGGCAGACGAAATAAACAGAGCCTCCCCAAAATCTCAGTCAAGCTTGCTTGAAGTCATGGAAGAACATCAGATATCCATTGACGGTAAAACTCATGAACTTCCGTCACCATTTATGGTGCTTGCCACACAAAACCCTGTGGAAACTTACGGCACCTATCATTTGCCTGAAGCCCAAATGGATAGATTTCTTATGAAGATATCAATGGGCTATCCCTCATATGATGATGAGCTTGATATCATGTCAAGAGCCGAAAGATCAGGCTTTGCAAAGAATATCCAGCCTGTCATGACCCTTGAAAACGTCCGTGAGCTTATGGGCTACGCTGAAAATGTAACCGCAGAGCTTTCTGTGAGAAAATATATCCTGAGCCTTGTTACCGCAACAAGAAATTCAGATTATGTAAAGCTTGGCGTTTCTCCCCGTGGAAGCATCGCACTGCTCAAAGCTTCAAAAGCCTATGCCTTTGTTCAGGGCAGAGGATTTGTCATGCCAGATGATGTCAAGGCTGTTATGCCTGACGTTCTTGCACATAGACTTATGCTTTCTCCAAAAGGCAAATCCGCCTTTGAAAATGAAAGGGAAGCTCTTGAAAATATCGCTCTTACAGTAAAATCACCTGACGCAATAGAGAAATAGAGGATATGACCCCATGAAAAATCTTTTAGGTTATCTTACCTGCGTGGCGGTGGCGATACTGCTTAGAGTTTATATAAACGGAAGCGGTGGTACGCTTGTGCTTTATCTTTTAGCTATAGCCTTTGTGATATCTCTTGCGGCACTTCTCATTACCAAGCGAAAACTTGTGGCAGCCATAAAGCTTTCCACAGAAATAAGTGCAAAGAACGAGGAGTTTGACGCTGACATAATGCTTTTAAATGCAATACGCATTATTCCCTCTTGCGTTGTTGAGGTAACGGCAGAGTGTTCAGATAATATCGGTGCTGTAAGCCCACTTGAATTTAAAACTATCGTGGCAGGCGGCAGACAGCAAAGCGTCAGCGTTAAGCTGAAAACACGCTATGCAGGTCTTGGCACAGTGAAAATAAAAAGCATACGTTTGCATGACTATCTTGGAATAATCACCCTGCACCTTGACAGTTCACGTTATGAAAAAGCCGTGGGAAAAATAAGGATAATGCCGAATATCCCTGACACTGGCTCTCAAACAGAGCTTCTTAAAGCAACTTCCGAGAACGCTTCATTTGACGATAACGAAAGCGAATCAGATGAAAATGCACTTGGTCTTACAGGCGTTCCGGGCTATGACCACAGACAGTATGAGATAGGCGACCCGCTGAAAAGAATAAACTGGAAGCTTTCTTCAAAGCGTGACGAGCTTATGGTGCGCCTTGATGAAAAGGTCACGGCTTCAAGTCAGGCGTTTTTCCTTGATATACCAAGCGAAAATCATGACCCTATGTTTGCTATGAATATTGATAATATAGTCGAAGCGAGCCTTGCAATGCTTTCAATGCTTATCATGGAGGGCTTTGAGAGTGAGTATAATTATTATCTTGACGGCTGGAAAAGCATGAAAATAAAGCAGGCAGGTGATATAATAGAGCTTCAAAACGACCTTGCGGCAATAGCACCATATCCGCAGGAAAAGCGATTTGCCTTTTCTCATGAGATAGGCAAGACAGCTCCTATCTGCTTCACAGCCTGCATGGCGACTTCTCAGGGGGAATTTTCTTCTCTTATAGAAGAATTTAACGGTTCTTTCGTAGTGACACGTCTTAGCGGTCTTGATAAGCAAACAGAAAATATGTGGCTTGTAGACGAAACTTTCGAGTTTCGTAAAATGACATAGGGGGTGTGGCTTTTGAATACTAAAACTGCTCAGATAAAAAACACCCTTGTGAATATTCTTTCAAAATATGCTTTGCCGCTGCTCCTTGGAGCAGTGGTCATGAACATAATCTTTAAGACCTATCTTGTAGACAATGTCAGACTTTATACTTTTGGATATGTGGTCTATGAATGTCTGCTGTTCGCTCTTTTTGAGTGGCTGAAGCCGAAAAAAGTCCTGCGAGGTCTTGTCTATACCGCCCTTATGGTGGCAGTGCTGTTTTTGGGCTTTCAGCTTCTTCGTGCTGGATTTGAACATTCTGGAAAATCATTTATCAATTGGTTTTATGTAAACAGGCAGGAGATAGGTCAGATAGATGAATATTTCTACTTTCTGTTTGTGGGACTAGGCTTCTTTATCATTTCGGTGCTTTATTATTTCACCATTGTGCGCTATAGAAGCTTTGGAACGATGCTCGTTGTGCTTTTTCCGTTTTTTATTTACGGAAAGCGAGCCGATTCAATGGATACTCTTGACATAACCATAATGCTCACTGTGTTCATTGCACTTATGGTGCACAGCAGACTTGTTTCAGACGAGAGCAAGCATGACCTTGTTATAAACGGCTCTTATGTGGCGGCATCGGCGGTTTTCGTTACCCTTGTGGGTGCGCTTGCAATGCTTATGCCGACTTCCTCAAAGACATCTTATCTTGAAAAAAACAGCAACTTCTTTGATGTGAATATCAAAAGCAGTGGCACATATGACAATCTTAGTGATGAGTCTTCCCCAAGATTTGGCGCAGACGCAACGGGCGAGATACTTTTCAACTTCACCACAACCTCTGACGAACAGGTCATTTATCTTCGCAGACAATCCTTTGACCTTTTCAGAAACGAGAAGTGGGTAACAGACGATAGCTTCTACGATTTTGATTTTGACAAAAATGTTCATCTTTACGGTGACAACGAGGTGAACTCACCGAGCTATGTTTACAGCATAGCAAAGTCACTTGCAGATAAGGATTACACCAAGGATCTTGGCGTGGACAGGTCACAGTTTCCTGATGATCTGTTCAGTGAAAAGGCAGTCATGAATCAGTTCAGCGACAGCTTTACCCCTAGCTATATCCCTGCTCCACTGATGATAACCCCAGGGGAGAACAACGTTTATATCAAAACAACTCACAGCGAGGTCTACAGACCATATGACACCGCAGGAAATAAGCTTGGCATTAGCTTTGAGTATATCCCTGAAACGGAGAACGAAAGACAGGCTGCGGCAAATCTTGATATGACCGAAAATCAGTTCAAACTGCTGCTTTCTTATGGTTTGACAAACGGAGATGTCACATCAAATCAAGCGCTGAATATTTATAAGATATATGCGTTGTACACAGATGTTTCTGCATATGACGATAAAGGTGGAAAAATGGAGGCTCTTGCGAAAAACATAACGGAAAACTGCAAAAATGATTATGAGAAAGCTCAGGCGCTTGTGGATTATTTTGAGCAGAACGGCTATGTTTACGATAACGAGTATGAGCCTGACGATGAGTCTATCGCATATTTTCTTTTCACGAGCAAGCGTGGAAACTGCACGAACTATGCCACAAGCATGACGCTTATGGCGAGAATGCTGGGACTTCCAGCAAGGTATGTTGAGGGCTTTGCAGCATATGAAAAGAATGAACGTGGAGAGTTTGTGGTAAGAGATAGCCATGCTCACGCTTTTGTAGAGGTCTTTATCACAGGCATTGGCTGGATGACTTTTGACCCGACAGTTCCGGGCTATCAGCGTGACTACAGTGCAAATGGTACGAACTTTGATGTTTCAACTTTTGTAAGCTATTTCAGCAGGATCGTACTGTTTATCGGTGTGGCGTTTGTGCTTGTGGTTTTCGTATTCCTTAACAGAATTATCGAGGTATTTTTCAGACTGTCACTTAAATTCAGAGATAACGGCGACAAAGTCATAAGGCTTTACAGGCGTGTGGTAAGGCTTTTGACCATAGCTTCTAATGAAAAGCTATCGGGATACACGCCTGAAATGATAAGAGAATATCTTGTTAAGAGGCGTGGAGTTGAGCTTGGCGGTCTTATAGATTTTTTTGAAAAGACCTGCTTCGGTGGATATGTTCCTGATGAAGCCGAGTGGAAAATGGTCTATGCAGAGTACAAAGCACAATGGAAAAAGCTCACAAAGCGTGAGAAAACGACTTTGGAGCTTGATAAGAATATGTAATGAAATGGCTGTGCGGGAAAAAATCACGCACGGCTATTTTTTTGTATAAAAAAAGGCTGCCGTATAAAACAGCAGCCTGAGAGTGTAAAAAATCTCTGAAATAGTGGAACGTCAAGGATGCCCAATGTATCTGATATTTAATTAAAGTGAAGCAAGAAGATCGCTCATTGCGTAAAGTCCTGCCGGCTTTCCACAAAGGAAAACGCCTGCATTCACTGCACCCACAGCGAAAACCTGCTTTGAATGAGCTTCGTGCTTGAGGGAGATAACTTCATCTCTGCCTGCAAAGATTATCTCGTGTTCGCCAACAATAGTGCCACCACGGACAGAGTGCATACCGATCTCGGTCTTTTCTCTCTTTGCTCTTACAGAATGACGATCGTAAACATAGTGATACTTGTTGTCAAGCTCCTCGTTTATTGCGTCTGCAAGCATGATAGCAGTGCCTGACGGAGCGTCTATCTTCTGATTATGATGCTTTTCGATTATCTCGATATCATACTGACCGCCAAGAACTTTTGCGGCAGTTTTTGCAAGATTTGCAAGAAGATTGATACCAAGGGTCATGTTGAATGTGAAGAAAACAGGTATCTGCTCGGAAGCCTTGTGTATCTTCGCTGTATCCTCTTCTGTATAGCCTGTGGTAGCTATTACAAGGGCAGTGCCGTTTGAAAGGCAATAGCTGAGAAGTCCGTCCAGTGCGGAAGGGTGTGAGAAGTCGATTATTACATCAGGCTTTTCAGGCAGGTCGGCAGGCTCTTTTACAACAGGGAAGTCTGCATAAGCCTCGCCGAACTTGTCGATACCTGCGCTTACTGTGCAGTCGTCACGCTCTGACATAACGTCATATATGAACCTGCCCATTTTTCCGCAGGCGCCACATATTGCGATCTTAGTCATTTATATCATTCCTTTTCTTTTTGATTTGTAGATAAACGTAAGTGATAATGTCAAAGACAGCGTTTGGGTTGTCGGGGACGCCAACCCTTACATTAGTACATTTTTATAACGGTAAACATAAAGGGCGAATTTCTCCGCCCTTTGTATATTTTACTTGATAAGTCCGAGAGCGTTCATTGACGCTTTCAGCTTTTCTATCTTATCATCGCTCATTCTTACAAGCGGCAGACGACACTCGCCGACCTCAAAGCCCATAAGATTAAGAGCTTCCTTGACAGGGATAGGGTTTACGTCGCTGAAAAGTGCCTTTGCAAAACCAAGGGTCTTGAATACCTTTTCTCTTGCTTCCTCATACTTTCCATCAAGGCAGAGCTGTGTGATCTCATGTGTTTCAAATGGCATACAGTTGGAAAGAACTGAGATAACACCCTTTCCGCCCAGAGCCATGATAGGAACGATCTGATCGTCGTTGCCTGAATAGATATCAAGGTCATCGCCGCAGAGAGCTGCCACCTGTGTTATCTGGCTGATGTTTCCGCTTGCTGCCTTGATAGCAACGATATTGTCTATCTTTGCAAGCTCACGGCAGGTCTCAGGAAGAATGTTCACACCTGTTCTTGACGGTACGTTGTAAAGAATGATAGGCAGTGTAACAGCCTTTGCGATAGCGGAGAAGTGTGCGATAAGTCCTGCCTGTGAAGTCTTATTATAATAAGGTGTAACACAAAGCAGAGCGTCAGCACCAAGCTCCTCAGCCTTCTTAGAAAGGTTTACGGCATACTCTGTATGGTTTGAGCCTGTGCCTGCGATAACAGGAATTCTGTGATTTGTCTTTTCAACAGCATAGCGGATACACTCGATATGCTCCTCGTCTGTCATGGTAGCACTTTCGCCTGTTGTTCCGCAGATTATGATAGCGTCTGTGCCGTTGTCGATGTTGAAATCGATAAGCTCACCCAGCTTGTCAAAGTTGATAGAGCCGTCAGCGTTCATAGGTGTAACGATAGCAACGCCTGCACCTGTGAAAATAGTCTTTTTCATAAACAGCACTCCTTTCGTGCGTATATATGTGTTATATTAGTCAAAATAGCCCTTTGCTGCAAGAAGCTCAGCCAGCAGAACAGCTCCGCCTGCCGCACCTCTCAGTGTATTGTGTGAAAGGCAAACGAACTTATAGTCATACTGTGAATCTTCTCTCAGTCTGCCTATAGAAACTGCCATGCCGCCCTCAAGGTTTCTGTCGAGTTTAGCCTGTGGACGATCGTTCTCTGTGAAGTAGTTAAGGAACTGCTTTGGAGCGCTTGGAAGCTGAAGCTCCTGTGGAACACCGCTGAAATCTTTCCAAGCCTGAAGGATTTCTTCCTTAGAAGGTTTATTCTCAAATGATACGAAAACTGCTGCTGTGTGACCATCGGAAACAGGAACTCTCAGGCACTGTGTTGTGATAGCCGGAGCTGTTGCGTCAACGATAACGTCGCCCTCGATATGACCCCAGATCTTAAGAGGCTCTTTCTCAGACTTTTCTTCCTCGCCGCCGATATAAGGGATAACGTTGTCAAGGATCTCAGGGAAGCTTTCAAATGTCTTGCCTGCGCCTGAAATTGCCTGATATGTGCAGGCAAGAGCCTTTGTTACCTTATACTTATCCATAAGAGGAGCAAGAGCAGGAACGTAAGACTGGAGTGAGCAGTTAGACTTAACTGCGATAAATCCTCTCTTTGTGCCAAGTCTTTTTCTCTGTGAAGCGATTATCTCGATATGCTCAGGGTTTACCTCAGGAATGACCATTGGAACATCAGGAGTATGTCTGTGTGCGGAGTTGTTTGATACAACAGGGCATTCAGCCTTTGCATACTTTTCTTCAAGGGCTCTTATCTCGTCTTTCTTCATATCAACTGCGCAGAATACGAAATCTACCATTGAAGCGATCTTCTCAACGTCCTCCTCGGCGTTCAGAACTGTAAGCTCACCGATAGCTTCCGGCAGAGGCTCTGAAAGCTTCCACTTGCCTGCAACTGCGTCCTTGAGCTTTTTGCCTGCCGAACGTGGTGAAGCGGCAACGCATACTACATTGAACCATGGGTGTTTGTCAAGAAGCAGAGAAAATCTCTGACCTACCATTCCTGTTGCACCGATGATACCGACATTGTACTTTTTCATTATTAAAACTCCTTTTCCTGTGCCATGGTAACAATTTTCTTTGGCGTTATACACTAAAATCACGCACTGTTCAAATGTTATTTTGCACAAAACATAAAAAATAAACAAATAATAAAAAAACTGGTTGAAAACCAGTTCATCATACAATATAATAAGAATGTTGACATAAAAATTTATGCCGATAGCACTCCACCATTTGTAATGATGACAACTGATAGTCTATTAAACTAACAGTCAGCAGGAGTGTTCCCGATACTCCGCTTCGGCAGTTTTACCTTTCTCATTTACCATAGGCGTTGGGACGCTGTTGTGTGGGGTCACACGAAAAATGATACTCATTTCAACTGCACCTCTATCTGTTCTGTTTAATGATAACAAATATTTAGCGTTCTGTCAATACATATAGATAAAAATATTTTAATTTTCTGTAAATTAATAAGTTTATATGAAATTAAATGGTTTTAAAGAATGTTGACAGTTGTTGGAATAAGGACTTTGAGAATGGTGAGAGTGGGACGTAGAGGACGCCGTTCCCTACATTATTATAATTATTATATTTTAAATAAATAGGAGATATTTAAAATGCTTGATATCAACAATATGAAAAGATCGGATTTTTATTATGACCTGCCGCAGGAGCTTATTGCACAGACCCCTGTTGAGCCTAGAAATGCTTCGAGAATGATGAAGATAAACAGGCAGACGGGAGAGGTGGTACACGACCATTTCTATAATCTATGCAATTATCTCAAAAAAGGTGACTTGCTTGTGCTTAACGACTCAAAGGTGCTTCCTGCGAGGATATATGGCGAGCGTGAGGACACAGGCTCGTTCATTGAGTTTTTGCTTGTGGAGCAGAAAGAGAACATGGTCTGGGAGATTCTTTGCAGACCTGGCAAAAAAGCCAAGATCGGCACAAGATTTGTTTTTGGCGGTGGTAAGCTGAAGGCGGAGATAATTGATGTGTTGGAGGACGGAAACCGTATCGCACGATTTGAGTGCGAGGAGAATTTCTTTGCCACACTTGACGAGATAGGTCAGATGCCTTTGCCGCCTTATATTACTGAAAAGCTGAAGGACAAGGACAGATATCAGACGGTTTATGCTCATGAGCTTGGCTCGTCTGCTGCGCCGACTGCCGGTCTGCATTTCACTGAACAACAGCTTGAGGACTTAAAGGCAATGGGTGTGAACATTGCGTATGTTACTTTGCACGTTGGTCTTGGCACGTTCAGACCTGTTAAGGAGGACAAGGTCCTTGACCATAAGATGCACAGAGAGCACTATGAGCTTAGCCGTGAAACCGCAGACATGATAAACGAAACGAAGAAAAATGGCGGACGTGTTATTGCGGTGGGTACTACTTCATGCAGGACACTGGAGAGCGTGGCGGCATTCAATGAAGGAAAGATAGTTCCATGTGACGGTTACACGGAGATATTTATTTATCCTGGCTTTGAGTTCAAGGTGCTTGACGGACTTGTTACTAATTTTCACCTGCCTGAAAGCACGCTTATAATGCTTGTTTCTGCATTTATGGGATACGAGAACACTATGAACGCTTATAAGATAGCGGTTGAAGAGAAATACAGATTTTTCAGCTTTGGTGATTGTATGCTCATAATATCTGAGTGAGGAATTAAGGTATCGCCTGCGGCGATGATATCTTATTTCAAACTTTGTTTTACGGAGGTTTTTTCTATATGAATGACGTTAAGTCAGGGGAGAAAAAGCGGCTTTATTTATATGATAATCTGAAATTTCTGCTTATAGTGCTTGTGGTCTTGGGGCATTTGATAGACGACAGCACTGTCAAGCTTTTTGGTGACGGCGGCGGTGAAACAGGTGTACCGCAGGCAAAGGTTTTTAGCGGCGCATTTGTGTTTCTGTATGCTTTTCATATGCCGTTGTTTTTATTCATATCAGGATTGTTCAACAGGGGGCATGATGACGGCAGGAAAGTGCTTGGAAAGACGCTTGGATTTGTTGTTATCGGAATGTTAATGAAATGCCTGAATTATTGGTCGCAGGTGAGATTTCAGACGGATTTTGACAAGGAAAACAGTGATGGCGAGATATTCTTTGACCTTTTAGGCGGCGACGGTGTATATTGGTATATGTTCGCAATGGCGGCTTTTATGGGGCTTTGCTATCTGTTAAGAAACAGCAGACCTTGGGCGGTGCTTACGGCGTCTATGGTGACGGCACTTGCGGCAGGGTATGACCCTAGCGTGGGCGATGAATATGAGCTATCAAGGATAGTGGTGTTTTTCCCGTTTTACTACTGCGGATATGTGCTTGACCCTGAAAAAGTGGCTGATTTTGTGAAGAAGTGGTATGTAAGGGTGCTGTCCTTGGGGGTGATAGGCATTTGGGCTTATTTCTGCTTTGGAAAAACAAAGCTTGTTTATCCGCTGAGAATGCTCCTTACTGGAAGAAACTCTTATTTTTCCATATCTGAAGCAACGGACATGGATTGCACTTTTTTGAGCAGGCTGCTTGTTATGGGTATCTCGGCACTGCTTTGTTTGGCGGTGCTTGGTATTGGGCTTGATGTGAAGATTCCACTGATAACAAAGTGCGGCTCCAGGACTTTGCAGGTGTACTTCTGGCACAGGACTATTGTTTATATGCTCACATACTATGGTTATCAGGCATATCTTGCAAAGGCTTTTCCTGAACGTTGGGAGCTTTATTTGGCACTTACAGCGATACCTATTGTATTGGTGCTTTGCATAAAGATATTTGGTGTGCCTCTGGATATGGTGCTTAAAGGAATAAGGGGCAGGAATGATATCATAAAGGAGAACGGAAATGGAAAATAACTTTTTTAAGAGCGTTATTGACGCAGACGATGCACCTGTGGTTATTTGCGACCTTGAGCATACGATAGTATATATGAACCCGACAGCGGTCAAAAGATATGAAAAGCGTGGAGGAGCGGCTCTTGTGGGCAGGTCCATAAAGGGCTGTCATAACGGGGATTCTAATGCTAAGATAGAACAGGTCATTGCATGGTTCAAAAAGGATAAGGGCAACAACAAGGTGTATACTTTTCGCAACGAAAAGGAAAATAAGGACGTTTACATGATAGCTCTCAGAAATGATGCGGGAGAGCTTATTGGATATTATGAAAAGCATGAGTACAGAAATATTGAAACTATGAAGCTGTATGATATGAAATAATAATTTGTAAGGAGAATTTATGTTTACATTACTTAAACAAGAGGGTGCTGCACGCAGGGGGCAGTTTGAAACTGTTCATGGAACGATACAGACACCTGTTTTTATGAACGTGGGAACTTCGGCGGCGATAAAGGGCGGAGTTTCTTCCATTGATTTAAAAAATGAGCTTAAAACTCAGGTGGAGCTTTGCAATACCTATCATTTGCACGTCAGACCGGGCGATGATGTTATATACAAAATGGGCGGACTTCACAAGTTCATGAACTGGGACAAGCCTATTCTTACAGACAGCGGTGGATTTCAGGTATTTTCTTTGGCCAAGCTGCGTAAAATCAAAGAGGAGGGCGTGTACTTCAACTCTCATGTTGACGGACGAAGGATTTTTATGGGTCCTGAGGAGAGTATGCAGATACAATCGCACCTTGCGTCTACTATCGCAATGGCGTTTGACGAGTGTGTGGAAAACCCTGCTGAGCATAGCTATTCAAAGGCAAGCTGTGATAGAACGGTAAGGTGGCTTGAGAGATGTATCGCTGAGCAGAAAAGGCTCAACGGACTTGAGGAGACTATAAACAAGCATCAGATGCTGTTCGGTATCAATCAGGGCTGTACTTATGAGGATCTGCGTATCGAGCATATGAAGCGTATAAGAGAAATGGAATACTGTTCGGGATTTGCTATTGGCGGTCTTGCTGTAGGTGAGCCTACTGAGGTAATGTATAACATTATCGAAAAGGTCGAGCCTTTTATGCCAAAGGATAAGCCGAGATATCTTATGGGCGTTGGCACACCGACAAACATAATCGAGGCTGTTTACAGAGGCGTGGACTTCTTTGATTGCGTAATGCCAAGCAGAAATGCACGTCACGGAACGCTGTTCACATGGAACGGCATTATGCACATCACTAATAAAAGGTATGAAACTGACCCTAGACCTATTGACGAGCATTGCGATTGTCCTGCTTGCCGTAATCACAGCAGGGCGTACATTCGTCATCTGTTCAAGTCTGAGGAGCAGTTGGGAGGCAGGCTGGCAGTTATGCACAATCTGTATTTCTACAACACGCTCACGGAGAAGATAAGAGAGGCTCTTGACGAGGGCAGATTTGAGCAGTTCAGAAATCAATACAGCTCGCTTCTTGCTTCAAAGTGTGAGGATTAACAAAATATAACGGTATGACGCTGTTTTCGGAAAATGCAAAGATGTTATTTTGTATTTTCCGAGATGGCGTTTTTGTGTTGAGTGGGGGCTATTTTATTTGATGAAAGCATGGGCTTGTTGCTTCGATGGGCGAACGCTGTTCGCCCCTGCAGAAAAGGTGTGGTAGCAGGTGTAAAGAGTGTGGGTGCAGATAAAAATATAAGGGAAGTCAAGATTGAATGTAAAGCTGTTTTTATAAATTATACAGGGGGATTATATGAGTATTTTTGAGCTTTTTCTTACTGCGTGTGGACTTTCTATGGACGCTTTTGCGGTATCGGTGACTAATGGGCTTTGTGTCAGAAAGGGGAGAGTCAGGGGAGCATTGATGTGCGGTATCATATTCGGGCTTTTTCAGGGGATAATGCCTGCGATCGGCTATGCGCTGGGCATGAATTTTGCGGAGTACATAGAGAGGTTCGACCACTGGATAGCTTTGATACTGCTTGGATTCATAGGGTTGAACATGATATGCGGTTCGGGGGACGATGAGATCCAGACAGGGGGCAGGCTCACTTTCGGGGCGGTGTTGGTGCAGGGATTTGCGACTTCGGTTGACGCTCTGGCTGTGGGCATAAGCTTTGCGGCACTTGGCGTGGGCATAGTCAGGTCGGCGGCGTTTATATGTGTTGTTACGGCGGCCTTATCGTTCTGTGGGTTTATGCTTGGTAACAAATTCAGCGGAAAACTCAAAAGCAAGGCAAGGATAGTTGGGGGAGTTATTTTAATATGTATAGGGCTTAAAATATTCGCTGAACAGACTATATTTGTTTAAAACAACTTTCTTATTCACATAAATATGTATTGCATAGATATCTTTGTGAATTTTAATTTAACAATTACAGGTGTGTATGTTCATAAACAAGCCACAATATCAGTGTATAATAAATCTCGTGATTTTTAGACAAGTGTATAAATTTGCGATTGATGTACAAACTTATGATAAGTGTACAAAGTTATGATATGTGTATAAACTTGCGATAAGTGTAAAAATTAGTGCATGGTGACCGACAAGTTTATGGAAAGTCGGAGGGAGGAAAGGCTTTTTGTATAGCTGGTTTTATGAAAAAGCTATTTATTTTTGATCTGGACGGAACGCTTGTAAATTCTATTTATGATCTTGGGGACGCCATGAACGCGGTACTTGAGAGATATGGGTTTCCTGTGTTTGATTATGATACCTACAAGCATTTAGTGGGAAATGGTACTTTGAAGCTTGTTGAGCGGGCTTTGCCTGAGAAGCTGAGAAGCGAGGAGAACATCAAAAAGTATCATGCTGAGTTCTCTGAGGAATACAACAAGAGATGTGTGAACAAGACCAAGCCTTATGAGCATATTTGCGAGGTGCTTGACACGCTTCGCAATGAGGGCATTATGACGGCGGTGGCTTCAAACAAGCCTGACGGCTTTGTGAACTACATTGTAAAAAATATTTTCGGTGAGAAAGATTTTGACCTGATCGAGGGCAAAAAGGACGGTGTTCCGACAAAGCCTGCGCCTGAGATAATATACAATATTCTTGGCACGCTTGGGGTCAAGGCTGAGGAAGCTGTGCTTATCGGAGATTCTGATGTGGACGTTATGACGGCAAAAAATGCGGATCTTGACTGCATTGGCTGTGAATGGGGCTTCAGGGGCAGAGAAGAACTTGAAAATGCGGGTGCGAAGTATATTGCGGAAGTTCCGCAGGACATAGTGAGCATTTGTCATGAGATAAACAGGATATAATTAAAACGGAGGATTTCATATATGAGTTTTGTAATGGCTGATTTTTACAAGAGGTTTGTTGACGAGGAGCTTGACAGCGAGGGCAGACTTAAAAGCTTTAAGCTTGACCTGCCTGAGAACTTCAACTTCTCATATGACGTTATAGACGAGCTGGCTAAGAACGTGCCTGATAAGGTGGCTATGCAGTGGGTCAACGAGGAGGGTGAGGAGCATATCTTCACTTACAAGGATCTTTCTGAAAAGAGCAGTCAGGTGGCTAACATGATGCTGGCACACGGAGTTAAGAAGGGCGATTTTGTTATGGCTGTTCTTAAGCGTCATTATGAGTTCTGGTTCCTTGCTTACGGTCTTATGAAGATAGGCGCTATCCTTGTGCCTGCAACTTGTCAGCTCAAGAAAAAAGACTATGTTTACCGCTTTGACGCTGCTTCTATCTCTTATATCGTGGCAACTGCGGAGGACGATGTTCCTAATCAGGTGGACAGAGCTCTTGAGCAGTACAGCGGCATGAAGGAGAAGTTTATCACTCACGGTGCTAAAGAGGGTTGGATAGATTTTCTCAGCGAAATGGACAAGTATCCAAAGACTTTTGAGAGGATTGAAACACACGTTACTGAGTCAATGCTCATGTATTTCAGCTCCGGTACGACCGGCTATCCTAAAATGGTACTGCACAAGTATTCACTGGCTGCGGCACACATTATCACTGCTAAGCACTGGCACCACCTTGACGAGAACTCACTGCACCTTACTGTTTCTGAAACAGGCTGGGCAAAGTGTGCATGGGGCAAGATGTTCGGTCAGTTTATCTGCGGTGCAACAACTTTTGTTTATGACTTTGACAGATTTATTCCTGCAAACGTGCTGAAAGTAATTCAGGATTACAAGCTGACTTCTTTCTGCGCACCTCCGACAATGTACAGATTTTTCATCAAGGAGGGTCTTGAAAACTATGACCTTTCTTCACTGAAATATAGCTGTATCGCCGGTGAGGCTCTTAACCCTGAAGTATTCAACAAGTGGTATGAGTACACAGGTCTTAAGCTTATGGAGGGCTTCGGTCAGACAGAGGGCGCTGTGCTTGTGGGCAATCTTTACGGCATGGAGCCAAAGCCGGGTTCGATGGGCAAGCCTACACCCCTTTACAATATCGGTATAGTTGACAACGAGGGCAAGCCTGTTAAGGTAGGCGAGACAGGTGAGATCGTTGTTTACGCTAAGAGGGGCGAAAACCCTGCGCTGTTCAAGGAGTATTACAGAAACCCTGAGGCAACGGACAACGCTTGGAGATTTGGTATGTATCACACAGGTGACACTGCTTACATGGACGATGACGGCTACTACTGGTATGTTGGAAGAACGGACGACCTTATCAAGGCTTCGGGTTATCGTATAGGACCTTTCGAGATAGAGAGTATTCTTATGGAGCACCCTTCTGTACTTGAGTGCGCTATCACGGCGGCTGATGACGCTATCAGAGGCAAGGTAGTTAAGGCTACTATCGTGCTTGCAAAGGGCTACACTGCTTCTCCTGAGCTTGCCAAGGAGCTTCAGAACTATGTTAAGCAATCAACTGCGCCTTACAAGTATCCTAGAATAGTTGAGTTCGTGGACGAGCTGCCTAAGACTATCAGCGGTAAGATACGCCGTGTTGAGATAAGAGAGAATGACAGCAAGAAGAATAAGTAAGATATACAAGGCACGTTTCCGTGAGGGGACGTGTCTTTTTTATGGAAAAAGAGTTGACAAATATTTGGCTTTATGGTATTATATAATATTACCATGACATATGGGGAATTATAGATAATTGGGAGAGGTGCTTTTTATGAAGAATGGTATGAAGAAAACGGCGGCTGTTGTTATGGCGGCAATGCTTATGGGCACGGGGGCTGTTGTACCTGCGGCGGAGGATATGGGGATATTCTCACAGACGGCTATCGTTGCGGAAGCGGCGAGTGTTGGCAAGGTAACGGGGCTTAAATCTAAGACGCTTTCAAACAGTGAGATACAGCTCAACTGGAGCAAGGTAAAGGGTGCGAGCGGTTACACTGTTTATATGCGAAAAAACGGCAAGTACAACAAGCTTGGGGATTGCAAGGGTACGAGCTACACAGTTAAGAAGCTGCCTAATGCAACGAGAGAAAATTTTAAAGTAAGGGCATACAAGACTGTAAAGGGCAAGAAAGTTTACGGAAAATATTCCGCAAACTGGAACACGGCGACCAATCCGCAGGCTTGCAAGGGGCTAAAGGTAAGCAGTGTTGGCACTGACAGCGTTAAGCTTTCTTGGACGAAGATAGGCTGTACAAATTACCGCATTTATCAGAACATAAAAGGCGAATGGAAAGAGATAGGCAAGACCACAGGGACAAGCTACACTGTGAAGAAGCTTGCGCCTGCGACAAAGTATCAGTTCAAGATAAGGGCTTGCAAGCAGGACGACAAAAAGACGAGCAATAATCACTATGGCAAGTATTCGGGGGTCGTGACGGCGACAACTAAGAAAAGTGATAAGATAACGCAGGCAGACATAGATGCGATGAAAAAAGAGTTGCAGGAGTATTCAAATAGTAAAGCTGAATATGTAAATACTCATTACACGGAATTTTGGAAATATGGTATTGATTTTAATACTATTGAGGAGTATTACGAACTTTGCATTAGAGAGGACAATCCTGATAACTCAGGATATGATAAAGTTAATGCTATTGAGCTTGATGAAACACAAGATATGCTGCAAGAGTTTATAGGACTTTATAAAGAATATATAGACTATGAATATGAGAAAAGGTCTGATGCGTATTATGTGGTTTATGCAGAGTATTGTCCGAACGGTCATAACGTAAATTCTAACCCTTGTTGGGCTGTGTATCTGCTTTATTAATTCGGACACATATGGCACAAACGTAAATGAAAGGTACAAATAATGAGAAGTAAAACATATCACGAAATGTATGATTTGTTGACACAATCTATGTCATTAAACCATAAAATGATTGACAAGATTGAAGAACTAAGATCTGAGAACGCAATTCTGTATAGGCAGATTGAGGAGTGCAGAGACACATTAAGAACGTTGATATCAAAAGATTTTGAAAGCTTAAATGATAATAAGAGACTTTTTTCATTCTGTTAGAAAGCAAAAACGCTATACAAAATCTGTGCTTGCTATGGAAAAGTCAAAGAGTTGAGAGGTGAATGTTTTGCAGGCGGTTTATGAATATCCTCCGAAGCTGTCAAGGGCGGAGAGGCAGGTCAAGGCGGCACATGATATTGAAGAACACAGGAAAATGCAGAGGAATATGTATAAAAATATCCTGCTTGGGGTCGTTATCATCATAATTGGTGCGGTGTTTGCAAGTGCGGCTTTTGCAAAGGTTCTGCTTATACTGCTGGGGGCTTGCAATTGTTCTGTGGGCGGGCTTATGTACTGGTATTACTCGCTTTCACGGGACGCTGATGTTTACACGAGGATATATGAGGATCACATTGAACACTCTCAACGCATGGGGCTTTCTAAAAGCTATCTGCACATATGCCTTTACTATGATGAGATAGAGAAGTCTTATCAGACAAACAAGGGCAGACTCGTTTGCGTGCTGAAAAAGGTGGAGAGATCAAGCTTTGTGGTAAAGGACAAAGAGGGCAGGGAGAAAGCTTTTGTACCTGAGGACGGTATGATAGCTCTGAGCTTTCAGGACACTAAGGGCAAGCTTGTGCTTATCAATGACTTTTATGAGAAGATAGGTTATCCACACAAGGAATACAACAAGATAGAGGACGAGGAGGACGATTATTACTCCGAGGAGGATATGAAGTGGGACAGGCTTCATAAGCATGGGCTGTAGTTGTAAACTTTTTGTTAAGCCCTTGAAATGTGAGGCGGAATGTGATAACATATTATTGTATCAATACACTTAAAACACTATGACCGAGAGAGTAGTTTTGCTAAGGGTCTTCAGAGAGAAGCTGCGGCGTGTGTGCGTTTTCTGAAAGCGGCTTTATATCCTGACAAAATGAAGTTCACTTGCGAGTGGTCATGCCGAATGAGAGATAGTCTTTAGTAAGCGTGAACGTATGTCTGCGTTAAGGACGGAAGAGTGTTGGCTCTTTACTGATAGGTGGTATAAACAAGAATTTCAAAGTCTTGTCCTGTTTAGTCGGGGCAGGGCTTATTTTTATAGGAGGATAAGTAATGAAAGAACAGTTGAAAAGCATTGACGAGCGTGCGAAAGAAGAACTTTCACATATTGATGACGCCAAGCTGTTGGAAGATTTCAGAGTAAGATTTCTTGGCAAAAAGGGAGAGATAACTTCCATACTTAAGCAAATGGGCAAGCTTTCCGCAGAGGAAAGACCTGTTATCGGTCAGCTTGCAAACAAGGTAAGAGCTGATATCGAGAATGCTCTCAATAAGCGTAAGGAAGAGCTTAAGAGCAAAATGGAGCAGGTAAGGCTTACAGAGGAAGCTATAGACGTTACGCTTCCGGGCAAGAAAACAAGAATAGGCAGACCTCACCCTCTGAACGCTACTCTTGAAGAGGTAGAGGAAGTGTTCCTTGGTATGGGCTTTGATATTGTGGACGGTCCAGAGGTTGAAACAGACCACTATTGCTTTGAGGCACTGAATATGCCTAAATCTCACCCTGCAAGAGATACGCAGGATACATTCTACATCAATGAGAACGTTGTTCTTAGAACACAGACTTCTTCTGTTCAGATAAGAACAATGGAAAAGAGAAAGCCGCCTATCAGAATCATTTCACCTGGCAGAGTTTACCGTTCTGACACAGTGGACGCTACACATTCACCGCTGTTCCACCAGATAGAGGGTCTTGTTATTGACAAGGGCATCACTATGGCTGACCTTAAGGGTACGCTGGAGCTTCTTATGAAGCGTCTTTACGGCGAGGACACTCAGATAAGACTTCGTCCGCACCATTTTCCATACACAGAGCCTTCTGCTGAAGTTGACCTTATGTGCTTCAACTGCCATGGCAAGGGCTGTTCAATGTGCAAGCAGGAGGGCTGGGTAGAGCTTCTCGGCGCAGGTATGGTACATCCTAAGGTACTTGAGGGCTGTGGCATTGACCCTGAGGTTTACAGCGGATTTGCATTTGGTATCGGTCTTGAAAGAATAACAATGGGCAGATACAACATCAATGATATGCGTCTGCTTTATGAGAACGATATGAGATTTTTAGAGCAGTTCTGATGAATGAAGTTATGAGCCAAAGCAGGCTTTACAGAAAGCTTGTGCCGTCAAAGGCTAAGCTTGTAACGTCGGCGGCTATCAGCACACTTATGGCGCTGATAGTAGGCGTTGGCGGTGGGTTATCGGTCATGCTTGTAAAAGAACAGCAGAGTGCATGGGATATGCTCATGCTATGTGGGTTTCTGGTGATTTTTCTGGGTATCCTGCTTTTTATCGGAATAAGAGGATTTAAAAGGCAGGTAAAGCAATACAGAGGGAACCTTGCAAGGCTGGAGCAATTTGACGCTCAGGATATGCTGGCTTTGGAAAGCGAGATAGAGGGAAGCGAGTTCAAATACAAGACCTTTTATCTACTTGACAGATATATGTATGTGCCTAAGGCTAAACTGCTTATAAAATATACGGATATTAGAGAGTTCAAGACCATAGTTCACAGCACAAATGGTGTCAATGACAGCATGAAAGCTGAGATAACTGATAATTTCGGGATAAAATATACTGTGAACATAAAGCGGTGGAAGGATTTCTATATTTATAGACCGCTGTTTTTAAAGGACTTGGACGAGAAGATACAAAACTGCGGTAAATGATAAGATTACGGAGGAATAATAAATGGATTTGTCAATGAAATGGCTTGCAGACTATGTAGACTGCGATATGCCGATAAAGGATTTTGTTTCCGCTCTGACGCTTTCAGGCTCAAAGGTAGAGTGCTTTGAGCAGGAGGGCAAGGATATTTCTAACGTTGTTGTGGGCAAGGTAGTTTCTATGGAGCGTCACCCTGATTCTGACCATATGTTTATCACTCAGGTAGATGTTGGAGAGGACGAGCCTGTTCAGATAGTTACTGGCGCTCAGAACGTTCATGAGGGCGATTTTGTGCCAGTTGCAAAGCACAAGTCATCTGTACTTCATGAGGGTAAGCAGGTGAAGATAACAAAGGGCAAGCTGAGAGGCGTTGCGTCAAATGGTATGCTTTGCTCTCTGGGCGAGCTTGGACTTTCTGTTCACGATTTCCCATATGCTATAGAGGACGGAATCTTTATTCTCGGCGATGACTGCGACAAGACAGTAGGCAAGGATATACATGAGGCTATAGGTTATAATGACACAACTGTTGAGTTTGAGATAACTTCAAATAGACCTGACTGTCTTTCTGTTATCGGTCTTGCAAGAGAAACTGCGGCTACTTTCGGCACTGAGCTGAAGGTCAAGAAACCTGAGTTCAAGGGCATTGACGGGGATATCAACGATATGCTCAAGGTAAAGATACACAACACTGACCTTTGCAAGAGATATATGGCCGGTATCGTTAAGAACGTAAAGATAGGTCCGTCACCTCGTTGGATGAGAGAAAGACTCAGAGGCTGCGGCGTTAGACCTATCAACAACTTTGTTGATATCACAAACTATGTTATGCTTGAATATGGCAGACCAATGCACGCTTTTGACCTGAGATATGTTAAGGACGCTTCTATCAACATCAGAAATGCTAAGGCAGGAGAAACTATCACAACTCTTGACGGCGAGGTAAGAGAGCTTTCAGAAGAGATGCTCGTTATTGCTGACGCTGAAAAGCCGGTTGCTGTAGCAGGCGTTATGGGCGGCGAATACAGCGGTATCATGGACGATACAACTACTGTTGTATTTGAGTCTGCCTGCTTTGACGGTGCGAGCGTAAGAACAACAGCCAAGAAGCTTGGCATGAGAACTGACGCTTCTGCGAGATATGAAAAGGGTCTTGACCCACATGAGTGCTATGAGGCTCTTATGAGAGCTTTCCAGCTTGTTGAAGAGCTTGGTGCTGGCGAGGTCGTAAAGACTTACATTGATGAGAACTATGAGGACGAGACACCTAAGACGGTTGATTTTGACCCTGAGTGGATAAATAAGTTCCTTGGTACTGAGATACCTGAGAGCGACATGGTTGAATATCTCACAAGGCTTGGCTTTGAGATAAAGGACGGCAAGGTAGTTTCGCCATGGTACAGAGTGGACATTGCCTGCAAGGCTGACGTGGCAGAGGAAGTTGCTAGACTTTACGGCTACAACAAGATTCCAAACACTATCGTAAGAGGCGTTGCTCAGGCTAAGCTCACCGAGGCGCAAAAGTTTGACAGACATATACAGAGATCTATGCTCGCTATGGGTCTTAACGAGATATCTACATTCTCATTCATTTCGCCTAAGTATTTTGACAAGATAAATCTTCCTGCTGACTCAAAACTGAGAAAGACAGTTGTTATCACAAACCCTCTTGGCGAGGACACTAGCGTTATGAGAACGACTATCATTCCGTCTGTATGTGAAGTGCTTGCAAGAAACTACAGCTACCGCAACCCTGAGTGCTATATCTTCGAGAGAGGAAACGAGTATATACCAGTTGAGGGAGAGGTGCTTCCTAACGAGCCTGAAAGACTTGGTTTTGGTTTCTATGACACTGAGACGAAGGCTGATTTCTATGACATCAAGGGTTTTGTCGAGGGTCTGCTTTCTAAGCTCGGCGCACAGAAAGTTGAATTTGAAAAGGCTACTGCTGAATGTAGCTTTGACGAGTTCTATGCTTTCCACCCAGGCAGAGTTGCTGTCGTTAAAGTAAATGGTGAGGAGATCGGCATTTTTGGCGAGCTTCATCCGAGAGTTCTGGAGAACTACGGCATTGACGCTAGAGCTTATGTGGGCAAGATAAATGTTCCTGAGCTTATGGCAAGCTGTGTTGCTCAGAAGACATATAAGCCACTGCCTAAGTATCCTGCTACAACAAGAGATCTGTCTATCGTTTGTGATGACGATATCCCTGCGGCTCTTCTTGAAAAGACTATAAGCAAGGCTGTTGGCTCGATACTTGAAAAGGTAACGCTTTTTGACGTTTACAAGGGCGAGCAGATCGAAAATGGCAAGAAGTCTGTTTCATACTCCATTTCAATGCGTTCACATGACGGCACGCTTACTGACGAGCAGGCTGACAAGGCTATGAAGAAAACTCTTGAAGCTCTCAAGGCTATCGGTGCTGAACTCAGAATGTAAAAAATATAGCGCTTGATTTGTATAAAGTGCATAAATTTTGCTTTTTGACTTGTTATTTTGAAACAAATGGAGTATAATAATATCAGGCGTATTGCTGATATTAATACATTGCAGAGGGGCTGAGCATAATGCACGAACAAACTATGGAATTTTCAGTACAGCACGACAAGGAGGCTGAGCTGAAAAAGACACTTACAATTATATATGACGCTCTGAAAGAGAAGGGCTATAATCCTATTAATCAGATCGTAGGTTATATTCTTTCTGAGGACCCGACCTACATAACGACATACAATAATGCCAGAAGTCTTATTCGTCATATTGACAGAGATGAACTTTTGCAGGCATTGGTGAAGTCCTATCTTGAGTCATAACTGATATTTAAAGGCGGTAGTTTTTGCCGCCTTTTTTGTTTTACGTCAGAATTTACCTGAAACGTATTTTTGTATAAAGACGTTTTCTGAACATAATAGTATAAGATGATAAGAAAACGGAGGGCTTCATATGAAGATAAGAAATTGCATGGCACTTATTTGTGCAGTTGTAGCGCTCAGTGCTTGTGGCAGGACAGTGATAATGCGTGAGGGAAATTCATCAGAGGGAACAAGCTCGGCGGTCATTGAGCCTGTGGCTGTGGGAAAGAAAACCGCAAAGGAAAAGATAGATCTTTCGGGGCTTTCACATGACAAGGTCGGATATGGTCAAGGCGTTCTTGTGGACGAAAAGAACAGGACGACTGGTGCGTTTGATTTTAATGCACAATACGGTAAGCTTAACGCAAAGGCTATAAATAATGATGACAAGATATATCTGACCTTTGATCAGGGTTATGAGAACGGATACACTGAAAAGATCCTCGATGTGCTGAAAGAGAAAAAGGTCAAGGCGACGTTTTTTCTTTTGCAGGATTATGCAGAGAAAAATCCTGAACTTGTGAAGCGTATGATAGACGAGGGGCATATTGTAGGAAATCATTCGGTACACCATTATTCTATGCCGACGCTTGGGCAGGCGGAATGTGAGTCGGAGATAAAGGATTTCCATGAGTATATGGAGGATAACTATGATTATACCATGACAGTGTTCAGACCGCCTATGGGCGAGTTTTCGGAGTTCTCTCTTGGAGTGACGGCAAACTGCGGTTATGAGACTGAGCTTTGGAGCTTTGCTTACGCTGATTGGGACGTGAACAATCAGCCTGATGAAGGACAGGCTCTTGAAAAGCTTGTGAATGCGGCTCACCCGGGGGCTATTTATCTCCTGCACTCGGTATCGAAAACCAATACTGATATTCTCGGGGACTTTATCGACAGAGTGAGGACTGGCGGATTTGAATTTGGCTGATAAGAGAATATGATGAAGAGAGGCCTTGTGCCTCTCTTTTTGTTATTTTAGGGGTATTTGTAGCTGATTTGTAATATGTTAGTCTATTGACAAATTGTTAAAAGTATGTTATATTTTAAATACGAACAGAAACATGAGTTTCTTTAAGGAGGAAATAAAATGGTAAAAAATAAGGTGCTTACACCTGTATTGGCAGGCGTTTTGGGTCTCAGCATAGTTGGCTCAGGTCTTGGCTATTATTTTGTAAATAAAGACAGTAATGATGGTAAAACTGAGGGCGGCAAGGCTAAGCTTACTCAGGTGGCAGATAATATAAACAACACTCTTGGCACGGCTGAAAAGGCTATCAAGGGCGAACTTGATTTTGCTTACAACGCAACGGCTACTGTTTCATTCGGCGAGGGCTTCACAGAGAAGGCAGGTGTCAGCTTACAGCCTATTTCTGTGACAACTGTTACAAAGCAGAAGGGAAGCAACACTGCAGCAGATGTTTCGCTGACATATGGCGGGAATAATCTTGTGTCTGCTAATGCTGTATATTCTAGAGATAACAAGTCGGCTTATGTTCAGATACCTGAGCTTTCTGACGCTTATCTTATGGTTAACGTTGACAGCCTTAAAGACAAGATAGGCAGTGAGCTTTCTTCACAGGGCATTGACTTTGATTCTCTCTTTGATTCTGCTGAGGGCGCTGATGTTGATTTTGATACTGACGCACTTGAAAAGGATCTGGAGGAATACAAGAAGGTTATGGAGGACTCTTTCCCTAAGCCTGTTGACGGTGAGAAAAAGACTGGTGACATTGACGGAAACGAGTACAGCTATACAACTAAGGAATACACTATCTCAGGCAATGATGTAAAGGCTGCTTTTAAGGCTGTTCTTGACAAGGCTAAGGACGACGCTACGCTTAAAGATATGTTCAGCAAGTCAGGTGTTGCTGAAGAGCTTGGTATGTCATATGATGATATAATCTCACAGTATGCTGATTCTATGGATTCACTTTTTGCAAGTGATAATCTTGACGAAACTGCAACATTTAACGCTTACTACAGCGGTGATGATTTTGCGGGCTTTAGCTTTGAAAAAGACGGCGAGGGTGCAACTCTTTACACCATTCTTAAGGACGACGTTGTGGCTGTTGATTTTAGCCTTAACATGAGCGATGAGGGCAGTGCATCATTCAAGGGTTCTGCAAATACTGTTGACGGTGTTACAAATGGCAAGTTCACAATGAAAATGGAAACTGCGGCTGATTCAGATATAGACGCTGACATGACTTCTGCTGACGGTGGACTTTCCCTTGAGCCTACCATGGCAGTTTCACCGAGCATAAACTTTGACACAATGGAAGCTGAGGTGACTCTCAAAGACCTTAAAGAAGAGGGTGACGCATTCTCAGGTACTATCAGATTTGATGTGAATGGTACATCTGATTCTCAGGCTGTATCAGGTTGGGTAGAGCTTGCTTCTGCTTCAACTGCTGATAAGCTTGACCTTTCTGTTGAGTTTGGCATGAACGGCAAGCAGTTTGTTACAATGGCAGTTACAGGAAATAAGACAGAGGCTTCTGACATCACTGTTCCGTCAGGCGACAAGATCTATGACATGACAAATGACGATCAGATGAATACATACCTTGCAGGCTGTGACAGTGATGGATTTGTTGCTAATGTAAAGAAAGTTCTTGGTGACGAGGTCTACAATATGCTTGTAAATGCAGAGGGTGATCTTGAGTCAGATTATGATGACTATGGTGATTATGATGATTATGATGATTATGATGACTACGATCTCTCTGATATTGATATGTCAGATTATGATCTGAGTGCAAATGCATAAAATGCATAATAGATAAAAAATTAAGAGGATCGCATTGAGCGGTCCTCTTTTTTTAGCTGATAACACGATAATTCTCGGCTGCTTCTTCTTTTTTTACATACTCGGTGACATTGAGAACTTCCACCTTGACAGGCTTCTGACCCATATTTATGGTGATAATGTCGCCAACTTTCACGTCATATGAAGCTCTTGCAATTTTATCGTTCACAAGCACCTTGCCTGCATCGCAAGCTTCGTTTGCAATGGTACGTCGTTTAATAAGTCTTGTGACTTTCAGGTATTTATCAAGCCGCATATTTTCCTCCTTTGTAGTAAAAAAGACCTAACCCGCAGGCTAGGTCTGAGTGGCATAAGCTTTAGATTACTTGTTTACAGCGTCCTTAAGAGCCTTGCCTGCCTTGAATGCAGGAACTTTCTTAGCTGCAACAGTGATCTGCTCCTTTGTACGAGGATTGATAGCTGTCTTTTCAGCTCTCTCTCTAACCTCGAATGTACCGAAACCTACCAGTGAGATCTTCTCGCCGTTAGAAAGTGTCTCTGATACAGAATCAATAACAGTTGTAAGTGCCTTCTCAGCGTCCTTCTTTGAATAATCGCCCTTTTCTGCGATAAGATTGATCAGTTCTGCCTTTGTCATTGTTTTTACCTCCAAATTATTTTTAACGAATAAAGTTATTCATTCATTTTGCTCTCGCCAATAAGCGTCAAGCTCATTTATGCTCAGGGCGGTCATATCCTGCCCGTTTTGCCTTACAGCATTTTCTGTTTTCTCAAACTTTTCGATATAATTATTATTTGTATCCGTCAGCACTTCTTCAGCGTCAAGGTCAAGCTTTCTTGCAAGTGAAGCACAAGTGAACATTATCTCACCAAGCTGTTTTGCAACTACGGCTTTATCACTGTCAGCACTGTTTTCAAGAGCCTTAACAGCATTTTCAAGTGCGCTGATATCATGAGCATTGTCATACTCGATACCTGCTCTTGCGGCACGTTTGCTTAACTTCTGAGCTCTCATAAGTGCAGGAAAGTTCTTTGGAACGCTTTTAAGGGTATCGGAATAAGTTTCCTGTCCCTTGGTTTCTTTCTTGATAGTGTCCCAATTTTTAAGCACTGTTTCAACGTTGTCAGCTTCTACGCTTCCGAAAACGTGTGGGTGTCTGATGATAAGCTTTTTACAGATATCAGTTATCACATCGTCAAGTCTGAAATTGTTGTTTTCGGTCTCGATAACTGTATGGAAAACCACCTGCAAAAGAACGTCGCCAAGTTCTTCTCTCATCATTTCAGGAGAGTCACAGTCGATAGCCTCCATGACCTCATAGACTTCTTCAAGAAAATCTTTCTTGATAGACTTATGGGTCTGGACCTTATCCCACGGGCAGCCGTTCTCGCTTCTGAGAATTACCACGATATCCGCAAGATCATTGATATCAAAGCTGTCTTTAGCAAGCAATTCCTTAATTTTATCGCTCATTACATCATTACCTTTCCAAAAGGGTGCTTATTAATAATAAACCATTTTGCTCAAAATTTCAAGGGTTTTGCGGATTTTTTTTTGAAAATATGTAATTTACAATATTTTTCGGCGTTTCGCACAATAAATATAAACAAAAAAAGTACATTGTGCTACCAATTCCTATAGAAAAAAGGGTCACAAATCTATGATTTATTTGCAAATGGGCTATTTTCGTAAGTGTTTCGTGTGACAAAATGGCTGTCACACTGCACATGATAGCGGCGTAGGTGGGCTTTACGAAAATTTCGCTTACTTTTGGTTTTAGATCCGTCATTTTGCAAACTGAGCGTACGGATAGGACGCATATGAAAACCTCTGAAACAAGAGTAGAAATAGCTGCTCCTGATATATTTATTATGGGCTGTCTTATAAGTATAATGTTCAGAAATAGCTTGATAATTCCACCTGCCAACATAATTATTATGGCTTTGTGAGGTTTTCCCAGAGTTTGCAGGATAGCAAAGCAGGGAGTTGCTATGGCAAGGAATATTACTGCTATTCCAAGTATGGACATTGGTATTATACAGACCTGTATCTCAGTTTCACGGCCTCCGAAAAGAAAACGCAGGATAGGTTCTGACAAAACTGCTATGCCCATGCCTGCGGGTATGGCTATGATACTGGTGACGATGAGCATTTTTGTAAGGCCTGACTGCATGGCTTTTTTATCGTTTTTGGCACAGCTTTCGGCAAGTGAGGGGAGTATGCTTTTGCCAAACATTGCGGTGATGGTCGGAACAAGTCCGAAAACTGTCACTGCAAGACCAGTATAAGAGCCGTAAATGAAGTTCGGGAGCATATCGGTGGTGAGCTTGTCAGAAAGCAGGCTGTCAAATGTGTGTGGAGAAGCTTTCATGGCGGTTTTGATACACGGATTGACAGTGAGCATATCTATCATGTTGGCAAAGGTCATTATCACTGAGATAAGTGCGATTGGAAGACAGCAGACGACAAGCTTTTTGGCTGTTGCTCCTGTGGGGTCTGTTATGGTATCTCTTTGAAGCATTTGATTTGTTACGCTGTCACCTTTGATCTTGCCTGATATGAGAATATACAGACAGGCGATCGCAGAGGCTATGGACGAACCTAGGATAGCTGCGGCAGCTATAAATGGAAGTGCAGCGGAGGCTGCCTGACGTGAGTTTTCATAGGCTGTGCCGAATATCATGCCTGTTTTATCATACATATCGGAGATATGATACATTAGTCCGTAGGCGAAACCAAGACCTAGGATAAGTTTGAAAAGGGTTTCTATCACTTCTGATACAGCGGTCGGTATCATATTCTGCAAGCCCTCACAGTAACCGCGTTCCACTGACATAATGGTACAGAAAATAATAGATGGGGCAACGCACATGAGAGCATATTTTGTACTTGGCTCGCCGACTACATTGCGTGACAGAAAATCTGAGGTGAGTATCATTACTGCAGCAGCGGCTGCGCTGATGATCGTGAAAAGAAAAAATGCAGTTCGCTTGGTATGACGCATATTTGAAAAGCGTTCAAGGGCATAGTTTTCAGCGGTAAGGCGAGCCATGGTGGAGGGGATACCTGAAACGACTATGGCGAAAACTGGTGTGAAAACTGAGAATGCTGAAGCGAAATATCCCATGCCTGTGCCGCCAAGAAGATTGGTAAGAGGTATCTTATAGAGAAGTCCCAGAATTTTTGTTATCAGAACCATTGCAAGCAATATTGCTGAGCCTTTTATAAAGCCTTGTCTTTTCATCTGTCAACCTGCTTTCTGACTTGTTTTTATATGATCTTATGCTGTTATGGTGGGTTTTATTACGGTTTGTCCATATGTCAGGTGGATATGCAGTTGTTTAAATTGCACAAAAATAGAGCTTAGGGTGCTAATACTAAAAAAAAGTTTGCGTAAACACTTTATTTTATAGGAAAAATGTGATATAATCATATTATGTATATTTAAGAAAAAGAGGTAAAAAAGATATGACTTATAAGTTTTCAGAAAAGGTTTCTCATTTGCAGGCTTCTGCTATCAGAGAGATACTTAAATTTACTTCTGACCCAGAGGTAATTTCATTTGCAGCAGGCAATCCTTCTCCTGAGGCATTCCCTGTGGACGAGCTTAATAGAATATCAGAAGAGATATTCAAGGAAAATCCTATCGGCGCACTCCAGTACAGCCTTACAGAGGGATACACTCCGCTGAGAGATCTTCTTAAGAAAGAGCTTGAAAAGAAGGGTGAATTTGATCCTGAGAGAGATGATCTTATCATCACAAGCGGTGCTCAGCAGGCTAACGAGCTTGCTTGTAAAGTTCTCTGCGACCCAGGCGACGTTCTTTGCTGTGAAGCTCCAAGCTTTATAGGCTCACTTAATGCATTCAAGTCTTACAATGTTGAGCTTAAGGGTATCACGCTTCATGAAGACGGAGTTGACCTGAAAGAGCTTGAAGAGGCTTTCGCTACAGGCAAGGTAAAGGTATTCTACATTATCTCTAACTTCCAGAACCCTACTGGTCTTACAACTTCTCTTGAAAAGAGAAAGGCTATCTACGAGCTTGCTAAGAAGTACAGTGTTATGATACTTGAAGATAACCCATACGGCGACCTGAGAATAAAGGGTGAGGCTATCCCGTCTATCAAGAGCATGGACAAGGACGGTCTTGTTATGTATTCAAGAACATTCTCAAAGATACTTGCTCCTGGTATCAGAGTTGGCTACATTTCCGCTCCAAAGGAGATAATCGGAAAGATAGTTGTCTGCAAGCAGGTGGCTGACGTACATACAAACATCTGGGCGCAGATGCTGGCTTATAACTTCATGAAGGAAAATGATATCGAAGCGCATCTTGCTTCGCTGAGAGTGATCTACAAGCATAAGCTCGAACTTATGATAGAGCAGATCGAGAAGAATTTCTCTTCACAGATCAAGTTCACAAGACCTGAGGGCGGTCTGTTCATTTGGTGTACTCTTCCGGAGGGCAGTGACATGACTGGTTTCTGCAAAAAGGCTGTTGCAGAATATAAGGTAGCCGTTGTTCCGGGCAATGCTTTCATGGTAAGCGAGTCTGACAAGACAGCTTCATTCAGATTGAACTTCTCAACTCCTACAGACAAACAGATAATTGACGGCTGTGAGAAGCTTGGCAAGCTTTCTAAGGAAATGTTCGGCGATTAAGATAAAATGAAAAAAGTTCCTTTTACGCCTTTTCAGCTTGTGCTTACGGTGGTAAATACGGCGGCTCTAATGTTCTGCATGGGGTGTGATTGCTTTGTGCTGATAGTGGGCATGACGGCAGGCAGGACAAAGCCTTATGTGGTGGATCTTGTGCTGAGTCTTCTTGCTATGGCGGTGTTTATTCTGCTTGTGTTTTCAGCAGGCCGGATAAATATTTTCAGTGATAAAGCTGACCCCGATGGGGACACTGCACCTGCGGTATCGGCACTTAGGACGTATTTTTGTATCTTGTTTTTTGATATCTCAGGAGTGCTGGGTCTTATGCTTGCGGGAGCGTTGGGGGTTGAGTGGGCTAAAAAAGCTATTATAATTTTTGCTCCTGTCGTTTTTGTCCTTGCGGCGATTGTTTATTTTATTCTATCGGGCAGGATAGGTCTTGATGATTTTTCGGATAGTGACGTGGAAGAATGATATTAAAAAGGGGAGGTCTGTCATGAAAAGTGCATTGAAAAAGGATACTGTCAGAGAGATAAGGCACTCGTTGGGCAGATTTCTCTCTATTTTTCTGATAGTTCTTCTTGGCTGTGGATTTTTCTCTGGTATCAAGGCGACTATGCCTGATATGATAGACACGGCGGAGAAATATTTCAGTGATAACAGACTTATGGATATAAAGTTAATGTCGTCTATAGGCGTAAAGTCTGAGGACGTTGAGGCTGTGAAAAAAGCTGATGATGTTCAGGGCGTTATGGCGGGATATTCTAAGGACGTTTTCTACTATCATGAAAATCAAAACCTTGTGCTGAAATTCATGTCCTTCAACAATGTTGTTGATGAGAACAGCCCTAATAATCTTGATAAGCCTGTTTTACTAGAGGGCAGGCTTCCTGAAAAAAAAGGCGAGTGCGCAGTAGAGGTAAAAATGAGTTCGCCTAACACCTTTAAGTTGTGCGGAGAGATAAAGATCAACGAGCCTGACTCGTCAAAAAATATAACTGATACTTTGGCAACTGACACATACAGGATAGTTGGTATTGTGGCTTCACCGCTTTATATCGGCTATGAGCGTGATGCGACCACGGTGGGCAACGGAACTGTGGTAAGCAACGTTTTTGTGCCTGAGAGCGAGTTTGTGTGCGATTATTACACAGAGCTTTATGTGAAATTCAAAGGTACTGACGAGCTTGACCCGTTTTCCGACGAGTACAAGCAGGCTGTGAAAGATAAGAGCGTTCAGGCGGTGGAGTTTTTTGAGGACAGTGTGAACGCAAGGTTTGAAAAACTAAGCAGTGACGCTCAGGACAGTATTGACGTCGCTCAGGAGAAAGTTGACATCTTGAAACAGGCGCTTGCCTGCGACGAAAATCAGCTTACGGAGCTTTTGGCAACGGCGCAGAAGTCGGTTGAGGAAGCTCAGGAGGCTTATAATAAGGCTGAACAGAGTGGTTCTAGTGCAAAGTATCTTGCAAGGTCACAGCTTTTAAAAGCACAACAGCTTGAAGAAGTGGCAGGAAAGCTTCTTGAAGACAAAAAGACAGGAAGTACGGCGGCTTTTGATGAATATAATGGTCAGCTTGCGGCGGCAGAAGATGAGATAGCCGGAGCGAAAAAAGAACTTGAAGCCGTTAAAACGCCTGCATTCTATCAGTATGACAGATTTGAGGCTAGCTCTGATTATAGTTCCTTTTATGGGGACGCTCAGAAGGTCGACTCTATCGCAAAGGTGTTTCCGGTGTTCTTTATTCTTGTGGCGGCACTTGTGTGTCTGACCACTATGACAAGAATGGTAGAGGAACAGAGAACGCAGATAGGTACATACAAGGCTTTAGGATACAGTGGGGCAAGAATAGCTGGAAAGTATCTTTTCTATGCAGCAACAGCGGCATCAGCAGGAAGCTGCATAGGCGTTGTTGTTGGATTGCAGATCTTTCCGAAGATAATTTATAGTTGCTATAATATTTTATATAACATTCCTGATATTGACACACCGTTCAAGCCAGTTTATATGGTGCTTTGCTTGGTGGTGTCGGTTATTTGCACTTGCTCGGCAGTGCTTTACGCTTGTATCAAAGAGCTTAAGTCACAGCCGTCACAGCTTATGCGTCCAAAGCCACCGCAGAATGGCAGACGTGTTTTGCTGGAGCGTGTGGATTTTATATGGAATCGGCTTGACTTTCTTGCAAAGGTCACTGTGAGAAATTTGCTGAGATATAAAAAGCGTTTCTTTATGACAATCGTGGGAGTGGCAGGCTGTACGGCGCTGATAGTCACAGGTTTTGGTTTGAAATATTCTATAAAGACTATTGCCGAAAAGCAATTCAACGAGATATTTCTGTATGATGGGATCGCGGTACTTAATTCAGCTGATTTTGACGAGAAACAATTGGAGGACAAGATAAGCAGTATCGCACAGGTAGACAAATCTATGCTTATGCAGAGTACAGATGGCATTGCAGAAAATGAAAGTGAAAACCAGTCTGTTTCTATGATCGTGCCGAAAGCTCCTGAAAATATGGGAGATTATATCGATCTTGTATCTGCTGAGAATGGATCAAACCTTGAAGTGAAAAGCGGTTCTGTTATCATAACACAAAAGCTTGCAAAGCTTCTTGATCTGAAAACGGGTGACACTATTACTATAAAGCTCAGTGGTCATGAGGAGAAAGAGTTCAAGATAGGCGGAGTAAGCAAGAACTATGCTTTGCATTATATTTACATCACTCCTGATGATTTTGAAAGTGTATACGGTGAGAAGCCTGTTTATAATCTTTCTTTTATTGACCTAAAGAAAGACACTGATGAAAACTCTTTCAAGGAACAGCTTATTTCAAATGACGAGTTTTATGGAATAAGCTTTAAAAATGATTCAAGCAGAGGTTTCCTTAATTCTGTGGACAGCCTTGACGCTATTGTGATACTGCTCATTGTTTGTGCAGGTGGACTTGCGTTTGTGGTGCTTTACAATTTGGCAAACATAAACATAACTGAGCGTGTTCGTGAGATAGCGACAATAAAAGTGCTTGGATTCTATGACGGTGAGACTTCAGCGTATATTTACAGAGAAAATCTGATATCGACGATTGTGGGCATTATCGTGGGTCTTGTGGCAGGAAAGATACTGCACTATTTTGTTGTGATAACTTCTGAGGTCGACCTTGTGCTGTTCAACAGACAGCTTGTTTGGTGGGCGTATGTGCTTGGTGCATTGCTCACATTGGCATTTGCATTTATAGTTAATTTGGTTCTTCATTTCAAGCTTAAAAAGATAGATATGGTAGAATCTTTAAAATCAGTAGAATAGACGGAGGTATTATTATGGATATTTTTGAAGAAAACTGCGATACTGAAAATAACTGCACAGTAAGCTATTTTTGGAAAGGCCTTGCACTTTTTCTCCTTGGCGTTATAATTGGTCTGTTTGTTTCGCCTATCAAGAAAGGCGTTACTATCGGTTGTAACAACAAGATAGACAAGGGTGGCTGTAACGATCATTTTGACCCTGACGAGTATTATGATGATTATAACTTTGATAATGATGAAGATGATTTTGACCATGATGGCGTAAAATTTTAACGAAAGGCGTATATTGATATGAAACTTGGCATGGTAGGACTTCCTAACGTAGGAAAATCAACACTTTTTAATGCACTCACAAATGCGGGTGCAGAATCTGCGAACTATCCGTTTTGCACGATCGAACCGAATGTGGGCATTGTTTCGGTGCCTGATGAAAGACTTGACAAGCTGGCTGAGATGTATCACCCTGTAAAGTTTACTCCTGCAACACTTGAATTTGTTGACATTGCAGGTCTTGTAAAGGGTGCTTCAAAGGGCGAGGGACTTGGAAACAAATTTCTTTCAAACATAAGAGAGGTGGACGCTATCGTTCACGTTGTAAGATGTTTTGACGACCCTAACATCATTCATGTTGACGGCTCTATCAATCCTCGCAGAGATATTGAAACTATCGATTTGGAGCTTATTTTCTCTGACGTTGAGCTTATCGAGAGAAAGCTTGACAGAACTAAGAAGGCAATGAAAGGCGACAAATCATTGGCTTCTGCTGTAGAGTTCCTTGAAAAGCTCAAAGAGCATCTTGAAAGCGGCAAGCCTGCACGTTCTTATGACATGACAGAGGACGAGCTGGAGATACTTAAAGAAACACCGCTTCTTTCACTTAAGCCTGTTATCTATGCGGCTAACCTTTGCGAAGATGATTTCAGAAACAATATCGAAAGCAACGAGCATTACAAGGAAGTTTGCGAGATCGCAAAAGCTGAAGGCTCGGCTGTGTTCCCGATATGCGCGCAGATAGAGGCTGAGATATCTGACATGGACGATGAGGACAAGGAAATGTTCCTTGCAGACCTCGGTCTTGAAACTTCAGGTCTTAACAGAATAATCAAGGAGGGCTATTCACTTCTTGGTCTTATTTCATACCTGACAGCAGGCGAACCTGAGGTAAGAGCTTGGACTATCAAAAAGGGAACTAAAGCTCCACAGGCGGCAGGAAAGATACACACTGACTTTGAAAAGGGCTTCATCAGAGCTGAAGTTGTTTCATTTGACGATCTTATGAGCTGTGGCTCTATGACGGCGGCTAAGGAAAAGGGTCTTGTTCGTCTTGAGGGTAAGGATTACGTTATGCAGGACGGCGATATCGTTCTTTTCAGATTTAACGTATAAAGCGTAAGCTACACAAAGGCAGGCTGAAATATGCTTGCCTTTTTTATGTGCAATATGTATGTTTTTTGTTATTATATTTGTTTAAAATCACAAAAGTAAATTTAATTTGTGTTATAGATTTTTTCATATATTGATGATAGAATGTGATAGTAAAAATTAAAGATGATAAATGTAATAGTTAGATTTTTGGAGGAAAAGTAATGACAAAAAACATGACAACAGGCAGTCCGTTCAAGCTTATAATGAGCTTTGCGCTTCCTCTGCTTTTAGGAAATTTGTTGCAGCAGACATACAATCTTATTGACGCTGCCATCGTGGGAAGATTTCTTGGTTCTGACGCTCTTGCAAGTGTCGGAGCTTCAAGCAGTGTGCAGTTTTTGGTGCTTGGTTTCTGCATGGGAACAGCCTGCGGCTTTGGCGTGCCTATTGCAAGGCATTTCGGAGCAGGGGACATAAAAAAGCTGAAACAGTATTTTTACAATTCTATTGTTATAACCGCTGTTACTGCGTTTGTGTTGACCACAGTTTGTGCGGTGCTTTGTAGTGAGATATTGAAGCTTCTTTCAACTCCGTCGAACATTTTTGATGACGCATATAAATATCTTCTGGTGATATTTCTTGGCATACCGTTCACACTTTTGTATAACCTGCTTTCAAGCGTATTGCGATCTGTTGGCGACAGCAAAACGCCATTTGTATTTCTTGCTATATCAACGGTTTTGAACATTGCACTTGACCTTGTGTGTGTTATTGTGTTCAGGTGGGGCTGCATGGGTGCGGCTATCGCTACGGTCGTTGCTCAGGCGATAAGCGGAATACTATGTGCTATATTTATTATGAAAAAGGTCAGCGTGCTGAAACTTACCAAAGAGGACAGAGTGATGTCAAAGCCTGCGGTGCTGAACCTTATAATAATGGGCTTTCCTATGGGACTTCAATATTCCATAACGGCTATCGGCTCAATGGTCATGCAGTCGGCTAACAACAAGCTTGGAAGCATTTATGTGTCAGGATTCACTGCTGGGGCAAGGATAAAGCAGTTCACAATGTGTCCTTATGACGCTTTTGCAACAGGTGCATCTGTTTTTGCAAGCCAAAATCTCGGTGCAGGAAATCTCAAGCGCATCAAAAAGGGTATACGCATTGGAGTTGGCGTTGGCATGACATATGGAGTAATAGCCGGTATTGTACTTATATTCTTCGGCAGAGAGCTTTCGCTTATCTTTGTGAATAAGTCAGACGCAGCAGTGCTTACTGCTTCAGCCAAATATCTTTTCTACGCAGGCTTTTTCTATTGGACGCTCGGTATACTCAACACTTGCAGAATGTGTACGCAGGGCCTTGGATATTCTGGACTTGCTATATTCTCAGGAGTGACGGAAATGATAGCTCGAATTTCTGTAAGTATGATATTTGTGCCGAAATTCGGTTATCTTGCAATCTGCTTCACAGATCAGGCGGCATGGATAGCGGCTTGCTTGTATATAGTTCCTGTTTGCATATATTGTGTGAACAGGGCAGGCAGACACATTGCAGGAGATCACGGACTTCCTGTGGAAAATAAATAAGTAAAAGGCAGCTCTGAAAAAATCAGAACTGCCTTTTGTTATGCCTACTTGTTTATAGCTTTTTTAAGTTGTAAGACAACTTCGCTGTAGTATCTTGGATTGACATCGCCAAGTTTCATGTTGTCATTGTATGCAGCATCGGGAAGTCGGAAGTAAAGCTCTTCCACGGTCACGTCCTCTATCTCGTAATAGCCGATGTATGTTCCTGAGAATTTAAGCTCGGCGGTCATGCCTATGTTGACGAGCTTGCCGTCGGGATCTTTCTCCTTGCCTGAGATATCATTTCTTATGAACTCATAGAAAAAGCCTGCGTCCTGTGCCTGACCTTTATACCAGCCTGCTTTGGTCATGCGGTTGACTAGAGTGGTGTTCGTTATCTCGGTATTCTTGAAGATCTCGCAGGCGGTCTTATTCTTATCGCTTTCCGCTACTTTGTATACCTTTCTTTTTAGCTGGTCGAATGGCTGTACTATCTCGTAATCATCAAGCTGTTCCAGCCAAGCTTCTTTTTCATGCTCAGTAAGCTCCAGCGGGTGAACAAGCCCTATCTGCATAACCTCGGACAGCTCTATCTCATCATCATCTGAGTTTGTAAAGCTGCCGTCGTCAAGATAACGGAACGAAGTTTTAAGGCAGCCATTTTCGTAAATACCCCATATAAGACCTATCGCAAAGCAGTGCATGAGAGGATTTTTTACAAAGAGAGCTTTCCAAGCTTCTGCTGTCCACTTACGGTCAAGCATAAGCACATACTCAAGACGCTGTTTCTGTGCGTCAACAACGGTTTTCATTTGCTTTTTCATTTCCTTGAAATCAGCAGTAGCCTTTTCTGCGAGGGCAGGGTCGTCATTAACGCCTATTTTAGGGAGATTTTTAAGCTTTTTATCGCCCTCGAATATTTCTATATCAAGCTGTGGAGTGAGATAAACGGAGAATTTTCTGCTTCCAAAATCAAAGGTGCGGCACATTTTCTCGTCAAAGCCCATGTCGGGTACTATCTTGTCCGCAAGCTCCTGCGTTGTCAAGCCAAGCTGTTTAGCGGCATTGGCAAGTGCGTCAACTGCGGCAGCTCTGACCGCACGACTCTTATATTTTCTTGAAATATTGTCTACAGTCATAAGTGCATAGGAACTGCCGTTCAGAGCTACGGCATTGACGGCTTTAACCGCAAGGGCAACACGCATATTTAATGACTGTTTCGACCATTCTTTTATGTAATCCGTCAGGCAATTTATTGCTTCATCACCGCCGTAAATGGCCGCAAAATACATTGTCCACTTTGTTTTCGCTTCTGCACCTTTTTCAAGCCAGCGGCTCAGGACTTCAAGGGCAAATGTTTCAAGCTCGTCAGCTTTGAGCTTCTGGGCAAGTGTCTTGCCCTCGGGTGGGAGTGTACCTTCGTCGGCGTTTGCATATGTAAGCAGGAGAGCCTGCAAATAGATATCCTCTGCGACTGTATCATCGGTGAAGTGAATAGGTGCAAAGGGCTGTTCAAAAAGCCAGAGAACTTTCTTGCTTTTTGTGCCTTTGGTGAGCGCAGTCACAAGGTCTTCATCTGATATTTCGGCAGGCTTTGCTTCGCTGCCCAAAAGTTCAGATATTTTCGATTTTAGTTTGTCGGATTTTTCTGTGGCATAGGCTTTTTCAAGCTCTGTGCGGTAGGCGTCAGCACCTTGATTTTCAATTATCATAAGTGCAGTTTCACGCTTGGCTGATTTTTTCTGAGCAAGAAGTTTGCAAACATCATCGTGCCAATCCTTGTGGGCGGATATAACTTTCACAAGCTCTGCTTTTATCACCTTGCTGTTATCATCGCAAAGTTTGAAAAACTCGTCTTTGTACTTGTTGCTGTCTGCGATATCAAGAAGCCTTATATACAAAAGTCGGCTGGACACAGCCATTTTACTTACGTCGATAATGGCGGCTTTGTCTTTAAATTCAGGCATGATAGCCGTGATCTTTTTGATAATATCCTCTTTGAAGTAAGAGTTCTCTGTCTGCCAGCCCAGTGCCCGTATGATTATCTCAATAGGCAGTCCTGCTTTTATCATTGCACGGACGGTGAACTCGGTATCATGTTGAAGTTCTCTGTCTATAAGCTTGAGCGGGTCGTTCGTATCCTTTGTAGCACCTATGGAAAGGGCGGCGATACAGCGGATTATAAAATCGTCCTCGCCATATTCGCCAACATAATTCATATTCTGATGTCCGCCATTACAGGATTCTTCGTCTGCAAAAGGGAGTATGGTGTCTAATTCGGCTTTGCCTGTGATATATGCGTATATCTCGTCACGGTGTTTGAAATGCTCGGCTATATTTTTTGAGATATGTTCCTGCTGGGCGGCTTTAAGACCTACTGCCTTTGCATCATAATTCGGGTCAGTGGCTTTGAGCATTTTCTCCATTATTATGCCTAGATCAAAGCGAGCGTTCTTCATTGTTTGTATGAAGATATCGGGGTGATCTTTTGCGAGCTTTACCATTTGCACAGGGTAGTTTCCGTTTTTGTCAGGTAATTTGACAAAGTGCAGAATGTATCTATCTGTAAGACACTGTGGTTGAGCTTCGATAAGGTCGAATATCCTGTTGGTGGAAAGCTTCATATATATCAGCCCTTGGGTAAGATCGTCGCAGTATTTCACAATGTTCTTATCAAAAAATGCACGATATTCTTTTGCAAAATATGACGCTTCTGCATATGCGGCAAGAAAAAGACAGAAAACGGCTGTAGTTGTTTTGGGCTTTTTTTCGACTACTTCGCAAAGCTTTTTTATGGCAATTGCGGCTGTATCAGGAATTTTTGTTTTGCCGAGCAGGCTCTTTTTAGGCAGCTCGGTTGCGTCCAATGCGTAAACGCACAGGAGAAGCTGTGCTATGATATCGTCAGGGCTAACGTATTTGAATGTCCTTATAGCAACATCTGCGGAATAGATAGGATTTACAGTGAAAACGTAGTGTATGGATTGATCTGATCTGTGTGATATCTCTGTTGATATCCAGACTGCTTCTGCGTTCTCACCATAAAAATCAGTGAGCGGCTTCATATACATGGCTTTGTTTTCGGAATATATATAGGCATTGCCGGACAGCGCTTCTGTCATATATCGGAAATATGGACCCGTTGCCATTGAACTGAAAATAATATAACGGTCTTTAAGCTCCTCACTATCTGAACCTGATATCTCACTTTTTACAGCTTTGATAAGCTTTTCACGATAACTATACTGCATGAGTTTTGGATAGTATCTTGTTGTAATTTTTCTCATAAGGTCATTGTTTCTTGGCTTTGTGATGTCAAGATATTCAAGGGCAAGGTCTATGGTCTGCTGGTCAAAACCAAGCTCCTTTAGGGCGGTTTCAAGCTTTATAAAGCTTTTGGTGCTTTCGTTGTAGATCATTTTTTCTCCTCCATATTATTTATCGCACTGAACAGTGCTAATTTTTGTGTGCAAAGTCTGATATACCGCATCGTGTTGCCTGCGGCAGTGAAGATATCAAGGCTTTTGTCTGCGGTGGTGTGTCTTGCATTTTCGCACAGCTTTGTGAAGCATTCATAACGTTTTGCAAGTTCTTCAAGTCCGCATTGGCGTATGCTTTGAACGTGTTCGTCTGTGATAACAGAGTTCACTCCGCACTCCATTACCGTGACTATCCTCTTGTCGGTTTCTTCGGTGGCGTCAAGAAGCTCATTACACATTCCATAGTCTTGGTCTGTATCATTCTCGACGGGTACAGGAACATTGTCAGGCGGATCAATAAAATCATAGACCTCTATTGGGAAAAGCGTTAGCCTGCCGTGGTCGATATACCCCTGAGCCAGAAGGACGTAGTTTTTGTGCTTCTCTTTTAGCATTTTGCCACCTATGGTTTCAAGTGTGGAGATAAATTCACGATTTTCTGCTGTGTATTTTGCGGTGACAGATATTTGTCTATCGCAGCCGTCTTTTATAATAAAAATCTGCTGTTGAGTGTGCTTGTCAAAATATGAAGCGACGCACTCTTTGGGGTGAACGAAATAAAGTCGGTCGGTCTCCTCGTCGCTTTTGTTTGCGGAGATCTTTTCCGCAAGCTCTTTGAAATCGCTGACAATAAGCTCACGGAGGGCAAAACAGTTTAGCTGTGCATGACCTGCGCCTATGGCGTTGGTCTTTGACGATGAGGACAAATGCCCCATGCTTACCTTGGCGTTTTCAAGCTTCAGCTCTGTGCACATATAGCTGTTTAGAGAGCTGTCAAGATCCCATACAGTTGTGCTTTCGGCAAATCGTCTTGACTTTCTTTCATAGAAAGTGGGGCGCAGATCGCTGTAGGTAAAAAAGCGCTGGGGCGAAGTTCTGTCTTTATTTAGAAAATAGTAGATACAGCCAGTGTATTCGCCGCTGACATTTCTTGTGCCTATAGGCGAAAGCTGGAGTGTCCCCTCATAGTCGGTGTATTCTCTGCGGAAGGTGCCGAGCATTTCTTCTGTGATGTCGGCTTTTATAAGCTTGTTCATGCTGTCAGCATATTCAAACATTTTGTGAGTGAATACCTGCGGACTGAATGAAGCTCGCCTTGAAACACAGTCTTTAAGTCGGCTGCCAAGTTCACGCATTTGTCTTTCTGCCTCAGCCATTTTCAAAGCGTGGCAGGAAACTGCGGCAAGCTCAAAATTATCGGGGTCGCTCTCTTCGGCTCTTACAAGACCTCGGGTAAATATTCCAGACATTATTTTTATGCACTGTTCGGCACATCCTTTTATCTTTTTCTGGGTATCCTGAGAAAGCGGATTTATTTCAGGTTGGTCGGGAAGTTCAATTTCTGCTTGTTCAGGCTCGGAGTTTATGACCTCTGGAGTGATATCCTCACCGTCGTACTGTGGAAGCTGTGCTTTCAAAAGCAGTATGGCTGTGATAATGTGCCTGCACATTCCTCTTGAAACACAAGTGCATTGACTTTCATCAAGAGGTGATTTTATGGTGCAGGTTTCACCGTCTAATTTTACTATGTAACATTCATGGATTTTTTCAGCCGAAAGGGTCATGTTTTTGAATTCCTTCAACGCACGTTTGTAAATGCCCTTGTTTGAAAGCTCAATAAGCGTTTGTTCGTTTGCAATGCCAAGCTGTTTATCGATTACGTCCAAGATGTCATCTCCTATGCAAATATTTTTCCGATGTAATCCCCAAGCTTATCAGGGGTAAGACCGCCAACGAATGAGCCCATATCTGCAAGCTTCTGACCTGTCGCCTTGTCATAGGCAGGGTCGGCATTTTCATCAAGGGCGGTAAGGAATGAGAGATGTGCGCCGCTTGTGATTATATTTTGGCTGACGTTCATAAGCTGTGCTTCACTGCCGCCCTCGTAGAGGTCTGTTACCACGATAACGCAAGTGTCACGGGGCGTAACGATAAGGCTTTCGCAGTAGGTAAGGGCTTTTGCAATATCCGTTCCTCCCCCAAGCTGAACGCTCATTATTGTCTGAGCAGGGTCGTCTGCATGGTCTGAGAGGTCAACGATGCTTGTATCAAATATGATGAGCTTCACCTCTGCAAATGGCAGTTCGGAAATTATCTGCGCCATTACTGCACTATAGATGACTGAACCGAGCATTGAACCGCTTTCGTCTATGGCTATGATAATGCGCTTTTTGTTATGCTTTTTCACACGTCCACTGAAATAGATATCTTTCAGTATAAGCTGGTTGCTTGCTTTGTCATAGTTTTTCAGGTTTCGGCGGATAGTCTTTTTGAAATCGAGGTTTGCAGAGCATTTCATAACTGACGATGTGTTTTTATCAAGCCTGCCTGTAAGGCTTCGCTTTATGGTCATATCAAGCTTTTGTTTGATATCGTCTGCCACCTGTTTTGCTATTTTTACAGCCGCCTGCAACACCTCGCCGTTCATGAGATGTTTGAGCTGAATGATAGTTTTAAGCAGCTCTATATCAGGTTTCATTTCTTCAAGAACCTTTTTATCGGTAAGAAGCTCGGTCATGTTGAACCTTTCCAAAGCTTGACGTTCAAGCACATCGGCGGTCTGCTTTGGAAAAAGCGTTCTGACTTTTGTTATCCATTCTGCGGCGTTTAGCACACTGCCACCCTGACCGCCTTGCCTGCTGTTCTCGTCCCTTACATCGTCACCTTGCGCACGGCTATAGAGATAATCGAGTAGCTTTTCCATATCCTGAAACGTTATTATCTCTGCTTTGTCACCGGTAAAGGAAAGGCTTTTGTCAGACATTCCGCCCAGCACGAGCCGCCAGCGGTTGACGGATATGGCTTTGTTTTCATCTGTCATGGCTTTTCCTCCTCAGACAAAAGTTTGACTATCTCTTTATCTATTTCCACACCGAAGCTATATAGTCTTTCGTTCATAGGTTTTTCCGTAAGAAGCTCAGCACTGTCAGCGTCATAAAGCTTTGCGACAGCGGTGGCTGTTTGCTGTATTTCATATGGAGTGAAACAACTGAAAGCAAGCTTCATGGAGGGAAGTATCTCTATAAAATCGTCATAGTCAAGTCCGCAGATAAGCGTGTCTGTCATTCTGATGAAAGAATCGTCTGTCATGATGATATCACGGGCGGCATTGAAAAGTCCGTTAAGAAACTCTGCTCCTTGTATCTGAACATTCCTGTCGCCTTTGAGATAGCTTGACATTGCCTGTTCAGCAAGCTTGCGGCGGTGGGGGTCAAAGGCGTAAAGTATGCCAAGTGCTGTGCCGTAAACAAATGGGTCTTTATCAGATTTGCCGCAGAGGGAAAGCAGGGCGTTTTCATAGTCCTGACGATATTCTCTAAAGCCGTCAGTGACAGCTTTCTGCATTGTGTACATTATCGCTGCACATTCTGCAATGTGGTCGTCTTTCACCGACGCCATATCAGGCAGTGCTGTGATTATCCTTGTCATGCACCGCTTTGCACAATTTTCTGCGGCGGAAAACTCTGTATTATAAAGCTGTTGGAGTTCCATAAGAGTGATAAAATGCCTTAGACCTCTGCCTACAGAGAAAAAGTCACCGTCTGAGTTAAGAATGTTCTCGGCACAAGCTTTGTCATTATCAGAGAGTTCTAAGCCCATTTGGAAGCAGTCCACAAGGATATGCGCCGCAACATCACAGTGCTTTTCGTGGCGAAGTGTTCTTGAAGCACAGGTGCGGCAGGCTTCTTCAATGGTGAAGCCGTCGGCAGTATGGTCTATGAGTGCAACGTCTGTGGCAGGAACTTTTTTGTATACCCATTCTTCACGGACACGACTTCTGTCTTTTCGCCTATGCAAATCAGGCCCTTTTGTTCGCTGGGCAAAGTTTGTGCCTAGAAACACCATTCTGTGGAAAAATCTGCTTAGCTCCATGCCGTTTGCAGTGGTAAAAAGTGAAACTTCCGTCTTATTAGGGGTTACTGTTTTTATTTTAAGTCGAAACCTTTTACACTGTTTTTCAAAATCAGCGATAAGCGGAGGAACGTGGTTTATATCACCTATATGACCTGCCTTGTCGCCTGTGGCAAGTTTGTGCATAAGGTCGATAGGCAGGGCGGAGGATATTGTTTTCTCTCCCTTGATAAATGACGAGGTTATGGCGTCCTCAAGCTCGTAAAGTCCACATTCATGACAGCCACGAAGTGCGGCAAGTCCACTCATCATAGACTGCGCTGCAGAAGCGTCAGCCATTGACACTGGGATATCATGTTTATCACAGGCTCTCACTGTGCCTATGAGCAGGTCAAGAACTGTGTCGCTGTAAACACCTGCCGGGTCATCGCAGTGGATTAGCTTGTTCATCACGCAATCATAAAAATAAGGACGCTGGATACCAGAGGCATATCCACTGAGAGCGTCTGCTGCTTCATAAGAATAAGCTACGGGGAAACAGCCCTCATCTTTTTGAGAGAGCTTGTGAAGCTTTTCTTTTTGGATATTATCACTTTTCAAAAGCTCATAAAGTCCCAAACTGTGGAATCCGCCTGTTACAGCAAGGACTTTTTTGTTATCTTTAAGTGCTTCTTTGATACGCAGAGCCATATGGTTTTCTCTTGCAAGAGTGCCGTCTGCCGCAAGATCATCTTCTGTTTCGTCATTTCGTGTGATAATGCAGTAGGTGTACATTTGCTGTACAAAATCTTGTACAGATAGCCTGAGTCCCTCTATCTCAAAATACTTCTCCCAGAACTCTTCAAAGGTCCTTAGATCTGTTTTCTCGCAAAGCTTTTTGCAGAATTTGCTGTATATAAGTCTGCTGTCATCAGTATAGCTGTGTTTGTCCTTATTACTGCGAAGGCCTTTATTTTCTGCGGTGGTAATAAGTATCTCGCTGTAGGGAAGATCTATAAAGCGTGCTTCTATATCCATGGCTGCAGCTGTTTTCAGAGCGTTATACTCAGGTGAAGCATAGATAAAAGGGTAGTAGCATTTATAGTCCTCGGCTTCATCACTGATAAGCTTTTTTCTGTCCTTGTAGTAATAATAGAAAGCCGCAGGGAGCTTAGTTCTCTCGTCCGTCAACACACCTATCATATCATTGGCGTTTTCAGGACCCTCTATAAGTATGACATCTGGCTGATATTCTTTAATTGCTCTGATGAGCTGCCACGAGCAGACAGGGCTGTGGTGTCTTACAGGAAAAAGCAGAAATGGCTGAGAATAGTCAAAAGGTATTATTTCAGATACTTGGCTGTATCCAGATATTCTGTCCATATGCCACCCTCACTTGCACTTTTTTCCTTAACAGCGATCCTGAAATAGCTTTTGAGCTTTTCAAGGTCGTCTTTGTTTTCCTTACAAACTGCTCCTAAAAGATTCTGCGTAAGCTCTTTGAGATCAGTTTTTCCGTCGCCATAATAATATGCACTGCTCATAGTTTGATAGAAAACGGATACAGCTTCGGCTGTACTCATAACGGCGTTTGGTTTTTCAAGCTTTGTTCCCTCTGAGGTAACGCCCTCACGAAGCTCATGATATGTGACAGCAAGAAGTTCAGCAGCGTCGGAGTCTATAGGCTGGTCGATATGACCTGTTTTTGCAAGGTCTTGTGCTTCACGGATAATGATCTCTTTTTCGAGCCTGACGTCACGAACAGGCTCGACAGTCTCAAAATTGAAACGCCTTTTCAAAGCACCTGACATTTCATTTACGCCCTTATCACGGGTGTTTGCAGTACCGATTATATTAAATCCTTGCTTGGCGAAAACAATTCCTTCGTTTTCAAGTTCAGGAATATTGAGTATTTGGTCGCTCATTACAGAAATAAGGCTATCCTGGATTTCTGCAGGGGTACGAGTTATTTCCTCAAATCGTGCGAAAATGCCTTGTTCCATGCCTATGAGCAGGGGAGCAGGCACAAGGGCTTCACGGCAAGGACCTTTTGAGAGAAGCATGGCATAGTTCCAGCTATATTTTATCATATCTTCGGTAGTTCCTGCCGTACCCTGAACTGTGTTCGTGCTTATGCCGCAGCAGGCAGCAGAGAGAAGCTCAGAGAGCATAGTTTTAGCAGTGCCTGGCTCACCCACCAACATAAGTCCGCGGTTTCCAGCGAGGGTGATTATACAGCGCTCAACAAGTGCGTCATTGCCATAGAATTTGCGCTTTATCTGCATTTTGCCATCGGCAGTTTTGATGATTCCGCCTAATATAAATGTTCGCACTGCCTTTGGCGACAGCACCCAATTTTCAGGTTTTTTGCCAATATCAACACTTTTCAAGGCGTCAAGTTCATTTTTGTAGCGTATTTCAACGGGCGGTTTTATGTATTCATTCGTCATAGCAGTTATCTCCTAAAAGTTAATTTATCAGTAATAATTATATCATATTTTGTTGTTATTTACAATAAGCAGGGGGATATTCAGCTAAATTAACAACGAACAGATGTTTTGGTTGTGCATTTTGACAGTTAGGATCGGGTATAAAAAAAACCGCTTCGCATTTCTGCGAAACGGTTTGATAAATGAGAATGAAATTATCTCTTTGAGTTTACCCCGAATGTTCGGCTAACCCAGAACTGGTATTCAGGCATCTTCACTTAAATTATCCTTTTCTTCAAAAAGTGCCGTAAATACGACGTTTGGATTGAGTTACAAGAACTGCGGTTCTGCTGGATTTCAAAGTCTCTGCCGCTCTCTTGTAACTCAGTTGACCACTACTTGACCTTAATTGACCACGCTATTGCATATCTCTGTACTAAATTTGAGAACTGTGGTGAGAGCCTTTGAGAACTCCGCCCACGAAAGGAAGATCATTATGACAATAGCAGAAAAACGTGAGATCGTAAACACAATCATTAACCTCTTGCTTCAACTGACCGCCGAGGAAGAAGTGCAGGAACAGCCTGCATCAGTATCAACAACAACTAAAGCTCCTGCACAGTCGGTCAGAATGATGACTATCAAGGAGTGTACCGAGCTGATCGAAGGTATCTCCGAGCACTCTATCCGTATGCTGATAGCACAAGGCAAGATCAAAGCATTTCGCACAGGTGAGGGCATCCGTGGTAAATATCTCGTCAACAAGGAAAGCCTGCTGTCCTATTTCAGCGGAAATGAGGAGCTATGAGCAGGTACAAAAGCGAACAGACCGCATACAGCCCACTGAAAAAGAAATACGTTCCGCTGTGGGGCTTGGATACCAACACCGTGACTGTCACCCACTTCAATGCCGATACTCAGACCGAGGAGAGCAAGACCTACCATACCGACTTCATCAGGTATCATCTTCATTTCTCTGACAGCCATTGCCCTGATAGACTTCGCAGGCTCGTCAATGAGGGTATGATCATACAGTACCTCGATGATATGGAGCTGAAAGTCGGTGAAGCTATCGCTCGCCAGGTTGAACTTTGGAAGCAGACTGACAGCTGCTATCAGAAAGCTGTTATCGCCGCCGATGCCGAGAAAATGCTCGGTCTTGAAAACTGCTTCGTAAGTATGGCGAGAGAAACAGTGTTTGAGTATATGGTTTATATTTGATGATCAACGGCTGTGCCTTCGGGTGCAGCCGTTGTTTAAGTTTTCAACTAAGTTCTTTCAAAATATAGTTGTTTTTCCTCATTTTAATTTCATATATTTCAGTATCTCATTAAAATTAGTATCAATATGTTCTTGTAAAGGCAATCCTTTATATTCGCTAAGAAATGATAACAAATCTTGGAGATCAAGTAGAATCTTTTGAATATGCTTTAATTCTTTGCTTAATTCGATAGTATAAGCAGGGTCACCAATTTCATCAATTTTGTCTCGTATTTCTTTTTCTTTGTTACGCCAAAATATAGTATACTGTGCTTGATCTTGAACTGCATAAACTTTAGCTCCAATCTTCTCGGAAGAATCTTCAAGCCATTTCGAGTCATCATCACATAATACAATATAAGCAAGTCTATCTTTGAAGCGATGATCTTTGATTGTTTCTAACACTTCATATAAACAATTACGAGATTTTAAGTATCTATCACTTATAAGCATCACAACATAATCATGATCCTGTATAGAATCCATAAAGCGTTTAAAACTCTGATGATATTTTACATCTCTAATGTCTCTTGTTATAGAGACAAGATCTGAAGAAGTTTGAGAACTAACAGTATCATCAATTAGATCTGCTATTTTAGAATCTTTCTGGCAATATGAAAGAAAGATATTTGTTCTAACTGTTGCATTATCATCATTTGAGGAAGTATCATCAGCCTCTATCAGTTTGATCTCAATGTATTCTCTCAATGCAATTACAAAAGGTTCTATTGTTTTTCTCATAAAAGCAGCTATTGAATCTGCAAATTTATTGCTGTGTGAATAGCCTAATGTTATCCCAATCAATGGTCTGTTATTCTCGATTATGAATTTCAAAAGCTGATAATCATAATCAACTATATCTTCTGAATTATCCGGTAACTCAAAATGCTGACCATACCCCCTTGATTGTAAAATAGAGTTGAAATCATAGTCTGATTTATGACAATTCGAGACATACTCAGATAACAAGTTCGTACTATCTACAAATTCCAAAAACATTTTTATGTAGCGCACTTCATCTTCATGATCAATTTTTAGCATTTGTGATGCTAATGTTCTATATTTAAGAGAAATGATTCTAAGTTCATTTTTATTCATAGTTTTGTTCCTCCACATATCGGACAATACACGCCTATGGAATCATCAAATGAAGTAGCCTTTATATCAATATCACAGCAAGTAAGATGTAACCTTCTATATTCATTAATGGGGGTATACAATTCTGAAACGGAAACGTGTTTTGGCTTTTTCATACTCATTTTTACAAGTCCGTTTTTATTAAAGCCTTTAAACGTTTTAGAAAATTGCCTATATACTTCGTCCATAGCGTAATTAGTTGCAATTTGCCTTGCTTTTTCAAGCACTTCAGGGCAGTAAAACGTGTTCATTTTATTTGGCAATCCACATATGGGACAAAAGAAATCCAAGTTATCCTCATCCTCAAATGTTTCTTTGGAAAGCATAAACCTTCCTTTGCAATAGTCGCATTCCATCTCTAAAAATCCATCTTCATCTAATGGAATTGATAAGGAAAAGGTGATATTATCCAAATTATTCCCTCCCTTAAACTTTACACGTTTTTATGCAATAATACAATTTGAATTAAAAATATCCAAGTTCCAATACGCTTTCCTCAATCAAATCTTCGTTCTGCATCTGAGAAATGATGTGATTTATAAAGCGTTTAAATATCTCAGAAGAATAAGGATTTGATTTCAGATAATCTACATACGCTTCTCTTGATTCCTGTCTTCCTTTATATGCACTGTATTTTTTTCTTATATTAGAACTAATCCTCTTGGCTTTTCTGACAATTAGTATTTCATCTATATCAGTCGTAGCAGTGCTAATAGGTGTCATATCAAGGTAATCACAGATCAAATAGTATTTTGCCCCTGTAACAGCTTGTTTAACATCATGTGCTGTTGCTGACGCTTCCTGAAACATTGTCTTATCCAAGTTGGTTTTTAGTTCTGCAAGAACATAGCCCAAATATGTTCTCAGTGTCTTTGTTTGCTCAGGTTTAAAATCAGGAGAATATGACGATTTTAGATATAACGTTCTACTCATCGAAAAATCTTGATCTTTTGTTTTAATGTTAATGCCACCGCCGATTTCAGGTGTACTTAGACTTGACGCAAAATAAACAGATGAGAATGTTGGCAACTGAGAGCTAATGGTTATATTACATGAGCCAAACTGCTTTTCGATACATTTCTGAACAAAAATCGGAAGAAATTCCTCAATTACAGTATTATCTAATTTAAGCTGTCCTTTCTGGCGATACAAAAAGTCTTCAGTACTATCAAAAATCAAGTTAACATCAATATAAAACTTATATTCATTTAGCTTCGATACCATAAAATCAATAAGCGCATCTAAGTCATTCGCATCAGCAGTTTTTAGGTCTTCTACCCACTTATCATAGACAGTTATAGCTTCTTTTAACCTATCTTTATCTACGGAAGGCAGTTTGTCACTTTCCATTGCAGCAATAATCTTTTCGCCATGAGTTCCTCTATTCATGATACACCTCCGATGGTTTAACATTTTCTGACTTGTTTATAGCATCCAAAAGTAATTCTCTGTTTTTGTTTTCCTCTGTAGAAGTTTGGTATTTTTCAAATAACATATCTATAGCAATTTTTCGTCCGTATTCTATGATTTCTGAATCTTCGATAAAGATATCATTCGGATTCTCAAAACTTAATATATCTTCATATATTATTTGACCAAACCTATTTTTGAAGGCGCGTTCTTGCCGTATAATAAGTTCCATATTAAATATTTGAGTTGCAATATTATAGATGAGTTCGCTATTACAAAAAGAATAGCCTAAAACAGATGATTCTCTGCCAACGATGTAAATCATTCGAGCTTTAGGTTTACAAACTCTTATTGCTTCTTTTATAGAAAGAGCCATATCAATACAGTATTGTATAACAGTTAAGAAACGATTTCCTCTGTTCTTCCTATTAGAACCAAATTCGCTTTTGGCAATTGATAGAACATCATAGCCCAAGTATTCAACGGAACGACGATATTTTTGATGATAATTAAAAACATTAATGTATGGTGGTGACGTAATAAGCATATCAGCACAATCATCATCAATGCCTAAGTGTCTTGAATCGCCACGTTCAACACTAATTCTGCTCACCGAAAAAGGTATGTTTTGTATGATGGTTTGTAAGTTCAGCCATTTTTTATTTAACAGCTCAAATGAAACCTCATTATTAAAAACATCCATTAATATAATTAACGTTGATAAAATATTCCTCTGCACGTTGTTAAACTTTTTTATATAAGAAAGAATACTCGGAATAATATTTTGTTCATTTTTTATTGATTTCAATAAGGAATCAATTGCAGTAATTATTTTCGTCCTTTCTTCAATAGAAAGGTTAGCTATTTCATACGTCTTAGCCATATAATATGCAGAAGCATTTAGTTCAATCCCGTATGAACGTAATCCCTTGCGTGCACATTCACTTAAAACCGTTCCAGATCCAACAAAAGGATCTACAACAAAAAAACCATCTTTAGCATAGTAAGATAATAAAGTTTCAATAAACTGAGGTGAAAACTGACCATTCCAAGCAAACAAATTAGACCTGGTTTTTCCGTCTATGTTCAGTTCACTTTGATTTATCTCTTCATGATCAATCGGAATATTTGAAAACCGATTAATAGTTGTAGTTCTTTTATCTATAGACATCGTATCAATCCTTTACAAGATATCATTATCCAATATATATTATAGCATATAAAGCGCGAAAAAGCAATACATAGCAAGCTGTTTTCATACTTTGACTCCACCGGATTCAAAGTTCATACCTTCCTCCCAAACTTCTCCACAAGCTCCTCGACCATAGCCTTTATCTCCGTCTTATACTTAGCTGAGAGGTCTTCAAGCTCCTTAGTAGGCAGACCGTTGCGTATCAGGCGTTTTTTGAGCTTGTCCATATCTTCCATACGTTCCTGTTTCGCCTGCATAAACTCGTCGAACTCAGCAGGGTGATACTTCTCAATACCTGCTTCAACAAGCACCTTCTTATATCTGCGGACATAGGCATCATAATCACGCTTCACGGCTGAATATGCCTTGGTGTTCTCCTTGTATATGGCTTCTTTCTGCTGCTTCTGAGCTTCTATACACTCAGCCGAGTGACAGCAGACTTCGCCTTCCGTTCCGAGAAACAGCTTATGACAGAAACCGCACTCGCAGATAGTCCACTTGTTATGATGAACAAGCTGTCCGATCTCCGTGAGGATAGTCAGCAGACAGTTGTCGCTCCCACGGAACACGTTGAATGTGTAATCATCGGCAGCAACTATCATTCTTCCGGACTGTATCATAAAATGCTCCATAGTAGACTTATGGCTGAAATACGCATCACTGCACATCAGGGCGAACTGCGTATCCATGAACTCCATTAGCTTTCGGGAAACCTCGTCCTGTATCTTTCTTCTGTTGAGCTTGGCGATAACAACGTCATTCGGTTTCAGTAGGACGTGCCTCTCCTTGTCATAGAACTCAATAACAGAGCCGACATATCCTCTGAAAAAGATATTCTCCCCATATTCAGCTATAAACCTTGCTATCATATCATCGGTGCTGACTTCAATGCTCTTGTCAATACGCAGGGCGCTGTTGAGCCTGTCCTTGAAAGCGTCATAAGGCTCGGTATGTTCGCAGAACACTTTATGCTGATTCATCAGCTCATCGAAAGTGTACATTCTCGTATTCAAAACTGCGCCGTGTAAGCTTTCATCGGTATCATTAACAGACTGTGCGATATTTATCGTGCGGTCTGTTTCGTTTATACGGTAAATTGTCGTAGTTCCCATACGCTCTCCTCGCTTTCGGTATCTTCTGATATTATAACATATCATACGCAAAATGTCAATTATAATGCGTATTATAGCGTAATATACAGCGTATTCAAAAATATTATGCGTATTCTTTTGCGTAAATACGCAATACACGCACGGGACCTCCGAAAGAAATGTTACAATGGTCATGTCAGCAGGCAAAGTTCGGCTGACAGCGGTATTGCATACGAGATGCTAACCGCTATACATATAAAAGCACTTTTATAAATACATCTGAAAGGAAGAGGATATTTGAACAACGAAACAACGTGGGTGCAGCCCACACCACTCCGTCCCGACGGGACAAACCTCCTGCCGTTCCCTGTGAACGCCCTCCCACCTATTATAGGTGATATGGCGGACGCAATAGCGACTACTACATCAACGGACGTTGCTATGGCAGGAACATCTATACTCTCAGCGGTGAGTTACTGCTTTTCGGGAGTGTACCGTATGTCGGCAAAGCGTGACCACACAGAACCGCTGGTGCTTGACACACTGACAATAGCAGAGCCGAGCTTCAAGAAGTCTCCTGTTATCTCTTTTATCAAGCGACCGTACATTCAGTTCGCTCATGACTGGAACGATAACAACAAGCAGGACATCTTCACGGCGCAGGAAGAATACAAGCTGTTAGAGAACAAGCTCGAAGCACTTGAAAAGAAGAAAGACGTTACCGCCGAGGAGATAGCCGAGCTCCGAACAGAGCTGAGCAATATGCCACCGAGCAATTTCCGCAGAATAGCGGTTGACGATGTTACACCCGAATCTCTTGTGAATCTGCTTGAAGAAAACGGCACTTTGCTTATGATCTCCGATGAAGCGGGAATGCTCGGTAATTTCAGCGGACGTTACAGCAACAATATACCGAACCTTGATTTGCTACTGAAATCGTGGAACGGCGAAACGTATATCAGCGACAGAGCGACCAGGGCGAGCATAGTGCTGAAAAAGCCATACATGAGCATCTGCCTTGCGTGTCAACCATATATGTTTGATAGCATGATAAACAATCCTGTGTTCCGTGGCAGCGGACTGATAGCGAGGTTTCTATATTGTTTCCCCGTAAGCAATATCGGCTATCGTAAATATGATACGCAGGCTGTTCCTGAAGCCGTTGCTGAGAATTACAAGCGGCTGATATACAAGCTCCTCGGTAAGAAGTTCGCTTATCACGACGAAAAGGAGCTTTATCTCCATTTCGATGAAAAGACGTACAAGGAGTTCGTTGACTACTACAATAACTACATTGAGCCGCACCTCGTCACGGATATGGCATTCTGCAAGGACTGGGGCGGAAAGTATCACGGAGAACTGCTCCGCCTGTGCGGTATCATTCACTGCATCAAGTGTGCTTTGAATGGTGTTGAGCCAGCGGAGAATCGTGTCACGCTTGATACGTTCTGTAACGCTATCGAGATCGGTGAGTATTTCCGTGAACAGGCGATATATGCGTACAGTCTCGGTGACGTTGACCACGGAACGATAAAGGCAGAACGTGTGATAAACAAGATACGCTCCAAGCACATCACAAATATCAGGCAGAATGACCTGTACAAGCTGTGCAGATGCACACTATTTAAGAACGCCGCCGACTTTGCTGAGACAATGGATATGCTGGAGGAATACAGGTATATTGTCCGCAACACAAGCAAGGGTGCAAACAACAAAACGATAACAGACGTTATCATCAACCCGAACATTTACAGATGATGAAATCTGAACTTTCCGCATTTTGCACACTTTGAAACTGCAAAATGCTCAAAATGTTCAAAGTTCATAAAACACAAAACTCTTAGATAGAAAGATGAGGATTTTAATTATGACAAACGAAAGAAAAGAACAGCTTCTCGACCAGATACTTGAACTCATGACCGCTGTCGCTTACGACAGAGAGCCGAATGAGGTCGCAGTCCCCGAAACAACCAAAGCTCCTGCACCCGAAAAGGTGAAGATGCTGACTGTCAAGGAATGCACCGAGCTTATTGACGGGCTTTCCGAACACACTGTCCGTATGCTTGTAGCTCAGAACAAGATCAAGTATATCCGCACAGGCGAAGGTGTTCGTGGAAAGATACTTGTCAACAAGGCTGACCTGCTTAACTATTTCCAGAATTGACGGTATTCGAGCAAGTAAAATCTGCTATTGATATGAGAACGGTAGCGGAGGGATATGGTCTTGAAATATCCCGTGGTGGTATGGCACTTTGCCCGTTTCATAACGAGCGTACTCCCTCTGCAAAAATTTATCCCGATGCTCTTCATTGCTTCGGCTGCGGAACGCACGTTGACGTTATCGGTTTCACGCAGAAAATGTTCGGATTGGACAAGCCTATTGATGCTGTGAAAAAGCTCAACGATGATTACGCTCTACATATCGAAATCGGCAAAGCTCCGACTGCGGAAAAAGTGTCCGAATATCAGAAGCGAGTCCGAGAAAAACGAGCCTATGAAGAATGGGAGAAGTCAGCGTGGCGAACACTCAATGATTATCTGTGGCGGATGCGTGAATGGAGAGAATTTGCTCCTGCTTCTCCCAATGAAGAATGTGACGAGCGTTTTGTATATTCCTTGCATCATCTGGACTACGCAGAGTACCTTTGTTTTGAGTTCATAAACTGCAACAAAGCTGGTCGGCTTTCCATGAAAAATATCGTTGCTGAGATAGCAGATTTTCAGAAAAAATGAGAGCTGATTTTTCAAAATTGTAATGCGGATTTCCGCAGTTCTCACGGGTACGATTCAGAATAACCGTACCCACAATTTCGGCTGCTCCGCCAGCCGATAAGAGCCTCGCAGAGCCCCGGCATTTTTGATAGTCGTGTAAGCGGCTGTCAAAAGTGCTTTGGGGTTACTGGCGGCGCACCGCAAGTAAAATCCGGTGCTTCGCACCGTTTGGGTTGCCGATCTCCGTATCGTTGCAATCCAATTTGCCCATCAGGGCTATATGGAGCATAAGCTCCGTCTTATGCGAAATTCTTCAAAGCCCGACAGGGCGTAAATGTTCTTAGTAGCACAAGCTCTGTCTTGTGCGTAATTCTTCAAGCCCGTCAGGGCTTACATGATGAAAAAAATTTTATGAAAGAGAGACTATAACATGAGTACAAAATCTATCTCGATGTGCGAGGGTAAAGGCAGCCTTTCACATAACAACAGAGAGTTCTCTGCCAAGAATATCGACAGCTCCAGAACACCGAACAATGTTGTGTTCGTTCAGCAGGCTCTGAGTGATGCTTATCATCAGCTTTTCGATGAAGCGGTTGAGAGATACAACGCTAATCAGAAAAGAAAGGATCGTAAGATCGGTAACTACTTTGAACACCTGTTCAATCGCCTGCCGAGCAAGAGTGTTATTACAGGCACGAACAAGCAAAAAAGCTTCTACGAACATCTCGTTTATATCGGAACAAGAAAAGACACTGGCGTCGGCACTCCTGATGCCGAGATAACGACTGAATGTCTGCGTGAATATATGGAGGGATTTCAGGCGAGAAATCCTAACTTCTATGTGTTCAATGCGGTGCTGCATCTTGATGAATCAACTCCGCACCTGCACATCAATTATATCCCCGTAGGTCACTTCACTCGTGGACTTGAAGTCCGCAATGCGAAGAACAAAGCAATGGAGGAAATGGGCTTCGGAAATGATGCGAAAGCGAATGACCGTTGGAGACGCAATGAGTGGGATATTTTAAAGAATATCTGCAATGCTCACGGCATTGAAATTTCCGAACCGAAGAAGTCCAGGGGTTACAGTTATAAGGTCGAGGAGTACGGCGAACATCAGGACAAGATAAATGCTCTCAATGCTGAGATCGAAAGGCTCACCGCCGAGCGTGATGAGACAGTTGCCGAGTTTGAGAAACTGGCAAAGAAAAAGGTGAACATAGGTGAGATCGAAAGCATCGAAGCCAAGGAGTCCGTATTTGGCAAAAAGGTCACACTTTCCAAAGAGGACTATGACAAGCTCAGCGACACCGCTAAGAAGTATGTTGCTATGGAGAAGAACATCAAAAAGCTCAAAAAAGAACGTGACACTGCCGTGCAGGAACTTGGGGCTGTGATGCAGAAGTTTGAAGCGGTGTCCTCGGAGCTTTCGGAGTACAAGAAGAAAGAGGAGAACGCTCATTACCTTAGCCGTAAGAAGCTGAACGCCGAAGCACAGCGCATCAAGCGTGAAGATCAGCTATCCCGTGATCTACAGAAAGCAAGGGCGTTCATATCCGCTTGTGGACTTGCGGAGGATTTTGTCCGGTATAAGTTTAACAAAACAAGAAATGCAGAGTTAGAATAAAAGAAAAAAAGCTACGGCATATCTCCGAAAGCACTTGACAAAGATAGAATAGTGCGCTACAATGCTAAATACAGAGATATGCCGTAGTGTAAATTTAGGAGGATTTACATTGGCGAATATAACAAAACGCGGAAACACATTCCGCATCAGGGTGTTTGTCGGCTGCGATATGAACGGCAAACAGCTTGTAAAATCAACAACCTACACTCCGCCCGACGAAGTGACACCAAAGAAAGCCGAAAAGCTCGCCCAGGAGTACGCTTTCGAGTTCGAGAGACACTGCAAAGGTTACTCTCAGCTGAACGAAAATATGCGTTTTTCCGAGCTTGCAGATTGGTATTTCACAAACTACGCTCCGCAGGAGCTGAAAGAAAGCACGATCTACACCTACAAGGGGCAGTACAAGAACCACATCGAGCCTGTTCTTGGCAACATCAAGGTAAAGGACATCAATGCTCCCAGGCTGACGCAGATAATGCAGTCCTATGACCTGAACCCTGCAACAGTTAAGAAACTGTACGTCATAGTGCAGAGCATCTTCCGCAGAGGAGCAGAGCAGGGCTTCATTCGTGACACTCCCTGCCGTAACGTGATACTGCCGAAACGTAAGAAAAGTCGTAAAAACAAGGCTTTAGAGGAAGACAAGCTCAAAAGGTTCATGGAATACCTCGAAAGTAAGCCGTGGGACGAGGACTTCAAGCGTATCATCAAGGTTCTGCTTTACACGGGTATGCGTTCGGGAGAGTGCCTTGGACTTGCTTGGGAGGATATCGACTTCGAGAACAACACTATCTCGATAAACCACACGTTGACCGACATAGGCGGAAAGCATGAACTGACTGATCCTAAGACCGAGAGCAGTATCCGCATCATCGGTATGGGGCAGGAGCTGAAAAAGGTTCTTCTTGCACAGAAAGAGTATATCGAAAAGCTGAAATATGCCCTCGGTGATGACTTCGCTCATTCTGAAATGGTGTTCGTATCAGCAAGAGGAAACTACCGTGACCGCAATTCAGTCTATCAGTCACTCAAACGCTTCACCAAAGGAACGGAATTTGAGGATATGACTCTTCATCAGCTCCGTCATTGCAACGCTACAATGCTCTTAAACAGCGGTATCGACTTGAAAGTCGTGTCTGAGCATCTTGGTCACTGTGATGTGAACGTAACTGCTGACATCTACGCTGATGTTCTGCGTAAAACAAAAGCCCGAACTGCCGAACAGATCGAGCTGTGCCTTGCATAAAGGCAAATAAAAAAACCTCCCTGCGCGAACAGAGAGGTTTTGAATTGACCAAATGTTGACCAAAGAGTATTTGACCACTCGCAAAGTGCGTAAATACGCAAGTTTTGAGGTATCTGATTATCTCTTTGAGAACTGTGGAGCACGTCTTGCGGCTTTGAGACCGTACTTCTTTCTTTCCTTCATTCTTGGGTCACGAGTGAGGAAGCCTTCCTTCTTAAGGAGAGGTCTGAACTCATCGCTAGCCTGAAGAAGAGCTCTTGAAAGACCGTGTCTGATTGCACCAGCCTGACCTGTTACTCCACCGCCTGTTACCGTGCAAACGATATCGTACTTATCCATTGTATCTGTTACAGCAAATGGCTGACGAACGATGAGCTTGAGTGTCTCAAGACCGAAGTAATCGTCAATGTCTCTGCCGTTGATTGTGATCTTACCTGTACCCTCGTAAACACGAACACGGGCAACAGAATGTTTTCTTCTACCTGTGCCATAGAAATATGGCTGCTTTGATTCGTACATCTAAATTGCTCCTTCCTTACAGTTCGTATTTAACAGGCTTCTGAGCAGCATTATTATGCTCAGCACCCTTGTATACTCTGAGTCTCTTTGCAGCAGCTCTGCCAAGTGTGTTGTTAGGGAGCATACCCTCAACAGCAATTGTCATAGCTCTGTCTGACTGATTAGCCATCATATCTGAATACTTGATCTCCTTAAGACCGCCGATCCAGCCTGTGTGCCACTTGTAAGACTTCTGATCAAGCTTCTTGCCTGTGAGAACAGCCTTATCTGTGTTGATGATGATTACATGGTCGCCGCAGTCAGCGTGTGGTGCGTAAGTTGGCTTGTGCTTGCCACGAAGAATGTGAGCAGCCTTAGCAGCAACTCTACCGAGTGACTGACCTTCAGCGTCGAGAATATACCATGTGCGAGTAATGTCGCCTGCTTTTGGCATATAAGTTGACATATTATTTCCTCCATTCAGAATTATAAAAAGTCTGTTCACAGCCGCATTTTCGCCCTGTGAACTCACAACGTTGTCTATTATACAACAGCTTTTCACGATTGTCAATAGTCAAAACGTCGAATTTTTAATTTATATCCCTCATTCTCTTTAAATCTCTTCGTTTTGCTCCGTTTCTCTCGATTTCTCACAATTCATTTCACTTTTGCATTTTACACTAATATACACAGTAATATGGCGTAAACTAAAGATAATCATAGCATAAGCAACGTATATTCAATATTTATCTATATACGTTAGAATATGTGATTATATGTCTGTATTTGCATTTTCAGTATATGCTTTTCTTCTGCACCAAAATCCTGCAAACCGTCTGCTTTACTGTATTTTCAGCTTTATTCATCTTCAAATGAAAAAATATCCTCTACAGATACACCAAATACCTTTGCAATATCCATTGCAAGCTTTAGGGACGGATTGTATTGTCCTTTTTCAAGACGTATGATAGTTTCACGTCTGACGCCCACTTTTTCGGCAAGGTCACCCTGCTTCATGTCAAGCTTGGCACGATATTCCTTGAGTTTTGTTTTTAGCTCCGGCATTACTCGTCCTCCTCATCGGTGCTGAGCTTGCCCTCATGGTGGAGGAAAAATCCGCTTTCAAGGGTCATATAACTGAACCAGAATATAAACCATACTTGATATAGTCTGTCGCTGTTTATCTTTATGGTTATACTTCCTTCCCAGAACATTGATATAAAGATCGCCACTGCTAATATTATCAAAAACATTTTTGTGATACTTTGATGTGCCTTGAGCATATTTTCTTTTGCCATTTCATCCTCTTTGTCAACTTTCTGACAGCTTGCATACAGCCATATTACTGCAAATAATGCCGTCATAGCAGCCAACACAACGAATATCACTGTCGCCCATGTTGTATTATCAAGCTTGTAATGCTCCGCAGTGTTTTCAAATATCTCTGTGACAAGTATTGCAATTCCTGTTACCATACGCTTTTTGTGATATTCTCTCAGAGTTATCTTTTTCTTTTCTTTTTTCGCTTTCATTTTTATCCCTCTAGTTCTCATCATCATCGAACTTACTTTCAAAATACAGCCCTATAAAATTGTACACCGCATAGCAAAACCATATCAAGCCCGTTATAACATATTCGTTTAGTGTGACCTTAAATCTTCCTAAAATATCGGAAAACAAAGTCATAACTGAAATAAACAGGCAGGCAATCGTGAACAGGAACGTTATAAAAGTCTGATTGACCTTTGCTGTTGTCTGCTGAGTAAGCTCGTCATTTGTATCTCTTTTGCCAGCCGTGGATATCATCTTTGTTATGCATATGGCGATCAGCGCAAGCGTTCCCAAAGATACGATAAGGTTTATCACATTGGTAAGTGTGTGCCCTTTCTTTATCACAGGCAGCACCTTTTCCATAACCCAATAGAATATCCACATCGCTCCACCCAGCGTGCCCAAAACACCCATCTGTCTGTAATACTTTTTGTATGATATCTTGTCTGCTTTTATCTCCGTTTTGTCATTCATTTCTACATCTTCTTTCATTTGTGATTTAAACATATACAAGGTGATTTATTTATCACCTTATGTGACAATAATATCACTTTTACCTTGCGAAGTCAATAGAAAAGTGACAAATTTATCACCTTTGTGCATATACACAAATCGTGCCATATCAGTTTGTACACATTTATGTACACTGACAACAAAAAGAGCGGAACAAAGTCCGCTCATGAAATTATTCTGTTTGTGAATTTGAACTTTCTTCATTGCTACTGTCGGTGTCGTTTTTATCTTCTGTGAATATCTCTTTGCATACAGCACTAAATTCATCGTCACGGAGTGATACTTTATTTTTTATCACGTCTGAAATGGTGAATTTTCTGTAGGTGAAGCCGTCATATACTATTAAAAAGGAAATAGTGTAGTTATCAGAGCCGTGCTTGCCTTTTACGGTCACTGTGTAGTTGTGCCCGTCCTTTGTGCAGTCCCACTCAGCGTCATCGCCAAGGTATGAGGCTATACATTCGCCGATTATCTTTGAAGAGCTGCCTGAGAAGTTGTCAAGGCTTTGAACGTAGCTGTTCTGTGCTGAAACGGTCATGTAGTCAGCGTCGATTTTAATGCTTTGTGTAAACCCGTTCATGAACAGGGCAGCGATAATGAAAAATCCGCACATTATCGCTTTGTAAAGCTCTCTGCCACACAGCTTTTCACGCTTGTATACATAAACCGGCGTGAGCCATACCCATTTATAAAGGTGGGTGGCGGCAATATCATGCTTTATAAGCTGCTTACAGTCTGCGACTGAACAGCCTATCATAAAAAGCGGCACAAGTATCCAAAGCACCGCTCCCGCAGTGGCTGAGTTTGCGTAGTTTTCAAGAAACAAGCCAATAAGCGGCACAAAGCATATGAACCATATCAGTCCATTGTTGAGTGACAATGCCTTTGCAGAATTAGAGTTGTTTTCAGTCTGCGGCATATTTATCGTAATATCCATTTTATCCTCCGATATTTCTAAGTTATCTATATTATATAATATTTTTCTGAAATAATCAATAGTCTGCTTTTTTGTTTATTTGTCACAAAACATATGTTCTGCTTGATATTCAGAAATGTTTAATTAATGTATTTACAAAATCGTTGACTTTGTGTTATAATATAATTTGTATGTAAAAAATTCTTCAGATCCGTAAGAAAGGAAATGAGAAATGGCAAATAAAAAGGAATATACAAATGAAGATATAGTATCCCTTAAGGGGGAGGACAGAGTAAGAAAGCGTCCTGCGGTAATATTCGGCTCTGACGGACTTGAGGGCTGTAAACATTCTGTTTTTGAAATTCTTTCAAACTCTATAGATGAGGCTCGTGATGGTCATGGCGATAAGATAATCGTTACAAAGTACAATGACGATTCTATCGAGGTGGAAGACTTCGGACGTGGCTGTCCTGTTGACTATAACCAGCGTGAGAAAAAATATAACTGGGAGCTTGTTTACTGCGAGCTTTATGCAGGCGGTAAGTATAATAATAACAGCGGAGATAACTATGAATATTCGTTGGGCCTTAACGGACTAGGTGCTTGTGCGACGCAGTATTCATCTGAGTTTATGGACGTCGAGGTTTTCCGTGACGGATATAAGTATGACCTGCACTTTGAAAAGGGAAGAAACGTCGGCGGTCTTAAAAAGGAAGAAACAAAGCAGAAAAAGACAGGTACAAAGACACATTGGCGACCTGACCTTGAAGTTTTCACTGATATAAAAATTGAGAACGAATATTTGGAGGACGTTCTGAAAAAGCAGGCTGTAGTAAACCCTAATATCACATTTATCCTGCGTATACAGCGTGAGAACAATTCTTTTGAAGAAAAGACGTTCTATTATGAGAATGGTATCGCTGATTATGTTGCAGAGATAGCAGGTGAAAAGCCTCTGACCTCGGTGCAGTTTTTCACAGGCGACCGCAAGGGTCGTGACCGTGAGGACAAGGACGATTACAAGGTAAAGCTTTCTGTGGCATTCACTTTCTCTAATCAGGTAAAATGTCTTGAATATTATCACAATTCAAGCTTTCTGGAACATGGTGGCTCACCGGAGGACGCTGTAAAGAGTGCTTTTACATCTCAGATAAATGCTTATCTCAAAAGCAACAATAAGTATCTGAAAAACGAAAAGCCTATTACTTTTCAGGATATCGAGGATTGCTTGGTGCTTGTTTCAAGTTCGTTTTCTACACAGACTTCATATGCCAATCAGACAAAGAAAGCTATCACAAACAAGTTTATCAAGGAGTGCATGACAGAGTTCTTGAAGCACAATCTCGAGATATACTTTATTGAAAATCCTGACGAAGCGGTGAAGATAGCAGAGCAGGTTCTTGTAAACAAGAGAAGCCGTGAAAAGGCTGAGAAGTCAAGAATAGACCTGAAGAAAAAGCTTGCAGGCTCTATCGACCTTTCAAATCAGGTGCAGAAATTCGTTGACTGCCGTTCAAAAGACCTTTCTCAGCGTGAGCTTTATATCGTGGAGGGCGACTCGGCGCTCGGTTCTGTAAAAATGGCAAGAAATGCAGAGTTTCAGGCTGTTATCCCTGTAAGAGGAAAGATACTCAACTGTTTGAAAGCTGACTATGATAAGATTTTCAAGAACGAGATAATCACAGATCTTATAAAAGTCATAGGCTGCGGCGTTGAGGTCAAGACGGGCAAAAACAAGGAGATATCTATGTTCAATCTCGACAACCTACGCTGGAACAAGATAGTTATCTGTACTGATGCCGATGTTGACGGCTTCCATATCAGAACGCTTATACTCACAATGCTTTACAGACTTGTGCCAACCCTTATTGAAAAAGGATATGTTTATATTGCGGAGTCACCGCTGTTTGAGATAACAACTTCTGACAAGACCTATTTTGCATATGACGAGAACGAAAAGACGAAGATACTCAAAATGATAGGCAATAAAAAGTTTGATATCCAGCGTTCAAAAGGTCTTGGCGAGAACGAGGCGGAGATGATGAGCCTTACGACAATGGACCCTGCCACAAGACGTCTTATAAAGATAGAGCCTGACGATATCGAGCAGACACAATGGATGTTCGATATGCTCCTTGGCGACGACTTGCAGGGCAGAAAAGATTTCATCACCAATAATGGTGTTGATTATCTGGATATGGCAGATATTTCATAAGCTGTTTGAGGGGAGAGCATTATGGACGCAATTTTTATATGGTCGTCTGCGCTTGTGATATGTGTTGGACTTCCATTGTTTTTCACAGTAATAAATGTTATAAGGCTTTTTGAGAATGCACCTAAAGAATTAGACAGACCGCTGTTTGATGTGCTGACGGTGGTAATCGGTTCGCTGCTGTCTGTTTTTGACCTTGACGGGTTAGGTCTTGGCGTTGAATATGATGTTCCTCTAACTGTTCATGGGGAATTTCATACACCCATATCAGGGGAGTATAGGTTTAGTTTTTTCTTCCTGCTTTTTATAGCTATGGTGTGCATTGTACTGTTGAGTGTTATAACAAAGAGAAAACCGCCGTTGTTTGCGGCTATGCTCATTGCAGGGGTGTATATGGGCAATGTGCTTGATATACTGCTGGTGATACAGCTTTTGAAGAATATGGATAACTTTTTCACGGTGATGATGTTGGTTTTTCCAATGAATTATATGCTTATGTCCGTAAGGCTCATTCGCCGTGAAATAAAGGCGCAGACGGGATATCTCAGCAATTCGGCGGAGAAAAGCGGCTTTATGGGCTGGCTTAATAAGCTTCTCACAAAAAGCCTTGGTTGGTATCTTATCAGCTTTGTGGCAATGATACCGCTCCTTGCGGTGATGCTTTTGATACTTGTTTTATTTGGACAGCGCCCTGACAGCATAGTAAAGGCTTTCACGGAAACAGCCGATTGGACGTTTTCTCAGCAGATACCTCCGCCGCCTGATTACTCACAAGGGCATTATCTTTGCACAGTTGCGGCAGGGGGACACGCTAAGCTCGTCAAACCTCACCGAATGGGTCTGCGGCGTGGGGATAAGATAGTTGTGAACAGACAGCTTTGTGTTGCAAACGCATTTGAAGAGCTTATACAGGATAAGCTTCCACGTTTTCACAAATGTGTGAGAAGCTTTTACGATAAACACGGATATCCCATTTCACAGCATATATCGACGAAATTGCGTGCTGATGTGGTCTATATCCTTATGAAACCACTTGAATTTATTTTTATTGCGGTGCTGTATATGTTTGACGCCGATCCCGAAAGCAGGATCGCTATGCAGTATACAGGCAAAAAGTGCACCGACCTTACGAACTTTATGAAAGGATAGATTTTATGGCAAGAAAAAAGGCAGAGCCTAAAAAGACTGCTAAACCAAATAACAACGCATATATCGAGGGTGCAGGACTTGTTGCAGATGAAAAGATAACAATGTCCCTTGAAAAGAACTATATGCCATATGCCATGAGCGTTTTGGTATCAAGAGCGTTCCCTGAGATAGACGGCTTTAAGCCCTCACACCGAAAACTGCTTTATACCATGTATAAAATGGGACTTTTAAACGGAAAGCTCACAAAGTCTGCCAATATCGTTGGTGCGACCATGAGGCTCAATCCTCACGGCGACGGTGCTATATATGAAACCATGGTAAGACTTTCACAGGGCAATGAAGCGCTTTTGCACCCATATGTAATGAGCAAGGGTAACTTCGGTAAGGCATATTCAAGAGATATGGCGTATGCTGCCTCTCGATACACTGAGGCAAAGCTCATGCCTATCTGTCAGGAGCTTTTCGGAGATATAGACAAGGACACTGTGGATTTTGTTCCTAACTATGATAACACCACCACAGAGCCGACCTTGCTTCCTGCTACTTACCCGTCAATACTTGTTAATGCAAATGTTGGTATCGGTGTTTCTATGGCTTCATCAGTTTGTCCGTTCAATCTCAGCGAGGTTTGCGAGACAACTATCGGACTTATGAAAAATCCTGATTTCAACGCTCTTGAAACGCTGAAAGGACCTGACTTTCCGGGCGGTGCTTCACTTCTCTATGATGAGGAGGAGCTTGATAAGATATACCGCACAGGAAAAGGCTCTGTTAAGCTGAGAGCAAAATATCAGTATGACAAGGAGTCAAGGTGTCTTGAGATCGTTGAGATACCTGCCACTACCACAGTTGAAGCAATAATCGAGAAGATAATTGCTCTAGTTAAGGCAGGCAAGATAAGAGAGGTATCATATATCCGTGATGAAACGGACATTAACGGTCTGAAAATAGGTATAGATATCAAAAAGGGCGTAGACCCTGATAAGCTTATGCAAAAGCTTTATAAGCTGACACCGCTTCAGGACTCATATTCATGCAATTTCTATATACTTGTTCACGGCTATCCAAGAATAATGGGCGTTTATGATATAATTAAAGAATGGGTAGCGTTCAGAATGGATTGCGTTCGACGCAGAACAAGATTTGATCTTGCAAAGAAGAAAGACAAGCTCCACCTTCTGAAAGGTCTTGGAAAGATACTCCTTGATATAGACAAGGCTATAAAAATAATCAGGGAGACAGAGGAAGAAACTGAAGTCGTTCCAAACCTGATGATAGGCTTCGGCATTGATGAGATACAGGCTGATTATGTGGCTGAAATAAAGCTCAGACACCTTAACCGTGAGTATATCCTCAAAAGAACTGCCGAAACTGAGGACCTTGAAAAAGCTATTGCAGAGCTTGAAGATATTCTTGGAAGCGACAGAAAAATAAAGAATATCATCATTTCCGAATTAAAGGAAGTTTCAAAGAAGTATGGTCAGCCAAGAAAAACTCAGTTCTATTATAAGACTGATATCGAGGAGATAGACATAGAGGACGATATCCCTGACTACGCCTGCAAGCTTTTCCTATCTCAAAGCGGTTATTTCAAGAAATGTACTCCGCAATCACTGAGAATGGCAAGCGAGCAGAAGTATAAAGAGGGCGACGGTCCGCTTCAGGAAATGGAAAGCACCAACAAAACGGAGCTTCTGTTCTTCTCGGACAAGGCGGCTGTGTATAAGACCAAGGTATCGCAGTTTGCCGACACAAAGGCAAGCTCTCTTGGCGACTATATTCCTGCAAAGCTTGGTTTTGATGACTGTGAGGGCGTTGTGTCCATGGTGAATACTGTGGATTATTCGGGCTATATGATATTCTGTTTTGAAAACGGAAAGGTGGCAAAAGTGCCGCTCAATGCCTATGAAACAAAGACCAACAGAAAGAAGCTAGCCAACGCTTATTCTGCAAAGGCTAAGCTTGTGGGAATGTTCTTTGTGCAGGATAACGCTGAGATAATGCTTCGCACAACTAACGGCAGAGCAATGATATTTGATACTGCACTTCTTATGCCTAAGTCCACGAGAGATACTATAGGCGTTCAGGTCATGACACTTAAGGCGAAGAATGCAGTTGTTGATAAGGCGTTTATCGTTGACGATGAGACAGCAGCAGGCCTTTCAAAATATCGCAGCAAAACGATACCTGTTGCAGGCTGTTTTGCAAAGGATATCGAAGATCCAGACCAGATGCACTTCTGATATATGTTTTTTACAGCGGATAGACTTCTGTCCGCTGTTTTTCGTTTGTTGACTTTTTACAGAGATTATGGTATACTTGTTTTGAAAAAGTGTGCAAATGCACGGATGTTGCAAAAGGGAGTTGTTTTTATGGAGTGTCCTAAATGCCACAAGTCAGTTGACGATGATGACATTTTCTGTCCTAACTGTGACACTAGATTAAGACCAGACAAAAATACATCTATCATGAAGCGTTTCAAAAAGCAGAATAAACCGCTAAACGTAGAAATAGTGGGTGAGAAAAAACATAAATTGTCTGAAAGCAAGCTCAAGCTTATTCTTATAACAGTGGCGGTAGTGCTCCTTGTGGTGCTTGTCGTCCTTATCGTTGTGAATATTATAAGCGGAAAGGGTGAAAACACCGCTGAGAGCATTTCTGAATATATCGGCGTAGATGTTGCAAAGGCTCAGAAAAAGCTTGATATGCACTTTAAGGACGAATCGGTTTTTCAGGGAGTGAACAATGCACTGAATTTTGATTATATCATTGAGTCTGATGACAGTGTTAATGTTGATGGCATAAATTATCCTGAATGGGCGGCACTTGTTACTGTTGATGATGAAGAACGTATACAAACTGTAAAATATTCAAATTTCAAGGTGCTTAAAAACAATGCAAACGGTGAAAAAAAGAGTAAAGCTATCAACCTTGATAAGTTTGAACAAGGAGCAAAGTGGAGTGGCTTGTCAGATGCCATAGACCTTGAATATTACGGCATCGTATGGTCAAAAGACACTAAAAATTATATATACCGCTATTGGTATGAGAATGACGCAGGTGATGATCAGCCTGTGGTGCTTAATGTAACGTTCGATACGGATAATAAGTATCTGTATTATTCTTCTACGCTTATTTATCCTGAGTATCTGTAAAAGGGTCATAATGTTACAAAAGAAATACAAATTGTTGCGTAAATTCTACAATTGCACAAAAAAACTTGACTTATGCTCGGTTTGTTGCTAATATAAATTGATGAATAACGTAAAAAGGAGGTTCGGTATGGATCCTAGTACTAAATTATGTATGGGCTGTATGAACGAACTTGGTTCTGACGGTCGCTGTCATTATTGTAGCTATACCGACGATATCCCGCATTTACAGGCTTATCTTGCACCGAGAACAGTGCTTGACAACAGATATATAGTCGGAAAAATGCTTTCATATAATGGTGAGGGTGCGTCTTACATTTGCTACGATATGGTTGGCAAATGCAAGTGTGTGGCAAGAGAGTATATGCCTGACACTCTTTGCGAAAGAGATAGCGAAAGTCAGCGACTTGTGGTGAATCCAGATTGTCTGGCTAAGTATAAGACATTTATGTCTGAGTTTGCAGACGTGAACAAAGTTCTTTCACGCATGAGAAATCTTCAGCATATCGCCACGGCAAAGGATATGTTTTGCGAGAATAATACGACCTATGTCATACTCGAATATGTGGAGGGCGTGACGCTAAAGAAATTTTTACAGTCAAATACAGGCTTTCTCACATGGGAACAGGTCAAAAAGCTTTTTGTGCCATTGTTTACAACATTGAGCATTATACATAATGCAGGTATCATACACAGGGGAATATCTCCTGAAAATATTATTGTTACAACTGATTGTGAGCTTAAACTTACAGGCTTTTGCATAAGTTCTATAAGAACATCTAATACAGGGCTTTCTCCTGAGTTCTATTCAGGATATACCGCCCCTGAGCAATATTCTTCGTTAGAATGGCAGGGCACATGGACTGACGTTTATGCACTTGCTGCAGTTCTTTATAGAATACTAACAGGCTGTATGCCCCTTGATGCTTATACCCGTACAAAGAATGATACTATGGTCGAAGCTTGCAGAGTCAATCCGAGAATACCACAGCATATCTCACGAGTTCTTTCAAGAGCTATGAGAGTTCGTGGCGAAGAAAGAATACAGACAGTTTCAGAGCTTGTTACTGCACTTTTTGAGCAGCATACAACGCATATGGAACACCCTAAGGGTTCAACTCAGACTATTCCTATACAGCATGTTCCAAGACAAAGAACGCAGTCAAGGCAAATGCCACAGCAGACTCGTGAGGAAGAAAAGCCTAAGAATAAAACGGCTACGATAATAGGCTGGACGGTGCTTGTGATAGTGCTTTTGCTTTCAGTTTTTCTGCTATATGAGTTGTTTTCAGGTCCGTCGGACAGCAATAATGATTCGTCTGAGGGTAAGGTCATTTCTTCTGATGATGCAGATGAAGTTGACAGCGAGGTATTCGTTTACAGCACCACAGTTGCTACGCCTAAGGTGACTGATGCTGAAAGTCAGTCAGAATATGGCTATGGCGCTATAATGCCTAACGTTGTGGGTCTGGAATACAATACTGTTGTAAAACAGCTTGGTGAGGATTTTACTATCAAGGCTGAATATTATTATTCTGATGTTGACGATAAGGACGTTGTTAAAGAGCAGAGCATACCAGAGGGTACTGATTTTGATCCGTCTTTGAAAAATGAGCTTGTTCTTAAAGTATGTGCAGGCCCTGAAAATGTTCCTGTTCCTGATTTCTCTGGCCTGTCAAAGAAGGCTTACCTTGAGCTACTTGATTCTTATAATATCAAGTATAAGGTCGTTACCGATTTCTCAAGCTCTGTTTCTGCGGGATATGTTATGGCGACAAGCGTTAATGTTGGAAATACTGTGAATGTTAAAAATGGTGATGTGCTTACAGTTACAGTTTCCGCAGGTCTTGTGACTACTACGACCACTACAACAAAGGCAACAGAGCCTAAGCCTGATACGAACACAGGCAGCTCTTCTGAAACAACACCAGCTCCGGCTGTTGTGCCTGCTGAATAACGAAAACGTTTAATAAAATGTTAAAAAATAAACAAAGCCCTTGACAATTCAGGGGCTTTGTGCTATGCTCATTATAGATTATTAGGAAAGTAACAGGATAAATTGTTTCCTGGTTTGGAGGTATTTTACATGGCTAAGAAAATTGGTGTACTTACCAGCGGAGGAGATGCTCCGGGAATGAACGCTGCTGTCAGAGCAGTATGCAGAGCTGGTCTTGCAAAGGGTATGGAAGTCGTAGGTATCCTCAGAGGATATAACGGTCTTCTTAATGGTGAAGTTATTGAGATGAATGCAAGAACTGTTTCAGGCATAATCCAGAGAGGCGGTACTTGTCTTTATACTGCAAGATGTCCTGAATTCAGAGATATCGAGGGCGTAAAGAAGGGCAGAGATAAGTGTCTTGAAATGGGTCTTGACGGTATCGTAGTTATCGGTGGTGACGGTTCATTCAGAGGTGCGGCTGACCTTTCAGCACAGGGTATCCCATGTATCGGTCTGCCTGGTACTATAGACAACGATATTTCATGCACAGAATATACTATCGGTTATGACACAGCTATGAACACGGCTATGGAAATGATCGATAAGATCAGAGATACAGCACAGTCACATGACAGATGTTCAGTAGTTGAGGTAATGGGCAGAAACGCTGGTCACATTGCTATCAACGTTGCTGCTGCTGTAGGCGCTGAGGCTGTTATCACACCTGAGAAGCCTTATGACCTCAATGCTATTGCTCAGAAGATGGAGCAGACAAAGAAGTCAGGCAAGACACATTTTATCATTGTAGTTGCTGAGGGTGTTGGCAAGACAGAGTATATCACAAGAACTCTTCAGGATATTACTGGTGTCGAGTCAAGAGCTACTATTCTCGGTCATGTTCAGAGAGGCGGCTCTCCTACAGTAAGAGATAGAGTTGTCGCAACTGAAATGGGCTATCACGCTGTTGAACTGCTCGAGCAGGGCATTGGCAACAGAGTTGTTGGTATGAAGGACAACAAGATATATGATGTAGATATTCAGGAGGCTCTTTCAATGAAGAAGCCTTTCGAGGAAGAGCTTTACAAGATCCTCAATGAAACTGCATTCTAATTTTTCATGAGGTCTGAGTCTTTAAGACTTTGACATATTACAGAGTAGAAAACTGAGCGTTAAGTGTCCGTCGGACGGGGAGTTGCCGTCGGAACGAAAAAGGCAGAATCTTTGCGGTTCGGTTTTCGCATCCCGCTGAATGTGTAATTGAAGCTTTTTATAGCGGCTCTGCACATCCCGCATGGGTAGTGTGCAGAGCTGTTTTTATGCTCCGTTATGCACAAAGCGACAAGCTCGCAGAATAAGGAGGTAAATTTATGAAGAGCTTCGGAAGAATGTTCTATGACTCTTTCAAGTCACTGAAAGATCTTAGAACATTGACAACAGCAGGAATACTGATAGCGTTGGCGTTTGCTATCAGATCATTTTCCATTGAGGTAACGCCTGACTTGAGGATCGGTTTCACTTTTCTTGCAACCTGTACTATAGGTATGCTTTACGGACCTGTGGTATGCGGAATGTCTACATTTGTGCTTGACTTTCTAGGATATATAGTGCAGAACAAATCTCCGAGAGCCTACAGTCCACAGCTTGCAATGGTAGTTATTATTTCAGGTATCATCTACGGCTGTCTGTTGTATAAGTGCGATTTTAACAACAAAAAGCTTCAAAGCTACATAAGGATCGCAATTGCAAGAGGAAGTGTTATACTTTTCTGTAATATAGGACTTAATTCTTATTTTCTGTATACACTTTATGTAAACAAGACTTTTGGCATCACAAACCTCACCAAAGAAGGAATGAGCGGTTTTCTTACATACTGCACACCGAGAATAGCGAAAAATCTTATCCAGCTCCCTGTGGATCTGATCTTGCTCATGATATTCCTGCCTGCTGTGAAGTTTGCTTATGAAAAAGTAAGAACACAGTTTGGACATAAAGCGACAAATACATGATTTAAAGCAGCGGCAGAAATGTCGCTGTTTTTTTGCGTGAAAATATACAAGAAAAATGGGGTACTAATGTGAAATTTAGGTGAAACACTTGAAATTCGTTGAGATTTAGTGTATAATTAAAATTAAGTTATTTTTAAGGCAGGCTTCTGCCTTTTATTCAGAAAGGTCTTGAGTGTATGATAAATGTTGGTTTTATCGGTGCAGGAAATATGGGCTATGCTATCATGAAAGGCATTGCAGGCAGTAAAATGAGTAAGGATATTCAGCTTTACGCTTTTGATAAATATGCTCCGATACTTGATAGACTTGACGAGCTTGGAACAGTAAAATGTTCAGGCTGTGCAGAGGTAGTTGAAAAGTCAGAATATGTTTTTCTTGCAATTAAGCCTCAGCAGCTTGACGAGGTGCTTGATGAGATAGCTCCTGCGGTAACGAAAGATACGGTCATAGTTTCTATATGCGCAGGCATTACAGATGATTATATCGCTTCAAAAACTGTGGCTGGCGCAAAGGTAGTGCTTGTTATGCCAAACACTCCTCTTCTTCTTGGGGAGGGCGCAACTGCTCTTTCACGCTCTGACAGCGTTACAGATGAGGAGTTTGAGCTTGTTTGCAATATCTTTGGCTCATGCGGTATGTATGCCGTCATATCAAAGGATAAAATGAAAGAGATAATAGCAATAAACGGCTCATCTCCTGCTTTTATCTATCTGTATGCTCAGGCATTCATAGAGTATGCAAAGAGCGTTGACATCGATGAAACAGTTGCAAGAGATCTTTTTGCAAAGTCGCTTATCGGCTCTGCCAAAATGATAACTGACAGTGGCAAGTCACTTGACGAGCTTATTGAAATGGTATCATCAAAGGGTGGCACAACTATCGCTGGTCTTGATAAGCTCCGTGAGGGCGGTCTGCCAAAGGCTGTTGAGGACTGCTGCAAGGCTTGCACTAAGAGAGCTTACGAGCTTTCAAAATAGTTATTTTTTCTGCACCGTGGCATATACATTACTCAAAGGAGTGATGTATAATGAACAGCGGGACAGGCATATACAAAAGCGGAGTTCTTGCATTTTTTGCAGGAGCTATCCTGATTGGTGCGCTTTTGGGTGCTGTTACTTTTTGCTTTATGGGCAGCGACGAGCTTTCAATGCTGTCGGTGCTTTCAAACAGCTTCGTTGACGTGAGGTCGTCTGGTGATCTTGAAGAAATTCTTGTGAGGTCTTTTTTCAGTTCGACTGTTTTTTTAGCGGTTGTGTTTTTGTCAGGTTTTTCTTCACTGGGACAGCCGTTAGCTGTTGCAGTATTGCTGTTGCGTGGCATGGGCTGGGGTGTTGCAATGTCTCAGCTTTACAGCATTTACGGTGGACATGGTGCATTACTTTCAGCGATGTTTGTACTTCTTCCTGCGGTCATAACAGCGGCGGCACTTATGATAGCCGCAAGGGAAGCTGTTGCTATGTCAAATATCCTGCTGTGCATTGTTTTTTCTGAAGGACAGCATGGCGGTCTGCGACAGACGGTACGGCTTTATGCTGTTAAGTTTCTTGTGCTTGAAGCGGCGGCGGCTGTTGCGGCTGCGCTTGAATGTCTGCTGACGATTATTTTTGCAGGACGAATTTAGTATACAGTATACAAAGAATGAAATAAAATTCGGGGCAATTTCGGGGACTATTAATTTTAAGGAGCGGTGTAATGTCTTTATTTGGTAATTACAATACCCCTGGCAGAGGTGTGCTTAAAGCACCTCAGGAGAAAAAGGGTATTTTTAAGTTTTTTGAAGTCTATGGCAGGCATATGTGGAAGCTTATGGAGCTTAATTTGCTGTATTTCGTTTTCTGCATACCGATGACGCTTATGGTCATACTTATGCTTATGACATCAAATCCAATATGGCTCTTACTGGCGATACCGTCAGTATTGGTAGGACCTGCAACGGCTGCAATGACAAAGGTTTGCCGAAATTATTCTCAGGAAAGAAATGCGTTTCTGTTACATGATTTCTGGGATTCTTTCAAGAAGAATTTCAAGCAGGGCACTATCATGGGTGCCATAGATATCATCTTCGCTATAGGATTTATGGTCGGGATTCCAATGTATAAATATTGGGCAGAGCAGAACTCAATGATATACATTCCGTTTGTTATCTGCATAAGCTGTCTTATTGTATTCTACATGATGCACTTTTACATCTATCTTATGATAAGCTCCACTAACCTTAACATGAAGCAGATAATAAAGAACTCGTTTTATCTTGTGAGTCTTGGCATAAAGCAGTCTCTTTGGTCACTTCTGGCATCGCTTATCGTCATTGTTATGATGTATCTTTTCCTGCCGTATTCTCTGTTCATATTGCCATTTTGGCCTCTTTCGTTCATATGCTTCGTGACTTGCTTCAATTGTTATCCTGTTATCAGAAAACACGTTATCCAGCCTTACTACGATCAGCGTGGTGAAAGCAATCCTGAGTTCGCATACAAGAATGCAGACCCTGACGAACAGCTCTTTGAGGATAGAGCGGCGGAAGAAACTCCTGTCAAGACCAAAGAGAGCAGAAAAAAAGGCAAAACAATCTCATAAAAAACATAAGGACAGCTCGTTTGAACTGTCCTTTGTTTATGCTAATTATTTTTCGATTTCGCCAAGTGAAAGCGCTTTGAGATAAGCGTTTATGAAACCGTCAAGGTCGCCGTCCATAACAGCGTTTACATTGCTGTTTTCAAAACCCGTTCTGTGATCTTTTACAAGAGTGTATGGCATGAAAACATAGGAACGTATCTGAGCGCCCCATGCGATCTCTTTCTGAACACCCTTGATATCCTCTATCTTCTCTAGATGTTCACGCTCTTTTATTTTGATAAGCTCTGCTTTGAGCATTTTCATTGCGTAATCCCTGTTCTGGAACTGTGAACGCTGTGTCTGGCATGATGTAACGATGCCTGTTGGTATGTGGGTAAGTCTTACGGCTGATGACGTTTTGTTGATGTGCTGTCCGCCTGCACCGCTTGCACGATAAACGTCCATTTTAATATCCTCAGGACGGATATCTACTTCAATAGTGTCATCAATCTCAGGCATAACGTCCACCGCTGAGAATGACGTGTGTCTGCTTCCTGAGCTGTCGAAAGGTGAGATACGCACAAGTCTGTGTATTCCTGCTTCGCTTTTAAGATAGCCATAAGCGTTTTCACCCTCCACGATAACGGAGGCACTCTTCATGCCAGCCTCTGCACCCTCGAGATAATCAAGAGTAGTCATTTTGAAGCCGTGACTTTCACACCATTTGTGATACATCCTGAAAAGCATTTCGCTCCAATCCTGCGCCTCAGTTCCGCCTGCTCCTGCATGAAAGTTGATGATAGCGTTGTTGTGATCATACTCGCCTGTGAGCAGAGTGTCAAGCTGTGCGGCGTCAAGACCCTCTTTTAGAGTTTTAAGCTCAGACTGTATTTCGTCGATCATGTCCTCGTCACCCTCATCGGCTGCCATTTCAATAAGCACTTCGATATCCTCAAATGACGACTTGAATTTATTGTATTTTTCCAGCTTGCCCTCAAGATTTCTTGTTTCCTGCAAAACCTTCTGTGATTTCTCCATGTCGTCCCAAAAATTAGGCTCTGCGGCTTTTTCGTGAAGCTCTGCAATCCTTTCCTGAGAACGTTCAATATCGTATACGTCATGCAGCTCGCTGATGATAGGTCTAAGAGCTTCAAGCTCTGACTTTAAGTTTTCTAAAAATACCATATCTTTTTCTCCTTATTTTATATCATTATATATTATAAAACTTTTTTTGTGAAAAGTAAAGGAAAAATATAAAAAAACTATAGCATTTTCCTGAAAGTTGTGCTATAATATTATTTAAAGGCTTTAAAAAGCCTGTTTCAGCAAGAAAGGAAACCCGATATGGCTAATTATACAGGAAAAAAATGCTTTTCCTGCGGAGAAGTATTCAAAGATGGTGACGATATAGTTGTATGTCCTGAGTGTGGCACACCTTATCATCGTGAGTGTTATCTCAAAGAAGGAAAGTGCATAAATGACGCTTTGCATGAAAGTTGTCAGAGCTGGGAGCAAACTCAGGAGAGTGTAGAAAGTGAGAATATACGCTGTATACGCTGCGGTTTTGAAAATCCGCCTGACAAGCTGTTTTGTGAAAAGTGCGGAACACCGCTTACGAAAAATGATACTGAGGAACGTCCATTCAACGACATGGACACGCAAAATAACGCTCAGCAGACCGGCCCTGACGGACAGCCTTACGGTCCGTTTGGCAGACAGGTTGTATTTGATAAGGACTCAGATCTTGAAGGCATTAAACTAGATGACTATGCAAAATTTGTAAAGACAAATCCGCTCATATTCTTGTCTAACTTTATACGTTTTGGTAAATTTGGTGGAAAGATTTCCATAAACTTTGCGGCTTTTCTTTTTCCACACCTATATTTTCTGTTTAGAAAAATGAATCTTGTGGGTATCATCATGCTTGTGGCTACAGCACTGCTCAATATCCCTACTGCGATAGAATATCTTAGTGCAGGAACAATGGGTTTCTCGCTTGATATCGGCATCGATGTGACCGGAAGGGTTTTTCAGGGCATTTCCGCTGCGACATGGTATGTTTCAATGGCACTTCAGTTTGTGGCAGGCTTTTTCGGCAATTATATGTATTATAAGTTTGCACAAAAAAAGATCCGTGAGATAAGGTCGGAGGACGGCACTGAGCAGGAGATAGCCGAAAAGATAGTAGCAAAGGGCGGTACGTCATGGGGGGCTGTTATTCTTGGCTTTGCCGTTTATTCTGCGATAGTTGTGTTTGGCATTTTTGGTGTTACAAAGATATTTGCATGATTTTACAAAAAGTTCATAAAAAAACGCAAGTGACACTTGACAGATAATCGGTCTTGTGTTATAATAATTGAGTTATCCTTGCTTGTGCAAATTGCGGCACAGGCGAAATCCAAAAGGAGGTGCAAATGCAATGGCAAAAATTAATGAGTCTTATGAGGCTATGGTAATTTTCAGCTCTAAGCTTGACGAGGAGGCTGTAAACGCACTCACAGCTAAGTTCAATGACTTGATCGAGGCAAACGCAAGTGACGTTACACTTAGTAATTGGGGCAAGCGTAAGCTGGCTTATGCTATCAATTATGAAACAGAAGGTACTTATGTACTGTGGTCATTCACATCTACGCCTGAGTTTCCAGCTGAGCTTGAGAGAATTCTTGGTATCACAGACGGCGTGATCCGTTTCTTAGTAACGGTCAAGTAAAACTGCGAAAGAGGGAAAAGTTATGCTTAACAGAGTTATTTTAATGGGTAGGATCACTCAGGATCTTGAAGTAAGACAGACTCCTAGTGGAAATGCAGTTTTGAGATTCAATGTTGCAGTTGACAGACCAGTCCGTCAGGGTGCTGAAAGGCAAACTGATTTTATTACTTGCACTGCTTGGGGGCAGAGAGCTGAATTTATCAACAGATACTTTTCAAAGGGCAGAATGATCGCTCTTGAAGGTCAGATAAGAACAGGTTCTTATGATGACAAGAATGGTGTAAAGCATTATACAACTGAGGTCAATGTTGACAGTGTGTCTTTCACAGGTGAACCAAAACAGCAGGGAGCAGGTAACTATTCCAATAACTACGGAAATGGTGGTTATCAGCAGAATAATTACCAGCAGAACAATGGTGGATATTCACAGCCTGCAAACAATTCTAATCAGAATAACTATAACAATGCTCCATCAAATGACGCTTTGTCCATTGGTGACCTTGATGATTTTGAAGAAGTATTGACCGATGACGGAGTACCGTTCTAAGCAGAGGAGTTTTGAAAAAATATTTCTCTAAGGAGGGAAATTTACCATGGAAAAGGAAAGAAATACAAGCAGACCTATGAAGAGAGGTCGTAAGAAGGTTTGTATGTTCTGTGCAGACAGAGCTGAAAAGATCGACTATAAGGATATCGCAAAGCTTAGAAAGTGCATGACAGAGAGAGCTAAGATCCTCCCTAGACGTGTAACTGGCACTTGTGCTTATCATCAGAGAGAACTTACAACAGCTATCAAGAGAGCACGTCATGTGGCACTTCTTCCATATGTAGCTGACTAATAGTGTTTTCTATTTTGAGGTACCTTTATAGGTGCCTCTTTTTGTTAAGGGGAAGTTTCTGAGTGGGGCTTGCAAATGTATCATAAATGTGATATTATATACTAAAGCTGTATAACAAAGCATTACAGTATTTGTAGAGCTGTAAGGAAATGGAGCAACTATGAAAGATAAAACTGATGTTAAAATAAATAATATTATGCCGTGTGTTCCAACGAGAGATCTGGTAGTTTTTCCTGGAATGTCTATGCATTTTGATGTTGGCAGACCAAGAACTATAAAGAGCATGAAAAATGCCATGGACGGCGATCGATTTGTTTTTCTTTGTGCGCAAAAAGACGTTTATCTTGAAATGCCTGAAAAAAAGGATATGTTCAAGGTGGGTACTGTAGCAAAGGTAAGACAGATCGTTAAAGCACCTGATGGAATATACAGATGCTATGTAGAAGGTCTGCGTAAAGCGAGACTTGCTGAGTTTTATCAGTATGATGATTGCTATGAAGCTGATGTAAGACTTGTACCAAATTATTCAAAGGATAGGCTTGACGAGGACGAACAACTTGCTGTTTTTCGTTCGGTCTTAGATGAGTTTGAAGAGTATGTTAAGGTGGTTCCTAAAATGCCTGAAGAGCTTTATGCCCAGATACTCGGTTCTAAAACGCCTGTTCAACTTTTTGAAAGTTTGGCATTTAATATTCCGTTAGCTTTTACTGACAGACAGTCGCTTCTTGAAGCCCCATCTGCTTTAGATAAGCTAATTCTTATGATCACTATTCTTTCACGAGAGACCAATGTTTTATCTCTTGAAAGAAGGATACATAGTCAGGTCCATTCTCAGATAGAAGAAAGTCAGCGCGAATACTATATTCGTGAGCAGATCAAGGCGTTACAGAATGAGTTGGGTGAAAATGAAGACGGCTCAGATGTAAATGAGATCGATGAGTACACACATAGGATAGATTCACTTATACTGTCCGAAGAAGTTCGTGATAAGCTTATGGGCGAGGTCAGGAAGCTTTCCAAGATGGGTATGATGTCACAAGAGGGTGTTGTGCTGAGAAATTATCTCGACACAGTGCTTGCATTGCCGTGGAATGCTGTCACAAAGGATAGGACAGACGTTAAAAAGGCAAAGCAGATACTTGACAAGGATCACTATGGCATGGCAAAGGTCAAGGATAGAATACTTGAAAATCTTGCTGTAAGAGCGCTTACTCCTGATGTCAAGGGGCAGATCCTCTGTCTTGTTGGTCCTCCAGGCGTTGGCAAAACGTCAGTGGCAAAGTCTGTTGCTAGAGCACTTAATCGAAACTTTGTAAGGGTCTCATTGGGCGGTGTTAAGGACGAAAGTGATATCAGAGGTCACAGAAAGACGTATGTTGGTGCAATGCCAGGAAGAATAATGAATGCCATGAAGCTTGCAGGAAGTAAAAATCCTGTCGTTCTTCTTGATGAGATAGACAAGATGAGCAATGATTTCAGGGGCGATCCATCGTCTGCTATGCTTGAGGTTCTTGACAGCGAGCAGAACAATGCTTTCAGAGATCATTATATTGAAGTGCCATTTGATCTAAGTGATGTGCTGTTTATTACAACTGCAAATACTCTCGATACTGTTCAAGCACCTCTTCTCGACCGTATGGAGGTCATAGAGTTGTCTAGCTATACTAGGGAGGAGAAGTTCCATATTGCAAAGGAACATCTTATTAAAAAGCAGGAAGGTAAGAACGGTCTTAAAGCATCTCAGATACGCATCTGCAATGATGCTATTTATAAGCTTATAGACAGCTACACAAGAGAGGCTGGCGTGAGAAATCTTGAAAGACAGATAGGCTCGCTTTGCCGAAAGGCTGCTAAGGAGATAGTTGAAGACGGCGTTAAGAAAGTTACTTTCAAGGCGGATAATCTTGAAAAATATCTTGGCCATGAGAAATATCTCCCTGATGTTGTATCAGATAAAGATGCTGTTGGCTCTGTAAATGGTCTGGCATGGACGTCAGTGGGCGGAGTTGTCATGCCTTTGGAAGTCCTTGTACTTGACGGAAAGGGCAGAATAGAGCTTACAGGCTCACTCGGCGACGTTATGAAGGAGTCTGCAAAGATTGCCGTAAGCTATTGCAGAAGCGTTGCTGACAAATATGGCATCGATAAAGACTTTTACGAGAAAAAAGATTTGCATATACACGCTCCCGAGGGTGCTGTGCCTAAGGACGGTCCATCTGCAGGTGTTACCATGATAACGGGCATTATCTCTGCATTGGGTAATATAAAAGTACGCAGTGACGTTGCTATGACAGGCGAGATAACTCTTAGCGGCAAAGTACTGCCTATAGGCGGTCTCCGTGAAAAGACTATGGCTGCATACAAGGCGGGGGTAAAGACTATTATTGTGCCTTTTGCTAATAAGGGCGATCTTGATGACGTTGACGATACAGTAAAGCTTTGTTGCGAGTTCGTGTTCGCAAAGACTATTCAGGATGTGCTTGACGTTGCACTTGTTCCAAACAGCAAAAATAATGTTCCGCTTGAACTCCTAAGCAAGAACGAGCCGGAGCGAAAAAAATTAACGGTATAGAAAGGGCCGCCTATGAATTATAACAAAGCAGAATTTTATACTTCCTTTGGAAAATTCTCACAGATACCCAAGTCTGACAGACTTGAATTTGCCTTTTCCGGCAGGTCGAATGTGGGAAAGTCGTCGCTGATAAACAAGCTTCTTAACAGAAAAAACTTGGCGAGAGTAAGCTCTATGCCGGGTAAAACTGTTACAATAAACTTCTTTTCGGTGGAGAATATCTATATCGTTGATCTGCCTGGATATGGCTATGCCAGCGTATCAAAGTCCGAGAAAAGGCAGTGGGGCAGTCTTATAGGAGGCTATCTTGATGACGGCAGCAGACAGCTTGCACTTGTTTTTCAGCTTGTGGATATGCGTCATCCGCCGAGCAAAGACGATCTGATGATGATAAATTATCTTATTGACGCTGAGATACCATTTATAATCGTGTTCACCAAGGCGGATAAGCTCAAGCCTAACGCCAGAAAAGCACGTATGGAAGCTTTCAAGACAGAGATACCATGCTTTGAGGACATCACCTGTGTGGAGTTCTCTGCTATCACAGGTGAGGGCGTAGATGAACTGAGGGCAATAATAGACGATATATCCGAGGGGGCTGAGATAACGCCACCAGAGAAACTAGAAAGCGATACAGAGGACGAAGAAGAGGAATACTACGATGATAAAGAGGATATTTCTGATGAGCCGAAGTCATTCGGCGGTTTTCTAACGCCTAATAGAAGAAAAAATTAAGAGTAAGTAAATAAAAAATTCATAATTCTCCTTTACATTTTTCATGACTTGTGTTAAAATATATTTATGGTTTAACACTTTACACCATGAAACGTAAAGGAGATTTTTTTCATGAAAGAGAAACTTGAGATCAAAAATTTAGACGATCTTTATGAAGCAGTGCTTTGTCTTGAAACTGTCGAGGAATGCAGGTTGTTTTTTAAAGATCTTTGCACTATACCTGAGCTGAAAGCACTTTCGCAGCGTTTTCAGGTTGCAAAAATGCTCACAAAGGATCATGTTTACAGCGATATAGTAAACGAAACAGGTGCTTCAACGGCAACTATAAGCCGTGTGAACCGCTCGCTTTCTTACGACGGCTCAGGCGGATATAATATCGTTTTTGACAGATTGGATAAGAAGGAAGATAAGTAATGAGCGGATACGGCAGATTTGCCTGTTACTATGATAAGCTTACAGAGAATGTCGATTACGGAAAAATTGCGGCACGGTGTCATGAGTTTATAAAACGATACAGTTCAGAGCATGAGGTAGTTTTGGATCTTGCCTGCGGCACAGGTTCGCTCAGTGAAGCACTTGCACGTCTTGATTATGATGTGGTAGGCGTTGATCTGTCGGATCAAATGCTGGAAGAAGCCATGGATAAGCGCTATGAAAGCGGTCTGAACATACAGTATCTTATGCAGGATATGACTGAGCTTGATCTGTATGGCGCAGTTGATGCTGTTGTTTGTGTTCTTGACAGCATAAATCACCTTGAAAATGAGGAAGCTGTCAGAAAGACTTTTGAGTGTGTATCAAAATTTACCTGCGATGGTGGACTTTTCATATTTGATGTAAATACTGTGTACAAGCACCGAGTGATCCTTGCAGACAATGCGTTCTGCTATGATCTTGATGGGCTTTTCTGTGCATGGCAGAATGAGCTTAATGATGATGACAGCGTGAGCATATATCTTGACTTCTTTGAGGAGCAGGAGGACGGCTCTTATTGTCGTTTTAGTGAGGATTTCACAGAGAGGATATATACGGACGAGTTTTTGAGCGAGCTTGTAAAGTCAAATGATTTTGAGCTTATAGAAAAGTATGACGGATTTGAGGACTCGCTAGTTAATGATAAAACGCAGAGAGTTCTTTATGTGTGCAGGAGAATAAACAGAGGGTGATTTTATGGGTAGAATAGTTAGAGTTATAAGTAAAGACGCTTCCGTTGTGTGCAGCGCTATCGACGGAAAGGATATTGTTTCACGCATTGAGGAGATACATAAAACTTCCGCTGTGGTCACGGCGGCACTTGGCAGACTTGCTATGGGTACTTCGCTCATGGGATTTGGACTTAAAGGCAAAGATGATTCTATTACTGTAAAAATGGACGGTGACGGTCCTACAGGTGCGCTTATATGCGTTTCTGACAGCATGGGAAATGTTAAGGCGTATGTACAAAATCCAGTGGTGGAACTGCCGCTTAACAATAAAGGCAAGCTTGATGTCAGAGGGGCTGTAGGCTCTAATGGTACGCTTAGTGTGGTCAAGGACATGGGACTTAAAGAGCCGTACTGCGGACAAGTGCCTATTGTTTCAGGCGAAATCGCAGAGGACATAACTAACTATCTTGCTGTCAGTGAGCAGGTGCCAAGCGTCTGCGCTCTTGGCGTACTTGTAAATCCAGATCTGACAGTGAATTGTGCTGGTGGATTTCTTATTCAGCTTTTGCCGTTTGCACCTGAGTCAGCTATAGATCAGATAGAGAAGAATATAAACGGAATGGAGTCTGTAACAAAGCTTATATGTGGTGGTATGACCACAGAAGCTATTGCAATGAAAGCCTTGGAGGGTCTTGAACCGAACGTTCTTGATGATTTTGAGGTTAATTATCGTTGCGATTGTTCGAGGGAAAGAGTAGAGAATGCTCTTATATCTTTGGGCAGGGCAGAACTTGAAGATCTTTCTAAAGACGGTGGTACTGACGTTGAGTGTCACTTCTGTGATAAGAAATATCACTTTACTCCTGAGGAGATTTTAGGGTTAATAAAAGAATAATATTTAATGAATATTTTATGTACACTATTCAAATGCCCGATAATAAAGCGTTTACGGACTTAAACTTTTTTTGAGAAATTTCAAAAAAACTCTTGACAAATGGCTTTGAATAGTGTATAATAAATATCGTCGCTGAGAGATACAACTCAAAACGACAGCTAACGGGAGCATAGCTCAGCTGGGAGAGCATCTGCCTTACAAGCAGAGGGTCACAGGTT